>WNGH01008886.1_pt1 | contig 23020 bp, 18 predicted proteins | sample 5400631 | NCBI WGS metagenome assembly WNGH01 (sample SAMN13153373, study PRJNA577476) | soil metagenome | isolation source: 115 cm soil or saprolite under Garry oak tree replicate 1 | place: USA:California | collected 2016-06-15
GCCTCGTGCAGCACCAGCCGCTTCGGCGCACCCACGGCGGCGCCGGAAACGCCCTCCCGGATCTTGTCGAGCAGTTTGGGGCCGAATCCCTGCAGCTTGCCGATCTTGCCTTGTTCGAGCGCGTCCTTGAGATCGGCCACGCTGTTCACCTTGAGCTTCTCGTGGAAGAGCTTGACCCGCTTGGGACCGAGACCCGGGATGCGCAGCAGGTCGAGCAGCCCCGGCGGAATCGTGGCGACGAGTTGTTGGCGTTGGGGCAAGGTGCCCGTCGCGACGAGCGCCGTGATCTCCTTCGCGATGCCGCCGCCGATCCCCGGCAAGTCCGTCAGGTCGAATTCTCCACCCGAGACGAGCTCCGCAATCGGATCGGCGTGATCGGCGACGGTGCGGGCCGCATTGCGATAGGCGCGCACCTTGAATGGATTGCCCGCCGAGATTTCCAACAGGTCGGCGACGTCGCTGAGGAGACGGGCGATTTCGGCGTTCTGCATGCTCTAAAATCGACGGTAAGGGACGGTAGGTCCATTACCGTCGTCGTATCTACCGTCCTTCTTTCCCTGCTTGCCATCTCTCAATTCCAGTGATACGCTAGCCACTCCGAAACACCTTCCCCAACCCGTCGGAGGCCGAAGCATGGTGCGCAAGCTCCTCGGGCCGGTGGTATTGGCTCTCGCGTTCCCCGTTGTGCTGGCGGCACAGTCGCAGGCAACCACCGGCGTCATTCGCGGCACGGTCACCGACCCGTCGGGGGCAAGCGTCGTCGGCGCCACGGTCGTCCTGCGTGAAACGCAGACCGGCTTCCAACGCCAGGTCACGAGCAACGAGCGGGGCATCTTCGTCGCCTCCCTCATGCCGCTCGGGACCTACGACGTCACGGCACGGGCGGTCGGCTTCAGCGAGGCCCGGCGCACCGGCGTGCGGCTGGGCCTTGGTGAGACCGTGAATCTCAACCTGGCGCTCGCGGCCGTGCAGCTGCAGGCCGTCGTGGTCGAGGCGACCCAGCCGGTCGTCGAGGCGACCAAGATCGAGAGCTCCACGCGCCTGCCGGAAGCGGCGGTCTCACGCCTTCCGAACAACGGCCGCAACTACCTGAACCTGACGTTGCTTACGCCGCACGTGGCGATCGTGCAGGGTCCGGACGGGGACGAGTTGTCGATCGGTGGACAGAAGGGCATTCACAACAACGTGATGGTGGACGGGGCCGACTTCAACAATCCGTTCTTCGGGGAGCAGCGCGGTGGTCAGCGGCCACCGTTCACATTCAATCTTGACGCGGTGCAAGAAATCGTCGTGACCTCGGCGGGGGCGAGCGCCGAGTTTGGGCGCTCCTCGGGCGGCTTCGTGAACGTCGTGACGAAGTCGGGAACGAATGAGCTGCACGGCTCCCTGCACTATTATGGAAAGGACGGGGCGCTTTCTGGCGTCGCACATCACGGCACCGAAAAGCTCTCACCCGATTTCACACAGCACCAGTTCGGTTTTACGCTGGGTGGGCCGATCAAGCGCGATCGCGCCTTTTTCTTCCTGGCCTACGACCAGCAGATCTACGACGAGACGAAGCAGACCGATCCGAAGGCCAACGGGACCTTCGACGTCGACAGTTGGGCGCGGAGCGCCAATGGCCTGGAGCAGGATCACTCCAACGCCGTCAACGGCAGCCTGAGCTCGTTTCTGACGCCGCGCATCGCCAATGAGTTCCGCTTCCAGTACTCGCGCGAGGACCGGCCACGCCCCTATGACGGCCCCCGGAGCGCGGCGCTCGGGGCTAATCGCGTCGACGCTGGCGCGCGGCCGTTCCCGGACATCGCCATCGGGCCCGATTTCCGATTGGGCTTACCGTTCTTCCTGCCTATCTCCTACTACGACACGCGGGTGCAGCTGCTCGACAATATCTCGTATCAAACCGGTGCCCACCTCTTCAAGCTGGGGGCCGAGTACAACAAGGTGCATTCCATACAAACGTTCATCGGTTTTGCCAACTCGCGCTACATCTTCGCCAACGTGCCGAGCTTCCTTGCGTTCGCCGCCTCGGGCGATGCCAGTGGTGTGCTGCTCTATCTGCAGCAGGCCGGAGTCGGCAGGTCAGTGCAGGCGTCGGGGACACAGAACATCCCGCAGACCGAATACGCCCTCTTTCTCCAGGACACGTGGCAACCCAACTCCCGCTGGACCTTCAACTACGGCCTGCGGTGGGAAGCGCAGATCGAGGCCGATCCCATCACGCCGCCGTCCCAGGTCTTTTTCGCGCCTTTCATTGGCCAGACCAGGACCGTTGGCGCCGTGACCAGCGTGTTCCCATCCGACGGCACGATCCCGTCGCACAAGAAGATGTTTCAGCCGCGGTTCGGGTTTGCGTACGATCCGAGTGGTGACGGCCGGCGCGTGCTGCGCGGGAGCGCGGGTATCTACTACGCGCGTATTCCGGGACTGAATCTCGCCTCCACCCGCAGCACGAACGGGTCGGTCGGGATGAGCTATTTCCGCGCCAGCTTCTTGCCCCCGGTGCCGGCATTCGATGCGCAGCTTCCGGACAATGTCGCGCCCAGTGCCGTGGATCATCCGAACGTGTTTGTGTTCGACAAGAACTTCGAGAACCCGCGGACGCTGAGCGCCAGTATCGGTTACGAGTGGCAGGTCGGCAATGATCTCGGGGCTTCGATCAGTTATGAGCACTCGCGGACGGTTCACTTGACCAGGTTCGTGGACCGGAATGACGCGGTGTTCGGATCTCCCTGGAGCTCGGCGCTCACCGGTGCGGGGGACCCCAACGGCGTCGGGACGCTGACGACCGTGGAGTCGACCGCCAAATCGAATTACAACGGCGTCACCATCGGCGTGAAACGGGTCCGTGACCCGAATTTCCAGTTCCAGGTCAACTACACGCTGTCGTTCGATAAGGCGGATGACGACAACGAGCGCGACCCGTTCACCTTCCGCTACGTGAGAGCCGACAATCTCGCGCCGGAGTACAACTGGAGCGATCGCGATCAGCGGCACCGTTTCAATGGCTGGTTCATGAAGCACATTGGGGGCGGTCTGTTCCTGGACAGCCGGCTGAGCATTTACTCGGCCCAACCCACGTCGGAAAAGTGCGGCGCGAACAACCAGGGCTCGGGGCAGCGCGCGGTCGTGCCAGCCGATCGGGTCTGTCCCAACTTGACGATTCTCCCCCGGAACACGCTCCGCAAAGACAACAGCTATTTCTCGTGGGATCTCGGCCTGACCTGGCCGTTCAACGTCGGCAACGGTCGCGTTGAACTCATTGCTCAGGTGTTCAACGTGCTCGGCAACGAGAACTTCCGCGATCCGACCTACGGCGGTCTGCTGTTCAACTTCGACGGCACGCTCCGCAGCGGCCTCGGCGATCCGCAGCAGACACAGCTCGGCGTGCACTGGGTGTTCTGAAAAGCTGACGGTAGATACGACGACGGTAAGAAAAGCGACGGTAGAACAAGCGACGGTAATCGTACCGTCGTCTCTTCTACCGTCGTTTGTTTTACCGTCGTCTCATCTACCGTCGATCAGCGTACAGTAATCTGCTCCACCATCCCATGCACATAGTGCGGCTTCCCATCTTTGGCGTCGGGCACGTAGCAGTTCAGGAGATAGTTGCCCGGCGTCAGCGTGATCGTCACCCAGCCGACCTTCCCCGTGTCCAGTCCCGCAAAACCGCCGACCGGCTCCACCGGAGGCATACCCCGCATCCCGCCCGCGACCCACTGCCGGAAGTCGGCGATCGTTTTGCCGGGCGCCAGCCGCTCGATGGTGAGCTCGTGTAATTGCGCCCCGCTGTTCTCCACGCGAATGGTGTGCGTGCCGGCGGTCAGCGGCGTGGAGGTGGTGAAGCTGTAATCGCCGAGTGTGATGGTGACATCAGCCTTGGGCTCGGGCGCGGACACGGCGCCGGCGGGCGCCGTCGAGACGACGACGCGGCGACTCATGCCCTTCGCCACGTGCAGCGTGCCGTCGGGACTTGGGATGAAGCACAGGATCAAGTAGTTCCCGGGTGGCAGGTTCGCGGTGACAATCGAGCTGTCGCCGCTCACGACGACCCCGGCGCCAATCGGGATGGTCAACCACTCGGGGAGCAGCCCTTCCTTCATCATGGCGGTCTCGAGCTCACCGAACGACTTGCCCGGCCCACCGGCGACGACCGCCTGATGGGGCTCGCGGCCCGGATTCAGCATGCGGAGCGTCGTCAGACCGGCCGGGATCGTGTCGGGCGCGGCGAACGCGTAGTCGGTCGCCGTAATCGAGACGACGTTGGGAGCGAGCGGGGCAGCGGGTTTCGGACGGGTACAGCCGGCGATGATGACGAGGAAGCAGCAGGCGCGCCGCAGGGTCACGAAGGTCTCCTAAGGGTGGTGTTGGAGCAGCACGATACCGGAAAAGCGCTTGAATTCCGCGCGCCGTTGCTTTGACGCGAGCAGACCGAGCAGCCTCCACACCCACGACATTCTCGGCGCACGCTTGAGCCGCAACGCTTCGTCGAGAATCGCGTGATATTCGGCCTCGCCCCATCCTGTCGGAGCGAAGAACGTCGTCCCTTCCGCTGGGAAGAAAAGCATCGGCGCGTTTCCGGCGCGCAATTGATTGCCCCAGGTGCGACTGAGAAACTGTTGCAGCGCCGGTGATCCAAGGTCGATCAACCACCAGCGAAAGGCGGGCTGCGCGGCGAGATCGGTCGCGAGCGCGGTGACGTCTTCGGGCGTGAGGTAGACGAGCAGTCCTTCCGCGATCACGAGCGCGCGTTTGGCCTGCGCGCCGACGCGCTGGAACAGTGTGCGCCGCGCCGTCTGGTTGGTGAGATCAGCGCGAACGAATTCCACGCGGCAGCGGGGCTGCTCCCCTGCCAGCGCGGCTTCCTTGTAGGAGAGGATTCCTTCGAGGTCCACGTCGATCCAGCGGAGCTGCGCGGGCAGATCCAGACGGTAGGCGCGCGCATCGAGCCCCGCCGCGAGATTGAGGATCGTGTCGACGCCTTCCTGGGTTACGAGACGCATGATGACTTCGTCCATGACGGCGGTGCGGACGATCATCGGCCAGGCCCAGCGCCGGCCCTGGGGCATGGACGCCAGAATCTGCTCGCCGGCCGGGCCCGCGAGTCGTCGGGCGTACGGATCGCGGAACAGGGCGTCGGGGCGCTCGCTTTCCATCGCGCGGTACATCGCGACCCAACGGGCGGTATCGGAAACGCTGGAAATGGGATTGGAGCTGGAGCCGCTCATGCGCGGCAAAACCTAACTCGGGTCACTATCTTTCGGCCACCCGAGGCGGTAGCTCAGTTGGTAGAGCAACGGACTTTTAATCCGTAGGTCCTGGGTTCGATCCCCAGCCGCCTCATTGCTGCGTCGCCCCCCCGGTTGTCACCGCAAAGCATCCGAGGCAGATTTCCTCTCATGCCCTCCATCGTGTGGATCGATGGGACGTGGTTCGACCGCAACAAGGCGGTCGTTTCTGTATTCGACCACGGCCTGCTGTATGGTGACGGTGTATTCGAGGGCATCCGTGCGTACAGCGGCCGCGTCTTCCGCCTCGATGCCCACCTCGATCGATTGTATGCATCCGCGAAGGCCATCTGGCTTGAGATCCCCGTCGCGCGGGACGCGATGGCGCGTATGGTCGAGGAAGGGGTCGAGAAGAGCGGCATCAAGGACAACTACATCAGGCTGGTGGTAACGCGCGGAGTCGGCGATCTCGGCCTGGATCCACGCAAATGCGTGAAGCCGACGGTGTTCTGCATCTTCGATACGATCAAGCTGTGGCCGCAGGACCGGTATGAAAAAGGGCTGACCGCGTTGACAGCCGCCACACCGATTCATCACCGCGAAGCCCTCTCTCCGCGTGTCAAATCGCTGAACTACCTCTCCCACATTCTTGCCAAGGTCGAAGGCATTGCGGCCAGCGTCGATGAAGTGATCATGCTCGACTCGGCCGGGTATGTGGCGGAGGCGAGCGGCATGAATCTCTTCGCCGTGTCCAACAGCACACTCAAGACACCTCCGCCGTACACAGGCATCCTGCGCGGCGTCACGCGCGACACCGTGATCGAGCTGGGCCGCGAAGCGGGATATGGCGTGGAAGAGCTGCCGATGAATCGCTACGACCTCTACACCGCCGACGAAGTGTTTCTCACCGGAACCGCCGCCGAGGTCATCGGCATCTCGAAGCTGGACGGGCGTACGATCGGCACAGGCGTCTCCGGACCAGTCACGCGAGACTTGGCGACGCGCTTTCGGGCGTACGTCACCCGCGACGACTAAAACACTCCTAACCTATTGACCGGGAAGCATCTAAGCCTCATATTGGGGCCCCTTTTGCGCCCTTTCCGGCCTCGAGGTGAGCCATGTCATGGCGGGTGATTGCGCACGGGGACCAGGTTTGGCATGTGGATGCGGTCGCCGAGCGGCGCGCAAATACGGCCGCCTGGCAGTTGGTGTTGTCGTTTCGGGCGGCTGTCGCGTCTGAGCCGCTCCCGGGTCAGCGTCGCTCGTTCTGGACGCCGTATCCGTTGGAGGCCACCTCGAAGGCGTCATTGTTCATCCAGGCAGAGCGGATTCCCGACGCGGCGCTCTCTCAGCTGCTGGCGGAGCGTTTGGCATGAGTACCGCGGACCTGCTGGATCTCCGGCGTGTCGTCGGAGCGGTGACGCGGCTGCGGGGTGAGGCGGTCAAACATGTCACGGTGCGCTCCGACGTGCGGCATATCAAGGTGGAATTCGAGAGCGGACTGATTCTCGTGATTTCAGCCGAGCGCGACGCGCAGGGGCGTCCCCGGCTCGAGGTCGATGTGGTGGAAGCGGCGCAGGAGTCTGGCGTCAAGCAGCAAATCGAAGTTCGGTTCGACTGAGGTTGCTCACGTGCCTGACGAGCGCCTGCGGTTTCAGGAGTTTGGCTTTCAGCGGCTCGCAAATGGCCGCTGTCGCGCCAAGGTGGTGCTGACGTGGTCTGATGGTCGTCGGTTCGAGGGCTCCTCCGACGGCGTATCGTCCCAAACCGGCGAGCTGCGCTGCTGCGCGGTGGCTGCCGTAAACGCGTTGGAGCAGGCGGTAAGCCCTCGTCTCACGTTCGAATTGCTGGGCGTGAAAGCGGTACGTGCGTTCGATGCCACAGTAGTGATCGTTTCGCTGTCGGCGCGCGCGGAGGAAGTGACGCGGCTCGTGGGATCGTGTTTGACCGAAGTCGATCCGCCCCGCGGCGCGGCGCTTGCAGTGTTGAATGCGACGAACCGTTTACTCGGGAATTTTCTGGCGACACGATGAGACGACTGACGACACTCTGGCTCTCGATGATGGGCGCGGCGGCGCTGGCCGCCTGCGCTGGCGCACATATTCCACCCGCTCCCGTTACGGCGGCTGGCGTGAGCACGCGCGACAGCTCGGCGGTGCAGCTTGGCACGGCGCTGGCGACCGTGGAGCAGGACTCCGCGGCCGATCAGTCGGCGCTGGACAGTCTGCACGAGCGGACGCCCGATTCGCTCTCCGCGCCGCGTACCAACGTCGCGGTGCGGGGCGAGGATGTGCGCCAAGAGGCCCAAAACCTGTTCGGCGGCGACGCGACCGCCACGTTCGACATCGACGTCTCGAACTTTGCGGGCAACCGCCGGGTGCTCGAGTACCTGGAGTTCTTCCAGCTCGATTCCCGCGACCGTTTCACGATCTGGCTGTCACGCCTGGGCCGTTATGAAGGCATGATCCGGGAACGGCTGCGCGCCCGGGGCCTGCCCGAGGATCTGGTGTATCTCACGCTCATTGAAAGCGGCTTGTCGAATACCGCCGTCAGCCGCGCCCGCGCCGCGGGGATGTGGCAATTCATGGCGTCGACGGGACGGGGCTACGGCCTGGTCATTGATCCCTGGGTAGACGAGCGGCGTGATCCCTTCAAAGCGACCGACGCCGCGGTCAACCACCTCCAGGATCTGGTGCAGCGGCTGGGCAGCGTGTACCTGGCAGCGGCGGCCTACAACGCCGGCGCTGGCCGCATCGAGCGGGAGATCCGGCGCCTGCCGGGTGAGCCGGACACCGTGGACGATCAGACGTTCTTCCAGATCGCGGACCGCCGCAACCTCCGCCGGGAAACTCGCGACTATGTGCCGAAGCTCATCGCGGCGGCCCTGATCGCCAAGCAACCCAACCGCTACGGCTTCACTGACATCGAGCGCCTGCCGCCATTGGTCTTTGACGAAGTGTCGGTCCCCGATGCGACCGGCCTCGACGTGCTGGCACGCCTGGCGGATACGTCGGTTGCCGCGCTGCTCGAGCTCAACCCGCAGTTCGTGCGCGGGATTACGCCACCGGGACGTGGCGTGGTCGTGCGTGTGCCGCGGGGAAGGGGAGCGACCGTTGCAGAACGGTACGCCGATCTACCAGTCAACGAGCGCATCACGTTTGTCGACCACTACGTGACGGTCGGCCAGACGATGTCGGGGATTGCGGAGCGCTACAAGGTGACCGTCACGATGCTGCAGGCGGCAAATCCGCACCTGCGCTCGCATGCCTTGCGCGTCGGCCAGCGCGTGATCGTGCCGATGAGCGGGCGAGTAGTGCCGCGCGGGGCCTGGAGCAACCCGCCCGAGCCGCGGATGCGCCGCGTTTCCTCGCGCTATCGGACCACCGCCAGCGCCGACGGCACGCGCCATCGCGTGGTGCCTGGCGAGACCGCCAGCGGCATCGCCCGCCAGCACGGCATCGGGTTGATGGCCCTGCTGGAGGCGAACGATCTGACGCTGCGGAGTGTGATCCGGCCCGGGGACGTCCTGCTGATTCCGGGCCGGTGATCAGGCCGGCACCCGAGGTTAGTGGTGCCGGAATCCCTTCATAACTTCTGTTTCATAGCCGTTCGCGGGGTCGCGACCGGCACCCAGCAGCTGTTCGACTTTGGCCGGGCCCCGGTTATAGGCCAGTAGCGCCAACTCCATGTTGCTGGGATAGCGGTCCAGCAGGTCCCGCAGGTAGCGGAACCCGATCCGCAGGTTCGTATCACGGTCATACAGCTGCTGCGTGGTCAGCCCGGGCTCGTACAGCCGCGCCGTGCTGGGCAGCACCTGCGTCAGACCGATCGCCCCAACGTGGCTGATGGCACGCGGGTTGAAGCCGGACTCGACCTTCACCAGACGAAAGGCCAGGCCGGGATCGATCCCCTCGCTCAGCGCGACGTCATAGACGGCCGTCGCCATGTCGGCGGGCAGCCGGTAGTGGGTCGAGTACTGCATGATGGCATCGACGCGATCGAGCTGGAGCCGGGCGACTTCGAGCTCGCCCTGCTTTGCGTCCAGCTGTTGCCGGAGCGACCGCAGCTCACCGAGCACCTCGGTGCCCGAACCGGGCGCACGCTCAGCATCGGTGGTCGTGCCGCCGGCCCATCCGCCCACAGTACTGACGAGCAGAGCGGCCAGCACGAGAATTCCGCCGCGCAATATCAAACGTTGAGTTTTCGTCTGCATAATCCTCCCCTGTTCGTCGACTTCCTGCGAATCAAGCATGCAGCACCAGCATCAAGCGCCCGTCAACCATGGCGCGGAGCCTTTTGCTTCTCCACGAGACGCACATCCTCGATCACCATGCTCCCGTCGACCGCCTTGACCATGTCGTACACGGTCAGCAGAGCGACCGCGACTGCCGTCAGCGCTTCCATCTCCACACCGGTCCGGCCGACCGTCCGCACCTTCGCCCGAACGAGCACGCCGGGCAGCGTTTCAGCCAGACTGGCTTCCACCTCGACATGGTCCAGACCGAGCGGGTATCCGGGCCCGGCCTGCCTGGTCCAGGTGCGACAGCTTCATGAGCCCCTAATCCCTTGCAGATCCTCCGCCAATACGGCGGCGAGAAGCTGCGGGTTCACGTTGCCCTGTGCGAGGTCGCGCGCATCCAGTACACACGCGATCGCCTCGACCAGCTTTTCGGTATCGCCGCCGCGCCGCGCTTCGCTCCGCAATCTGCTCGCGAGCGAATCGAGCATGTCGGTGAAACCGCCTCGTGCCTGGAACGGCACCTGCCCAAGCGCGAAAACCCAAGGTGCATCGAGAAACCGTCCTGCGAGATCCGGTCCACCAGATTGCCCGGACCGGACCGGAGCCGTCGCAAAGAGCTTGCCAATGCATCCTTCAGCAGCAGTAACTCGTTGTGCCAGTTCATCTTTACCGCTTATGCCGAGCGTCTGCTGCGCGAAAGCTGTCACGTCACTGTCGGCGATTCGTGCCACACGAACGAGCACAATACGTGACAAAACTGTTGGAAGCAGCGCACTGGGGTCGGTGGCCGTGAGAATGATCACCGAGTCGGCCGGCGGCTCCTCGAGCGCCTTGAGCAGCGCGTTGGCCGCGACTTCCGTCCCCAGCTGCGGAATCAGTCGTTCCGCATCACCCACGATGAACACTTTGCGCTTGCCCATCGCGGGCGTCAGCACCAACCGTTTGAGCAGCAGCCGCACGGCTGCGACCGGATGACTCGCCAGACCCGCGGACGGCCCGTACAACGGCTGCTCGCGCCGCGCCGCCATTTCCTCAGCCAATGCGTCAGCGGCGAGCTCGACCTGCTTGTCCGCGTCAACGCCGCCGCTGCCGCTTCCGCCGCGTTTGCCCAGCTCGATCGGCACGAACCAATGCACGTCAGGATGCTGCAGAGAAACCACAAGGCGACAAGGGCGGCATTCACCGCAAGGTTCCGCCCCGGGTGCTTCGCAATGGATCAGTTGCGCAAGCCACAGCGCGAGACGCTGCTTTCCCGCGCCACGGGGGCCCGCAAACAGGAGTGCTTGCGGCAGCTTTGCGGCGGCATGGGCGCCCGCCAGTCTGGTCTTAATCCTTTCGTGCCCGACGAGGGGCGGTAAAGGCATGCGGCAAATCTAGTAGGGGGGTCAGTGCGCGGCGCCACGTATGGTCGTAAACAGTTATGGGACAACCTAGTACAGTTGTCATTTCGGGCTTGCGCACACCTATCAATTTATTGCACAACAAGTTACCAGCTTAAGTGAGTGCACACTCGCTAGTTAGTATCGATAATATCGATTTTTTTCGGGTCTTATTCGGTGTTCTCAGGCGTGGTCTGAAGGACTTCCCGCACTTTGCGGAGTAACGTCGGCGGACGGAACGGCTTTTCGAGGTAGGCGAGCCCCGGCTCGAGCATCCCGTGGCGGACGACAGCGTCATCCGTGTAGCCCGACATGAAGAGCACACGGAGCGCCGGTCGTCGCGCCATGAGCTCGGACGCGAGCTCGCGACCGCTCATCCCCGGCATGATGACGTCCGTCAGTAGCAGATCGACATGCGTCCCATGCTGCGCCCCGTCCACCAACGCCAGCGCCGTTTGCCCATCGGACGCCTCCAGGACGGTGTACCCGTTTCGCTGAAGCAGTTGGCGCGTGATCGAGCGAACTGGTGCTTCGTCTTCGACCAGGAGAATGGTCTCGGTCCCGCGCAACGCGGTTGGGGTTGTCTCGGGGGGATGCTCGATGGGGTCAGCCGGCTGGTCGACGCGAGGGAGATACACGCGCATCGTCGTTCCCTGTCCGGGCTCCGAATAGGGCCAGATGTGCCCGCCGGTCTGCTGCACGATGCCGTACACGGTGGCGAGGCCGAGACCGGTGCCTTTCCCGCGAACCTTGGTGGTGAAGAACGGCTCGAAGATGCGCGCTTTGGTTTCTTCATTCATGCCGACGCCGGTGTCGGTCACCGCCAGCATGACGTAGTGTCCCGGTTTGACGTTGGGGTGATCAGTGGTGTACGACTCATCGAGCTCGACGTTGCGAGTCTCGATTGTGAGGCGGCCTCCCTTGGGCATCGCGTCGCGGGCGTTCACCGCCAGGTTGACGATCACCTGCTCCAGTTGCCCCGGATCGGCGCGCACGTTGCCCGCCTTTGGATGCAGCACGGTCGCGAACAGAATGTCCTCGCCGATGAGCCGACGCAGCATCTTCTCGATATCGGGGACCAGCGCATTCAGGCTGATCACCTTCGGTTGCAGCACCTGGCGCCGGCTGAACGCGAGCAGCTGGTGCGTCAACGCCGCGGCACGGTCGGCGGCGCGATGGATCTCCTCGACGTCGCGCCGCCGCTTGTCGTCCGGTGCGAGATCGGCGAGCAGCAGGTCGGTGTAGCCGCCGATCGCGGTGAGGATGTTGTTGAAATCGTGGGCGACGCCACCGGCCAGCCGCCCAATGGCTTCCATTTTCTGCGCGAGAATGACCTGCTCTTCCAGGATGCGGCGGTCGGTGACGTCGCGATAGTTGTTGACGATCGCCCGGATGCTCGGATCGTCGAGCAGGTTGGTTAAGACGCCCTCGAGGTTGCGCCAGTGGCCGTTCTTGTGCTGCACGCGCGCGGCGACCTGCACCCGGCGGCGCGGCTCCGTGGTCACTTCCTCGAGACGCAGCAGCACGGCGGACCGGTCGTCCGGATGGATCAGCTCCATCGCGTTGCGGCCGACGAACTCACGGAGCTCGTACCCCAGCAGCCGCGTCGTGGCGGGGCTGCCGTACAGGATCGTGCCGTCCGGCCCGAACAATGCGATGGCATCCCAACTCTCTTCCACGAGCGCACGAAAGCGTCGCTCGCTGATGCGCAGCGCCGATTCGGCGGCCTGCGTGTCGGCCTGACTTTGCGCAAAGGCAAGCGCGCCCCGGACCGCTGACGGCAGCCGGATGAGATTCGTCTTGAGGACGTAGTCGGCTGCCCCGGCTTTGATGCATTCCGCGGCGGTTTCCTCGTCGAGACTGCCGGTGACGATGATGAGGGGAATGCCGGGGGCTTCCGACTGCAGGATTTCGAGCGCCGCCATGCCGCCGAATCCCGGCACCGTGTAGTCCGCCAGCACGACGTCGGGCTTGAAACTGGGGAGCGCGCGCCGGAAGCTCGCCGCGCTGTCGACGCGCTCCGTTGCACACGTGACCTCGGCGCGGCGGAGCTCGCGGATCGCAAGCTCCGCGTCCTCCGCGCGGTCCTCGACCACCAGCACGCGCAGGGACTCGGTGGCCACGCTTATTGCGGCGGGTGGTTGAGCAGCAGCCAGTAGAGCCCGACGTCCGACACGGCGCGGGCGAAGGCCTCGAAATCCACCGGTTTCACGATGTAGCTGTTGGCGCCGAGCTCGTAGGCGCGCTCGATGTCCGGCTCCTCGCGCGACGACGTGAGCACGACGATCGGAATCGCCTTCGTCCGCGCGTCCCCTTTGAGGCGGCGCAGGACCTCGAGGCCGTCCACCTTGGGCAATTTGAGGTCGAGCAAAACGACTTTGGGGACTGGACTCGCGCCGCCCGAGAAGAACTCCATGGCTTCGGCGCCATCACGGCAGACATGCACCTGGTTGGCGAGATTGCGCTGCTTGAGCGCCCGCAGGGTGAGCTCCGCGTCGTTCGCGTTATCTTCGACCAGCAGGATCTCGACTCCCTTGGACTGCATCAGTTCTCTCCGTGCGGCAGCGAGAAGTAGAATGTGGCGCCCTCGTTCACCTTGCCTTCCGCCCAGACGCGCCCGCCGTGCCGCTGCACGATGCGTTTGACGATCGCAAGACCGACGCCCGTGCCGTCGAACTCCTCGGTGCTGTGCAGGCGCTGAAAGACACCGAACAGCTTGTCCACGTACCGCGCGTCGAAGCCGGCGCCGTTGTCCTTCACATAATACACCGTCTCCGTGCCGTCCGGCCGCGATCCCACCTCGATCCGTGCGTTCGGCTGGGCGCGGGTGAACTTCATGGCGTTTTGGAGGAGATTGCTCAGCACCTGTCGCAACAGCGCCCGGTCACCCTGGGCGGGGAGTAACGAGCCGATCCGGACCTCGAGCTGCCCGTTTCGGTCGGGCTCGGCGCGCCGCAGATCATCGGCCACCACCTGCGCCATTTCGGTCATATCGACGCGCGCCGACGCGAGCTCTTTGCGGCCGAGGCGCGAAAACGACAGCAGATCGTCGATCAGCTGACCCATGCGCCGGGTGTTCTGGTCGATCACTCCCAGCAGACGCTGCGCCTCGGGATCGAGCTTCGTCTGGTGGTCCTCGAGGAGAATCCGGGCAAAGCCATGAATCGCACGGAGCGGCGCGCGCAGATCGTGCGACACCGAGTACGAAAACGACTCCAGCTCCGCGTTCGTCCCCTCGAGTGCCTGCGTGCGCTGCGCCACCTGCGCTTCCAGGTCGTGATGTGAGCGTGACACCTGCTCCGCCATCAGGTTGAAGGAGCGCGCCAGCCGGCCCAACTCGTCGTCGCGTTGCACGCTCACACGCTGGTCGAGGTCCCCCGTGGTGATCGCTTCCGCGGCCCTGGTGACGTGCACCAAGGGCTTCGTCAGTCGCCGGCTGCCCCACCAGGCGAGCAGCGCACCCGCGATCACGATGAGTACCGCAATGGGCGCCATGCTCCGCAGATAGTCGCGCGCGGGAACGGCGATCAGCCGGCTCGGCATCTCCGCGACGACCATCCACGGGGTCCCAGGGACCACGGCCGCGGCCGCCCGCTTCAGTTCGCCGCCATGCTCGTAGCGGACCGGTGTGAGACTCGTGAGCACGCTCTGTGGCGGTGCCGGTACGATCGTGGCAAAATCGGTCCAGGGATCACCCGCCGCATTGCCGACGAGCAGCACGATGTCTCCACCGGCCAGGCCGGTCAGCGCTTTTGGCGTCCGCGCATTGAGCCCGACACGCCCAAGCTGCTGCACGATGCCACCGCTCCGCTCCGTGGGTCCGGCGCCAACGGCCATCGTGACGGCGATAAAGAGCGTGGTGTCCTGCCGCATGAAGGGGCCGTACGTCGCAGAATCGCTCCGCGGGGAGACGAGGACGCTGTCGGCCACGGTAAACTTGCCGGTCCGGAGCAGGAGCTTGCCCCCAAAATCCCGCAGCTCGAGACTGCCCGTCGACGAGGTGTCGTTCGTGATCCGCTGCATCGCGACGAGGGCGCGCGCGCGATCCGCCGGCTCGCGTGAGCGCAGAAATGCGACAATCGCGGGGTCCTTGGCGAGTGCGGTGATCCGCGCGCGTTGCGTCGGGATCTGGAACAGGTCGGCCAGCACCCGCGTCGCGAGCGGCAGGCGCTTGTCGACGAGGGCCCGGGATGCCTGCCGTACCTCGCCGTACCCGATCGTGAGCTGCGCGATCGCCACTGCCACCAGGAGGATCGTCACGAACAGCGGCAGCTTGCGCTCGATGGACCAGTTCATCGCTCCTCCAAGACCTCGCGGACCTTCCGGGTAATCGCTTCGGTGGTGAAGGGTTTGGCAAGATACGCGACGCCCGGCTCCAGCATGCCGTGGCTCGCGATCGCGCCGTCGGGATACCCGGACATGTAGAGCACCCGTAAACCGGGACGCGCCGCGCGGATAGTCTCGGCGAGCTTGCGGCCGTTGGTGTCGGGCATGATGACATCGGTCAGCAACAAGTCGATGTCGCCCTTGTGGCGCCGCGAGATGTCGAGCGCGGTGCCGCCGCGGTCGGCGACCAGCACCGTGTAGCCCTGGGCATCGAGCGCGCGATGCGTCAACCGGCGCAGCTGCTCGTCGTCCTCCACCACGAGCACCGTCCCGGCTCCGCGCGGAGCCGCTTCAGCGGGCGCGACTTTGCCGATGTCCTCGGGCAGCGCCGCGATTGCGGGCAGATAGACCTTGAACGTCGTCCCCTTGCCCGGCTCGCTATAGAGCCAGATGTTGCCGCCGGTCTGTTTCACGATGCCGTACACGGTCGAGAGACCAAGGCCCGTGCCGCGCCCCGCCGGTTTCGTCGTGAAGAATGGCTCGAAGATCCGCGACTTCGTCCGCTCGTCCATCCCGCAGCCGGTATCGCTGACGGCAAGCATGACGTAGTCGCCGGGGATGACGGAGACGTGCTGCGCGGCGTACGCGTCGTCGAGTGTGGCGTTTCGGGTTTCGATCATTACGGTGCCGCCGTCGGGCATCGCGTCGCGCGCGTTGATCGCGAGATTCATGATGACCTGCTCGATCTGATTCGGATCGGCGCGCGCCGCCGCGAGGTCGTCGGCGAGATCGGTCTTGAGCTCGATGTTCTCGGAGATCAGGGACCGCAGCATTTTGTCGAGGTTCAGCACCACGTCGTTCAGGTCGATGTTGCGGAGTTCGAGCACCTGTTTGCGTGAGAAGGCGAGCAGCTGCCGGGTGAGCGCGGCGGCCCGCCGCGCCGCTTTGCGAATCTCCTCGAGATCCTCGAGCTGCCGGTCGTTCCCGGAGACTTCCGCGCTGAGGAGATCGGTGTACCCGACGATCGCCGTCAGAATGTTGTTGAAGTCGTGTGCCACGCCGCCGGCGAGCTGTCCGATCGCTTCCATCTTTTGTGACTGGAGCAGCTGCTCCTCGAGCAGCTTGCGCTCGGTAATCTCCGTCGCGACGCCGAGCATGGTGGGAGAGTCGTCACCGGGCATGCGCATGGGAATCTTGATGGTCTGAAACCAGCGCGTCTGGTTGGTCTGCGGGTTGGTCACGCGCTCTTCGGCGACCAGTTTGGGTCGGCCGGACGCCATGACCTCGCGGTCGTCGTCCAGGAAATGCGCGACCTCCTTGGCGTTCGGATTGAAGTCGGCGTCTGTCTTCCCGATCAGCTGGTCCACCGTCGTCCCGTAGATCTCGGCGGTGGCCTGGTTCACCAGCACGAAGCGGCCGTCCCAGTTCTTCACGAAGATCAGGCTCGGATTGGCGTCAATGATCTGATGGAGCAGGCGCTCGTGCCGACGCAGCGCCTGGCGCTGGCTGGCGCGGGTCAGCGCGTCGAGCACGGCGGGGCCCAGACGAACGAGCCGATCCTTCAGGATGTAGTCGGTGGCGCCCGCTTTCAGATAGGCGACCGCGGTTTCCTCATCGAGCGATCCGGTAACCAAAATGAAGGGAACATCCGGCAGCGCGCGCTGCGCCAGCGCGAGCGCCTCGGGGCCCCCGAAGCCGGGAATGTTGTGGTCGCAGAGAATGATGTGCGGCGCGTAGCCCTCGAGTGCGGTCTCGAAGGCGACGCGCGTTTTGACTTGGTGGATCTCGGGCCGCGGGTCGAGGCGATCGAGCTCGCGGCGAATCAGGGCAGCATCGCTGTCCGTGTCTTCGACCATGAGCACGCGCACCGAATCCATCGTCCCACAGTTTTGATGATGCTGGAAATCGTGTCTGTCAGCGGCAGGGAACCCGGTTGGTAGGGTTTTGCCTACGAGCGGTTACGAGGTCGCGCGCAAGGCAGCGGGGCTGACGAGCCCATGTTGTGTCGCGTAGAACGTCAGCTCGGCGTTCGAGCGCATCCGCAGTTTGTGCAGCAGCCGCGCCCGATAGGTCGTCACGGTCTTGGGCGAGAGGCCGAGGTGTTTGCTGATGGCGGTGATGGGACGACCGGCCGCGAGGAGGCGCAGCACTTCGAGCTCGCGATCCGACAGCTGTTCGTGCGGTGCCGGTGGCGGGCCTCCGAGGCCGTCGGCGACGGCCTGCGCCATCGCCGGGCTCAGGTATTTGTGACCGGCCATCACGCGCTCCAAAGCACGCAACAACTCCTCGGGCGCCGACTCTTTGGTCAGGTAACCGGCGGCGCCCATTTCGAGCAGGCGGAGTGCCAGCTGGTCCTCCGGGAACATCGTGACAATCAGGATGGGGAGCTGCGGCCGCGCCGTGTGCAATTCCCGGAGCACTTCCAACCCATGGCGATCGGGCAAGCCAAGATCGAGCAGCACCACATCCCACCGCTCTCCGAACGCGAGCGCCATCGCTTCTGCGGCGGTGCCCGCCTCGCCGAACTGCACACCCTCCGGCAGACCTTGCAGGATCTGGATCAGCCCGCGCCGGACGAGCGCGTGATCGTCGACGACGAGAATGCGAATCATCGTCCCGACCCGGCGGCTCCCGGCGCCGGCGGGAACCAGGCCGCGACCCGCGTTCCGCCCTCTTCCCGCGGTGCCACTTCCAGAACGCCGCCAAGCACCGCCGCGCGCTCGCGCATGCCCAGGATGCCCAGCGAGCCGGGCCCCACGGTGCCGGCTTCGGTGATGCCGCCTCCGTCGTCGTTGATCTCGAGTGCCACGCAGCCACTTTTCAGGCCGAGGTTGATATCCACCCGCGTTGCACCGGCGTGGCGCACCACGTTCGTGAGTGCCTCCTGGACGATACGAAACAGCGCCGTGGCCAGCTCGCCCGTGATCGCGCCGTTCGTGGGTCCAATCGCGCTCCGGCAATTGATCGACGTCCGCCGGGTGAAATCCTGCGCGAGCCACTCGAGCGCCGCGGGCAGACCCAGCTGATCGAGAATAGGCGGCCGCAGGTCGGACGCGATGCGGCGTACGCTCTTTACGAGATCATCGACAGTCAGCGCGGTCTCATGAAGCCGGCCGCTCAGCGCGGGCGACTCCCTCGACGCTGCGTCCTGCGCCGCTGCGAGCTGCATCTTCAACGCCGTCAGCGCTTGCCCCAGGCTGTCGTGAATCTCCCGGGCAATGCGGGTCCGCTCGTCCTCCCGGATGTCCTGCTGCCGGGTCGCGAGGCTCCGCAACGCGGCTCGCGACGCGCGCAACTGCTCCTCGGCTCGTCGCGTCTCGGTCACGTCGCGCGTGATCCCCAGGAGCGCCTGGACGGCGCCCGCCGGGTCGCGGAACGGCACCGCGTGAGTCTCCAGCCACCGGCGTCTCCCCTTCAACCCAACGATCTCGAACTCGAGCGTCGCGGATTGTCCGGCGAACACACGGGCGTGCAGGTCTGCGAACGCGGCCCGGTGTTCCGGAGCCACGAGCTCGATCATCGGGCGGAGCCGAACCGCGTCGATGCTCGGCGCCTCGATCATCGCCAAGCCGGCGGGGTTCATTTCCAGGAGCCGCCCCTGCGAATCCACCAGCTTCACGCAGTCGGGCTCGCTGTCGATGATCGCGCGGAGGCGTTCTTGACTGTCGTGACGCTCGGTGACATCGAACGCGAATCCCACGACCCCGACCACCCGGCCGTGCGGCCCCAGCACCGGCTCGACCCGTGCGGAGAACGCTCGACCGTGGAACACCGTCTCGTACGCGACCGACTCCCCACGGAGCGCGGCGCGGTGCGCCGCTACCACAGGCGCCGCCTGTGACGGGTTCCCGAACGCCTCCTCGCTGGTCTTCGCGAATCGCGGTGATCCGGAGATCGACGTCGGTCGACCACAGGACCACGGGCAATTGCTCGACCAGGCGCGCGAACTGGCCAAGGCCGAGGTCTCTCGCGAGACCAACGGACGAGAGCGCGGGAGCGGTCATGGCGCTACGGTAGCGCCTCGCGCATCAGGCGTCCAGCACATCGCGGACTTTTCGCGCCAGTCCATCTGGCGAGAACGGCTTCTGCAGGAAGGCGCTGCCGCTGGGGAGGGTGCCGTGCTGCACGACGGCATCCCCGGGATACCCCGACATATACAGCACACGAATCCCGGGCCGTTGCGCCCCCAGGCGATCCGCCAACTCGCGCCCGGATAAGCCCGGCATCACGACGTCGGTGAGGAGCATGTGGATCGTGCCGCCATGACGCTCAACCACGCGCAGGGCGGCAGCGGCGTCGGCGGCGGCGAGCACGACGTAGCCCTGCGCCTCGAGTGCCCGCTGACTGAGTGTCAGGACGGCCGGCTCGTCCTCGACGACGAGGATGGTCTCACTGCCGCGGGCGGGTCCGCCCCGCTGCGGCGCGACCGGCAGGTCGGCCGTTGACTCGATGCGCGGCAGATACACAATGCCGTACACCGTGGCGAGACCGAGCCCAGTGCCCTTGCCGACTTCCTTGGTGGTGAAGAACGGCTCGAAGAGGTGGGCGCGGACAGTCGCGTCCATTCCCACGCCGGAGTCGGTAACGGCGAGCAAGGCGTAGGGTCCCGGGACCGAGCCGAGGTGGATCTGCGCGAACGCTTCGTCCAGGTCCACGTTGGCGGTCTCGATCGTCAGCTTTCCCCCGTCGGGCATCGCATCCCGCGCATTCACGGCGAGGTTGACGATGACCTGCTCGATCTGATTCGGATCGGCCCGAACCCGGCCCAGGTCCTCCGCGAGGACCGCGACGAGCGCGATGTGCTCGCCGATCAGGCGGCGCAGCATCCGGTCCATCTCGGCCACGACGACGTTGAGGTTGAGCACCTCCGGCTGGAGCATTTGGCGCCGGCTGTAGGCCAGGAGCTGGCGGGTCAGTGACGCGGCGCGCTCCGAAGCGTTGCGGATTTCCTCGACATCGCTGCGCTTGGCGTCGCCCGGCGGCAAATCGCGCAGGAGCAGCTGCGTATTCCCGAGGATGGCCGTGAGCAGGTTGTTGAAGTCGTGTGCGATGCCGCCGGCGAGCTGGCCGACCGCTTCCATTTTTTGCGACTGGCGAAACTGCTCTTCGAGATGCCGCTGATCGGTGACGTCGCGCTGCGTGCCCCAGACCCGCACCAGGTGCCCGTCCTCGAGGAAGCCCACGACATTATTAAGGAAGACGCGCGCCCGTCCCTCGCGATCGTGCTCGCGTGTTTCAGAGTCGGACACGCGGTAACCGGCGCGGATGAAGGCGCGAATCTGTTCGCGGTTGGTCGGATCGGCGACGTTGTGCAGGTCGGCGAGCTGCGTACCGATCAGCTCACGCGCCTCGCCGAAGCCGTACATGCGGGCCATGGCGTCGTTGCACTCCGCGATGCGCGCCCCGGCATACAAGCGATCGATCTGCTCTTCCTCGGAGAGGTTGATGGGGACGGGCGGATCGATCTCGAGACGCGACACGCCCTCGGAGCTTTGGGCGATGAACGAGCGGTACCGCTCCTCGGCGCGTTTGCGGTCGGAGACGTCCATACCGATCGCCAGCCAGCCGCCACCCGTGAGGGGGGCGTTGGCCCAGATCGTGTCGAGGATCGCGCCAGTCTTGGTGTGTGTGCGGAAGTCCGTCCACTGACCGACGGGCGCCCCGATCGAATCGCGCAGGCGCTGCCGCTCGCCGGGATCGGGATAGAGCTCCGTAACGATGTCCCGCGCGCGCGCCTCCCCGATGTCAAAGCCCAGCGTGTGCGTCCACTCGCGATTGCCCCATTGGATGCGGCCCTGTTCGTCCAGGAAGACGAGCATCACGGGAATGTTGTCCACGATCCGCTGCAGCAGCTCGCTCTGTTCGCGCCACGCGTCCTCGACGCGCTTGCGTTCGATCGCCATCGCCATCTGCGAGGACACGAACGTCAGGATATCGCGCTCGCTCTCGCCATAGCGGACACCCTGGGAATAAGTCTGGGTCACCACGACGCCGATGGGACGATCCTTCACCTTGAGGGGCACGCCCAGCCAGTCGATCGAGGGAGCGCCAATCAGCTCCGCTTCTCCGGCGGCGACGAGGCGTTCGTAGATCTCGGGAGTCGCCAGCAACGGCTGGCCCGTCCGCAAGACGTACTCGGTGAGACCTTTGCGGAGCTTGCGCGGCTTCACGTCGCACGTGAGGTCGATTTCGTCGACGAAATACGGGAACTCGAGCAGGTCCTTCTCCGCGTCGTACAGCGACACGTAGAAATTCTTGGCCGGCATCAGCTCGCCCACGATCTCGTGAATGGCGTGCAGCAGCTCTTGCAGGTTCTCGGCGGTGTGCGCCGTATGCGAGATGCGATACACCGCTTCCTGGACGCATTCGGCACGGCGGCGCGCCGTCACATCCCGGAAGCTCCAGACGCGGCCCACCGAACGGCCGTTCAGCCGCAGCGGAATCGAATACCGCTCGAGCACGCGCCCGTCCTTGAACGTAAGGACGTCGAAACTGTCCGACTGCGGCTCGGCATACCGTTCCTGAATCCCATCCACGAACACGTGCGGATTGGTGAGCTGGTCCTGCACGTGTGCGATCAGACGCCGGCGGCCCGCGGCATCGTTGTTGGCGGCGATGAGCTCGGGCGGCAGGTGCCACATCTCTTCGAAGTGGCGGTTGTGCGAAACGATTTTCCCGTTTAGATCAACCACCAGGATCCCGTCGGCGGTCGATTCGAGCGTCGCTTGCAGGACCGAGACGGTCAGGGAGTCGGCTACCCTACGGGGTTTCTTCGCCCTCGGCTTGGCTTTGGGACGGCGTGGGGGCATGCGCCGAATCTATCGGCGGCGGCTCCCGTGACCAGCCTCACGGGCCCGAAGGCGTATCGCATCTAGCTTCAACCCCTTCCCCCGGGCCCCGGAGCACGGTTGCAACCGAAGCGGTTTCGCTGGCTGGGCGTTGAGGAATCGAGCCGCGCCGAGCAGCAGCTGCGCGCCGCGGCGCGCCAGCAGGAAGCCGTCGCGCACCTCGGACAGCAGGCGCTGGCCGGGGTGGCCCGCACCGACCTGTTCGATACCGCGGCGAAGCTCGTCGCCCGCGGTCTCGACGTCGAGTTCAGCGAAGTCCTCGAGCTGAAGGCCGCGCATCGCAGCCTGCTGATACGTGCCGGCGAAGGCTGGCAGGAGGGCTGCGTGGGGAAGACCCTGGTCACGGCCGAGACTGGCGCGCTCGCCGGCTACGCGCTCAAGGCCGCTGGTCCTATCGTCATCGCCGATCTCCCCACCGACATCCGCTTCACCGCGCCGCCGCATCTCGAGGCGCACGGCATCGTCAGCGGCGTCTGTGTCGTCGTGCAGGGTCGCGAACGTCCCTGGGGCGTCCTCGGGGCTTACAGTGCCCAGCCGCGGGAGTTCAGCGGTCCCGATGTGTTGTTCGTGCAGGCGCTCGCCCACGTGCTCGCGACGTCGCTCGAGCGCGCGCGAGTGGAAGAGGCGCTGCGCAGCAGCGAGGAGCACTTCCGTTCCCTGACGGAAAACGCCTCCGACATCGTCACCATTCTTGGTGATGACGGCATCCTGCGGTACGTCTCACCGTCCGTGCAGCGGCTGCTCGGCTACGGTGCCAACGACCTGTTGGGGCGAAACGCATTCGAGTTCATGCACCCCGACGATCTCACGCCGGTCATGGAAGCACTGGCGGACGCGATTCAGCGGCCCGGTTCGCCGCAGACGGCGACATTCCGATTCAAGCACGCCGATGACACGTGGCGGGTGCTGGAGTCGATCGGTCAGGCGCGACTGGATCAGCCGAACGCCTACAGCGTGATCTTCAACGCCCGCGACATCACCGAGCGCGTCCGGCAGGAG
>WNGH01002423.1_pt1 | contig 23013 bp, 22 predicted proteins | sample 5400631 | NCBI WGS metagenome assembly WNGH01 (sample SAMN13153373, study PRJNA577476) | soil metagenome | isolation source: 115 cm soil or saprolite under Garry oak tree replicate 1 | place: USA:California | collected 2016-06-15
CAAAGGCGACCTCCGGCTGAATCCCGACGATCACGGTCTCGGCCCCGCGCAGGCGACTCATGTGGGCGAGGTCGCGCAGCGTGCGGACCGCGAAGGAGTCGACCACGTCCAGGGCGGTGATATCCACGATGACGCCGCGTGATCGGAACTCGCCCACCTGCGCCACCAGCGCCTCCCGGAGTTTTTTCAAATCCTCGTCGTTGAGCGCCGCCTGAATCGACGCGATCAAATAGTCGCGTTGCTTGAGAATCGGAACTGGCACGGTGAGCCCCGTTCTAGGCGTGGTTGTTAGACGGGTCCGGAATTGGGAGGACTTTGTAGCCCAAGAGCCGCTCAGCCTCCTCGATGCCGCCCTGCAGGTCGCCGACGGTGTTCATCTTGCCCAGGTCGACTCCGATGTTGACCAGGGTCTGGGCAATCTCGGCTGACAACCCGGTCACGATGACCGTGGCGCCCAAGAGCCGCGAGGCCTCCACGGTCTGGACCAGATGGTTCGCCACACTGGCGTCCATGGCCGGGACGCCCGTGATGTCGATCACGACGACCTTGGCGCGATTGACCCGGATGCCGCGGAGCAGTTGCTCGGTGAGCTGACGCGCGCGCTGCGGGTCGATGATGCCAATGATCGGGAGGATCAGCAGTCGCTCGCGCACCGGCAGCACAGGGGTCGAGAGCTCGCGGATCGCTTCTTGTTGCTGGCGGATGACCCGCTCGCGCTCCTGGACAAAGCCCACGGCCACCGTATTGGCGATGCGGTTGGCGGCAGGCTCATAGGCGTCCTGGACACGATTGAGCTCCGTGAAGTCTGCCCGATACTTGGCGAACAGCGAGCGCGCGAGCACGTCGCGCAGCAGCAACACGATCCCCACGACCTCGTGCGTTTCCACCCCCCGCGGGATGATGCGCTCCGACAGATTGCGGGCATAAGTTTCCAGCGCCTCGATCGACCCGGTCTCCAGGGCCTCCAGGTAGTTGTCGTAGACGGCCGTGGCTTCCGCGAAAATCTCATCCGGCGTCATGGCGGTCAGCAACTTGGCTTCGGTGATGCGCCGCGCCCACTCCTCGCGCAACTGGGTACGATTCTCTCTTAGATGCGCTACCAACTCGCGCAACAGTACATCGGTGGATCCCGCGCTGGGGCGAAAGGGCGCTTTCGCTCGGGCCTCAACCATAGCAAACCTCCTCATTACCAGACACCATCCGGGCCTGGGTTTGTGGTCGCTTCGAGCGGTGCCTCTTCGAGCATCGAGTGTCCAGCCGCCCCGATCGAGGGCACAACCTGCCCCTCTGGCAGGGCTCCCTCGTTGATGGTGCGTCCCATTCGCTTAACCGGCTCACCCAGCGAAAAGTTCGAGGGGAGAACGGAGACGGAAACCCAAGGCCGTCGAGGTAGCGGATGAATCGGAGGCTTCCCGCCCCCTGGAGACGGTTCGATTCCACCGTTATCACCGTAATAAAGGTGAGCAGGAGCGGCCTCCCCAGGCACAATTCCTTCTCGGTCAGGACCCCGGCTGGCCGAAAGCTCCCGACGAACATCAAACTGTCGGCCCGTCGTATGTATCGCGTTGGCGCCAACTTGTCAAGCCAACTGACCGGCCCGCCGATGGTTGAGAGCTTATTCACAATCTGTAATTGCACGGCGTGGCGCGGCTGCGCGGTGACAGCCCATGAAGAATGATGGTCGGTCCAACTCCCGCGAACTCGCTTGCACCTTACTGGGCGCGTGCACCGCACCCGGAGGCAATACCAAGGCGCTCGCCGATCAGGGAAACGAGCGCGGCGAAGGCTCAGCCTTTCCGCATGCGAGGAGGCGAAGTCGATTCGACGGCTCACGCGACTGGAAGTTCGAGAGCAGAACAACGCAAGGCTCTCCTCCTCGCTAAGGATCCGGGCGCTGCGGATGCTGTAGAGCTCTACATCGGGCCAAAAGTCCTGCTTTTTCCGCCGCCTCCTCGCGGCAGGGTGCGCCGGTATTCCCGTTTCTTGAGAGCCTGTTTCACCGCCACGGATGACCGTTCGTGCTCGTCACCGCCTTCGTCCATGCAATTGGTGATGCAGAGCCGGCGAGGGCCAGCGCCTCCGATGAGTCCAGGTAGGTCTGGATGGAGGCGACGACCACATGCGCTTGGACCGTGATGACATCGATGCCCATGACCGCGATACGGAACCAAGCGTCGATGACGATGCCCTTGTCGAGAACTCGATCAAGAACCTCGACCTGGCTGCCGGTCGGGCTGGTTCTCTCGACAACCACGCCGCACTCTCCTCATGCGCCGATAGGGAAATCACACCAACACCGTGCAAGGCCGTTGCCACACGTGGGTGACGATCTTTCAAGAGCCTGAACGTTTGCTGTGGGCAAGACTTTGCCCAAAGTGGGCTGCCTTCAAGGGCATCTGGATACGGTGGTGTGAGCGCGGCGGGGAGATCTAGGACTTCGCCGGATCTACGCCCGCTCGTTCGTAGCGAGGCGCTCGACGTAAAGTGGCGCCTTGATTCGCTGCCCAGTGCAGGGTCGCGGCGACTGTCAAGTGTCCGCGCGCGGCCCGACGGCCGACGCACGGATCAGCGCGCAAACGCGACTGCCGTCAAAGGGGCATGCGACCCTCGACGGCGTCGAGCCGCGCTTCAGCGTGAACGTGCAGCCGTGCTCGCAGCGGGCGGCGAGGGCGCGGATGCGACGGGTGGGCCCGCTGCGCTGACCGCTGCGGCGTGGCGTCAGCACAGCAGTCCGTGACCGTGACGCCGGCACGGCTGGCCGCGCCGCCGTCGGGGTCTCGGCGAAAGTCGCAGAAAACTTCAAGTAGGTCGGTATCGACGCCACCACGACCCTCGCCTCTACGCCAATGACCTGGATTCCCGCGATAGAGACACGCACCCCGGCGTCGATCACCAACCCTTTGTCGAGGACCCGGTCGAGAACCTCGACAAAGCAGCCGTGCGCGCTGGTTCTCTCGACGACCACACTCCACTCTCCTCGGAGGGCTCGCTATGAGCCGACGTCCTGTTAGCAAGCCCCTTTTAGTTAGCAAGCCCCTTGCCACACGCGGGTCACGATCTTTTCGGGGGCTTTCACGGTTTCCTGCGGGCAAGACTTTGCCCAAAATGGCTGACCTTCAAGGGCATCAGAATGCCGTGCTCTGAGGCGGGTCAAGCTCTGTGGGGAGTGAAGATGCAGGCGCACGAGACTTCCCGGTGTGCTGCCATGCGCAACCCTGGTTCGCGCCGGTATCCACGAGCGCGTTGGCAATGAGGGGGATGTCCGGGCCCGGCACCCGCGACGGCTTCGACCGCCACGACATCCTACCGACGCGACCACGCGGTCAAACTCCTAGAGGTGACGCGCCAAGTTCGACCAGGGTTCAGAGCGAAGCGACGCATCGCGCTCGGAATCACGAAGCGCGCTACATCCCGCCGTCTCTGATCAGTTGAGCGTTCCCATTTGATCAAGGCCGACAGGAAGGGCGGCCCCGGCCGCTCCGGCGTTACTCGTCCTCCCTTGCCATGTTCCCCCTCAGCGCCAGAACGATCGACATGAGGTCGGTTTCATCCCGTCGGTGTCTTCAAGCGCTTTTTCGTGCCTGGCGGCGTGCTGTCGGCACCGCCGAGAGGAGGGCAATCTTCCGCGCGAGATCCTTGATCTGCTTCTGGAGGTCATCGGGGACGTCGTTCCGTGATCGGGGAGAGAAATGACGATCGTCCTTCCACCAGTCGAGCCCGATCTCCCGCGCCTTGTCGATGGAGCAGATGATCAGCCGGATGCGGATTGTGAGGAGCTCGACTTCGGCGACCGCGATGCGAATGTCGCCGGCGATGGAAAGTCCCTTGTCGAGCACGCGGTCGAGAACATCGACGATGCTACTGGCGCCATGACCTGCGGTTCTCTCTACGAGCATTCTCTTCCCCTCCGGCGGACGGAGGCTGTGCAGCAACGTTGGTGCCTAACCAGTGTGTCGCAGTATCGCCAACTTGAACTGGATGTGGTGAAACGTTCTTACCTATCAGCACGCAAGACCTCCGTCCGTCCCTGCCCGAGTTCAACTGCCGCGTCCTCATCATCGACGACGTCGAGGACAATCGCGAGGCGTCCGCGCTGTACTTCGCCTGCCTGGGCTGGGAAGTCCATCTCGCTTCGAACGGCGCCGAGGGAATTGGCGATGGCCCGCGCCGAGCATCCCGATCGCTTGTCGACGACAGTCGAGATCTATACGATCACAGGAGCCGCTTCTGTGATGGCGGTCGCGGCTCTCTCATGCGTCGGCCGCGTTGGTTCACGCGTGACGAATATCTCGCAGTACACGTCTCCACGGCAGGTGCAGGCTCGCTCCTCGACTCGCACTGGTATTGCCGACAGACTGAGGACGCCCTCCACGGAGCCGAGAAAGCGCTGGCAGAAGGGCGCGGCCGACGGCAAATCGTGAATGCGCAGAATCGCGCCCGCCGGGCAAGCCTCGATCACCTCGAGCCGGCCCGCGTCGAAAAAGGTCTGCCAGAGCGTCCCGCAGAATCGCAGAGCTCTCGTGGGCTCGCTGACCGCGATCCCGACCCAAAGAGCTCGCATGTGGCTACCACCGTAGAAACCCATCTTCCTGTAGAAGGTGGGATCCCCGGGCGCGAGTACGGCCTTTGCCGTCTCCATGTATGCGACGAGATCTTCCAGAGGCGTCCAGGAGGTCTCGCGCGCCTCGCTCAGCGAGGGCCGCGGCACTGGCAGCATCTGGAGCACCATGGTGTGGGCCGCGGGGCTGTAATGCTCGCGGATGAAGTCGAACGTGTTCAGCACGAACGTCCCGCGCACCGAAGGCGTTTCCAACACTCCCATTTAGGCGCCGGAGGCCCACCCGTCAATCAGGGGAAAACCCGCAAGCCCTGGTAGGGAAATCCCTCATGCACGGCACTCCAGTCACTGTGCGGTTCTTGGCCCGTTCAGTAACTGCGCCGCCGGTCGACGACGTGATGGAGCGGTCTGCCGGCGAGGTAGCGGGTGGGATTCGCGTTGAACACGCTCGCCGGCTCCTCGGGGACTCGACGTGACGATCCGGGCAGCAAGCCGAGCATGCCGATGTTGACGCAATCCGACGTCGTGCCGTTGACCGCCTGCGGCGCGTTTCGGGGGCCAGGACATGGACCACGCCCAGATCGTGGAGCGCCGAGACGAGTACGGCTAGGCCTGCGGCGTGGTTGCCGTCGCCGTTGGTGACCAGCGGGACGGCCATTCAGGTGATGCGGAGGGAAAAAGTTGGTCGGGGCGAGAGGATTTGAACCTCCGACCCCAGGACCCCCAGTCCTGTGCGCTACCGGGCTGCGCCACGCCCCGACCTAACCAAATCAAGTGTTTGGCACTCGGGATTCTATCACCGAGGGGCGGGATGTGCCGCCCCTACTTACAGAATCGCCGGACCACCAGACTAACCGCGCAATGGATGGGGATGAATGAACGGCGTGTACGCGGGCGGCGGCGTGAGGAAGAAGTCACGGTTGAGCTGAATGAAAGTCTCACATCCGGCTTGCAGAACGATGCGCGCACTGGCGCCGTTAGGGACGGTATTGTTCCAGATGTAGAGACTCCGGGTTTGATCGGGCAAGGGATACGAGGAGCGACCCCGGCGTAGCGGGGCACTGCGTTGTCCACCGTGTTGCCGTAGATTTCATACTGACGCGAGCCACGCGGCCAGACGCTCCGTCCATGGGCATCGATGGCAGCAGCATCTTCGCGGTTGTCGATGATGGTGTTGAACCGGAAGACGTAGCGCGAGCCGTTGTTCGAGGCCACGGTATGCCGGTTCCGGGTAAACGTGTTGTCCTCGATGAAGACGTTCTGCACCGTACCGAGCCTCAGGGGGGGCCAGGTGCCGCTGCCGTACACGACAACACCGTAGCCCAGGGCTCCGCGTACCGGATCGAGGTAGTAGATGTCCGTGAACGTGTTCAGGTAGATGACGCCTCGGGTGACGATGGGATCGCCGTGGATTTCGATTCCTCGGGAGAGATTTTGGAACGCCACATTATGGATCCGGAAGTCCACCGCGTCCGTAAGACCGAGGCCCATGTCCTGATACACGTTCGGGTCGGTATCGAAGGTGCCATCGAGCGTGAGATTCCGCATCTCGAAGCCGGTGACTCCCGTGACCTGGAACATGATGAGCGCACCACCCGCCTGACGACGGAGCGTCGTCAGGCCTACGCCCTGACCTTCCAATATGATCGGCTTGGTGATGACGACGGTCGTACCCCAGGCCGTAAACGCTCAGGAGGGTAAGGTCACCGTTCCCCCAATGGGAGCAGCGTCCACCGCGCGTTGGACATCGATTGGCGAACAGCTTGCCACGGTGCGCGGCCGTGCCTTTCCGAGGCTCACGTCCGCGCCAAGGCCGACGATGGAGATCAGCAGAGCAAGCGCTGCGCCGATGCGAAGGAGGTCTTTTTTCATCCTAAAACGCTACGAAATGTTCGGATGTGGGGCTATATACCTGGAGATATATCTTTCTATTGCCTGAGATAGAGGACGAGCCGCTGGGTGACCTGGTGGGGCGGAGGAGTTCTGTGCGCTACCGGGCTCTCAACCGTTCAGCCGCGTTCGCAGCGTAGTCAGACGTTCGCGGATGCGGCGGAGCGCGTCGCTGTAGACGTGATCGCGCAGCCCGAACTGGAGCTGCTCGGTGCCCTTACGCGACTCGGCGAGCAGGCGCTTCTTGGCACCCTCCAGGGTCAGGCGCTCGTCGTAGAGAAGCGTCTTGATCCGCTGCACGAGCTCGAGGTCGCGTCGGCGGTAGACACGCTGCCCCGCCGGGTTCTTCTTGGGCCGCAGGAGCTTGAACTCCGACTCCCAGTAGCGGAGGACGTACGCGGGCACGCCCGTGATGGACTCCACCTCGCCGATGCGATAGTAGAGCCGCTCGGCGCCGTTCGCGGTCAGCTCGACTGTGTGCTGTTGATCCGTTGCTTGAGCCCCTTCGATGGCTTGAACGTGAGCACCTTGCGGGCGGTGATCTCGATGGAGTCGCCCGTCTGAGGATTGCGTCCGCGCCGCGACGCTTTGCGCCGGATGCGGAAGTGGCCAAATCCGACGATCTTCACGTCTTCGCTCTTCTCGAAGCACCGGAAGATGATGTCGAACACCGACTCCACGACGGACGCTGATTGCCGCTTGGACAGTCCGTGATTCGCGACGGCGTTGATCAGATCGTTCTTCGTCACAGCGTCCCCTCACCTCCCTCCGATCGCTACGAGCCTCCTCGCCCGATGAACGGCTTGTAGCCCTTCCCCTCCAGCTCCTTCAGGGTGGCCAACGCGGCGGCGCGATCGGCGAGGCCCCCGACGCGCACACGATACAGGGTGTCGCCCGAGGACGCGCTGGCGGCGGCGCTCGCGGCCGAGGTGTCCGGGGCGCGCTCACCACCGGCCCGCCGCACCTGGACCTTGAGGCCGTCGGTGGCGAGATCGCGCGAGAGCGCCACCGCGTCGCGCAGTGGCAAGCTCGGCTTGACCACGACGCCACCGGCGACGGCGTCGGCGGCGAGGCCCTTGGCCGAGAGCTTGGTGGCCAGCTCACTCGGTGCCGAGCCGGAGACGAACACGTTGTAGCGATCACCCGCGCCCGCGGTATCGGCCGACGCGGACGGTATCGCACCACCGCCGTCCTTGACCGATTCGACGACCGTGTAGTTTTGCTCGCGCAGTCGGGCGGCCACCGCCTTCGCGGTCGCCTGATTCTTGTAGGCGCCCACCTGGACCCAGTACGAACCGTCCGTGCTCTTGCTCGCGGCAGCCGACGGTTTCGGCGCGGCCTTCGGGGCCGCGGGCTTCGTCGGATCGACGGCCATCGTCATCTTCGGCGTGTCGGTCCCCGGCTTCACGGTGCTCGTCGCCGGCTTCCTGGCTTCGACGGGCTTGCCGGTGATGGCGGCGGGAGCGGGCGGCGTGACGACGGGCGCCGGTGACGTCTCTGCGCGCGGCGCCGACGGGGGCGGGAGCGACGGCGACGTTGCCGCTGGCTCGGGCGCCACCGGTGCGACGGGTGCTGCGGCTGGACGCGGAGGCGCCGATGCGGTCTTCTTCACCACCGGCGGGTTCACGATGTCCAGCACGTACGGCACGGCGACGGCCGCGATGACGCCGAGGACGAGAATGACGATCAGGGCCCGGAACCACAAGGCCGAGAAGATGCTTCGGGGCGGCTCTTCGTCGTAAATCTGCTCGGGTCCGTCCATTTCAGCCATGCGCGTCATCTTAGCATGGACGTTGGGCTTTTCCGGCCATCTAACGCGCGCGGGGCAAACTGGACCTCGCCCATCCAGGCTTCCGCCGCCGAGCTCGTGTCGTTGGCGTCCGTCATGAAGGCCACCATGCCGACACGCGGCGGCCGGGTCTTGAAGAGCGTGACGTAATCGTCGTGAACGTTGCGCTGGTAGTGCACCCACGAGCCCACCTGCGCCGTTCCCGATTCCACGACGATGATCTTGACGTTCGGCGCCTTGGCGCTCGTGACGACGGATCCCACCGGCGCGGTCGTGTCCCACACGTAGCCGACGACGTCGCTGTTCAGCGTCGCGGCCGGCCATCGCGGGAACACGACGTAGAGCTGCGCGGCCTGATCGTCGGTCGGGCCGTGGCGGACGTCGCCGCGCGACGGCAACCGCACAGCCTTCCACGACCACGAGAGCATCGGCGCGCGCTCGACGTCCACCACGACGTCGCGATAGAGCAGGAACGACGTGGCGTCGCTGCGCAGTCGGATGGCGGCGCCCCCCTCGGCGCGCACCAGCTCGACGTCGGCCTTGCCGGCGAATTCCTTCACCTCCCAGCCTTTCGGAACACCGGGGGCGGGCAGGCGTGACGGAATCTCGTCGGCGACGGGAACGAGCAGCTTGCCCTCGGCGTCCGGGCTCAACATGCGTCGCTTCACTGCGACCGGTGCCATCACGGGCACGTCCGTCCGCATCAGCCCGGGCAGTGGCGGCAGCGGGAACGGGCGGGTCGGGAGCCGCTCGGCTCCGATGCCGAGATAGAACGCGCGATGTGTAGGGCTCGAGACGAGGATGACGAGCGCGACGAGCACGACCAGGCCGAACAGGGCGGCCAGCCCCTGCACACTCGGCCGCCGGCGCCTCACGAGCGACGCGCTCCGGGACGACGGGCCTTCGGCCCGACCGCTCTGCGAAAGGCCAGCCGGATCGGCGAGCCGGCGAAGCCGAACGCGTGGCGCAGCGACTTCAGCAGGTAGCGCTCGTAGGAGAAGTGAACCTCGCCGGGGCGGTTCACACGCAGCGCGAACGTCGGCGGCTCCACGCTGACCTGCGTCGCCGACTGCAGCGTGAGCGGCACGCCGCCGATGCTCACCGGCCGCCGGGTCAACGCCTCCTGGAGCGTCGCCGTGATCTCCTGGGACGACACCCGGTGGCGCGCCTCGGCCGCCGCGTCGTCGATGGCGGTGAACAGATCGGGGAGGCCGTCGCCCTGCACCGCCGACGTGAAGCAGATCGACGCGTAGTCGAGGAACGGCAGACGATCGCGCACCTGATCGACGACCTCGGCCTTCCTCACCATGCCGCGGGGCACCAGGTCCCACTTGTTCACCGCGATCACCGTGGCCCGGCCGGCCTCGTGGGCGTACCCCGCGATGTGGGCGTCCTGCGCGGTCAGGCCTTCGCTCGAATCGATGACGAGGACGGCCACCTGGCACCGCTCGAGACTCTTGAGCGCCATGACGACCGCCAGCTTCTCGAGCGGCTCGTTGACGCGGCCCTTGCGCCGGATGCCCGCGGTGTCGATCAGCACGTACGGGTGGCCGTCGCGCGTGAACGGCGTGTCCACCGCGTCACGCGTGGTACCGGGCTCGGTGTGCACGAGGACGCGCTCGTCCCCGACCATGGCGTTGACGAGCGACGACTTGCCCACGTTGGGGCGCCCGATGATCGCGATGCGCGTGCGCTCGACCGGGCGCTCGGCCACGTCCGGCTTGGGTGAGAGCTCGCGGACGCGCTCGAGCATCTCGGCCACGCCACGGCCGTGCTCGGCCGAGACGGCGAGGGGCTCGCCGAAGCCGAGGCGGTAGAGCTCACCGAGGGCGCCTTCCTGGCCGCCCGCGTCGACCTTGTTGGCGATGAGCACCACCGGACGTCCGGCGCGGCGGAGGATCTGAGCGATCTCAACATCGAGCCCGGTCGCGCCCTCTCGCGCGTCGACGACGAAGAGGATGACGTCGGCCTCGTCGACGGCCACCAGCACCTGACGCCGCACGCCCTCGACGAGCGGCTCGACGGACGAGGGATCGAACCCACCCGTGTCGATCACCGTCGCCTGCCAGCGCTCGAACTCCACGCGGCCGTAGAGCCGGTCGCGCGTCACGCCGGGCACGTCGCGCACCAGGGCCTGCCGGCGCCCGACGAGCCGGTTGAAGAGCGACGACTTTCCGACATTCGGCCGGCCGACGATGGCGAGGGTCGGCCGGAGCTGCGTGGTCTGCACGACGGCCTATCCCAGTAGCGCTCGCAGCAGGGCGCGAGCGGACGGCTCGACGACGCGGACGGGAACACCGAGGTCCCGGGCAAGATCGGCCGGGGTGACGTCGTCGAGGAAGACGCCGTCGCCGTCACGCACCGCCACGGCGGGGACGAGCACCTCGTCACCGAGGCGATCGAGGCCGGCGAGGTGACGCTGGATGTCCTGCCCGGTCAGGAGTCCCGCCACCGTGATCGTGCGGCCGAAGAAATCGTTCGGGACGGATACGACGTGCGCGTCCACGCCGCGCGAGACCAGCGGCGAGAGCCAGCGCTCGAGGCGCGGTCCGTAGAGCGCTCCGGTCACGACGGTGACCCTGCGCGGCGTTCGCACCGGACCGACGCGCCCAAGCGCGCGGCCGAGCTCGTCCTCGAAGCGGCGCACCAGGCCGATGCCGTCCTCGGCCACGGGGAATCCCTCGTAGGCGTCGGCCTCGGGGAGCGGGGCCTGGGCCTGGAGATAGATCTCGTCGGCGGCGAAGACGAAGCGACTCCCCAGCGTCGCGAGGCAGCGCTGTTGCCACTGCTCGATCGTCACCACGAGGCGTCGAGCCTCATCCGCGGTCAGCAGTCGGAGCTCGGGCAGCCGCTCGCGGTGCCGCGTGAGCCCGACCGGCACGATGGCCGTGGTCGTCACGTGCGGATGCAGTCGCTCGAGATCGACGACCGTGCGCTCGAGGTGCCCGCCGTCGTTCCAGTCGGGGCACAGCACGATCTGGGCGTGCATCCGGATCCCGGCTCGGGCGAGTCGTTCCATCCGCGGCAGGATCTCGGCACCGTGTCGCGGGCGGCCGAGGAGCGCGTGGCGGAGCGACGGATCGGTCGCATGTACAGAGATGTAGAGCGGCGACAGCCGTTGCGCCTCGATGCGCTCGAGGGCCGCCTCGTCCAGGTCGGACAGCGTGATGTAGTTGCCGTGCAGGAACGACAGCCGGAAGTCGTCGTCCTTGACGTAGAGGCTCTTGCGCAGGCCGCGCGGATTCTGATGGATGAAGCAGAAGACGCACTTGTTGGCGCACGTCGCGATGTCGCGCGGCCGCGGCGGAACGAGCTCGAGGCCGAGGTCACTCCCCTGGCGGGTCACCTGAACGCGGCGGGCGTGGTCGTCGCGCTCGACGGTCAGCCGCAGCCGATCGTCGGCCGCGTAGAACTGGAAGTCGATGGCATCGCGGAGCGGCGTGCCGTTGATGGCGACGATCCGGTCACCCGCGTAGAGCCCGGCCACGGCCGCCGGCGAGCGCCGCCGCACCGAGGCAACGACGACCCCCTCGGCGCCGCCGTTACCCGCGGAACAGGGTGGACTCATGCTCCTCGTGCTCGGCGGTGTGCGCGGTGTTCAGGAAACGCATCCCCTGCACGATGTACTGGAGTCCGGAGACCACCGTGAAGACGGCGGCAACCCACACGATGGGCTTGGGCGAGAGCGGGAGCTGGAACCACCGCGCGCCCAGGCCGGCCAGGACGGTGAGGATCTGGAAGAAGGTCGCCGCCTTGCCCACCCACGTCGGCCGCGGATAGATCCGGACGCCGACCATGTGGACGATGAGCGCACCGACGAGGAGCATGGCGTCGCGCGTGATGACGACGGCCGTGATCCAGAAGGGCAGCGCCTTGAGATAGGTCAGCGTCACGAACGAGGCCATGAGCAGCATCTTGTCGGCCATGGGATCGAGGAAGGCGCCGAGACGGCTCTCGATGCCCTGGTAGCGCGCGACCCAACCGTCGAGGAGATCGGTGAGCGCCGCGATCGAGAAGACGAAGAGCGCCCAGCCCGGCTTGCGGTCGACGAGGAGCGTCACGAAGACCGGGATCAGAAGGATGCGAAGAACCGTCAGCCCATTAGCCAGGCCCATACGACCGCAACAGTGTACCTCAGACGCGGTAAGCGGCGAGCGTCCCTGCCACCGCCGGGGGCAGCTCCACCTCGAGCTCGACGTGGGCGTCCTGGTCGTTCCGGTTGAGGACCCGCCCGCGCTTGTAGCAAAGCGCCAGCGCCGCGCCGTCCCGGTGCGGGATGCGCAGCGTGAGCGAGCCGCGCAGCGGGCTCACCATGCCTTCGATCACGACGCGCAGACGGTCGAGACCGGCACCGCTGACGCCGGACACCGCGACGGCAGTCCGCGAGGCGAGCAGCGCCTCGACGGCGCGTGGCTCCGCGACGCGATCCATCTTGTTCAGGACGAGCACCGTCGGGCGATCCGCCACCTCGAGCTCGCCGAGCAGCGTCTCCACCGCCGCCATGTGCTCCTCCAGCGCCGGGTGGCTCGCGTCCACCACGTGCAGGAGGACGTCGGCCTCGGCCAGCTCCTCGAGCGTCGCGCGGAACGCTGCCACGAGCTCGTGGGGCAACTTGCGGATGAACCCGACCGTGTCGCTCAGGATGAACGCCGGCCGCCCGGCGCCGTTGACCAGGCGGGCCGCGGGATCGAGCGTCTCGAAGAGACGGTCGGCGGCGGCCAGGTGCGCTCCCGTCATCCGGTTGAGAAGCGTCGTCTTGCCGGCGTTCGTGTAGCCAACGAGGGCGACGACGGGCAGGCCCGCGCGGCGGCGGCCTTCGCGCTGCACCCGCCGGTGAACGCGGACGTGCTCGAGCTCACGACGGATCTGCATGACGCGGCGCCGAATCACGCGGCGGTCGGATTCGAGCTGAGTCTCGCCGGGTCCTCGGGTGCCGATGCCGCCGCCGAGACGCTCGAGGTGAGTCCACTGCCCGACCAGACGCGGGAGTAGATACGTGAGCTGAGCGAGCTCGACCTGGAGCTTGCCTTCCGCGGTGCGCGCGCGCTGGGCGAAGATGTCGAGGATCAGCGCCGTGCGGTCGATCACCTTGAGGCCAAGCGCCTGCGTGAGGTTGCGCTCCTGCACCGGCGTCAACGGATCGTCGCAGATCATGAGGTTCGCGCCGGTGGCGCGGCCCGCCTCGGCGATCTCGTCCACCTTGCCACTGCCGAGGAACAGTGCGGGCGTGGGCGCGCCGCGCTCCTGCACGACACGGTGGACCACGGTGGCGCCGGCCGCCATGGCCAGGCCGCCCAGCTCGTCGAGCGACTCCTCGACTTCCCAGCGCCGCTGGGCGGGAAGCCGGAGCGCTGTGATCACCGCACGCTCCTTCAGCGCGCGCGTGACCTCCATTGAGCCGTTGCGTCGGCCGTTCTTCACCCGATCAGGCCTCGTTCCGTCAGCCGCTCCGTGATGAGCGTTGCCACACCTTCAGGACCGCCCGCCAGCACCACGTCCAGCCACTGAACGTCAGGCTCGCGGGCGAACCACGTCCACTGGCGCTTGGCGTAGCGGACGGTATCACGCTGCATGAGCCGTGTCGCCTCGGCCGGGGTGAGCTCGCCCTGAGCCACCGCCACGAACTGGCGATAGCCGATGCCCTGCATCGCGGGCAGTGTCGGGTCGTAGCCCGACGCGAGCAGCGCCCGGACCTCGTCGAGGAGCCCGGCCTCGACCATCTCGGCCGCCCGGACGCGCAGCCGGCGAGCCAGCTCGGCGCGCTCCATCGTCAAGCCGACGTGGAGGACGTCGTAGTCGCGAGAGCGCCGCCACAGGTCGTCTCGAGCTCCGGGCGACCTCCCCGCCCGTGTCAGCTCGAGCGCGCGCATCACCCGCACGTAATCGTTCGGATGCAGGCGTCGCGCCAGCGCGGGCGCCTCACGGCTCAAGCGCTCGTGCAGGGCGCGACGGCCCTCGCGGGCGGCCAGCAGGTCCAGCTCGCGCCGGAACGACGGATCGGCCGGCGGCGCCGGATCGAGGCCCCGCAGCAACGCTCGGATATAGAACCCGGTGCCGCCCACGACGACGGGGAGCTTGCCGCGCTCGCGGATGGCCGTGATGATTCCGCGGGCATCCCGGGCGAAGCGCTCGGCGTGATAGCGATCGTCGGGATCGACGACGTCGACCAGGTGATGGGCCACCGCGGCGCGCTCCTCCGCCGTCGGCTTGCCCGTGGCGACATCCATCCTTCGATAGACCTGGCGGGAGTCGGCGCTGACGACCTCGAGCGGGACACGGTGGGCCAGGGCGACCGCCGACGCGGTCTTGCCCACGCCGGTCGGCCCCGCGATGACGAGGAGCGGAATCTTCATTCGCGCTACCTCAAGCCTACCAGATACGTCGAACCTCGCGCCGGACGTCCTGGAGCGAGATCCGGCTCATCGTCGGTCGACCGTGAGGACAGAAGTACGGAGTCGCCGTCGCGCTGAGCTCGGCGAGCAGCCGCTCCATCTCCTCGCGCCCCAGCGGCGTGTTCGCCTTGATGGCCGCGCGGCAGGATACGAACGCGAGCGCGCGATCGATCACCGGCTCGCCGGCCTTGGGCCCGGCCAGCTCGTCCACCATCGCTTCCATCAACCGTCTCGGCTCCTCGCCCTTCAGCACCACGGGCACCGCGCGCAGCACGACGCTGTCGCCGCGCTCGTCGAACGCGAAGCCGAGACGCTCGAGCGGCGCACGCCACCGACCGAGCTGAGCGCCCGCCCCGGGCGCGAGGTCGAGCGGCTCGCCGAAGAGCAACGCCTGCGAAACCGGTGTGCCGGCATTCGCCTCCCTTTGCAGGCGCTCGAAGATGACGCGCTCGTGGGCAGCGTGCTGATCGAGGAAGAAGACCTCGGTGTCCGACGCCGCCACGATGAACGTGTCCTGCACCTGGCCGAGCACGCGTCCGAGCGACGTGGCGTACGTTGCCGTGGGCTCGGCGAACAGCGCGGCCTGGCCAGCGTCGCCGCCGAATGTCGAGCCGGCTTCGACCGCGCCGGAATGGGCGCCGATGGCCGGCGTGGACGTGGGCGCGTCGGATACCGACGCGACGCCGGGCACCACGGCGCGACGGCGAAGCGCCTCGCCGAGCGCGGCGCCGATCATCTCGTGCACCAGCCGCGGATGACGAAACCTCACCCACGCCTTGGTCGGATGCACGTTCACGTCCACGTCGGTGTGGGGCAGCGTCACCGACAGCACGACGAAGGGGAAGCGGTCACGCGGCAGCAGTGGCCGGTACGCTTGCAGCACGGCCTGGAACAGCGCGGGGTCGCGCACCGGCCGGCCGTTGACGAGCGTGATGACGTCGTCGCGACCGCCCCGCGTCAGGTCGGGCGGGCTCGCGAGGCCGCGCACGCTGATCGCGTGCTCGTGGCGATCGATGGCCAGGAGCCGCCCGGCGACGTCCCAGCCCCACAGCGCGCCGACGCGATCACGCAGCTCCTTCGCCGGCGGCGCGTTGAGCACGCTGCGGCCGTTGCTCGTCACCCGCAGGTGAACGACGAGATGCGCGAGCGCGAGCTGGGTCACCGGGCGCAGGCTCTGGGCCAGCTCGGTCGTGACCGCCTTCAGGAACTTGAGCCGGGCCGGCGTGTTGAAGAAGAGATCCGTGACCTCGATGGTCGTGCCGGTGTCGGCCGCCACCGCGAGGCGCTGCGCGATCTCGCCGCCTGCGCCGGCCAGGCGCGTCCCGTCGGCGACACCGCGGGCGCGGCTGGTGATCACGAACCGGGCCACGGCGCAGATGGCCGGCAGCGCCTCGCCGCGGAATCCCAGCGTGGCGATCGCGTCGAGATCGGCATCGGCGGCGATCTTCGATGTCGCGTGCCGCTCCAGCGCGAGCTCCAGCTCCTCGGCGGTCATGCCGATGCCGTCGTCGCTCACCCGGATCAACGCGGCGCCGCCGTCGCGCAGATCGACGCTGACCGTGCGGGCTTCCGCGTCCAGCGCGTTCTCGACCAGCTCCTTCACCACCGACGCCGGCCGCTCGACCACCTCCCCCGCCGCAATCTTGTTGATCAGATGCTCCGGGAGTTTTTTTATCCGGCTCATGGGCCGGCCTGCACTCGCCCCACACCACCTCGTTGCGCCTGCCACTTCGCGAGCAGGTTCAGCGCCTCCATCGGGGTCAGGTGCGCGAGATCCAGATGGGCCAGCTCGATCAGGATCGGATCGGGAGGCGCGACGGCGAAGAGGCCGAGCTGCTCGGCGTCGCGCGCGTCGGCCGTGCGCTCGCCAGCCGCTTCGAGCTCGGAGAGCAGCGCCTTGGCTCGCGCGATGACGGGCTCGGGCAAGCCGGCCAGGCGCGCGACCTGGATGCCGTAGCTCCGGTCGGTGCCGCCTGGCCGCACCTTGTGCAGGAAGATGATCTGGTCGTTCCACTCGCGTACGGCGACGTGGAAGTTTCGGACGGCCGCCAGCCGATTGGCCAGCTCGGTCAGCTCGTGGAAGTGCGTCGCGAAGAGCACCTTGCATCCGGAGCGCTCGTGCAACGCCTCGACGACGGACCACGCGATGGCGAGGCCGTCGAACGTCGATGTCCCGCGACCGACCTCGTCGAGGAGCACGAGGCTCCGCGCCGTGACGTTGTTGAGGATGGTCGCCGTCTCCACCATCTCGACGAGGAACGTGCTCTGGCCGCGCCCGAGGTTGTCCTGGGCGCCGACCCGTGTGAACAGGCGATCGACGAGGCCCAGGCGCGCCTCGCGAGCCGGAACGAAGGCGCCCATCTGGGCGAGGATCACCAGGTGGCCCGTCTGGCGCAGGTAGACCGATTTCCCCGACATGTTCGGTCCAGTGAGGATGACAACCCGTGCCTCGGCGTCGAGCGCGAGGTCGTTGGGCGTGACCGGCTCCGTCGAGCGCGCCTCCAGCACGGGATGGCGGCCGTCCACGATCTCGATGCGATCGCCCGCGTCGACGACGGGCCGCACATGGCCGCGAAAGTGCGCGACCTCGGCGAGGCCGAGCAGCACGTCGAGCCGGGCCAGCGCGCGCGCCGTCGTCAACAACGGCCCGGCTTCGGCGGCTACGCGACGCCGGACGTCCTCGAACAGCTCGTACTCGAGCCGCCGGCGGCGCTCCTCGGCGCCGAGCACCTTGGTCTCGTACTCCTTCAGCTCCGGCGTGACGTAGCGCTCGGCTCCCGTGAGCGTCTGGCGGCGCACGTATTCCGCGGGAACTCGGGCGGCCTGAGCGTGGCTGACCTCGATGCCGTAGCCGAAGACGCGATTGAAGCGGACCCGGAGCGACGAGAGGCCGGTGCGCGAGCGCTCGCGCTCCTCGAGGCCGGCGATCCACTCGCGCGCCTGGCGCGAGTCCTCGATCAGCGCCGAGAGCGCGTCACTCCAGCCCTCGCGGATGAGCCCGCCCTCGTGCAGGACGAGCGGCGGCTCGTCGACCAGCGCCCGCTGGAGCAGAGCGAGAAGCGCGTCGAGCGGTGCGATCTCGTCACGCGCGGTCGTCAGCAGCAGCGCGGTGGCCTCGCCCAGATGCGTGCGGATCTCCGGGAGCGGTTGAAGGCACGCGCGCAGCCCGACCAGATCGCGGGCGTGAGCGACACCGAGCGTGGCGCGGCTCGTCAAGCGCTCGAGGTCGCCCACGTGCGCGAGCAGCCGGCGCAGCTGGGCGCGCGCGGCCGGGGCGTCGATCAGCGCCTGGACGGCATCCTGGCGGGCGGTGATGGCGCCGAGGTCGAGGAGCGGCCGCAGCAGCCACTGGCGCAGCAGCCGCGCGCCCATCGGGGTCGCCGTTTCGTCCAGCACGCCGAAGAGCGTCATCCGCGGATCGCCGTCACGCGTGTCGATCAGCTCGAGCGTCTGCACGGCCGTGGGGTCGAGGGTCATCGCCTCGTCGCTGGCCAGCCGCGCGAGCCGCGTGAGATGCCCGAGCGCTTCGCCTTGAGTCGCCCGGACATAGGCGAGCGCCGCTCCGGCGGCCTGGAGGCCGACCGTCATGTCCGAGACGCCGAACGGCGCGAGCGAGGTCAGGCCGAAGTGAGCGCAGAGGTCGCCCACCGCGCGCCGGAGCGCGAACGCCGCCGGATCCCAGAACGTGAGCGTCGCGCCCGTCGCCTGGAGTCGCGCCATGAGATGACCGGCCTCGCGCGCCGTCTCCGGCACCAGGATCTCGCTCGGCCGCCTCATCAGCGCCGCCGCCAGCACGTTCTCGGCGTCGCCGGCGTCCTCCCCCGCCCAGAAATCGCCGGTGGACACGTCGAGCAGCGCGACGCCGGTGCCCTCGCGCGCGCGCACGACCGCGAGCAGGAAGTTGTTGGCGGAACCGGCGAGGAACGCGGTGTCGGTGATCGTTCCCGGCGTGATGAGCCGCACGACGTCACGCTTGAGGAGTTTCTTGCCCTTGGCGGGGGCCTCGAGCTGCTCGCAGAGCGCGACCTTCTGGCCGGCGCGGATCAGCCGCGCGATATAGACCTCGGCGGCGTGATGAGGGATGCCCGCCATCGGCGAGCCCTGCCGCGACGTCAGTGTGATCTGCAGCAACCGGGCGCCGAGCTCGGCATCCTCGAGGAACAGCTCGTAGAAATCGCCGAGGCGGAACAGCAACAGGTAGTCCGGGTAGCGCTGCTTGAGGTCCCGGTACTGACGCATCATGGGCGTGACGCCGCCGGTCCGAGCAGTCGGATCAGCCACCCAGGCGTCCCTTGAGACGGGTATACGTCGCCTCGAGCGCTTCGGGCAGCACGCGCGCCTCGCCGAGCGTCGTCATGAAGTTGGTGTCGCCGTTCCAGCGCGGCACCACGTGAACGTGCAGGTGGCCCTCGATGCCGGCGCCGGCCACCCGGCCCTGGTTCACGCCGATGTTGAATCCCTCGGCCCGGTACTCCTCGGTCAGGACGCGGGTCGCCAGCCCGGCGAGGGCCATCGCGTCCGCCAGCTCTTCGGCGTCCGCTTCGGCGAGGGCACCGACGTGGCGGTTGATCACGGCCATGAGATGACCAGGAGTATATGGATAGGCGTTGAGGATGAGAAAGGCCCGGGGGCCACGCTCGAGGATCAGATACTTGGCGTCGTTACCGGAGGCCAGCGCGTTGCAGAAGATGCAGCCACCCGCGGCGCTCGACCCTCCGACGTAGGTCATGCGCCACGGAGCCCAGAGGCGATTCACGCCGCCGGGCCAAGCCTCACGTGTTGACGAGTTCGCGGAGGCGCTTGCCGACCTTGAAGAAGGGCACCCGCTTCTCGGGTACGTCGACGGCGCTGCCGGTTTTCGGATTACGTCCCTTGCGCGAATTCCGGTAGCGGATACGGAAGCTGCCGAAGCCACGAAGCTCGACTTTGTCGCCCTTGGCCAGCGCGTCGGTGATGTTGTCGAAGATCGTGTTGACGATGGTCTCAGTCTCTTTTTTCGTCAGGTTGGAGAGCTTGGAGACCTCGTCGATCAGCTCGGCTTTTGTCATCTCGCACTCCGTGTGATGACCCTAGCACGCAGATTTCGAGAATGTCAACTCTTATAGGGGGTTAGGCAGCGCCCGGGCTTCAATCCATGAGGTACAGCGGTGTCTTGAACATCGGCAGGGTCGGCGTGAGCGTCACCCGGGCGATCCCGAGCTGGCTTCGGAGCAGATCGAAGATCGAGATGCGCCGCTTGGGCGGAATCACCTTCGGCGGCACGCGGATACCGGCGAGCTGCGCGGCGCCGTTGACGGCGTCTTCGAGGCCGCCGAGCTCGTCGATCATCTGGAGCGCCTTGGCCTGAGTCCCCGAGAAGATGCGGCCGTCAGCAAACTGCGTGACCTGCGCGCGGTCGAGCTTACGGCCCTCGGCGACGGCGCCGATGAACTGCCCGTGGACGTCGTCGAGCAACGCCTGGAGCACGCGCCGCTCCTCGGGCGTCATCGGCCGCCCGGGATTGCCAACGTCCTTGAAGGCGCCCGCCTTTACGACGACGTAATCTACGCCCACCTTCTTCATGAGCTGCTCGAAGTTGGCCATCTGCATGATCACGCCGATGGAGCCGGTGAGCGTTCCGGGATTGGCGTAGATCCGGTCGGCCGCCACCGCGACGTAGTAGCCACCCGAAGCCGCCACCGAGCCGAGCGAGGCCACGACGGGCTTGCCCCCCTGGCGGAGGCGCACGAGCGCGTCGTGGAGCTCTTGCGACGGCGCGACGACGCCCCCGGGGCTGTTGATGCGAATCACGACGGCCCGCACCTGAGGGTTGTCGCGATAACTCTTGAGATCCTTGATGAGGTCGTCGACGTCGAGGATGACTCCCTCGAGCTCGACGATCGCCACCCGCGGCCCGAAGTAACCACCCCCGGCCGCCCCGTCTCCGCTCTTCGACAGCACACCCCCCGTGACGGCCAGGAAGAGGCCGACCACCACCAGCCAGATCACGAGCGTGACGGCCACGACGGTGAGGCGATGCGCCACGCTAGCGGCTATTCCTCATCGTCGTAGTCATAGTCGTCGCGACGCTTCTTCTTCCCGCGTCCCCGCCCCTGACCACCGCGGTCGTCCGGCTGGCTCAGATCCACGGCGTGAGCCAGCTCTTTGAGGCTGAGGCCGATGCGCCGCTCGTTCGGATCGACGCGGATCACCAGCAGCGCCAGCTCGTCGCCGACGTTGACGACCTCGGCGGGCGTGCCGATCGGCCGGTTCGACATCTGCGAGATATGGAGCAGGCCGTCCACCCCGGGCTCGAGCTCCACGAAGGCGCCGAAGTCGGTGAGACGCACCACCTTGCCGGTCACCCGCGAGCCCATCGGGAAGCGCTGGGCGACGGTCGACCACGGATCGGGCTGGATCTGCTTGAGGCCGAGCGAGATCCGCTTGTTGTCGCGGTCGATGTTGAGGATCTGCGTCTCGACTTCCTGACCCTTTTTCAGGACCTCCGACGGGTGGCCGACGCTTCGCGTCCACGACATGTCCGAGATGTGGAGCAAGCCGTCCACGCCCGGCTCCAGCTCGATGAACGCGCCGAAGTCGGTCAGGTTGCGCACCCGGCCGGTCACGCGGTTCCCGGGCTGATAACGCTCCTCGATCGTCGTCCACGGGTCGGCCTCGACCTGCTTCATGCCGAGCGAGATCCGCTTGGCCCCTCGGTTGACGTCGAGGACGACGACGTCCACTTCCTCGCCCACGTTGACGAGCTTGGACGGGTGACGGACGCGCCGCGTCCAGGACATCTCCGACACGTGCACGAGCCCCTCCACGCCGGCCTCCAGCTCGATGAAGGCGCCGTAGTTGGTGAGGCTCACCACGCGTCCCCGCGTCTTGTGGCCGGCCGGGTACTTCTGCTCGACGTTCTCCCACGGATCCGACTGCTTCTGCTTGTAGCCGAGGGACACGCGGCCGGTGTCACGGTCGAAGTGAAGCACCACGACGTCGACCTGGTCGCCGACCTGGAAGATCTCCGACGGGTGGCCGACCCGCCCCCAGCTCATGTCGGTGACGTGCAGCAGCCCGTCGATGCCTCCGAGGTCGATGAAGGCCCCGTAGTCGGTGATGTTCTTCACGGTGCCCGTGAGCGTCATCCCCTCGTGGAGGACTTCCAGCGTGTGCTTCTTCTTCTCCTCGCGCTCTTCCTCCAGGACGGCCCGCCGGGACAGCACGACGTTGCCGCGCCGCCGGTTGAGCTTGATGACCTTGGAGCGCACGTGCTGGCCGACCAGGGAAGCCAGGTTCTTGACCGGACGGAGGTCGACCTGGGATCCGGGCAGGAATGCCTTGACCCCCACGTCCACCGCCAGGCCACCCTTGACGACTTCCACGATGCGTCCTTCGACCGGCGTGCCCTTGTCGTAGGCCTGCGTGATCGCGTCCCAGACGCGGATCTTGTCCGCCTTCTCCTTGGACAGGACGATCAGGCCTTCGGAGTCCTCCTTGGCCTCGAGGTAGACGTCGATATCCTCCCCGACCTTGGGCAGGTTCCCGCGGAACTCCTCGACCGGGATCGCGCCCTCGCTCTTGTAGCCGACGTCCACGAGCACCTCACCGGTGCCGATGTGGACGACGCGGCCGCGGACGACCTCGCCTTCTTCGAACTCGGCCATTCGGCCGCCTGACCCGTACACATCCTCCATGCGCTCCTCGGCCGCCCAGGTTGCCTCCTTTCGCGGTTCGCCGAGGTTATTGCGCCGTTCATGCTTCTCCATGCTGCCCGCTCCTCCCGTAAATGTATTTGGACGAGGGTAATACGGCTCCTCCCGCACCTGCCTCGCCCACTTCCTGCGAACGTTCCTTCAGGCGCCCGATCGCCGCCATCATCGCCTGACTGGCGGCCTCGTAGGCCTCCTTCCGACTGCTCCCACTCTGCCTGGCAAAGCTCATGGGCTCGCCGAACCACACCGTGACCCGGGCGGGACGCGGGAGCCTCTGCCCCCGGGGCCAGGCCCGCCCGCTGCCGCTGATATATACAGGAACCACGGCCGCTCCGCTGAGGACCGCCAGCATACCTGCACCGGCCTTGCCTTGCCGCAATTCGCCTTCGGGCCCCCGCGTCCCTTCCGGAAACACCAGGAGCGCGCCGCCGTTCTCCAGCACGCGCAACGCCGTGCGTAGCGCCGCGGGATCACCGCCGTCGCGACGGACCGGTCGAGCGTTGAGCCGATAGATCAATCCGCCGAACAGCGGGATCCGGAACAGCTCGGCCTTGGCCATGAACGACACCGGCCGCGGCGCCGATCCACCGACGAGCGGCGGATCGAGCAAGCTCGAATGATTCGCGACGAGCAGCAGCGACCCGGTCCGCGGCACGTGCTCGCTGCCCCGCCGGCGGAGCCGGAACAGCA
>WNGH01005668.1_pt1 | contig 23004 bp, 21 predicted proteins | sample 5400631 | NCBI WGS metagenome assembly WNGH01 (sample SAMN13153373, study PRJNA577476) | soil metagenome | isolation source: 115 cm soil or saprolite under Garry oak tree replicate 1 | place: USA:California | collected 2016-06-15
CGCGCAAATTTTGAGGGCGGCGAAGCATCCGACAATCAGCTGCGCGATGTTCTTCGAAACGAGAACGACATCACACGCCGCCGCGCGGCCTGGGAAGCCAGTAAACAGATAGGGCATGAGGTCGCTTCGCAGTTGCTCGAGCTGATTGCGATCCGAAATCGAGAGGCCCGAAATCTGGGTTACCCGGACTATTACTCGATGATGTTCGAGCTGCAGGAGCTCGATGAGAAGTGGGTCTTTTCGCTGTTCGAACGTCTCGAGCACCTTTCGGAACCGATCTTTTCCGAAATGAAAGCGGAATTGGATGCGACGCTCAAAGAGAAATACCGCGTGACCGATCTCCAAACCTATCCGTGGCTCTATAGCGACCCGTTCTTTCAGGAATTCCCGGCCGCCGGCGCCAGCGAATCGCTGGACGAGATCTTTAAGGATTCGGATATCGAAGCCCTCACCCGGGCGCATTACAACAGCATTGGGCTGGACATCGAAGACTTGCTCCGGCGCGCGGATCTTTACGAACGGGAAGGAAAGTCGCAGCATGCCTTCTGCCTGGATGTGGATCATGAAGGTGACATTCGCGTGTTGTGCAACATCCGCAAGAACGAGAGGTGGATGAGCACCATGCTCCACGAGTTTGGTCACGCGGTGTACGACAAGTACAATGACGGCTCTCTCCCCTTTTCGCTCCGCACTCCCGCTCACATTCTGACGACCGAAGCCATTGCGATGCTGAATGGGCGCATGTCGAAAGATCCGGGCTGGCTTATGAAAATCGGCGGCCTGTCGGAAGACGACGCGAAGCGGGTGGGCGCAAGCGCTTTGAAAACGCTGCGGTCGGAGATGCTGATTTTTCTCCGGTGGGCGATAACGTTAGTGCGTTTCGAGCGCGAGCTTTACCGCAATTCCGGACAGAATTTGAATTCGCTTTGGTGGAAATATGTCGAGCGCTTCCAGAAGGTCACACCACCGTCCAATCGCGATCAGCCGGATTGGGCGTCGAAAATTCACCTCGCTAGTTCGCCCGTGTATTACCAGAACTACGTCCTGGGTGAGCTTATGGCCTCACAACTCCTTTGGCACATTCATGGCAAGGTTGTCAGGTCAGGCAGCTATGCTGGTAATCCGGAAGTGGGGCAGTATCTTGTGGAAAACGTATTCAAACCGGGCGCACGCTACGATTGGAATACGTTGCTGAAGAAAGCGACAGGGGAAGAATTAAACCCGGAACACTTTGTGCGGCAGTTTGTCGACAATAATTGATCGGGGAGGTCCGAACTGTAGCGGCGGTCGATGACCGCCGAAAACCTGCGCTCATAGGGCGCCGCTAGAACTCGGGTCTTCCAGATTTTTTCTGTTAGGGCTTCAAGCTCCTGGCGTAGCTCAAATAGTTCTTTGCGAGCCCCTCGTTGCCTTCGATGTACTGCTTCCACTGCTCATCCGAATACCCTGCCGGCGGCGGCTGAGATTTCATACGGGTCGCAATGTCAACGGCCTTCTGGGCATATTGAACGGCGCGATCGAGATTCTTTCGCTCCAACGCATAGGCTCGGGACAGGGTCAACAAAGCGCTCAAGTTATCGGCGTCGACCTTAATGATCTTTTCGCCGTATTCCATAACCTTCGCCGAATCGTTCTTCTCCTGGTAGATTTTCATCAACTCCAGATAGACTTCTCGCAGGGTTTTCGCCTGCGGGAACTGCTTTTCAAAATCCTGAAGCAAGGCGATTTTCTTATCCGTGTTGCTTTCTGCGTCAATCTTCTGAAATGCCTTATCTTCGGGACTACCGGCGATCACCTGCGCATTGGCGTTGGAGACCAGTCCACCTACAAAGACAACACACAGCGTCAAGATGACTCTTGTCTTCATTTGGTGCTCCTTCTAAACACTCCTCATGGGGTAGGCCAACTCTATCAGAACTCGCCCAGACCCTGGCAACTTTTTTGGCGGCGAGTCGCCGCTGCCGGGGTGCCATCCCTGGTAATTTGAGCAAACACTACCAGGTACATCAAAAGGAAGCGGGGTTTAAGGGGTCGCTACGGTCGTTTTTCCGCCGGCAACGGCAGCGAAGTCTGCGTAAGACCGGCCCTCGAGGGCGCTCGGTTCCAACCCGAAGAACCGGAAAAAGTAATCCGCTTCGGTGGCGTTCGGGGCTTCAACTTCCAAAAAGCAACCGTGGTTTTCGATGCGGTCCAGGTGAATCTTTGTTTCACCCACGGAAAAAATCTCTCGATGCTTTTCGACGACGGCGCTTATTGGAAGAGCTGCTTCTAAAACCGGCCGGAGTTCCGAAGGATAAGAAATCGAAGCGAGGTAAACAAGACTGTCGCGAGTGGCGGCCTGATCTGTTCGTCGATAAAAGATCAGCGAATTTTCGATGTTTCCCTCCCGGAGTTTGAGCCTGCCTTCGCGTACTTCGAAGTATGTGTCACGCTGCCGGTCCGTACCAACCTCGCGCGGGTTGAGCGTTCGCAGCTTCTCGCGGATCACATCGAGGTTCTCCAACCGAGCCTTGAATTCGACGTTAAGCTTCTGCATGAAGCCACGCTCTACGGGAAGATGCCCAACTGCTCGTACGTGAGCGCTATCTTCTGAATCGCGATGATGAAGGCTGCGGTGCGCATGCTTTCTTTGGACACGCGGGTACGATGGACTTCGCGGATTCCGCGGTATGCGCTGACCATGGTTTCTTCCAGCCCCGAATTGACCAGGTCAATTTCCTCCGGTCCGCGCACCAGGTATTTCTTATCTTCCTCAGGAACTGGTTTTCCGATCAGTCTCTCGATGGTGCTCACGAGCTTCTGAGTTTTGATTTCCTCAAGGTGTTTTTGCAGCCGGCCGATTCGCATATGGGAAAGGTTCTTTCCCCATTCGAAGTACGACACCGTAACACCGCCGGCATTCAGGAAAATATCCGGGATGATAAAGACGCCGCGCGCGTGGAGGCGCTCTTCGGCGCCTGGAGTTGTTGGGCCATTGGCAGCTTCGGCGAGAACTTTGGTGTTGATCCGATCGCAGTTTTCAAGCGTGACCTGATTTTCGAGAGCGGCGGGAATCAGGATATCGCAAGGGACATCCCAGATGCTGTCAGGCCTGGGCAGTGTCTCGGCATCGGGGAAATTCTTGATCGAGCCCGTCTGGCGCCGAAACTGATTCAGGTCCTCGATGGGAAGCCCTTTCGGATTGTAGAGAGCGGCATCCCACTCGGCGATGCCGATGACCTTGCATCCATCTTCTTCGGATAGAAATTTCGAAGCATAATAGCCGACGTTGCCAAATCCCTGGAAGACGACGGTTTTGCCCTCGAGGCCGGTCGTGAGGCCAAGCTTCTTCAGATCTTCGGCGTGCTGAAACGCTTCACGGATGCCGTACTGAACCCCGCGGCCCGTTGCTTCGCGCCGACCGTGGATTCCGCCCTGCTCCACCGGTTTGCCGGTGACGCAAGCCAGATTATCGATCCCGCCGGGATGGAAGGTGTCGTAGGTGTCCGCCATCCAGGCCATTTCGCGCTCACCCGTTCCCACGTCCGGGCCTGGTACGTTTTCACCCGGACCTATGTATTCTTTTCGGATCAGCTCAGCCGTAAATCGGCGCGTGATCTTCTCAAGCTGCTCTTCGTTGTACTTTTTCGGATTGAAACGAATGCCACCCTTAGATCCGCCAAACGGCACGTCGACGATGGCGCATTTGTAGGTCATCAGTGCTGCCAGCGCCATGATTTCATCCTGACTGACGAGCTCGCTGTATCGAACGCCACCCTTAACCGGTTTCTTGTGCTGGCTGTGTTCTGCGCGCCAGCCTTCGAAGATTTCGAAATGGTCGCCGCCGAACCGGACCGGAAACTGGAAGTAGTAAACGTTGTTGCAAGCTTTGATCTGACTGAGAAGAGCCGGATGGATTTTCAAATAATTCGCAGCCCGGTCGAACTGTTTCGAAACGATCCTGTTGAAATTGAGATCTTCTTTTGTAGCTACCGTTGTCGGCATTCAACCTCTCCCCTGCAGATATTCTATCCGAAGCGCGTTTCGAGATATTCGTCGAGAATTCTGATGAAGTCACCAACGATGGTGGGACCTTTCAAGGTCGTCATCAGACGTCCGTCCATGTAAACCGGGGCCTTGGGCTCTTCTCCGGTGCCCGGCAGAGATATTCCGATATCCGCATGTTTGGATTCCCCCGGACCATTCACGACGCATCCCATAACGGCAATCTTCAGGTTTTCAACTCCGGGATAGATCGCTTTCCAAGCCGGCATTCGCGAGTTGAGATATTCCTGAATGTCATTCGCCATTTCCTGAAAGACAGTGCTGGTTGTGCGGCCGCAACCGGGGCAGGCCGTGACACGGGGAGAGAAACTTCGAATGCCGAGGCTTTGCAGAATGTCCTGGCAAGTCCGAACTTCTTCTGCGCGATCCCCACCGGGAGCCGGAGTCAGACTGACTCGGATGGTATCGCCTATGCCTTCCTGCAATAGGACAGAAAGTGCAGTCGTGCTTGATACAATCCCCCGCCGGCCCATGCCCGCTTCGGTAAGGCCCAAATGCAGAGCATAGCTGGAGCGAGTGGCGAGCTCGCGGTACACATCGATCAAATCCTGAACGCCTGAGACCTTGGCGCTGAGAACGATACGATCTCGGGGCATGCCATACGATTGTGCCATCTCGGCGGATTCGATCGCGCTGAGCACCATCGCTTCCATGATGACCTCTCGGGATTCCTTGGGGGCGCGTTGTTGTGCGTTCTCGTCCATTAAACGAGTAACCAGCGATTGGTCGAGAGATCCCCAATTCACGCCGATCCGTATTGGCTTTTCATTTTCGAGCGCGATTTCGATGATCGAGCGAAAATTGTCGTCATGCTGCCTTCCCATGCCGACATTACCCGGATTGATCCGGTACTTATCCAAGGCCCGCGCGCAATTCGGATACTCGCGTAAGAGGATATGGCCGTTGTAATGAAAATCGCCGATGATGGGCACATGGATATGATCGTCGCGGAGGCGCTGCACGATCTCCGGCACAGCCCTGGCGGCCTCCCTGGTATTCACCGTAACGCGAACCAGCTCTGAACCTGCCACAGCCAGGGCTTGAACCTGCGCAGCGGTTGCCACGACGTCGGCCGTATCCGTGTTTGTCATCGACTGGACTGCGATCGGGTGCCCTCCGCCAATCCAGATCCCACCCACGTTTACGGGGAATGACATGCGCCGAACTATTTCCGCCATAGGGACTATTATAAGAATTCCCGCTATAATGACGGTCCTTTTTACCGATGACCGAACAAATCCAATATCATCGCGGAAATCTCGGGTGGATCGAGGTGATCTGCGGGAGCATGTTCAGCGGTAAAAGTGAGGAGCTGATCCGCCGGCTGCGCCGGGCGCAGATCGCGAGACAACGGGTGCAGATATTCAAACCGAAGCTCGACGCTCGATTCAGTCAGGATCATATCGTTAGCCACAGTGATATGAAAATCAAAGCGCAACTTGTCCTTGCTGCCGCAGAGATTCTTGATTTGGTCGATAAACGCACGCAGGTCATTGGGATTGACGAGGGACAGTTCTTTGACCTGAGGCTTGTGGCCGTGTGCAACGAGCTTGCCGACGCGGGAAAACGTGTGATTGTCGCCGGTTTGGACCAGGATTTTCGCGGGCGGCCGTTCGATCCCATGCCACAGTTGCTCAGTGTGGCGGAGTACATCACGAAAACACTTGCGATCTGTGTTCGATGCGGAGCTCCGGCGAACCGGACTCAACGTCTGGTGGAAGGCGCAGACCGTCTGCTCCTGGGTTCGGCTGGAGCGTATGAGGCGCGTTGCCGCCTGTGCTTTGAGCCGCCCGAGTAGTCCATGTTCGACATTCCACTTCACAAACTGATCATTCATTTTCCTATCGCCCTGACGATCGTCGCGGCGATCTATGACTCGTGGGCGGCCTATTCAAAAAAACCAGAATTTCACGAAGCGGGATACGGCCTGACTCTTTGGGCGTCTGTTTCGGCGCTCGCCGCGGTCGTCACTGGGTTGCAACTGGCAGGGGTAACTCGTGTTGAGCCGGGTGTGATCACCGGGCATGCAGGGTTCGGTATTGCGTCGGGAATTGCAGTTACTGCGCTGGCCGTGGTCCGCTACTCCGCGCATGCGCGAGAACAACGCGGCTACCCGATGCCGTGGCTAGTCCTGGAAATTGGAGGGGCGGCCTTAATTGTCGCAACAGCGATCACCGGCCATAGACTGTGAAATGAGATTTCGGATTTCGGAATTAGGGAAAACGCCTGAGTCGTGATGGTTTCCCCAATCCGCAATCCGCAATCCGAAATTTTTCCTAGTCGGGCCGGAACGTGGGCCGTTCGGCGGCAAGGACCTTGTCCTTGGGTGTGCTGAGGTACCCGCGAATCCGGTCTTTATCGACGTAATTGACGACGATCTCGTAACGCAGCTTGTCACGGCCGACCAGAAACTGGACGGGCTCGTTTGCCGTGCGCTCTTTTTTCTCCAGTCTGCTGTCATCGACCTGAATGACGACATCGTACTTGGCCTTCTTCGGGTCAGTTCTTCTCAACTGCAACTGGATATCTGCCACCCTCGCCATCTCGTTCTTCTTGGGTTTCTTGATATCGAATTCGAAGAAATCGCGTTCACCCTTCTTCCGCAGGTCAGCCAGTTCACCCGCATTCCGGGCGATCTGCTGGCTCAGCGTGGTTCTCACATCGGTGATTTCCCGGCGGCTCGCGGCAAGGTCGGCCCGTGTCACGTCAAGGTTGGCAGCGACGGTCTTCACTTCGCCCGAAACCGTTCCAATCTTCGCCTCGGACGACTGTTGGACCTCAGCGAGCTTCGTACTGGCTTCCTGACGCGCAGCAGCGACATCGGTCGAATTTGCTTTTGATGCCAATTCGCTCGCCAGCTGTTCCTTGGCCTTTTCCTGCTCCGCTCTTAGCCTCTCAGCGAATTTGCGTGCGGATTCGAGCTCCTGCGCGGTCACACCGGTGCGCTTCCTGACGAGATCGATATCCGCTGCCATATCGGTCGCCTGCGTGCGCGCGGCTTTCATTGCGCGAGCGTGATCGGCAAGCTCTTCTTGCAGGCCGGCAATTTGCCGTTCCAGTTCGGTACGAGTGGAGTACGAAACATAACCGACGGCCAGAATCAGGATCAGGCTCAACACCATACCAACTTTCAAGAGGATATTGCTCGGTGGGGGCGGTGGCGGAGGCACTGCGGGCCCGCCTTCCTTGGGTCTCAAACTGAACATTGATTGTCCTTTCGGCGAATACGTTAACGAAGTCTGTCAAATTATCCCATGGCTTCCAAAAATTAGACGAGCGAGTTGTTGGAATGGTAAGCCGAGTGCTAACATTCCGCCCACTATGGCAGCCCGAAAACTGCATTCTTCTCTCGTTGTCATTTTCCTGTCAATGCTATTAGTCGCCGCACAGTCCCCGCCCGCACGTAACCCAACGCTGTCTATCGACCAGATTATGGAGGGGCCGGAGTTTGCTGGCACACAGCCTTCGGAAGTGCGATGGTCCGTTGATGGCCAACGCGTGTACTTCCGCTGGAAGACAACGAAGGAAAAGAAGGATGCCCTCTATGTGGTCGACGTGACTGACAGAACACCGCGCCGGCTGTCGGACGCGGAGGAACGCGAAGCACCTCCAAGTGCTGGGGTTGAGAATGCGGCGCGGACCAAGAAGCTCTACGTCCGAGACGGAGACCTCTATTTGTTGGATCTCAAAACGGGTTCGAAGCGACGAATCACTGCGACCGTCACCGACGAGTCCGATCCCGGCTTCACGCTAAATTCGGATCACATCTACTTCACTCGGGAAGGCAACCTTTACTTATTGTCGATCTCAACGGGCATTGTGGAACAGATGACCGATTTCCGGCGAGGCCCTGCGCCGCGCGAGGCCAAGCCCACGCCGAGCCAGAAGTTGCTCGAAGATCAGCAGAAGGAACTGTTCAAGTCTGTCCAGGAAAAGCTAGAAGACAAGAAGGTTACTGAAGAGAAGAAAAAAGCCGCGGAACGATTGAAGCCTTTTTATATGGAAGCTCGGCAGTCGGTCCGGGCGCTGCAACTTTCGCCGGACGAGAGGCTTGTGACCTTTATTCTGGATCAAGAGCCTGAGGGCACGAAGACAACCATCATACCGGAGTTTGTCACGGAGTCCGGATATACGGAGGACATTCGCGATCGTGAGAAGGTCGGCGATCTTCAGCGCAACAATCGGCTGGGAATCATGACGCCAGCTGCAAAGACCGACGTCACTTGGGTCGATCACGGCCAAGGTAAGCGGGAAGTCGCTTTTTCGAAACCGATGTGGTCGCCCGACGGGAAGTTCCTTGCGGTGATGACCCGAGCGGAAGACAACAAGGACCGGTGGATTTCGATCATCGATCCAGCGACCGGCAAAACCAAGGTTATGGACGCGCTTCATGACGATGCTTGGATTGGTGGTCCGAATTCTCGAACACTGGGATGGTTGCCTGATTCCTCGGCCGTGTATTTCATCTCCGATAGGACGGGTTACTCGCACTTGTACACGGCGACGCCGGACGGTCACGAGACGCAATGGACCGACGGAAAGTTTGAAGTCTCGGATGCGATAATCAGTCCGGAAAACAAAAATTGGTTTCTGACGACGAACGAGGTGCATCCGGGTGAGCGGCACTTCTACCGTATGGTCATTGGCTCGCGCGAGCGTGTGAAACTGACGTCGATGGAAGGGAACAATCAGGTCTATCCATCACCCGATGGAAAGAAGTTGGCCATTGTTTACTCGTACTCGAACAAACCCTGGGAGCTTTACATCGACGGGAAGAAAGTCACGGATTCGCCAAGCACGGAATTCAAAGCCTACGCCTGGCGCGATCCTGAACTGATATCGATTCCTGCTCGCGATGGGGTACAAGTACCCGCACGCATCTATAGGCCAAATCCTCTACCGAAAGGGGCCCCGGCTGTCATTTTCGTCCACGGGTCGGGCTATCTGCAGAATGTTCACAAGTGGTGGAGCAGTTACTATCGCGAGTATATGTTCCACAATTACCTCGTCGATCACGGCTACGTTGTCCTCGATATCGATTACCGCGGCAGCGCCGGTTACGGCCGCAATTGGAGGACGGCAATCTATCGATACATGGGTGACAAGGACCTTAAGGATCAGGTCGACGGCGCAAAGTACCTTGTAGACAGGCTGAGCGTGGATTCGAAGCACATCGGAATCTACGGTGGCAGCTATGGTGGGTTTATCACCTTGATGGCGATGTTCACGACACCGGACGTTTTTGCGGCCGGTGCCGCGCTCCGGCCGGTAACGGACTGGGCTCATTACAATCAGGAGTACACAGCGAATATTCTCAACGAACCGCAAGGCGATGCCGAAGCGTATCGGCGCAGTTCACCGATCTACTTTGCCGAAGGATTGAAAGGCGCTCTGCTGATCTGTCATGGCATGGTCGATACCAACGTTCATTTCCAAGACACGGTTCGACTCGTGCAGCGGCTCATCGAGTTGAGAAAGGAAAACTGGTCCGTGGCGATGTATCCCGTCGAGGACCATGGTTTCCTGAAGGCCACGAGCTGGGCAGACGAATACAAGAGGATCTTTGAGCTGTTTGAAACGAATCTGAAAAACAAAAGGTCGTTGTCGAATGAATAGCCGCAAATTACGCCAATCACGCCAAACTGATTCGCGCTATTGGCGTAATTCGCGACCCAAGGCTCTTTCCTCGATTCGCGATTCCATCTATCGCATCGTGCGGCGCATTCCGCGCGGAAGTGTCTTATCATACGGGGATGTCGGCCGCGTCGTGGGTACAGGACCACGTCAGGTCGCGGCTGCCATGCGCGCTTGTCCTGTGGGGTTGCCGTGGCATCGCGTGGTCGGTGCGGGGGGTAGGATTCGGACTCCCGGCGAGTATGCGTGGATTCAGCAGGAAAGGCTGATGGCCGAAGGCATACGGTTTCACGGAACGAGTTTTTCTTATGACGTCTACCGGTGGAGAGCCAAAGCCCACTCGCATTGAAAGGGACTCCATGGGCAAGGTGCGCGTCCCCGCCGACGCGCTTTACGGTGCTCAAACTCAACGCGCTGTTGAGAATTTTCCAATCAGCAATCTCCGCTTTCCCCGCGAATTCATTCGCGCCCTGGGTCTCATCAAGCTCGCCGCAGCAAAGACGAATGTTGATCTTGGTCTGCTGGATAGGAAACTCTGCGCAGCCATCATAAAAGCCGCTCAGGAAGTGGTCGATGGAAAGCTCGACCAGCACTTCGTTCTTGATATATTCCAGACTGGTTCGGGTACGTCGACCAACATGAACGCGAACGAGGTCATTTCGAATCGGGCAATTCAGATCCTGGGCGGTGTCGCCGGCGCCAAGAAACCTGTGCACCCAAACGATCATGTCAACCTGGGCCAATCCAGCAACGACGTCATTCCTACGGCAATGCACATCTCGGCAATGGAATTGATCGAACGGGTGCTAATCCCCGCTTTGCGCAAACTCCAAAGAGCCCTGGCGGCAAAAGCAAAGGAATTTGAGTCCATCGTCAAGATCGGAAGAACCCATCTGCAGGATGCAACACCGGTACGTCTCGGCCAGGAATTTGGAGGCTATGCGCGTCAGGTTGAGCTTGGCATCCGGCGGCTTGAGAAATTGCGCGACACTCTTGGAGAACTTCCACTGGGTGGAACGGCAGTCGGGACCGGCATCAACACGGATCCGAAGTTCGCTGCGAAAACGATTCAATATCTTTCAAAAATCACAGGTCTGAAATTTCGCGAGGCGGAAGATCACTTTGAGGCGCAGGGAGGGAAGGATGATCGCAAACGACATTCGGTGGCTCGGGTCTGGACCCCGATGTGGCATCGGCGAAATCCATCTTCCCGAAGTGCAGCCAGGTTCGTCGATCATGCCAGGCAAGGTAAATCCGGTCATTGCCGAATCGGTGCTGATGGCTGTCGCGCAGGTCATCGGCAACGATCTGACGGTCACGATCGGAGGTCAGGCTGGCGTTTTCGAGTTGAACGTCATGATGCCGGTGATGGCCCACAATCTTCTGGAATCCGTTCGCCTGCTTGCGGCATCAGCCGGCAACTTCGCGGACCATTGCATTTCAGGCATTGAGGCGAATAAGGAACGGTGCAACGAGATGATCGAAAAAAGCCTGGCAATGTGTACAGCCCTGGCGCCAGAGATCGGGTATGATGCTGCGGCTGCGATCGCGAAGGAGTCATACACGACCGGCAAGACGGTTCGGGAAATCGCGGTCCAAAAGAAGATTCTTTCGCCAAAACGCCTCAACGAGATCCTCGATCCGATGCGCATGACGATGCCAGGCATTGCAGCCAAGGGAGAATAGCTTGGAGGAAAGGGATTTCTTCACGGAGAAGAACGAGACGAAGCCACACACGATTTATTGTTCGTCGTGCAAGCAGTCGGCTCAATATCAAATTCGGTGGATCCGCCGTACGAAGAAGCAGTCCTTGCCGCCTCGCGCGTCTGAAGATGATCGCGCCCGCTTCAAAGCGGCGCGGGACTATATGGTGCGTGTGGATGACGTCTTACGATGCAGTAATCCGCGATGCGGCAAGCGGATCGAGATCACGAGTCTCCAAACTGTCGTCTTACTGTAAAAGCAAGGGCGCGGGCTAATGCCCCGCGACTACAGGCTTAGCGATGACGTTTCGGCATGCATGTAGTCGCGGGCTTTAGCCCGCGCCCGCGTGTGTCATGGCGCCTTTGTTTGTGCTGTTAGGCCGAGTAGTCCTTCGTGATGATGGTTCCGGGTTCAGCGGGATAATGAAGCAGATCGAGTGCGTCGTGGAGGATACGCGCTTGGATCTGTGTATTGTTCGGCTGGCCGAGCGACGATCCGGGTTCGTAAGGCTTCGGGTACAAAGCGCGTGGCGGTCCGGCCGGTTCCGACTCGTTCGGAGAAACCGTAATAAGCACCGTTGAAATACCCTGCGTTTCGATAGCGCGTTGAATCGTGACGACCGTCCGATGGCAGAGCGGTCAGCCGCCGGTAAGTACTACAACGTCCGGCCGCATTTTCATCATTGCTTCCGCGATATCCCAACTTACCTTTTCTTTTAATTTCCGCAGTTCTGTTGTGAGTCCCATCGAGACATGGTGGTCCGTAATCTTTCGAATCTCGCCTGCCGCCAGCATTTCCCGGATCCGGTCAAGCGGGAACATGATATTGGCATCGAGCGCGCCTTTGGACGTATCGAAGTGTCCCGGCACGAAGTGGATTTTCTTCGTATCGGTGTCCGTGGGTATCAGCCGAAAGCTAAGGTCGTTATCCGTGAAGGGTTCCATTCCTTCGACGTATGCTCCCGATGTGCTGACCAGCCCGATGCGGCAGTCTTTCAGATCACGCTTGAGTGGCGTATAAGGAATGCAACTGCGGGAGAGTTCCATAAACCGATTTCGGATTGCGGATTTCGGATTTCGGGGTATGAGCGTTGCCGCGAATTACGCCAATGACGCGAAGGGGCACCAAGGATTTTTTGCGTGCCCCCTTCGCGTCATTGGCGTAATTCGCGGCAACCACCCTTACCCGCAATCCGAAATTTCTTTTCTTATCCTGCGATCTTCTTCAGCTCCTCAAAAAGCACTGAATTCTTGGGCTGGTCACCGATCGGGTGAATGTCGATGTACCGGATGATCCCCTTCTTATCGACGATGAATATGGCGCGCTCGGTAAAACCCTCAGCCCGGAGAACACCATACTTCAGGGCGGTCAGACCATGCGGCCAGAAATCGCTGAGCAGGGGATAGGAAATGCTCCCTAGCGATTTTGCCCATGCCTTGATTGTAGGAAGTGTGTCAGTACTCAGGCCCAGAACCTGGGCGTCATACCGGGCAAACTCGGAGAGATCCTCTTCGTAGGCCGGCATTTGGACCGTTCAGACTGGGGTGAAAGCAAGCGGGTAAAACGCCATCACGACGTTCTTTTTGCCCCGGAAATCAGAGAGCTTAACCTCTGAATCCAGATGAGACTTCAGCGCGAAATCTGGGGCCTCATCGCCGACTTTCGGTGCATTTACATCCTTGGCCATAGGTGGTCTCCTTGCTCGATTTTGAACTGCAGTAAAACTCCGTGACATATCTATCATATTATCTTTCTCGAACCGGATGAAGATCGCACTGCTTGGAGCCAATGGACAACTTGGTACGGACTTGCAACAAGTCCTCAGCGACCATATCGTTGTGCCGTTTACGCGCGACGATTTTGACGTGCTCGATCACGTTCGGACGCGCGCTGCGATATCCGAAGCACGTCCCACAGTGATTCTCAACACGACGGCCTATCATCGTGTGGACGATTGCGAGTCCAACGTCGAAATGGCTTACCAGGCCAACGCGCTCGCCGTTCTGAATCTCGTTCGAATTGCAAACGACTTGGAAGCCGTACTGGTCCACATCAGTACCGATTATGTCTTTGATGGAAAAACTCTCGCGCCATATACGGAAGAAAGCCAACCGATGCCCCTCAGCGTTTATGGCAATTCAAAGCTGGCCGGTGAATATTTGGTGCGCTCTAGTGCCCGGAAATATTTTTTGATCCGAACGTCCGGCCTTTACGGAAACGCAGGCAGCCGTGGGAGAGGGGGCAACTTTGTCGAAACCATGTTGGCGAAGGCGCGGAATAGAGAAGGCATTCAAGTGGTGAATGACCAGGTGCTGACGCCGACCTACACGGTTGATGTTGCCCATCAAATTGCGGCGATTCTCACGACGGCTCACTACGGACTCTTCCACATGACCAACGAGGGATCCTGCTCCTGGTACGAGTTTGCGCTCCGAATTTTTCAGCTTGCCGGCGTCGATGCCGACGTGACACCAACCACATCCGACCTTTATAAAACGCCGGCCATCCGGCCGCGATATTCGGTTCTCGAAAACGCCCGGCTGAAGTCGCTTGGGCTAAATCGCATGCGAAATTGGCGCGAAGCGCTCGCGGCTTACTTTCACGGAAAGAGTGCCGTTGGGCTTGGCTGATCATGGGGGGAAGGGCTCGGCTGGTTCCTTATCTAGTGCTGCTTCTTCCCTTTGATTTGCTGGTTGTACTGGGTTTCACCATAGCGGGATTCATCGGATTTGTGGGGCGCGGGCTGAGGCCCGCGACTCCGAGGAAACGCCCAGACAATTCTGTAGTCGCGGGCTTTGGCCCGCGTTCTGCAACGATTCTGATTGTGAACTGGGACGGCAAGCATTTACTGGAGGAATGCCTACCGTCTGTTTTGCAAGCCGCACGCTATGAGGGTGGAAAGCACGAGGTGCTGGTCGTCGACAACGGCAGTACGGATGGAAGTGTGGACTTTGTACAGCGTTATTTTCCGGAGGTGCGCGTCCTTGCGCTCGACCGAAACTATGGTTTTGGAGGCGGAAATAACCGTGGCGTCGCCGAAGTCCGTACTGAAATCGTGGTGTTTCTTAACAACGATATGGTCGTGGATCGCACATTCTTAAAACCCCTTCTCGACGGCTTTTCGGATCGATCGATATTTGCCGTCACCTCCCAGATCTTCTTTTCCGATCCATCGCGGCGCCGGGAAGAGACCGGAAAAACCCGCGCGAGATTCGACCGCGGATTTTTCTATTTTTGGCACGACGAGATTCACGCTGAAGATGAAGCCGCTGCGGTAATCCCGGTCTTCTGGGCTGGCGGGGGATCGTGCGCCTTTGACCGCAGGAAATACGAGGAGATCGGTGGATTCGATGGTCTTTATGCCCCGTTTTATATGGAGGATACCGATCTTTCGTATCAGGCCTGGAAACGCGGCTGGAAATGTGTGATGGCGCCTTCGAGCCGCGTCATTCACAAACACCGGGCGACCAGCCGCGCCAAATTCGGAAATCGCTTTGTGGATAATACGATTCGCAGGAACCAGTACCTCTTTACTTGGAAGAACGTTACGGATTTGGACATGGTGCTCGATCATTTTCTGAGGCTGCCCCGAATACAGGGTCGTCTGATGCTTCAGACCGATCCGCTGTTTGAAATTCAAGCCTTTTTCCGCGCATTCCAGCAATTGCCTCGCGCCTTGTGGAGGCGTCATCGAGCGATACAGCATTCCGTCATTACGGACCGTGATGTACTTGCGCGTACTTCATGAACATTCTGTTTCTTACCGCCTATGTTCCCGTCCTGCACATGCATGGTGGGGGTGTTCGGATGTACCACAACATTCGAATCTTGTCGGAGCAACATAGCGTCCAGGTCATTTCTTTTGTCGAAGATGACAAAGACCGCGAACGCCTAAAAACAGTCGAGGCGATATGCGAGTCGGTAACTGCGATTCAACGCATTCCGGATTTTCGTCCGCACTGGCTTTCACTAAAACCATTTCTGGTCCGCGAATTCAGCACTCCCGCGATGTACGCGGCCGTGGATTATGCCTGTCGAAATAAAAAAGTCGATGTCATCCAATGCGAATATCTGCAGATGGCGCAATACCGGCGCCGCGAAACTTTTTCAATTCTCACGATTCACGAGGTGCTGTCGTCAAATGCCTACCAAGCGTTCCAGAAGGCTGGCGAGCCCATCGAAAGGTTCAGGCTCTTCTATCGATGGATGTCGATGCTGAATTATGAAATTTCGCTCTGCAACCGATTTGACCGGGTTGTGACGATGACAAAGGAAGATGCCGATTATCTCCGTTCCTACGCTCACCGGGCTGAAATTCGACATATTCCGATCGGAATAGATCCAGCCTATTTTCGACCCTCGCTTGAAGAAATAGAGCGGCCTGTTGAAGTTCTGTTCGTCGGCAATTTTCGTCACTCTCCAAACGTTGAGGCGGCGGATTTTCTGCTGAGCGAAATCGCGCCGCATTTTCCGGATGTCCAATTCGTCATCGCAGGATCGTACGTTCCCGACACGCTGCCGCATACACCCAATGCGGTCTTCCCAGGATACATCGCCGATACCCGAGACTTGTTCCATGTTCCTAACACAATTTTCGTGGCGCCGATCTTTTCCGGAACCGGTCAGCGAGTGAAGCTTCTCGAAGCCTTTGCAATGGCGTCTCCGGTGATTACGACGCCGGTGGGTGCTCTGGGATTTTCGATTCGCAATGGAGAGCAAGCAATCCTGGCGAACACTGCTTCGGAATTTCGCGCCGCCCTCCGCCGGTTATTCTGTTCGTACGAACTGCGCGTCCGTATCGGCAAGGAAGCCAGAAGGATGATCGTGGATCGTTTCGATTGGGCAACAGTCGGGCGGGAATTTCTCACGTCGATTGAAATGCCCTCTCGAAAAGCGACATTTTGAATGAGTTCCTTTATACTGTGCTTCTTTTTTTAGGGGTTCCCGTTTAGGAACCAACGCGCTCTGGAGCGCAAAATGAAACTTTCGATCCGAGTGCCCGTTCTCATAAGCCTGCTCGTCACCGTTTTGCCGATTCCGGCGGGGGCCGTCTCTTCAAACCTGGTCATCAGTCAGATCTATATTGGAACCGGGGATGGCGATTCGAAGCCACGCAACCAGTATTTAGAACTTTTCAACAGAGGAACTTTGACGGTCAATCTGCAGGGTTACACGCTTCAGTATGCACAGGAAGGCATGAACACCTGGCAGACTTTCCCGCTTTCGGGGAGCATCTCCCCCGGTCAATACTATTTAATCCGGGCCAACGGCACCTTTGGTACTGCGAACCTGCCACAGCCCGATTTGACAATCAGCCTTACTTTTCCACTCACGATTGGAAAGTTCGCGCTGGTGAATGATACTGCCGCTTTGGACACAAGTTGCTCCACAGACCCGAAAGTGGTGGACCTCGTTGGCTATGGTCCGACGTCGTGCAACGAAACACGTGCATTGACGCCGCCGACTGAACTTCAACTTCTGGCACATCTTCGCAAGGGCGGGGGATGCACGGATTCCGATAGCAACTTCGCCGATTTTTCGGCCGTGACTCCGTTGCCGCGCAACAGTATGTCCGCTCGGAACCCGTGTGGAGGAACCGCGGGAACCAAAACGTTCTCGATTCAGGATGGCGGAGGGACTTCGTTTCAGAGTACCGGGGCCGGCTCGACGCTGAGCCTTGGATATGCGCGCATTCAGGCCGATTCGGGGAGTTTGGTTCCCTCCGGCATTGCGATTTATGGTTTGAGGCAGGGTGGTACGCTCGTTTCGGAGACGGGAGTTCCTGCGTCTCGGCTGATGACAACTGGTTTGACCTACGTTGAAATTAACGGTCCTGCAAACACCGGTTTTGCAGTCGCTAATCCGAACAATGAAGATGTCACGATCGACTATGTTGTGACCGACTCCAATAACGTGCAAAGCTTCATTACAGGGTCAATCACAATTGCCGCTAACAGCCAACTGGCAAGATTTTTGACGGAGTCGCCTTACCTGATCAGGGCCCTGTCGGGAACGATGACTTTCACGGCGAGTGCACCCATCGCCGTAACTGCGCTGCGCGGCTTCACAAACGAGCGTGGTGAGTTTCTGGTGTCGACCCTGCCGGTTCTCGACCCATCTATTCCGGCATCGGTTTTACCAACTTATCTGCCTCATTTTGCCGTGAGTGGCGGTTGGAGAACGGATCTTGTTCTGGTAAACACGACGGATGTTACTGAAACTGGCACGGTAGCTTTTTTCGATCAGTCGGGCAATTCCATCACTGTACCTGTCGGCACGGTGACCGTAAATAGCATCGACTATATCCTTCCCCCAAAGAGGACGCAGAGGTACTTTATGCCAAATGTCGGCGCGACCGTACAGACAGGATCGGTTAGGGTCAGTCCGACGACAGGAGATCGGACGCCTGTCGCTTTGGGCATCTTTTCCTTCACTGCTGGGGGAGTCCGAGTCTCGGAGGCGGCTGTTTCCGGACTTCGCGGAACTCAGCTGCGCACATACATTCAGAATTCGGGCGTGGTGGGTTCGATCGGTTCCATTCAGAGTGGAGTTGCGATTGCGAACGCCGACGTGACTACCGCCAATGTCAGCCTCGAGGCGTTTCGGCTTGATGGGACCTCGACCGGTCTGACCAGCTCCCTCAGTATCCCCGTTGGCGGCAAAGTCGCGAAATTCGCGAACGAACTTTTTACGTCACTACCAAGCTCTTTCCAGGGCATCATGCGCGTGACAGCATCGAGTGCCGTATCTGTCATAGGTCTCCGGGGCCGAACGAACGAAAGGTTCGACTTTCTGATCACAACGGTGCCACCCATTGAAGAGATCACTCAGGGATCGTCCGCCGAAGTTGTGTTTCCACATTTTGTGGATTCCGGCGGCTACACGACTCAGTTCATCTTACTCAACAGCGTGACTGGACAGACTTCATTGGGAACGGTTCTCTTCCGCACCATCGGCGGGCAGCGGTTGGATCTACTGGTTCAGTAAAGTGAAGATTCTGCTGTTCCCACTGCGGGCCGTATCGTTTCTTGTACGACTTCTTGTTTTGCTGGGAATCGTGGCGTATCTAGAAGGTAATCGTGACATCGAGTATTGATGTCCTGATCGTCTTTCACAATAGTGCCAAGTTCGTTGGACCGCTCCTCGATAGTCTTCGACGTCTTTCGATTCCAGTTACCGCTTACTTCCTCGACAACAGTTCGGCGGACGACACTGTGGAAAGACTCATCCCCGAAATTGCTCAGGTCCCATTTCGGACATATTTTTTCCGATCACTCACGAATAATGGTTTCGCCAGGGGTATGAACCTGCTAGCTCGACAAAGTGCGGGTCAGTTCATGTTCCTGTTGAATCCGGATACGGAATTGCCGGAAGGCTGCCTGGAAAAGTTACTGGCGCGAGCCGAATCTGATCCATCCGCTGGTCTCTGTGAAGCCCGCCAGTGGCCGCGGGAGCATCCGAAGGTTTATAACTCCAAAACGGGTGAGACCTCGTGGTGTACTGGAGCCGCCGTCCTCGTTCGGCGTCAGGCCTTTGAAGATGTTGGCGGATTCGACGAACGGATCTTCTTTATGTACTGCGAGGACGTGGATTTGAGCTGGAAGTTCTGGCTGCGTGGCTGGAAATGTATTTATGTTCGCGATGCGGTCGTTAAGCACTACACACAAGACGTGTTGCCGGGCAAGCGAAGGACCGTGGAAAATTATTTCAGTTTTCGGAATTCGTTGTTTCTTTTTTATCGATTCGGCTTCTGGGACGAGAAACGCATCCTATTCAAGTTCCTGTCAAATCGGTTTATATTCGGACGTTACTCACTGCGGAGCAGGATATTGTACGCGTTTGCTTTTGCGGATCACATCCGATATATTCCGTACCTGCTTAAAACAAGGCATTTGTGGTGCGCCAAGAAGCACCCGTGGATACGTCTCGAGGAGACCTCCTTAGCAGAGTGACTGTGTCTCTATCAAGGCCGGATTTACACTTCTGCCAATCACGGTGGAAAGCAGAAAACCATGAGGGTTAGTGTTGTCATTCCCACAAAGAATCGCTCCGGCCTGATCGCTCAAACCATCGAGCGTATTGAATCCCAGACAATTCCCCAGGATCAGTACGAAGTTATCGTTATCGATAACGATTCCGTTGATGACACGCGGAGTGTTCTTGAGCAAAAGGCGCGAACCTATTCAAATTTGAAATTCGGTTTGCAAGAGAAGCCGGGTGCGGCGGCTACACGCAATGCCGGTATTTGCATGGCCAAGGGCGAGCTGGTAGTGTTTATCGATGATGATGTTCAGGCGGAACCTGCCCTCATTCAAGCGCACCTCCAATATCATCAAAAGAATCCTAATGCATCGGTCATCGGAGCGGTCACCATACCCTGGGGCGATACGCCTGAGCCGTTCCTGCGTTACCTCAGAGACCATCGTATTCTGAATCCGTACACGCCATCAAAGGGACCGATTGATTTTTCCTACTACCATACGTGCAACGTTTCAACGCCCACGAACGTACTTGTAAACGTGGGCGGGTTTAATGAAGCCTTCAGCATCTACGGAATGGAAGATATCGAGTTGGGATACCGTCTTGAAAAATCTGGATCTCGCATGATCTTTGCTCCGGAGGCCCGGGCTCTTCATTACCGCTTTCCCGACTACCAAGAATTCCTCGAACGCTGCGAGCAAGCTGGTTATTCCCTCGGGCAGCTACTGGTGTTGCACCCCGAGCTCAAGAGGCGTTTTGTCGAGAGCGGTCGGATGACTCGACATTTAAAGAGTTTTCATCCGCTCTACAGGTGGTCGGCTGTGGTAATGGCTCCGCTGTTCCGCATCCTGACCAACTGGGAGAGACGTCGAGGAACGGGTCAGATTCTGCGATTGATCGATATGCACTACAATTGGTCTGTTCGCTATCATTTCTTTCTTGGATACCGTCGTTACACGAAAGATCAGAGGCAGTCTCAGACGAAATTGGTCACCCCGCTCCCGTCATTGGCAAAGAAATCCTTCAAATGAACGATCCTCAGCCGGTTACTTTTTTGGGAGAGTTTTCGAAGAAGCTCGTCACGAACACGTTTTTTAACGTGCTTGGGCGTTCGTGGAGCTTTCTGGTAAGCCTGCTCCTCACTCCGTACATTTTGTCGCACCTCAATGTAGGCGATTTCGGCGCGTGGGTCCTGTTCACGATTTTTACGTATTCCTTCAGTCTCCTGGATCTTGGATTGGGATCCTCATTTGTAAAGTACATCTCCGAATATCACACGCATGAGGATTATGACCGGATCAGCAAAGTCATCTTCTCAGGCCTTGCGTTTTATAGCTTGTTTGGCGTCTTGCTGACGATTGTGGGGTTGTTGATCGAGCAACCGCTGTTGCAGCTTTTCCGAATCGCCAACGCTTCGCATGTGTACTTCCTGGTGCTTTTGACATGCGCCATCACGAACATCGGTGCGATGTTTCTTTCGGTGTTCAAGGGCATTCAGCGCATGGATAAGTCGAACTCTATAGAGATCCGAATGAGCGTGGTGACCGTGCTCGGTACGATCATTTTCCTTGAGGCAGGTTTGGGCATGTTCGGCCTGGCACTCAACGCGCTGGTCAACGCAGTATTGGCGCTGATCCTGACGGTGTTCACGGTAAAACGCGTTGTTCCGAAAGTGTCGCTTGGTTGGAATTTTGACGGCAAGCTTCTTCGCGAGATGTTTGCCTATGGCGCGAAGATTTCTGTTAGCCGCGTCGGCGGTTTGATTTGTTTTCAGGCCGACAAACTAATCGTTTCCCGCGTTTTGGGTCTGGCGGCTGTTTCATTCTATGAAGTCAGTTCACGCCTGACCTCGTTTATGCGCGCGGTGCCGCTTGTCATGCTCTCCGCGTTGATCCCCGCCACGTCTGAGCTGGGTGCGCGAAACGACCGGGAGAAAATCTTGCGCACATACCTCCTCGTTTCTAAGTACGTGGCAATGGTAACTGTGGCTATGGTTGCTTTCCTCGTATTGGAAGCGGGCTCGGTCGTCCGGCTATGGCTCGGCAAGACGTTTGACCAATCAGCATTCTTGGTCCAGATTCTGGCCATTGGCTACGGGGTAAATGTCCTGGGAGGCGCGGCCAGCCAGACGGGAGCCGGAGTGGGCCGGCCGGAGTTCGACATGCGCAGCACGATTCTGCTGTCGATTGTCAATCCGGTGATGAGCCTGCTGCTGGTGCAGGAATTTGGAGCTCCCGGCGCCGCGGCCGGAACATCGCTAGCGCTGATAGTAGCCGCGATTTATTTGCTGGTGACCTTCCATCGAAACTACACCGAGACCTCGGTGTGGACGGTGCTGCGCGATATTCACGCTCGGCCGATCCTCTCTGGGATCGTCGCCAGCCTTGCCGTTGTTGGATTCCATCACATCGTTCCAGGCGTACCTGCCTTAGCTGGCGTTCGTTATCTGATTCCCATCAAGTTGGCCGCGGACTTCGCGATCTTCCTGCCCGGGTACTTCGTGCTATTAGTCGCTTTCCGCCAGGTGAGTGTTATCGACTGGAACAACTTCGTATGGCTCATTGCCTTCGGTTCTGATTTCCTCCGCCACCCGTTCCGCGAGCGCGTCAAGATTTATCGGTAGAATTCCAATCTGTCGATAAGCCGGCGCTCCCATGGACGGTATGAGCGACACCGGCGGGCGGAGCCCGCGCAAGCCCGAGAGGGCGCAGCGATCTTGTAAAACCGGGCTGTAATTTAGACTGTCAGAGGAGAAAGCGTCCAAAGTTCGTCTTTTCGGGTGCGAGGGGAGTCTTTAGACTGTGAAGACCGATGACAAGAAAGTCATCGAACGCGTTCTCAAAGGTGACACGGAAGCGTTCAACATGCTTGTGCGCCAATGGGAAAAGCCCATTTATAACTTCATTCTCCGGATGATCGGAGACCGGGATGAAGCGATGGATCTGTGCCAGGATTGCTTCATGAAGGCCTACCGGGAGCTGCGCACGCTCAAGGATCACGACCGGTTTGCCTCCTGGCTATATCGAATTGCGCACAACACGTGCCTTTCGAGGATCCGTAAGGATTATGGCAAGACCTGGGTGGAGCTGGATCCGGACACGCGGCCGTCACGTATGCCGATCGAGAATCAGTTGGCAGTACAGAAGGCGTTGCAGCATTTGCCGGAGGATCAGCGGGAAGTGGTCGTGTTAAAGGTGTTTCATTACGCCAATGACGCGAAGGGGCGCATCAAGGATTTTTTGCGCGCCCCTTCGCGTCATTGGCGTAATTCGCGGCTACCATCCTCTCAGAGAAGGTGGCTATGTCACATTTAAGCAATAAACTCGCAGAATTTATCTTTGAAGAACTTTCTGCATCGGATATGGCCGAAGCGAAGCGGCATCTGGCTGAGTGTTCCGATTGCCGGGAACAGGTCGAGCAGTTCCAGCGGACGCATGCCATGCTTAGAGGTTTGCCAGATCTGGATCCTCCGCGGCATGTTATTTTTGCACCGCCGGAACGCTTGTCCTGGCTTCGTCGCTTCCAATGGCGTTTAGCGGTACCTGTATCGGCGGCTGTGGCGTTGATCATCGCTATCTTAATTGCGTTGTCACCGAACCCTGCGCCTGTGATCGTATCCGTTCCAGCGCCTGCGCCTCCTGC
>WNGH01003702.1_pt1 | contig 23000 bp, 18 predicted proteins | sample 5400631 | NCBI WGS metagenome assembly WNGH01 (sample SAMN13153373, study PRJNA577476) | soil metagenome | isolation source: 115 cm soil or saprolite under Garry oak tree replicate 1 | place: USA:California | collected 2016-06-15
TGCCTTCCTTCACTACGTCCGCAATGGCTTTGCGGATGCGTTCGGCTTTCGCGCCTTCCCCAACGTGGTCGAGCATCATAGCTGCCGAAAGAATCATGGCTATAGGATTCACGATGGGCGGATTCAACTCGGCATATTTTGGGGCCGAGCCATGGGTTGGCTCAAACACTGCGACTTCATCCCCGATATTTCCCGATGCTGCGAAGCCTAAACCGCCGACTAGGCCGGCGAAGGCATCGGACAAAATGTCCCCAAAGAGGTTAGACGCTACAATCACGTTGTAATCTTCGGGATTCTTGTTCAGCCACATCAGTTGCGCATCAATATTCGTGGACCAGAGCGCGATTCCGGGATAATCCTTCGCCACTTCCTTGGCCGTTTCTTCCATCATGCCGGAAGTCTCGCGCACTACGTTGGGCTTCTCACAGATAGTCACGCCTTTGAATCCGCGCTTTTTGGCGTACTCAAATGCCGCAGTGATGATGCGTCTGGCTGCAGGACGCGTGATGATTCGCAGGCTCACCGCGAGATCGGAGCCGGGAGTGGAAGCAAAATGCTTGAACTTGGGATGGGTGCCCAGAGCGGAGCGGACATTTTCCGGGGGGTTCGTCCATTCGACGCCGGCGTACATGCCCTCCGTATTCTGGCGGAATACGGTGGTATCTATCTGCGGCTCGTCGAAGCGCCCGTCAGTCCGCTTGCGAATGTAATTCAAAGGATTGCCGGTAAAACCGATGCATGGGCGCATGCAGATATCCAGATTGAACTTCTGCCGCATAGTCACGATCGGGCTGTAGTAGACGAATTTCTTGTCGCGCAATTCTGGCTTCAATTCGGCTTGAGCTTCTTTATTAGGTTTCGACGTGATGGCGCCGAACAAACCCAGCTTGTGTTTGGACAGCAGATCAATGGTGCGCTGCGGCAAGGCGTTGCCTTCGTTGCGCCAGCATTCCCATCCGATGTCGGCGTGAATATATTCGGCGTCGAATCCTACTGTCTTCAAAACTCGCAACGCCTCGGGCAGAACTTGATTGCCGATGCCGTCCCCAGGCATGGTTACAACGGTGTGCTTTGCCATTCGTGCTGTTTTTCTCCTGAATAAAATCTGTTAGGCGAGTCCTAATCTTGTGGCGACCAGATTCTCAACTCCGCCGGCAATTACCAGCGACTGCGGGACACTTCCCAGCGGCGGGAATGCGAACTGCTGGTCGCGCCAGCGCATTACTCCCGAGGTGAAGTCGATATCAATCTCTTCGCCAGGGATAATCGTTTTTTCTTTCGCCGCGATTTCCTTGGTGAACTGTTGGCGCAAGCGCTTCACCAATTCCGGCACTTCCACACATAGAAAACCGTTATTGAAAGCGTTGCGCAAATAAGTCTGCGAGAAGCTGGCTGCAATCACCAGCGGAATGCCCTTGGCTTTGAGCGCAGTGACGGCCTGCTCGCGACTGGAGCCAGTTCCGAAATTGAAGCCGCTCACGATCACGTCGCCCTTTTGGGTGCGCGATGCAAACTGCGGATCATAATTCTCCATGACGACCCTCGCCATCATTTCCGGCGTGACGTCGTCGCGGTAAGTGTAGTCTTTCCCGTAAATGGCGTCGGTATTGACGTTGTCCTGTGGCATGAACACCAATCGTCCACGCACGTGCTCTGGAAAACCGGGGAGAATATCAACTTTTTCCGCGGCGGCACCGCCGGCAAATTCGGTGTAGCTTCGGTCCGGAGAGTGATCGCTCATGTGATGCGGGCCACAAATGTATCCAGCGAGTGCGGAGGCGGCAACCACTTCCGGACTGGCGAGATAACATTTGGCATCGCGTGATCCCATTCGACCTTTGAAGTTACGATTAGTGGCGGAGATTCCGACCTCGCCAGGTTCAAGCAATCCCACTCCCAGGCCAATGCAGGGGCCGCAGCCTGCTGGCAGAGGATTCGCGCCTGCGTCCAGCAATGTCTGCCAGATGCCGCGCTTTTCGGCTTCTTCCTGAACCCATTTACTGGCAGCGCCGAGATAAAACTTCACTCCGGCTGCGACTTTTTTCCCGCGGAGAACATTCGCGGCCGCCTGTAAGTCCTCAACGCGAGAATTGACGCAGGAAAGCAGATACGCTTTCTGAATCGCGACCTTGTTCTTCTCCATTTCAGCGAGAGAAGCCATCACCTGCACGGTGTCAGGGCCGGAGACATGCGGAGTTACCTGGTTCAAGTCCAGCACGATGCGCGCGGAATAAACTGAATCCGGGTCTGGACGCGGCGAGTTCTTTGACCAGTTTTCGATATCTCGATCGGTAAAACGCTCGATCCCCTGCGCGGCCAGACGCTGCTTCACACCTTTCAAATAGTCGATCGTCACTTGATCCACCGGAAACCAACCGACCAGAGGTCCCCATTCGGTGGTCATATTCGAAATGGAAAGGCGAGCGTCCATGGACAGACTGGCTACGCCCGGGCCGGTAAACTCGACCGCGGCGTTCAGTACCTCGTCGTGGTTGTAGAGACCACAGAGCGTAATGATGATGTCTTTTCCAGTCGCGGCTTGCGGCAGGCTGCCTTCGAGCACGACTTGTACTGAGCGGGGAATTTGCCACCAGAACTCTCCCGTGGCCCAAACTGCGGCAGCATCGGTGCGGACGATAGGCGTGCCTATCGCGCCCAGTGCGCCGTACATATTGGAATGCGAATCGGACGCAACCACGAAAGATCCCGGGACCACATATCCGCGCTCCACCATAATCTGGTGGCCGATTCCGGAGCCCGCGGGATAGAAGTCAACGCCGTGCTGTTTCGCGAATGCTTCAATCGCGCGGTACTTGGCAAGATTCGAGTCTTCGCGGTTTTGAATGTCGTGATCGAGCGCGAAAACCAACTGCTTGGGATCGTGAATCTTTTTGGCGCCGATGCCTTTGAACTTGCTCATCACCGCGGAAGTGTTGTCGTGAGTCATCACGTGACGCGGACGGATGGAGACGAAATCTCCCGTCCGCAGTGGCCGCTTGGGACCCTCTGCAAGATGTATCTGCGCGATTTTTTCAACGATGGTCTGGCCCATAAGATTTCGGTTGTTGCTGGCTTTTACTTCCTTTCATTTCTTCGGTTCCTTGGTTCTCAGACCTAGCTCAATCCATCGTCATCGCCTACCCAGCGCTGAAGCGCTGGGCTAATATTGTGCCGTCCCTGCGGGACTGCAGCGTGACGGTTGGAAGCTTACTGTTCCGTCCCAAGTCCAGATGGCCAATCAACGGCGTTTGTTCGCGGCTTTTTTCTTTTCTCCAGTCGCGCTACGCAGCGCCGGCTTCTTCCGCACATCCGCTTTCATCATTCCCATCAGCTTGCTTACGGCGCCAATTTTCTCCAGGTTCCAGATCGCGTCCTTAACCTTCTGCTGCGCGCTCTTGGAAAGTACGCCTTCTGCCAGTGCCGCGAATTTTTCTTCGATCTCCGTATCTGTGAGCGGATTGCGTGGATCGCCTTTGGGATAATCCAATTGCTGCGTGAACGTCCGCCCATCTTTGGTAGTGATGTTTACGATCACCCGTTGCAAAGCAGGGAATACTTTTTCAATCTCGGGATCAGCGACGACTTCGATTTTCTTCAACTGAGCCCGAATTGCCGGATCCATGATCTTTTCCATGGTGAATTGCGCGGGAGTGACTTGCCGATCGACCAGCGCCGCCGCAATCACGTAGGGAAGCGAATGGTCGGCCGTCTCCTTGGAACGCGGATCGTACTTGCTGGGGTCCGACAAAATATCGGCAGCGCGGGCCAGAGATCTGATCTGCACTTCCTGCACCTGGTCCGGCTTGAGATCGTTCTGCTTGACCAGGTCGAGCGTGGCTGAGATCGGAGTATGTGTGAGCGCTTCCGTGGGAAACGCTTTCATTCCGCACTGCGTAATGCGCCAGGATTCTCCCAGTGCATCAGTCAACAAATCCAGCTTCCAATCCGGACCAAAGCAGTGGGTCAGACCTTCTTTGCCATCGACCACATGTTCCGGCCCGGTGTATCCCTTCTCTGCCATCAGCGCCGCGAGCACTCCGCTTTGCGTAGCCATGGGATCGACGGTGTTTTTCATCATGGTCAACTTGCCCGCAGTAACCGCGCCAAGCGTGGCGTGCCGGCTGGCAGAGATGCCAATCGCGTGCTGAATCTGCTCCCAGTCGAGGTGCAAAGCGCGGCCGGCAACGATCGGGGAAACAAAAGCCGTCAGCGTGGCGTGATGCCAGCCACGTTCGCGAATGCCTGGAAACGCGGCTTCGCAGAAACGCATTTCGAATTCATGCCCCAGGACAAGTCCCACAATCAATTCTTTGCCATCACTTTTTGCACGCTCACAACAAGCCAGCGCTGCGGGGAAAATGTCCGAGGGATGCGACGGATCCTGCTTCCAATAAATATCGTTGTAATCCATACAGCGAATCATGAGCGCATTGGCGAGCGATGCTGAGACCACATCGATCTTATTTCCCGTGCCAATGACGGTCGCCGGTCCGCGGCCAGCGATCTCATCGAGAACTTCGAGCGCAAGTTTTACATCATGCTGCTGATAGCCGCCCAGGGCGCAGCCGGCGGAATCGAGCAGAAAGCGTTTTGCCCGGTACACCGCATCCTGCGACAAATGTTTGTATTCGAGGCCGGCGGCCCAGCGCGACATCTTGGCGGTGACGGTCTCTTTGGCTACAGGCATTTCTTTCGCGGCGGACAAAGTTTCTCCTATTTCACCTTGATGTTCTTCGGATTCTTGAATGGCAGAAAGGCCATGAAGTCGGCGTGGTGCACGATGTAGGCCTCGGTAGTACGTTTAACTAAATCACCTTCGGCAGCGTGGGCGGCGATAATGTGGCAGACAGCATCGGGCACTCCGCACTCTAGCGCCAAGGCGACACCCGTAAATGGATGGCGCAGCGCTTCTCCCCGCTCGCTCTGCCGGCTCTTACCGTCCGGGCCGAGTTCGTACTCCAGCAACTTGCCGACGTCGGCGAGGATGGCGCCGGCAATCACGGTGTCCATGTCGATAGGCAAAGCGCGTCCCATAAACTCCTGCATCGCTTGCGCACTCTGACGCGCGATATGCACCACACAGCGCTTGTGCTCCATAAAAGTGATCGGACAATTCGGCACCAGCAAGGTGAACGGAATGCGATTCAGGTCGTCGGCCTTCAGCGGACTGCGTTCCAGAGCTTTGATCCAGGTTTCGGTAACCTGTGAGCGCAATTTTGCGTTCTGGATCCACTCCATCTCCGGCCACAGCCGTGCGACCGCTTCACGCATGCGATGGAACCTCCATTGGGAAACTATCTAGCTTATCGTGCAGGCTCGGGCGGCGTCGAGTGGGACAGCGGAGAAGTCAGAACTTAGTTGTCCGCATTCTGACCTGCATCTAATGGAAGCAGCGCGTTAAGCGGCCGTATCTTCGTCCGCGCTGGTCGCTGCTTTCGGGAACAGCAGAGGTTCGAGAATGAGCTGCCGGGCTTGATCGGACGTCAACCGCTGGTCGGCGGAATAAAGCTCAACCCAGTGCTCGGATGGCCGCAGGGAAAGAACGCCGCCCGCCGGAACCGCAGTATCTGCGCTTTCCGGCTCGTACGTGTACTGGATAGTCTGGGCTGACATATCGGCGGTGACCAGGGCTGCGATGTGTGCCGCCGGGTTTGAAATGCGACAGCTCAAGTCGGAGAGCTGTTTGAACTCAGCGTCTCCGTTCAGCCGCTGGAACTCCTCCACATCCTGACGGAAGCCTTCCATCAGCTTGGTCCATGTATCTTCCGCCTTCACTTCAAACCCCTGGGAGTTTGATTGACCTGAGTTTTCGGTTGATTGAGAAGCAGCGCGACTTTCGAATTGATCCGCGATCCAGCCCATAAATAGCAACCTTTCTGGACGAGTGTGAGATGCAGGGGCGTTGCGCAGGGTAGTCTGGACCACAAGGACTAGAACTACCCAAATGGCCTGCCTAAAGCTTGCTTGATCTATTTTAGCCGCAAGGGCGGAGAGAAGTCGGTCAGAGCGAGGAAGGTGGACTCGACATTCTCCACCAGTTTGCCGTTCGCTTCGGATTTGTCGCGTACACTTTTCCACTCCGGGTCGTCCTGAAAGGATTTCCAATTAGCGGCTGCAGCTTCCCGGCTGGGATGCTCGAGGATATAGATGAGGGTATTGCTCTTTTTCGGCTCATCGATGGCCGTCCAATAAGCCACGTTTTTCATTCCATGTTTATCGAAAAGCTTTGTGGTGTGTTCGCGGAAGCGAGCCAGCAGTTCTGCCAATTTTCCCTGGGCGGCTTCATAGACGCGGAGTTCGTAGACTTTGGTTGAACCTTGATTAGGATCGTCGCTGTATCGTGAAGCGGCCCAAAGCGATGAGTGAATAAATGCCGCTGCGGGTAGTGCTTGGAGCAATGTCCGTCTTTTCATGCAGGCAGTTACCTTTCGTGAGCGTGCTCAGTGCGATCCGTGGTAGAACACACCTAATGCCCAAAATCTGGCTAAAATGGCTGCGAAGGACATGCCGATAAAGAACAGCATCCAGCGATAGGCGCGCCACTGTTCGCGGAATCCGGACATCTGCACGAAGACATCCACCACGTACGCCGCGCAATAAGCGACATTCGCCAATACCGCGAGGGCGAAGAGGAAAAGCAGGGTATCCGGCGTAAGAGTCTGTTTTGAAACCGGGAGCCTGACTAGAAAGCAGGCGCCGACTACTGCTATGAGGGCGACGTTATAGGCGACGCGCTTTGGTTCCCACCAGCGGATTGCGTCAGTTGCGTAGTCCCGCAAAGTCGTAGCATCCATAATGCGCAAAGTCTAGCTCCGGTCCGGGAAAATTTCCAGAACTGGATTCGCCTATAATTCTCTGACTTATGCCCATCCCCGCAGGAACGGAGTTCGGAGACTGCGAAATCCTGGCGCCGCTCGGTGCCGGGGCCATGGGCGAAGTGTATCGAGCCCGCGACAACAGCTTGGGCCGTGAAGTCGCGCTTAAGCTGCTGCCCGAGCAACTGGCTTCCGATCCCGACCGGCTGCGGCGTTTTGAGCAGGAAGCCCGGGCCGCGGCCGCACTCAATCATCCCAATATCGTCGCCGTATATCGCTTCGGCACGAGGAACGGAAACACGCCTTATCTGGTTACCGAACTGCTGCAGGGCCAGACGCTGCGCGAGCGGCTCAAGCAAGGAACGATCCCGGTCCGCAAGACGGTGGACTACGCCGTACAGATTGCACGCGGGCTGGCGGCAGCCCACGATCAGGGGATCGTGCATCGGGATCTAAAGCCTGAAAACATCTTTCTGACCCGCGATGGATTGGTGAAGATCCTCGATTTTGGTCTGGCTAAGCTAAGGGCACCCGCGCCCAGCGAAATGCACAGCACCATAGCCATCGCTGGGTCCACTGAGCCCGGCATGGTGCTCGGGACCGTGGGATATATGTCGCCGGAGCAGGTGCGCGGCCTGGTCGCAGACCATCGCTCCGACATTTTCAGCCTGGGCACAATCCTTTACGAAATGCTGTCCGGAAGCCGTGCTTTCCAAGGTGCGACTTCCGCCGACACTATGAGCGCGATCTTGAGGGAAGAACCAGCGGAGCTTTCGAGTTCAGTTCGTAATCTTTCACCCGCGCTAGCCCGCATCGTGCACCGTTGCCTGGAGAAGGACCCGGCGGAGAGGTTCCAGTCGGCGCGTGATTTGGCTTTCAATCTTGAGTTGCTCACGCGTGACGACGAAGGCAGTGGCTCGGCTATCGCACTTCAGGCGAAGAAACTTTCACGACGGCGATTTCCGGTTTGGGTTATAGCGGCAGTACTCGCGGCCGGAGGAGTAGGATTTCTAGCGGCGCGTTGGTTGCGGCCTCCGGCGCGAACCTCAGGTCCAGTGGTGTTGCGGCGTCTCACGGATTTCGTAGGTCTGGAAGAATTTCCCGCGCTTTCGCCGGACGGCAAGTCAGTGGCATTCACGGCGGATCTCGGTGGCATGCGCCAGGTCTGGGTCCGGCTGCTGGCGGGCGGGATGCCTCTGCAAATCACTCATGACGATAACGATCATCAATCTCCGCGATGGTCGCCGGATTCGGCTTCATTGTTCTATTACACGCCTTCACACGAGCCCAATGGTTTAGGAACGATCTGGGAAATTTCCGCCTTGGGCGGCACCGCACGTCCTATCGCTACTAGCATTGGCGGCGGCGATATCAGTCATGACGGCAAGCACATCGCCTATCTCAGGACCCAAGAGGGACAGATCGAATTGGCAATTGCCGATCGCGACGGCGCTAACGCCAAAACCCTGACCGGCCTCCCGCCTGGAGGCTATTCAAGTTTGCGATGGTCCCCCGATGGTCGCATGGTCGGATTCCAACACGGCCAAGTGTTCAATTACGACGTTTATTACGTGCCAGTGACCGGCGGACCCCCCAAGGCGGTGACACAAGACAGCAATCCTCTGGGCGGGTTCGCATGGCTCCCCGATAGCTCGGGCGTGGTGTACTCCACCTCGCGTGGCGAGACCATGCTGTACCTGCCCACCATGAATCTTTGGTCGGTGAGTCTCGCAGGCAAGGATTTGCGGCAGCTTACTTTTGGGGAGACTTCCTATATTTCGCCTGATCTGGATAGGAGTGGAAACTTAGTCGCCAGCAGGTCGCGAACTCAATTCGATATCTGGAAGTATCCGGTGGATGGCAAACCGCAAGACAACACTCGGCGGGGACTCCAGATCACGCATCAGACCGGAGCCGTACAAGCTCCTTCGGTGGGCCCTCACGATCGCGAATTGGTTTATCTCAGCGACAGCGGTGGCCATGGCAATTTGTGGATTGTGAATCTGGAAAGCGGCGCTACCCGTCAAATCACTTTCGAACAGGATCCGCGCCTTGCACTGGGGCTGCCGGTCTGGTCGCCGAATGGAGCCAACATCGCCTACGTGACTCGTAGCCGAACCAGCTGGAACGTGGACCAGTGGATGATCAACCCCGATGGGACTAATGCCCGCAAAATTTCCGAGATTGGCGGCTGGGCGGCCTGGTCGCCCGACAGCCGCTGGCTCTATTTTGCCGAACCTGCGCGCGACGGATCCTATCGAATTTTGAAAAGAGCGCCTGACAGCAACGAGAACATAGTCGTCCGGAATGAGGGCCAGCGGCCGGCCGTTGGTCCCGACGGCACCCTCTATTTTGCTCGCGAGCTGGCGAATGTAAATGGTTCTGCGGACATCGAAATGCTGCGGGCCAATCCTGAAACTGCGCCGGCGCAAGCGATGGTCCGGATAGCTGGCTCGCGACTTCCACCCTTGTCCATGGCCATGCAGCCGGTTCTCTCCCCCGACGGCAAGTGGCTGGCTCTGCTGCTGACGGATGGCGGCAGCACCAATATCTGGGCCTTACCCACAGCGGGCGGCGAGATGCATCGCATCACTGATTTTGGAAATGAATCCACCCTTATAGCCCGGCGTGTCTCATGGTCATCCGATGGACACTCCATTTATGCGGCCGTAGGAAAAAGCGAGGCGGACATCGTGCTGCTGAGCAAATTGGTCCCGTGAAGTTGTGAAGCATCCGCAAGGCGCAGGCCGACGAGCATTCTACGTACACAGATAAGGTTTCATGAAACTCAAATCATCAGTCCTCCTCTGGCTCTTACTTGGAATCAGTTCGGTGCTGGCGGCACAGCAGGGCGCCGCCACCGGCGAACCACTTTTGATCCAGACTACCAGCTTGCCTAAGGCTTACCTGCGAACCCCATATCACGTCCAGGTGGAAGCCAAGGGCGGAATCCTTCCTTTGAAATGGACCATTTCCAAGGGTGCCCTTCCGCCAGGACTTACCTTGACCGACGATGGCCTTCTGACTGGCGCGCCCACCGAAGTTGGCGAATATCGTTTCACGGTGACGGTAAGTGACAGTGGAAAACCGGGGCAACAGCGCAATCAGGAACTGATGTTGCAGGTTGTCGCACCATTGCTAGTCGAATGGAGCCGTTATCCGAAAATTACCGGCCAAAGAGTGGAGGGCGCGATAAAGGTATCCAATCGGACCGGGCTGGATTTCGATTTCACCGTAATCATGTTAGCGGTGAATGAGATTGGGCGCGCCACCGCGGTGGGCTATCAGCATTTCACCCTGAAAAGAGACACCGCAGATTTTGAAATCCCCTTCGGCGAAAACTTGCCACGCGGGACATACGACCTGAACGTGGATGCAGTGGCCGAGGTGCCCGCTACCAACACCATCTACCGTGCGCGGCTGGTCCCGAAAGAAAAATTAGTTGTGCAGCAAGGACCTTGAGGATGAGTTCCGATTCGCTGGGCGATTGAAATTGGATAGGGATGGAGCGAGCGGTGGGGAACCAAAAATTAAGAGTCCCGAGGTGATGTTAAGCTCATTCGTCTCGGCCAGTAGCTCGCTTTAGACCCTTGCCGACCTGCCATCGTCGCATCCCTTGCGGGACGCAGCGCGCGATCGTTGCTCGGGCTCCGGGCTTACCGCCAACCGGAAAAATCAGCCTAACGCCTCGGGACTCTATCCTGCCTTCAACAAATCTTCTTGTTCTCCTCGACCAGCGCTTTGCTATAGACCCTCACTAACCCTCCCTTCTTCACCTTGCGGTGCGAAGGGTGGCTTCGCTTGAGCCCCGGACGCTGCACCAACCGGGAAAACTTCAGAAGCTGTCAAAGAACGATTATGGTTTTACCATCCCTGGTTTTAGAGTCAATCAAAAATCAAAAACTCTATCTTCTTTTCCTGCAATCGAGTGCAGCCCGTCCACAGGCATATGAACCAGCCTCGGTGCAAACAGGGGATAATCGCTGCTGCGAAAACCGCATCCGGCATGGCTTTGCGAGGATTGGATTCGAAAAATGAGAAACATCGCGGCAAAGCATAATCCTCTTGCTGATGTGGAAAATCGTGGACAAATAGCGTTGGACGCGGATTTCATCTTTTCTTGAAGTTGGTCTGCAGGGGGCAATCGTACTTCCTTCGTGTACCTTCGTGCCCTTTGTGGTTGTCGTCTTGAGGGTTGAACTCGTCCAAGCAAGTGATGAAGCACGCAGGGCACAAGGTACATGAAGTTTCCGGGCGAATTTACGCCCCAACACATCACTAACCCCGGGCCAGCTATAATCTCAGCGATCATAATCCCCCCGGCGGGGACGTTCCCGCTGCTGAACGTTGCAGGAGGTATCCATGTCCCAAGCCATTCCAGATAAATATCGTGATCTGTTCAACAAACGCGCCTTTGCCAGCCTCGGCACTCTGATGCCCGATGGCCGCCCGCAGGTCACGCCTGTATGGGTGGATTTAGACGGTGATTATGTTATTTTCAATTCCGCCAAAGGCCGCCAGAAGGACCGCAACGTGCGCCGCGATCCCCGCGTCGCGCTGGCCATCATTGATCCCGACAATCCTTACCGCTATCTTGAAATCCGCGGCCGCGTAGTCGAAATCACCGAAGAAGGCGCCGATGCCAACATCGACAAACTGGCGAAAAAATATTTGGGCGTCGATAAATATCCGTACCGCCAGGGAAACGAAACGCGGGTAATCTACAAGATCCAGCCCGAGCATACGAACATGATGGGCTAATGTCGCGCCGACTTTCCGCAACGCGCATTTTTGTAATTTCACCTAACGCAGCTTAGTGGCGGACTCGCGCGAGGAGAGCCTCATACCTACCTACAACCTTTGCCTGCTCGGTTTCGGAAATGTGAATCGCGCTCTGGTTCGCCTGTTACAGAGAAAGGAACCAGAGCTGTTGCAGCGGGATATTGCATGTCGCGTCACTGGCGTCGCCACCCGCCGCCTCGGCTGGCTGGCCAACGCCAGTGGGATGGATATCTCCTCATTAGCCGGCGGGAATATTTCAGCCACCCAAAGTTTCAACAGAGCAGCGAATGTTCGGGAGTGGTTGGGCGAAGCCCATGCCGACGTGCTATTCGAAGCTACGTCGCTCGACCCTCACACCGGACAACCCGCCATCGATCACATTCGGGCCGCGCTGGAAATGGGAGCTCACGCCATCACCGCCAACAAAGGCCCCATCGTTCACGCTTACGATGAATTGCGTTCGCTGGCCGCGGCGAAAGGCCGACGTTTTCTCTTTGAAGCTACAGTCATGGATGGCGCGCCCATTTTCTCCCTGTTCAGGGATAGCCTTCCCGCCGTGTATCTGCGCGGATTTCGCGGCATTTTAAATTCCACCACGAACGTCATCCTTAGCAGCATGGAAGAAGGATTGGATTTTAAGGAGGCACTCAGGAAGGCGCAGGAAATTGGCGTTGCGGAAACCGATCCCAGCCACGATATTGACGGCTGGGACGCCGCTGTAAAAGTCGCCGCGCTGGTCACTGTGCTCATGGGCGTGCCCATCCGGCTGGACCAGATCAAGCGCGAAGGAATCGGCGGATTGACTGGCGAAGTTGTGCGAGCTGCGCGTGCGGCGGGAAAACCTTATAAGTTGGTCTGTCGCGTCCAGCGCACGGGGCAGGGTGTGGCGGCCAGTGTGGGTCCGGAGCAGTTGCCTTTCAGCGATCCGCTGGCTTGGGTCGCGGGAACGTCTTCTGTAGTGTATTTTGAAACCGATATCTTTCCCGGGTTGGCGATTACAGAAACCAATCCCGGCGTCGAAACCACGGCTTATGGAATGTTAGCGGACTTCATCCGGGCGGTGTCTGGATAAGAAGACGGTTTTGAAAGGGCATGGCTTTAAGGCGTGCCGATTGACTTCTGATTTTGCGGTTTAGCCGCTGAGGGCAGACTTCCAATGCTGACCGTGCAAAACGAAACGACCCTCGACCTGACCTGGGTCCGTTCTCAATTTCCTTCTCTGGCGCAAACCGTAAATGGCAAGCCTGCCGTTTTCCTGGACGGGCCGGGCGGCACCCAGGTCCCCCAGGGCGTAATCGAAGCCATCAGCGATTATCTGACGACATCGAATGCCAACACCTGCGGCGCCTACGCCACCAGCCGCCGCACGAACGCCATCATCGATGCCGCACGCGTCGCCATGGCAGATTTTCTAGGCTGCGATCCCGACGAAATCGTCTTCGGTCCCAACATGACGACGCTCACCTACGCCATGAGCCGCGCCATCGGACGCGAAATTGGTCCGGGCAATGAAATCGTGCTGACCCATCTCGACCATGACGCCAACATTTCGCCCTGGCGCGCGCTAGAAGAAACTGGCACAACGGTTCGTTTCGCCGAGATTAATCAGGAAGACTGCACCCTCGACATGAACGATCTGGCGCACAAAATCACCGGGCACACCCGCGTAGTTGCCGTGGGCTATGCCTCAAACGCCGTGGGCACGATCAACCCAGTTCACCAGATTGTGAAACTTGCTCACGACCGTGGTGCACTGGCCTACATTGATGCCGTGCACTATGCTCCGCATGGGCCAATTGATGTCCGCGCGCTCGATTGCGATTTTCTGGTGTGCTCGACGTACAAATTCTTTGGTCCGCACATGGGCGTGCTTTACGGCAAGCGCGAACATTTGAAACGTTTGCAGCCTTACAAGGTCCGCGCCAACACGGAAGCCACCCCCAATCGCTGGGAATGGGGCACGCTGAATCACGAATGTATTGCCGGAATCACTGCTTGCTTAGATTACCTGGCGGATCTGGGACGCCGAATAGATCCGCCTGCCTCCACTCGCCGAGCCGCGCTACTGGCGGCTTATCACGCAATCCAGAAGCATGAGCGAAGCCTCGCCGAGCGTTTGATTCGCGGGCTAGCCGCCATCCCCGGCTTGAAGACTTACGGCATCACCGATCCCCACCGGTTTGACCAGCGCTGTCCGACGATTGCTGTGCGCATTGCCGGCCACACTCCACTGGAACTCGCAACCGCGTTGGGAGAACGTGGTTTCTTTACCTGGGACGGAAACTACTACGCGCTGAATCTTGCCGAGCGCCTCGACGTAGAAAAGGACGGCGGCTTCCTGCGTATCGGCTTGGTGCACTACAACACTTCAGAGGAACTGGACCGGTTACTATTGGCCTTGCGGGAAATCGTGAACTAGCGCGGATCGCGCCGAAACTCCACCACGTCATCGCCCTTCCCAATCAGCGCGACAGTCGCCATGTCGACGAACAAGCCGTGTTCTACGATGCCCGTCAACGAGTCAAGCTGGCGGGCCAATGCCCGAGGATCCGGAATCTCCATAAAGTGGCAGTCCACGATGATATGACCCTCGTCGGTAACAAACGGATTTCCGTTAGCGTACCGGCGAGGTTTTCCCGACCCTCCGAGGGCAGTGATCTTTTTCAACCGAAGTTTTACCGACGCTCCAAGGGCAGCGATTTTTTTCAACAGCAGCGGCTCTGCCATTGCAATCACTTCGACCGGGAGCGGGAACTTTCCCAGAACCTGAACCCGCTTGCTCGAATCCGCGATCACCACCATTCGCTTGGACGCTGAGGCTACGATCTTTTCCCGGAGCAGTGCGCCGCCACCGCCCTTGATCAACTGCAGTTCTGGGTCGATTTCATCGGCTCCGTCAACGGTAACGTCAATATCGGGAAATTCTTGGAGCGTGGTAAGCGGGATACCAAGGCTTTCCGCGAGTTCCTTGGTCCGTTGCGAGGTTGGGATGCCACGAATCTTTAGCCCGCCTTGTACTCTTTCGCCCAAGAAGCGGACAGCATATTCGGACGATATCTCCGTCGCGCACAAAAGCTAGGCTGGCGCGCGCAGCCGCTTTTTTTTCCTGGTCATGGGCCATGAGAGGAAGAAGGACGACCGCTTACTCTACAGCTTTCTGACGTTCCACGCACATTTTCAAAGCCGCAGGATAGTGTCCTAATTTGCCTAGGACACTACCAATCGCCGTGTGTGTTGCCTCTATCCCAGTTCTTATGCTCTTGGGCTAGTTTCTGTCGCCCCGTCGGGGTCGGCGGTTGTTGCCTCACAACCCACGGCTGGCGCCGTGGGCTGCATTCTTATGCCACTTCGCGGCTGAAACGCGAGCATCGTGAGCCGTGGTCTTTTCCTCCGTGGTTCTCTGGGCCCTCTGGGGTTCAAAGACTTTTACTTCTCTAGGCGAGCCTTCCCGTACAAAAGACACGATGGTTTACCCAGGTAACGCCCTCAGTTGGTGGAGTAGAAGAAAGACTCGTGCCGAAGTAGCGCTTCCAGCCCATCGATCACGTAACGGGCGTCGGACTTGGCGACCGCGCCGCGGATTCCAACGTTCCGGGCTTCCTCGACGAGCTGGTGCGAAAGGTGAGTCGTAAACATCAGGATGGGAACTTCAGGAATCAGCTTGCCGATTTCACGCGCAGCCTGCACCCCGTTCATTCCCGGCATCAGAAAATCGAGCACGATAACATCCGGGGCGAGGTCCCGGGCGCGGGTAATTGCATCCTGGCCGTTGGCCGCTTCGCCGCATACCTGCCAGTGGGGATGCTGATGAAGCAGATCGCGAAGCCGCTGGCGCACCAGCAGGCTGTCATCGACGATCAAGATGCGGGTGTCCACCAACTTCTCCCAGGAGTTCGCGGAAAATTTGCTAATCACCTTCTGGTGGGACGCGCTACCCACCATTGCCAGCGCAAGATATGACCGGTACGACGCTGGACTACGCTTCTGCACGCAGTCACGAAACGTGCCAATAATAACAGTGGTGACGGACCGCGCCTACCCGTAGATGTAACCAATTAGTAGTAAATAAAGCTGTATACGTCGTCTACAGCAAACACCTGAAAGAGCGCGTACAGCCTTCTTCTCTCAAACGAAGCGAATTCCGCGGTAGCAGCAAACGCAAACGAGACTTGTCGCACCTAAGTGATTGAAGCTAATGGGAAGGACGGTTTTTACGATATTATTTGACCGGCGCGAACGCAGTTTAACAATCCATCGGAGAGCATGAATGAAAACTGTATTGAGGGGCACGTTCCGGCTTTTGGCATTCCTACTGCTGATTTCTACCTGCTCGCTGGCCGAAACCGCCGCCGAGACCTACAAAATCACGTGTGCCATGTGCCACGGACCCGACGGCAAGGGCGAAACAGCTCTGGGCAAGAACCTCCACGCCAAGGACCTGACTTCTGATGAAGTGCGGAAAAAGTCGGACGCAGAGCTGAGCACTATTATTGTCAAGGGCAAGGAAAACATGCCGGGCTTTGAGGGCAGGTTGACCCAGGCCCAGATCAACGGCTTGGTTAAGTATATTCGCAGTCTGAAATAGTAGCTGGTTCATTACATCGCGCCGCTGCGTGGCGTTGTCCAATAATTTCACGTCCGCATTTCTCATCAGGTGAAAGCTCGGCCTGTTCTCCCTCTCTTTGCCTTTTGACAGTTGTATAATTTCGAACCCAGCGAAATTTGAACGCTGCAGCGCTCCTAAAATGTCTGCTAACGGAAAAACTCCTGGTCTGTCCAAATCCATCGGACCCATTTGCGGAGGTTGGGAATGCCAGACGACGTGAAGAAACCCACCGAGGAAGGTTCCGGATTTTCCCGCCGTGACTTCCTGAAGATTTCCAGCATCTCGGCTGCGGCAGTGCCGCTCATTGGGACCAGAGTGGTAGAAGCCGCCGGCACGCCGGTAAAAGTCTATGGTCCTGACAAGGTACCGATCGAATTGACGGTCAATGGCAAAAAGCACAGCTTGCAGCTCGAGCCCCGCGTGACCTTACTGGAGGCTTTACGCGACGACCTCGACCTTACTGGGAGCAAGCGGGTCTGCGATCACGCCGAATGCGGCGCCTGCACCGTTCTCTTGGACAACAAGGTCGTGTATGCCTGCTCCCTTCTGGCCATCGAGGCGCAAGGGAAACAGATCACCACGATTGAAGCTCTGATGCAGGGCGGCAAGCTGCACCCCATACAGCAGGCATTTATGGATAACGATGCTTCCCAGTGCGGCTTCTGTACTCCTGGATTCGTCGTCGCCACCAAAGCTTTTCTGGACAAGCATCCCAAAGCCACCGCCGAGGACATTCGCCGGGGTATGAGTGGCAATCTCTGCCGCTGCGGTACTTACCACGGCATTCAGAAGGTCATCGCGCAATTTACCCAGAAAGGAGCCTGAGTCATGCCCGACTACAGTTGGCCTCCGCCGGAAAATCGTAGCTTGATCGGCAAGCGCATCTCGCGGGTAGATTCGCCGGTGAAGGTCTCCGGCCGCGCCAAGTACACCTACGATTACAACCCCAGCGGCATGCTCTACGGAAAAATCCTGCGCTCACCTCATGCCAAAGCCAAGATCGTCACCATTGATACCAGCTCCGCCGAAAAAATGCCGGGAGTGAAAGCGGTTCAGATCGCGCAGAAAGTCGGCAGCACCGTTCAATGGGCTGGGGACGAAGTGGTTGGTGTCGCCGCGGTAGACGAAGTCACGGCAGAAGACGCCATCCGCGCCATCAAAGTCACCTATCAGCCGCTGCCACATCTGGTCAGCGATGCCGAACCGCCCGCAGGAGCCGCGGAAACGCCAGGTCCGTTGAGCGTGGACGACCTAGAAGACATGCTCGATAACCAGGTACGCCCGCGCGAGATGGCAGAGCAGATACAACAGTACGGCATCACCTTCAAACCGGACGACAAGACGCTGGAAGGTCTGAAATCTGACGGCGCTACCGATGACGTCTTGGCCGCGCTTCGGACCGCCCCGGTCCATGAGAACGCTGAAAGCAAACCCAAGTCCAACTATTCGAAAGCCGCCGCGCAGACCCAGGGCGAGCCCGACAAAGCCTTCAGCGACGCCGAGATTATTTCAGAGGGAATTTATGGCGCGCCGGTCATCACCCATTGCTGTCTGGAGTCGCACGGCGCCACTCCTGAGTGGACCGACGACGATCATCTGATGGTCCACATCTCCACGCAGAATGTCTCCGGCATTGCCGGCCAGATGGCCGACCCGATCGGTATCCCGGCGGCGAATATCCGCGTCCACCAGGACCACATCGGCGGCGGCTTCGGCAGCAAATTCGGACCGGATCGCTGGACCATCGTCGCCGCTCAGCTCTCCAAGAAAGCCGGGGGCAAGCCGGTTCGCATGATGCTGGAGCGCAACTCCGAACTCGAAGTCGCGGGCTGCCGGCCTTCCGCCTATGCCCGCGTGAAAGTGGCGGCCAAAAAAGACGGAACCATCACCGGCTGGCAATCGCAATCTTGGGGGACAGGTGGTCCCGGCGGCGGAGGCATGCCGCCTATTCCCTACGTTTTCAACATTCCCAATCAGCGCAAAGAGCACACCGCCATCCACAACAATATCGGTCCAGCCCGGGCCTGGCGTGCTCCCAACCATCCACAAGCAGCCGTAATCACGATGGGCGCGCTCGAGGATACCGCTGCCAAACTCAACATGGATCCGGTCGACTTCTTTTTGAAAAACATCGAGTTGACGACCAAAGACCGACAGAATGTCTACCGCGAAGAACTTGCCATTGCTTCCGACCTGATGGGTTGGAAAAACAAATGGAAGCCGCGTGGCCAGAATATTTCCGGCCACATTGCTCGTGGGCTGGGACTATCGGTCCACACGTGGGGCGGGCGCGGCCACGCCAGCGATTGCGATCTCACTCTCCATCCCGACGGCTCGGTTGACATCAAGATGGGCACCCAGGACATTGGCACAGGCACTCGCACCACCATCCTGATCGTTGCCGCCGACACCCTCGGCATCCCCATGGACGCCATCAATCTTTTTATCGGCGACACGCTTTATCCTCCGTCCGGAGGCTCCGGAGGCTCGACCACTCCCGGCGGCGTAAGCTCCTCTACCCGCCGCGCTGCGGTGGACGCCCGCGACGCACTGTTCGAGAAAGTCGCTCCCGCTCTCAATGCGCAGCCCGCGGATCTGGAAAGCGTAAATGGAACCGTCCGCGTGAAGAGCGATCACAGCCGCTCCTTAAGCTGGAAGCAAGCCTGCACCAAGCTGGGCGCGATGCCGCTCACAGTTCGCGGCAAGAATCCCGACAAGTCCAAGCCTCCGGATCTCACCAACAGCGGTGTAGGCGGCGTAGGTATGGCCGAAGTCGAAGTGGACACCGAGACCGGCGTGGTGAAGGTCAAAAAGATGGTCGCCGTGCAGGATTGCGGCCTCATCATCGATCTGAAAATGGCCGAGAGCAGTTGTTACGGCGCCATGGTGATGGGCATCAGCTATGCGCTGTTCGAAGAAAAAGTAATGGACCAGACCACCGGCCGTATGCTGAATCCCAACATGGAGTTCTACCGTTTGGCGGGCTTGAACGATATCCCCGACCTCGTGGTCCACATGATGACCGGGAAAGGCTATGACGAGCGTGGAGTCATCGGACTCGGCGAACCGCCAGTAATCTCGCCCGGAGCCGCGATCTCCAACGCGGCCGCCAATGCCACCGGAGTGCGCGTGCCCTTCCTCCCACTTACTCCCGACCGCGTGCTTACGGCGCTCGGTCAGAAGGCAGGTGCTTAATGCGAGCTTTCGAATACACCAGTCCAACTACCAGAGATCAGGCTATCGGATTGTTAGCCCCGGCATGGGGACAAGCCGAAGTCCTCGCTGGCGGCACCGATCTGCTGGCGCTGATGAAAGATGATGTCGTCCAGCCTAAGCGCCTGGTGAATATCAAAGAAATCAGCGATCTTCATGGGATCGCCGTAAATGCCCAGGGGCTCCGCATTGGAGCCCTGACAACTCTTGGCGATCTGGCGGACAACGTCAACGTTGTGAAGAATTATCCCGCGCTGGCCGAAGCCGTGAATGAAGCTGCCAGCCCGCAGATACGCAATATGGCGACGCTCGGTGGTAATCTGTGCCAGCGTCCGCGCTGCTGGTACTTCCGCAACGGATTCGGGCTTCTCCCCAAAAACGAATCTGGAAAAGACCTGGTTGCCGAAGGCGATAATCGTTACCATGCCATCCTCGGCAACGATGGTCCTGCGAAGTTCATCAGCCCATCTACGATCGTGCCGGCTCTGATTGCCTATGGCGCAACCATCCGCCTGGTAGGGCCAAACGGGCGGCGTGAGCTGCCGCTGGAAAAATTCTTTGTAGACCCCAGAACCGAGAACGATCGCGAACACGACCTCGGATCAAATGAAATCGTTACTGAAGTCGTGATCCCACACGCTGGCGCAGTGAAAGCCGCCCACTACGAAATCCGTCAGAAAGAAGCATTCGATTGGCCGTTGGGGGTAGCTGCAGTCGCGCTGAAGATGAATGGTTCAACCGTTCAATCCGCCCGGGTGATCCTGGGATCTGTAGCTCCCACACCCTGGCGATCGCCGGAAGCCGAACAAGCGCTCACCGGAAAGACTATTTCAGAAGCAGTGGCGAAGTCTGCCGCCGATGCTGCCCTGCAGAATGCCAAGCCACTCAGCCACAACGCGTACAAGGTTCAGCTCGCGCGCGTTGCCGTAAGACGCGCCATCCTGAAAGCCGAAGGAGGTTCCGCATGATCCGCGATCGCTTCAACACCAATCGTCCGAATCTCTGCCCGGCGCTGCGATGGAAAGGACAGTTTATTCTCTCCGAGCCGGATCCTACGGTGCCTAGACCGAACGATGGCCTATTCTGGTGTCTCCACACCCAAACCTGCATTGGCCCCGACGGCGAATTGGCGGAACCAGGCAACTGCGCTTCCAACAACCGCGCATGTCACGGAACCGGAAAATGTGAATAGGGTAGCACTTAGCAATCAGCACTCAGCCCCTGGAGTATTGCCTCAGTGCGAGTAAAGCGGTAGTTTCCCGCCAAGCGATACAGAGACTTTTTCTCACTCGCCTCTACCCGTGGGTGCTGAATGCTGAGTGCTGATTGCTAAGTGCTGCCTTTCTGCACTTTCCCATACTCCGCCTTTGCCTGCTGCAACAAACGAACATCCGCATCAGCATCTTTCCACTGCGCCAGAAAATCCTGGTATGCGATCCGGCTATGGGCTGCATCGTTTTGCAGAGAATAGGCACGCCCCAGGCCCAAATGCGCCAGAGGAATCAGTGGATCTATCGGAAGCACGTTCCGCAGCTCCAGCATCCGCTGAAAAGTCTGCACTGCCTCGCCGCCCTGCCCCGCTTTCAGATAGGCATTTCCGCGCACATACAGCACTGCCGTATTCACTCGCGCGTAGATCATCGCGCCGTCCAGCAAATCAATGGCTTTGGCCGGATTGCCGTGATTGGTTTCGATTTGCGCTTTGACTAGCGGAACTGAGACGAATTGCACCAAGGTATCGTAGGGACGTTGCCGGGCTACCTCATCCACCAATTTCGCCGCCCGTTTATCTTCCCCAGCGACAGCCAGCGCGATCGCCGAGTTAAGTGCGACGCTAGGCGAATTTGACATTTTCAGAGCCTGAGCCACATCTTCCAATGCACGAGACTTGTCCAAGGCAATCGCCTCCACGAGCGCCTCTTGCGTGTACTGGTTCGCGGCTCCTTCCTTCAGGTTCAAGCGCTCTGCCGCGTCTCTCGCCTTTTGACCCAACTCTCTGGAGTGGCGGATCTGCCCACGGCACGCTGCCATCGCGCTTCTTCCGCCCAACACGTTCATCTCGCCATCTGGACCGGCTTTTCCCAGCTCCATCTCCCGCTCTGCCGTTGCCATGTCGCTCTGCCCCAGGGCTACTCCGGCCAACTGTAAATGGAGCCCCGGCGAGTCGAGTTTTCGCTGCAGCGCCTGGTTCAGCGTTGCCTTAGCCTCATCCAAGCGGTTGAGTCCCGCATAGGCCTGTGCCAGATTCGAATAGCCGGTCGCATTATTAGGGTCCAACTGCACCGCTTGCCGTGCATTGTCCAGGGCATTTTCGAACTGACCCAGTGAGTTGTAGATAGCGGACAGGTTGTTAGATGGAATCATGTCTCGAGGGTAAGTTTGCTTGTAAAGTTCCAGCGCCGTGATTCCCTTGTCCAATTGCCCCGAGTCGGCATAGTAGTGCGAGGTGATATACAACTTTTCGTGTTCGCTGGCGCGCTCGCGCAGCTCGAACGCCCTCTTGCGATTCTGCTCCGACATTTCACTCTGGCCAAGGTTGTTGTAGACCGTGCCCAGTCGCGCGTAAGCCATAGCGAAATTGGGATCCAATTCCACCGCACGCTGATACAGAGGTAACGCGCCGAACTCCTCGCCGATCTGATGTTTGGCGTCTCCTAAACTGAGCGCTTTGAGCGCCTCCAGGGATGAGGTAGTCGCTTCCGATAGAGGTTTGTCATATTTCTGGACCGAGGTCAGGGACTCTCCCAATTTCCGTCGTAGCTTGGAGCCTGCGTCGTGCAACGAGTTCAGTACCTCCTCTTTTTTCTCCGCCTGAACTTCTTCTCGCGCCAAAGATTCTCCGGTCCCCGCGTTTACTACTTCCAGCGTGACCACGTATTGGCTGCCCAGACTCGCGATCGAGCCATTCAACATTGCTTTGATGCCATTGCGCAGTGAGATTTCCCGTCCCACATCGCTGGTAATGCGCTGCTCGGGCGGTCTGCCCATGAATTGCAGGGTCTGGCGAACTTTCTGCTCCGGAAAGACATTTAAGTAAGGCGATTGTTCCAGGTCGACCGCCACTGCTTTCTTCAACGTGCCGTCGAAGACCGGATCCGCCGTGGTATTCACGAAATCGGTGACCAGAATGGCGTCCTTATCCGACATCATGGCCCGGCTACGGCGCACGAAAAACGTCAATGCCGCGCCCACTACGGACAAAAGCACAATTGCCGCGATCACCAGATTCCACAACTTCGCAGACTTTTTCACCGGTAAACCAGACTTATGCAGACGCGGAACGTCTACTCGCATGTCGGATGAGCTGGCGAGTGCTGCAACCACGCCAGACTCCGTATCCCGCTTCAGCCGCTTCAGGTCAGCCCGCACTTCTGCCGCACTCTGGCAGCGCAGGTCACGATCCTTCTCCAGCAATTTGTGGATGATCTCTTCCAGTCGCGGCGGCACGTCCGGATTCAAACGCACCGGCGGCACCGGCGGGCGATTCAGGATGGCTTCAAAAATGACGGCCGAAGTATCTCCGCGGAACGGCAGTGCCCCCGTAGCCATCTCGTAGAGCACTGCGCCAAAAGAAAACAAATCCG
>WNGH01006637.1_pt1 | contig 22999 bp, 23 predicted proteins | sample 5400631 | NCBI WGS metagenome assembly WNGH01 (sample SAMN13153373, study PRJNA577476) | soil metagenome | isolation source: 115 cm soil or saprolite under Garry oak tree replicate 1 | place: USA:California | collected 2016-06-15
ACGGCGTGTTTCGCATTGTTGGCCGCGAAGTGGTCCTCGAAGACATTCGCCGGCAGGTCGTGGCTGGCGCCGAACACATCACCTTCGGCGATCCCGATTTTTTCAACGGCATCGGCCACGCGCTGGCGATTGTAGAAGGTCTTCATCGCGAGCATCCGCGCCTTACCTATGACGTCACCATCAAAATCGAGCACCTCCGCAAACATAGAAAACATCTTGCGAGGCTTCGTGACACCGGCTGCCTGTTCGTCACCAGCGCCGCGGAATCCGTGGATGACGAGGTGCTGGCGCTCCTCGAGAAAGGGCACACGCGCGCTGATTTTCTTGCGGTGGTCAAAGATTTCCGCGCACTCGGCCTCATCCTTCAACCGACGTTTGTCCCTTTCACTCCGTGGACGACGCTGGACGGGTATCTGGACCTGCTCCGCGTGCTGGCCGAGGAGGGTCTGGAAGAAAATGTTGCGCCGATTCAACTCGGCATTCGCCTCCTGATTCCCGCAGGCTCGCGCTTGCTCGAACTGCCCGACATCCGCCAGCTTGCCGGCCCGTTTGATTCCGAAGCTCTCGTTTATCCCTGGCGCCATGCGGACCCGCGCCTAGATGCCCTCTGCGAGGAGATTCAGGAGATTGTCGCAGCCGCGGAAAAGGTGAAGCGAACGCGCAGTGCATCGTTCGCAAAAATCAAGAGGGCCGCCGCTAAGGCCGCCGATATGCCGGAAAAATCTTTGCCGTCATCGCCGCCGGTGCTGGCGCGCGCCGCGATTCCGTACTTGAACGAACCTTGGTACTGTTGAGCCGAGCCCACGGAGGACCAGTTGGTCCCCATCGCAAAGGCGAAGGAAGCCATCGCGCAGGCGGAATCCTTCGTGTGAACGTTCGTCATGCTTGAAGACTCTCCCCGTCGACTCCTCATCCTTGCCAGCAAGCTTGGTTACCAGACGCGCAGCTTTGGCAAGGCCGCGCAGAAGCTTGGTGTCGGAGTCCTCTTCGCCACCGATCGCTGTCATCAGCTCGAGGACCCCTGGGACGACCATGCGATTGCCGTTCATTTCGAACAGCCGCAGCAAGCGGCATTCGAAATCGTGAAAGCATTAAACAATGTCCCCGTTGACGCCGTACTCGCGCTGGGCGACCGCCCCACGGTCGCGGCTGCTTACACAGCCAAGGCTTTTGGCCTCGAGCACAACTCACCCGCCTTCCGGAAATTGCTGCGGCGCGCGCGCCGTTTCCGTGCGTCGTAAAGCCGCTTTCCCTTTCCGCCAGCCAGGGCGTCATTCGCGCGAACACTCCGCAGGAATTTTCCGCCGCTGTCGCGCGGATTCGCCGCCTGCTCCGGTCGCCGGAGGTGCAAGTCACCCGCGAGCCGGGCCTCGACCGGCTGCTTGTCGAGGGATACATACCCGGGGCGGAAGTTGCCTTGGAGGGATTGCTCGCCGAAGGCAAGCTGCGCGTGCTGGCGATTTTTGACAAGCCCGACCCGCTCGAAGGGCCCTTTTTCGAGGAAACAATTTATGTTACCCCATCGCGGTTGCCGCAACCCGTCCAGGAACAGATTGAAACGTGCGCGCAAGATGCGACGCGCGCGCTGGGTCTGATTTCCGGCCCGGTTCATGCGGAATTCCGCATCAATGAGCAAGGCCCGTGGGTTCTGGAGATTGCACCGCGGCCGATCGGAGGCCTCTGTTCCCGCGCGCTTCGTTTTGGCCCCGGTGAGGATGGCGAGATGCTTTTCCTCGAGGATCTTCTCGTGCGCCATGCGCTCCACCTCCCAGACGCAGATTTGCCGCGGGAGCCCGGTGCTTCCGGCGTGCTGATGATTCCTGTTCCGGAGAGCGGCGTGTTCGAGGGCGTGAAAGGAGTCGAAGAGGCGCGCGCCATACGGGGGGTGACCGAACTGCACATCACGGGGCGCCTGCACGATGCGATTACGGCTTGGCCGGAAGGATCCAGTTACCTTGGCTTTATCTTCGCACAGGCCGAGACGCCTGAGACTGTGGAACAATCGTTGCGCGAGGCCCATGCGCGTTTGCAGTTTTCAATCAAGGAATCTCTGCCCGTGGAACACGCCGCCACGGGAAAACTTCCGCGGAGTTTGGACCGAAGCGGTGCCAAAGGCCGCTAGCCTTTGGCTTTCGGCGGAACGTACCCTTCCGGAAGGCGCGCTCCTTCGCCAAAGAAGAACTGCTCCATCTGCTCTTCCATGATTTTCTGCGAGTTTGGATCGAGGGGATTCAAACGGTATTCATTCATGACCATCTTGGAATGCTCGAGCCAGAGCTTCCAGGCGTCTCGCGAAACATTTTCGAAGACGCGCTTGCCGAGTTCGCCCTTCCACGGGATGCGGTCCAGCCCCGGCATTTCCTTGCCGAACTTTACGCACTTCACCATGCGCGTTCCGGGCTTCACCGGTTCGGACGCCGTTGCCGGCGCCGGCCCGCAGCTTTCATCTGCCATAGAGTTCCTCCCGAGAATCCACGAAGCTTCACAATACTGCATTCTTCCCTAAAATCCTAGCGGCCGCTGGCGATAACAAGAAACCAGGAAATTTGCACCCCTGTCCGCAAATCATTCCTCGAACTATCGGAGTTCAACAGCTTCGACAAACTTGATTGCTGCTTCTGTTTTTGAGACAAAGGATAGTGGCCGATAGGCACGCTGCTCGATAGGGGGCAAGAGTGGGGTTACCCACGCAGCAGATTTTCTCGGGGCGATTTGAAGCAGCGCATCGCGCCGCCGTGTCGCAACTGGAGAATGCCGGCGCGATGCGAAAAGTTTGGGCCAAGGACGCCTCCCTCTGGCGCGCGGATTCCGGCCACGCGAAGGTCATCGCCAATCGCCTGGGATGGATCGGCGTACTCGACAAAATGCGGCAAGAATCGGGTGAATTACAGGAGGTTGCCCGGAAGATCCGCAACAGCGGCGTGCGCAACATCGTCCTCCTGGGAATGGGCGGGTCCAGCCTGGCCCCGGAAGTCTTCGCACTTACGTTTGCCGCGCCCGGAGCGGGTTGCCGCTTCTTCGTGCTGGATAGCACGGATCCCGATTCCATTCGGACGGTCGAGAGCGCCATTGATCTTCGCGCGGTCCTTTTCATCGTTGCCAGCAAGTCGGGAAAGACGATCGAAACGCTTTCGCAGTTTCTCTATTTTCACAACCGCTTCCAGACTTCCGGGGTCCGCTTGGACGGCCAGAATTTTATCGCCATCACCGATCCCGGCTCTTACCTGGCGCAACTCGCATCGGAATACAGCTTTCAGCGAACCTTTCTGAATCCTTCCGACATCGGCGGGCGTTATTCGGCGCTCTCCTATTTTGGCCTCGTGCCGGCGGCGCTCTGGGGAGTTGACCTCGAAAGTGTTCTGACTTCTGCCATGCAAATGCGGGAGTCGTGCGGGCCGCGGGCGCCGGGCGAATCCAATCCTGCGCTGCAATTGGGGGCGCTGCTGGGCGCAACAGCTGAGCAGGGCACAGACAAATTAATCCTGCTGAGCACACCGAGTCTTGTGCCGCTGAGCAACTGGATTGAGCAATTGATCGCGGAGAGCACCGGCAAGCAAGGAAAAGGCATTGTGCCGGTCGCCGGCGGGGTCCCTTTGGACACGGAAGTATTCGCCAATGGCTGCGTAGTCGCCGTGCTCTCCCAGAAAGGGGAAGACACAGCGGATCTGGAAAGGGCGGCGCAAACGCTGAAGGCGGCAGGCGTGCCTGTCGTGGAAATTTGTCTCGGCGGACCCGCCGAGCTGGGCGCGGAATTCTTCAAGTGGGAAGCAGCCACTGCCATTGCCGGAGCCGTGCTGGCTATTGATCCGTTCGACGAGCCAAACGTGCAGGAAAGCAAGGACCGCACGGCAAAGATTCTGGAAGAATTTCAATCCAGGGGCGAAATGCCGGTTGGCACGCCGCGTTTGAACGAGTCCGGCATAGAACTCTTCGCGGAAGGAACGACGCGGCGGAACATTTCCACTTTAAAGCTCTCCGAAACGTTGCGGACGTTCTTCGAGCAGCGCAAACCGAACGACTATGTCGGGGTATTGGCCTACGTGGAACGCAACGAAACGAATTCCCGGCTCCTCGGAATTATTCGAGAATCTTTGACCCGCGCGCTGCGCCTTCCTGTGTTACTGGGATTCGGCCCGAGGTATTTGCATTCCATCGGGCAACTTTACAAGGGCGGCCCTGCGACGGGGGTGTTTCTGGTGATCACCGCCAATCACGCGAACGACGTGCCCATCCCCGGCGCGAAGTATTCATTCGGTCAGCTCCAAATGGCGCAGGCTCTGGGGGACTACGAATCGCTGTGGACGCGGAACAAACCCGCGCTGCGGCTCCATCTGACGCAAGGGGCCTCCGCAGGTTTGCCTCAAGTGCAGCAGGTGCTCGGGCAAGCCCTCAGTTCGTTTCGGGCCGCGGGTTGATGATGCCGCGTTTGCCAATGCGAAATGCGATGCTGGCGCATCCGGAGAATTCTTACCATGAGGAATTCCAGCGGACAGCGGGTCCTCGCCCGTGCGTGAATTGACGACGCTGTTTTGGGATATCGGCGGGGTGATCCTGACAAACGGCTGGGACCGCGCATCCCGCCGCGAGGCGGCGGAATTGTTTCACATGGACTGGGAAGATTTTCAAGACCGTCATGACCTGTCGTTCCCGGCATTCGAAACCGGAGCGATCACGCTGGACCAATATCTGGACCGCACAGTTTTTTGCCGGCCGCAGAGGTTCACGCGCGAGGAGTTCACGGCCTTTATGTTTGCGCAGTCCAGAGAATATCCGGAAACTCGCGCGATCCTGGCGAACGTTGCGAAATCGGGCCGTTATCTGCTTGCGGCCATCAACAACGAGCCCCGTGAACTCAACGAATATCGAATCGAGGCATTTCAATTGCGGCGCGACTTTTCGCTGTTCTTCAGCTCCTGTTATGTTGGATTGCGCAAGCCGGACGGGGCTCTTTATCGGCTGGCGCTGGAGGTGACCCAGCGGCGTGCGGAGCAATGCTTGCTCATTGATGACCGTCCGCTGAATCTCGAGAATCCGCACGAACTCGGCATGCAGACGGTCCATTACCAGAACCCCGCGCAATTGCGCGCGGAACTGGAGCGCCACGGTATTTCCGTCTCGACCGCATAGGGAGGCTCACGATGGAAATCGCAATGATTGGTCTTGGCCGCATGGGCCTGAATATGTGCAAGCGTTTGCTGCGCGGCAATCACACCGTTTTCGCCTATGATCGCGGCGCGGAAAAAATTGCAGAAGCCGAGGCCGCGGGTTGTCGTCCGTTGCGCCAGCTTGAAGGTGTCGCCCGGATGACGGCTCCGAGAACCGTTTGGGTGATGGTTCCGGCAGGCGCGCCAACCGAAGAAGTGACGCAAGAACTCGCTCGTTTGCTTTCCAAGGGTGACACGATCATTGACGGCGGAAACTCCTTCTACAAAGATTCCATCGCGCGCCAGCAATCTCTCGAGAAGCGCGGAATCTTCTTCCTCGACGCGGGAACCAGCGGAGGCATCTGGGGTCTCGAAGTGGGGTACTGTCTGATGATCGGCGGAGCGAAGGAAGCGTTTGCGCGGAATGAATCCATCTTTCGCACGCTGGCTCCTAAGGATGGTTACGCGCATGTCGGCGGCCCGGGAATGGGCCACTTCACGAAAATGGTTCACAACGGCATCGAGTATGGAATGATGCAAGCGTATGCCGAAGGATTTGAAATCCTGCGCGCAGCCAATCCGGATTTGGACTTGCAGCAGATCACTCACTTGTGGAATCAGGGCAGCGTTGTCCGTTCGTGGCTGCTGGAGCTTGCGGAGCGCGCCTTCGCCGCAGATCCCGATCTTTCCGCAATTCAAGGATTCGTCCAGGACTCCGGCGAAGGCCGCTGGACGGTTCAAGCGGCGATGGAGCACGATGTGCCCGCGCCGATCATCACCGAAGCGCTTTTCACGCGGTTTCGCTCGCGTCAGCAGGACTCTTTCCAGGCAAAGGTTCTGGCTGCGCTGCGGGCGCAGTTCGGCGGACATGCGGTGAAACCCGCGGTGACGGCAAGCGCCGCCAAAAAATCCTAAGGAGCCGGCCGTGGCTACGCCATCCAGCGAAACAGTTAGGATGAACTCGGTGCAGCGCAGCGCGGTCCAAACGGCGGAGCCTTGCGCGATCATTCTCTTCGGGGCGTCGGGCGATTTGGCGCGGAGAAAAGTGGTGCCCGCGCTTTACGATATCGCCGCGCATGAGGCGCTGGCCGAGCGCTATGCAATCGTCGGATTCGCTCGCACCCCGATGACCGATGATGCGTTCCGGACCGGCGCAGGAGTCGCGGCGCGCTCGATTTCCGAAGTCGGGCCGATTGACGACGCAAAGTGGAGCGCGTTTGCCAAGTGCCTTGCCTATGTTGCAGGCGATTACGATGAAGCCGATGCGTACAAGAAGTTGGCGGCGCGCCTGGACGAACTGGACCGTACGCAGAGTTTGCACGGCAATCGCCTCTTTTATCTGGCAACGCCGCCCGAAGTCTATCCGCACATCGTTGAACAACTGGGTCGCGCGGGGCTTGCGCGGCCGCGAAGCGCGAATTCCTGGGTGCGCATCGTCATCGAGAAGCCGTTCGGAAGAGACCTGGCATCGGCGCGAAAGCTGAACCAGCAGGTTCTCGAAGTCTTCGAGGAGTCGCAGGTCTATCGCATTGACCATTACCTCGGCAAAGACACCGTCCAGAACCTCCTTGTTCTGCGGTTTGGCAACGGCATTTTCGAGCCGCTGTGGAACCGCAACTATGTGGATCACGTGCAAATCACCGCCGCGGAAAGTCTGGGGGTCGAGCGGCGCGCCACGTTTTACGAAACCACGGGCGCGTTGCGCGACATGATCCAGAGCCACGTGCTGCAAATCACCTCCCTGGTGGCGCTCGAACCGCCGGCCACCTTCGACGCCACTGCTGTGCGCAATGAAAAAATCAAAGTGCTGCGGTCCATCCGGCCATTCACCGAAGAATCCGTGCGGCACGACGTGGTGCGCGCGCAATATGCAGCCGGGGAAATCGGCGGGAAGCCGCAAGCCGCGTACCGCGAGGAGCCCGGCGTGAGCCCGGTCTCGCAAACGGAGACGTTTGTTGCCGCCAAGCTCGACATTGACAACTGGCGATGGGCCGGCGTGCCGTTTTATCTGCGGACCGGGAAGCACCTGGCGCGGCGCGTGACCGAAGTTGTGATTCAGTTCCGTAGCGCGCCGCACGTCGTCTTCCGCGGGAAGGAAGTGGATGCGAACCGGCTGATTCTGAACATCCAGCCCGATGAAGGCATTTCCATTTCGTTCGGCGCCAAGCTTCCCGGCACGGAGATGAACATTCGCACGGTGACGATGGATTTTTGTTATCGTACGGCGTTCGGCGAAGGCTCTCGCAGCGCCTATGCCACGCTGCTGAGCGACTGCCTGCGCGGCGACGCCACGCTGTTTGACCGCGCCGACAGCGTCGAGGCCGCCTGGTCTCTGGTGGACCCGATTCTCGAGGCGTGGGCCGCCGGCAACCGCGCCGCGGCGATTCCAACGTATGCTGCGGGAAGCTGGGGCCCGCGCGAATCCGACGCGCTATTGGAGACCGATGGACGACGCTGGCACAATCCGTAATATCCTCCCGCGAGAAATTCGACCGGGAGTGCTCGTATGTCCGGACACGGAATCCGTAGCACGGGCGGCGTCGCGGTACTTCGTGGAATGGGCCTGGCAGGCGGTTGCGCGGCACGGGGTTTACCGGGTGGCGTTGTCGGGCGGCTCCACTCCTCGCGCGTTTTACCGCTGTCTGGCAAGCGATGAGTACCGGCTCCAGGTGGATTGGGCCAAGGTGCATTTGTACTGGGGCGATGAACGCGCCGTCCCGCCGGACGATCCCGAAAGCAATTACGGAATGGCGCGCACGGAACTGCTGCTGCGCGTTCCCATTCCTCCGGGAAACGTTCACCGCATGGAGGCGGAGCGGCCGGAGCTTGGCCGGGCCGCCGAGGCTTACGAAGATCTTCTCCGCGACAGCTTTGAACGCGACACCCACGGCCTCCCGCGCTTTGATTTGATTTTGCTGGGCATGGGAAGCGACGGTCATACCGCCTCCATCTTTCCCGGCACACGCAGCATTCGCGGAACTTCGCGCTGGGTCAGCACGCCCTGGGTGCCGCGATTGGCGAAGCGCCGGATGACGCTCACATTGCCGGTGCTGAACGCGGCGCATCGCGTGCTGTTTCTCGTCGCGGGCGCAGAGAAGGCGGAAACGCTGCGCGACGTTCTGGAACGCCCACTCGATCCGCCGCTGCCCGCGCAACTCGTGATCGTGCCGGAAGGGAAACGCACGTTCCTGGTGGACGAAGCGGCAGCGGCGCTCCTGCGGCCCGCGACTGGAACGGCCGCCGATACCTCCGGAGATCCGCAAAGTTCCTCCGGCGCGAGCGCGCCCCGCAAGCCAAGAGACGCCTGATGATTCTGGCCGGCGACGTCGGGGGAACGAAGTGCAACCTCGCCCTGTTTACCGCGCAAAATGGCCGCCTGCGCGCCGTCTTCGAGCAGCGCTTTGCGAGCAAGGACTATCCGCGGTTCGATGACGTTGTCGTTGACTTCGTTCGCCAGACCATCGAGCACTGCGCTTCTGACAAGATCGTTGCGGCGGGCTTCGGCGTGGCCGGCCCGGTGATTGGCAACCGCGTCAAAGCAACAAACCTGCCGTGGATTGTGGACGCGCAATCCCTCGCGAAAGAAATCGGGATCGCGCGCGTCATTCTGCTGAACGATCTGGCGGCGACGGCGCACAGCCTGGCGCATCTGGAAGCGGCCGACCGATTCATTCTCAATGAAGGGATTGCGCAGCCTGGAGCCAGCCGCGCGCTAATCGCGGCGGGAACCGGACTCGGCGAATCCATTTTGTTCTGGGATGGCAGGCGATACTTGGTGCTGCCCACCGAGGGCGGGCATGCGGATTTCGCGCCGCGCACCGATCGCGAAATCGAGTTCCTGCGCTTCATGAAGAAGCGCGCGCGCAACGTGAGCTGGGAGCTGATTCTTTCCGGACGCGGATTTGCCAGCTTGCATGAGTTCGTGAACCCCGCGGTGAAGCACCCGTCGTTCGAGACACCCGAAGTGGATCCGGCGCCGGAAATCACCCATAACGCGCTGACGGGTTCGTGCGCAGTATGCGTCGAAACCGTGGAGTTGTGGATCGGGATGTACGGCGCGGAGGCGGGAAACCTTGCGCTCAAATCGCTGTCGCTTGCGGGCATGTATGTCGCCGGCGGAATCGCCGTGAAGATTCTGCCCAAGCTGAAGGACGGCGCGTTCTTGGAAGCGTTCTGCGACAAAGAGAAGTTCCGGCCCGTACTTGAGCGGATTCCGATTACAGTTGTGCTGAATGAGAAGGCGCCCCTACTTGGCGCGGCGTACGAAGCGCTGGCCGGCGTCCAGCAGGGCGCACGGAATGTACGGGCTCGCTAGTCACGATGCCCGCATGGGGGCCATCTCCGCGGGCATCGTGATCCAGCGCAGGAAGAAAGTAGCGGCTCAGGAGGAGTTATTGACTGGGGGATTCCACAACGACGTGAAGAGCAACGTTCTTGCCGTTCTCGGGCCGGTACTCAACCGTGGCGTTGGCCCCCACTTCCAACTTGCCCTCAATCTTTGTGCTGCCGTTGGTGACAAACGAAATCGTTTCGGGATCGCTCCCCTTCGTGACTTCTAACGAAAAGGAGTTGCCGGAAACCGATTTCACCTTGCCGGAAGCGGATTGAGCTTGCGCCGACTGTTGAGAATGAATGGTGGCCAAGTGACTCACCGACATCGCCCATCCGGAAGCGCCGGCAAGAGCCAGAGCCAGAACGAGCGCAAAAAGTTTCGTCCGAACCTGCATAGCATCTCCCTACAGATTTATTAGGCTGAGATATCTTTAACCTGGGCAAACGCGATTCCATACCCTGAACAAATTTCAGGAAAATGATAAGAGTCGCAAGATCAATCAGATGCGCCTTGCGCGGCTCTTGCTCACATCGGGGGAGGCCGGTACTGGTCCTTAGAAATTTTTCCAGGTTAGTAAGGGCGGCGAAGTTTCTCTGGAAGGGCTGGTGAGTGCTGCCTAGGGTTTCGCGCGCGACCTCGGGTCAATGGCCAAGCGCTTCTGCGACGGCGCCCGCCACGCGCTCAATCTGGTCCGTCCGCAATTCCGCATACATCGGCAGCGACAGAACCTCCTCCGCGGCGCGCTCGGCGGCGGGGAAATCGCCGCGGTTGTAGCCCAGCGAAGCGTAGACCGGCTGGAGGTGAAGCGGCACAGGGTAGTAAACCGTGCTGCCAATCTGCCGCCTAGCCAGGAACTTCTGGACATGGTCGCGCCGCGGCACGCGAATCGTGTATTGATGATAGACGTGCGTCAGACCCGCCGGCGCAGTGGGGATTACCACACCGGGTATCGCGCCCAGCAGCCGGCTGTATTCCGCCGCGTGGCGCTGCCGCGCTTTTTGCCACTCCTCCAAATGGCGCAGCTTTACGCGCAGCACGGCTGCCTGAATTTCATCCAGCCGGCTGTTCCAGCCCTGTTCCGTGCTGACGTATCCTCCGGTCTGCCCGTGATGCCGCTGGAGGCGCAACCGCGCAGCCAGTTCTTCCGAATTGGTCACGATCATTCCCGCATCGCCGTACGCGCCCAGGTTCTTTGTGGGATAAAAACTCACGCACCCCAGGTCGCCCATCGAGCCCGCCGATCGCCCTTTGTACTTCGCGCCGATGGCCTGCGCGCTATCTTCAATCACGCGCACATTCTTCCCGCGCGCGATTTCGAGAATAGCGTCCATGTCGGCCGGAAGCCCGTACAAGTGCACGGCAAGGATGGCCTTTGTCTTCGCGGTGATTTTCGCCCTGAGTTGTCCGGGGTCGAGGTTGTACGTTGCCGGATCAATATCCACGAACACGGGCCGCGCGCCCAGCGCCGAGGCCGCGCCCGTTGTCGCGATGAATGTAAACGCCGGCGCAATCACTTCGTCGCCCGGGCCAACACCGCAAGCCTGCAGCGAGAGCAGCAGGGCGTCGGTTCCGGACGCAACCCCGACTCCCAATCGCGTCCCGCACACGCGCGCAATTTCCTGCTCGAGCGCGGCCCCTTGTGGCCCCAGGATGAATTGCTGCAACGCGAGCACTCCTTCGATCGCCGCGCGGATCTCCGCTTCAATCGCAACGAATTGTGCTTTCAGGTCGAGCTGCGGGATGGGTTTGAACTCTCGGCTGGTCATGGGTGTGCCGGTCATTGGAGTCCGAAGATAACTTCGCCCGGCAGAGCGGATTCCCGCCGCAGCCGGGCGAATCAGAATTGCCCTTGCTTACTTCTTTTCGGTGTTGGGCTCGTCCTTCTTGTGCAGCCCGGTGCAGACCGAAATAGCAGTTGTCGGGTCCACGGCGCTGGTGTCGAATTCCACGTGTTGAATGATCCCTTGTTTGTCCACGACAATTGTCGTGCGCCTTGCCCACTCGTACTTCTCGTTCTGCACGTCTTTGGCTTGCACGATGCCATAGGCCTTGAGCACTTTCTTGTTCATGTCGCTCAGCAGTGGAAAGGTTACGCCGATTTTATTCGCGAACGCCGCATTTGCCGCGGGGCTGTCAATGCTGATGCCAAGAACTTCGGTGTCCGAGGTGTCTATCTTTCCTTTGGCGATACCATCCTGGTATGCCTGAAGCTCCTTCGTTCAACCGCCGGTGAAGGCCAGGACGTAGAACGCCAGAATTACGTTTTTCTTCCCGCGATAATCGCTCAGCTTCACGGGTTTCCACTCGTTGCTTAGGAGCGTGAAGTCTGGAGCTACATCGCCGACTTTTAGATTTGTTTGCGCGATTTTCTCCTGTGCCGGAGCCGGCGAAAGCGGTGCCAGCGCCGAAACGAAAAGGACCAGCGCCAGAAGATAGGCTTGTTTCATGATTGCTCTCCTCAAGAGATTCCCCTGCAGTGCCGCGACGCTCAACGCAGTCTTCCCGGAGGATCGGCAGGCTCCGGAACATGCGCGGTCAAGCCCTGCCCCGAAGTATTCGGTGAAACCTTCGACGGCGCAGGCTGTGGAATTCCCACGCCCCGGTTCAAATCGTAGTGCTCCTTCGCGCAGCGGGGGCAAAATCCTTTTCCCGTATCATCATCGCGCAGGCTCGCGAGTTCGTAGCATCCGCAGACGCAGTCGCAATACCCCGTTTCGGAAGCTGTCTTGATCGGCACCAGAGCCATGAAATCTCCTCCGCGGATGGATATTACGATTGCCGGGAAAAATTCTCAAGCGATTGCCGCTTCTGAGGAATCGGATGCTAAACCACTTTGAGCTGCGACAGGCGGAACGGAGCGCCCAGGTTTTCGCGCAGCTCGATCCACAGCGATTCCGGCAGCGAGAGAAACACCTCGACCACGTCGGGATCGAATTGCGTGCCGCTGCACCGGCGGATTTCATTGCGCGCGTGGGAAAGCGGCAGCGCTCGCCGGTACGGCCGGTCCGAAATCATCGCATCGAGCGCATCAGCGACGGCGAAAATGCGCGCCCCAAGGGGAATCTCTTCACCGCTCAAGCCGCGCGGATAGCCGGTTCCATCGAAGAATTCCTGGTGCGAGAGAACAATTTCGGCCGCATCGCGCAGGAAAGGAATTCGCGTGACCATGTTGTACCCGATTTCGCAGTGCCGCCGCATGACCTGCTTTTCGTCATCGGTCAGCGGCCCGGGCTTTCGCAGGATGCTGTCCGGTATTGCCATTTTGCCGATATCGTGCAGAAACGCCGCGCGCGCAATGGAGGGCATAACTTCCTGCGGCACTCCCATCGCCCGGGCAATGGAAATGGTGAACGCCGTTACGCGCTGGCAGTGGCCTTCCGTCTCGGCGTCCTTCAAGTCCAGCGCGCCGCCCAGTGCTTCCAGAGTGTCGTCATAAGATTGTTCGAGTTGTTCCAGTGTTTCGGAGAGTTTTGCGGTCCGTTCTTCGACCGCCTGCTCGAGGTTGCGCTGATAATTGCGATTCTCCATCACCAGCCGGCGGTGCTGCAAGGCCCGCCGCACTCCAAGAAAGAGCTGGTCCTTCTCAAATGGCTTCAAGATGTAATCGTATGCACCGCGACGGATGGCCTCGAGAGCGGTGGAAAGGTCGTGCATGGCCGTAACCATAATCACGGGGACATCGGGGTCGTGCGTCCGCAGCCATTCCAGGAGTTTCAGGCCATCCATTTCCGGCATGACCATGTCGCTGAGGACCAGATCAATCGAGTTCTTCTGCAAATAGTCCAGGGCAATGCGCCCGTTTCCCACGGCGGCGCACTCGAATCCCTGCGCTTGCAACATGGTGGAGACAACCTCTCGAATCGCTTCTTCGTCGTCCACAACCAGGATTTTCTCAGGAGACAATGGTTCACCCCGGAATCTCCCATTATATGCCAAGACACAGGGCGCCAGGCCCTCGTTGCCCAGTTAGGAACGGTCGTGCTAGCTTGAATTTGGATCTGCTTCTCTCGAATCCGGAACCCCTCCCGGGCGCTGCCGGGGTGTCCGCTCATACGGAGGCTCATGGAGGATTTTGCCAATCAAGGCCTGCTCGGGATCGCGTTCTTCGAAGCCACCGCGCTGTTTATCCTGCTGGTGCTCTTTTTCCTCTTAAACCGCGATCTGCCCGCGCGTTTCTTCCGCCTATGGCTGATGGGCTGGGCTGCTTTCACTTTTGCCAGCGGCCTTGAAGTTCTCACCCTGCTTTCTCATGGTCCCAACGTGCGGTTGTTGCTGCTCGGAAGCCACATGACCGGTATTTTGTTGTTCCTGGCAGCGGTGACGGAGTACGGCGCTGGAAAAGTATGGCGAGTCGCACAAATGGGGCCTTTGGCTGTTATTTGCCTGTTGGGAACGATCTATGCTGAGCGCCACGGCACTGGCCCGTACGTAGCGGTCGGCTGGCAAACAGCGATTCTGGAGAGTGCGATCCTGATGATAACTGGGTCAGTGCTGTGGCGTGCCGCGCGTGCGCGGCGTGGCCACGGGAGCCAGCTCCTGGCCGGTGCTTTCTGGTTGAGTGGCCTGCATGGCATTGACCGTCCCCATTGGCCTGAGCACCCCTTTTTCCTGTTGCGAGTGGCCTTCGACCACTTGATGGGGGTCTTCATTGGAATCGCCATGGTCGTAATGGTGTTGGAAGCAGCGCGAACCAGAACCGAAGATCTAAACGAAAAGTTGCGCCGCCTCACATTGATCACCACAGCCAGCACGCAGTCCCTGAAGGTAAGCGATGTTCTGGACCAAGTCCTGACGCATCTGGTGCAAAGCCTGAATGCGAGTCATGGCCTGGTTCGACTGACCGAGGGCGCGGGCGAATCGGCGACTCTGGTGCTTCGGGCTTCGGTGGGTTTCACGGATTCGTTTAAGAAAAAATTCGAAGCCGTTTCGGTCCAGGAAAGCTGGGTCCGGAGAGTTCTGAATCAAGAGTGCTCGTTTCTTACGCTGGAGTCTGAGCAGGATCCAAAAGTTCGCGAGAAAATGGCCCAAGACGGAATCACGGCCATGGTTGTGGTGCCGTTGCCGGGCAAGGAAGGGCCACTCGGGGTGCTGGCCGTCGGGGTTTCAAGCCGAAGCCACTTCGAGCAAGACGAAGTCAACTTCATCATCAACGTTGCCAACCTGCTGGGGTTGACGATCCAGAACGTCGCGTTATTCGAGAGGGCCGCCACGGCGCAGCAGCAGTGGGCCTACACGTTTGATTCGATTCAGGACCCGATTTTGGTCCACGACTGCTCGGGCAAAATCCTGCGCGTCAATCAACGCCTGGCCAAGTACTTGGACCGCGGCCCTAAGTCTCTGGTTGGGCGGCCGGTCGCTGAGATTTTGGATCGTAAAGGGCTTTCCTGGCACACCTGTCCTTATTGCGAAGGTATTGCGGGCGCAGGGGACGAGCCCGATCCATGGCTCAAAGGGTTTTTCTTGCCTTCAAATTCCGACTTCAGCGATCCTTCCGGAAATCGTCTTGGGACGGTACATGTGCTGAAGGATATTACCGACCGAAAGCGCGCCGAAGAGAAATACCGGACGCTGGTCGGCAACCTCCAGGAAGGCGTGTTCATTTCCACACCGAGTGGGCGCTTTGTGGATTTCAACGACGCCTTCATGCGCATGTTTGGCTACGATAACCGCGAAGAGCTGCTTTCCGTGGACATCCCCGCTGCCTTTTACGTCAATCCATCGGACCGCGACCGTATGAAAAAACTGATTCAGGAACACGGAGCTCTGGAGGACTTCGAGGTACAGCTCCGCCGAAAAGACGGGGAAATCCTGACCGTGCTGGAGTCCAGCGTGGGGGCACGGGACGCCTCGGGAGCGATTACTGCCTACCAGGGCTTCATGCTGGACATCACGGAGCGCAAGCGGGCCGAGCAGGAAGTGAGGCGCCGGAACCGCGAGTTGATGGTGTTGAACTCCATAGGCCAGATTTTGAGCCAGGCGTTGGAGCTCCCCGATTTGTTGTCGCGGTCGCTGCGGCAGATCACCGACCTGTTTGGCCTGGACCAGGCAGCCATTTATTTGCTCGATGAAGAGACCTGTGTGATGCGGCGCGCGGCCGCCGTCGGGCATCGCTCGGAGTACGTCCGCCACTTCCCGCAGACAGAAATCCACCGGGAGCTGATCAATCACATCCGCGCCGTGCATGCCTCGGTTCTTCCGATCCAGAGTCTGCCGCTTCCAGCGGTCTTCCGGGATGTCCACCAAAAGGAGGGAATTCAAGTAGCTCACGTGGTGGTCCTGTGGTCCAAGGGCCGCATCCTCGGATGCCTGGTGGTGGGAAGCCGGACGCTCATCGAATTCACTCCCGCCGATTTGAACCTGCTGGCCGCGACCGGCACGCAGTTTGCCGCCGCCATCGAGAAATCGCTCTTGTACCAAGAAGCGCGGCAGGCCTATGAAAATCTCCGCCGGGCGCAGGAACAACTGGTTCAGAGCGAGAAGATGGCCGCCATCGGACAACTGATTTCGGGCGTAGCGCATGAGTTGAATAACCCGCTCACGGCCATCCTCGGCTATAGCCAATTGCTGGCCTCGAGTGACGACATCGGCCCGACTGGCATCGAGTACGTCGAGAAGCTTCACAAGCAGGCCCAGCGCACGCATCGAATTGTGCAAAACCTTCTGAGCTTCTCCCGCCAGCAGAAACCGGAACGCCTGACCATCAATCTGAACCAGATTCTGGAAGATACCCTGGCGCTGCGCGAATACGACCTTCGCGTGAACAACATTCAGATTCACCGGGACTTTGCGCCCGATCTCCCGCCGACGGCCGCAGACCCTTATCAGCTCCAGCAGGTCTTCCTGAATATTCTCAATAACGCCGTGGACGCAATTCTAGACAAAGGTCAGCGCGGAGAGATCTGGTTGCGATCCTGGATAGAAAGCAATCAGCTCCTGGTGGAATTCACCGACAGCGGGCCGGGCGTGCAGGATCCTTCAAAAGTTTTCGACCCATTTTACACGACAAAGCCTGTGGGGAAAGGAACGGGGCTGGGCCTGAGCATTTGCTACGGAATCGTTACCGAGCACGGCGGAACAGTTCAGGTGCGGAATTCTCCGCCGCGGGGCGCCACATTTACGGTAACTCTGCCGCTGCAGCCCGCAACGGGGGAGCCGGGAACGAAACCAGCGGAAATTACACAAACGGCCTCCGGCGGCCGCGTGCTGCTGGTGGACGATGAAGAGCCTTGCTAGAGCTGGAACGAGAGATTCTCGAAGCACGCGGCTTTTCCGTGCGAATGGCCCGGAATGGACGCGACGCCCAGCAGATTCTGTCTCGTGAAGCGGTGGACCTCGTTGTGACCGACCTAAAGATGCCTGGCGAGGTCACCGGGCGAGAACTTTATGAGTGGATTTCCAAGCGCGACCCGGATCTGGCAAGCCGCGTGGTGTTTACAACGTCCGACGCGAGGAGCGATGAAGTCAAAGCCCTGGCCGAGGAAAAAGGGCGTCAGGTGGTTCAAAAGCCCTTCGATATGGAGAGTTTCTCAAAAGCGATCCAGCAGGCGCTACGCCAGGTGAGTGCCCCCGCCCTGCGTCGTTGACCCGAATCCAGCGGCCTGCGCGGAGATCTGCTCCAATCCAGCGGCCACCGCATCCGCACGCGATGCCAAGTAGGCAACAACATTCGTGACGCGCTCCAAGGACTCCCGGCAGTTCAGCCCCGTTTGGAGCCGCAGCCACGCGAGCCCGTAGAGACTCCGAAATTGCAGCCCGAGCCAAACCCTTTCCCACTCAAGACTGCGGCTGACTTTGGGAGATAGGGCCGCCAAAGTTCGCGACAGCCGTTCCACATGGACAAAGTCTTCCCGGAGCCCCGCGAGGTACTCGCGCGTCACATGGTGCCGCTCTGCGCGGGCGCGCCGGCGACTCGCCGGCCCGACTTTTCTTGACAGATACGCCACATCGTCCTCCGATATCGCCCGGCGGATCGGCGCGAAATACCGGGCATGCCGGGGAAACCATTCTTCAACTGGAAGGAGCGACTTCTGCGGGGCCGTCTGCAGAGGATCGCGGTGTTCACGAGCAAGAAAAAGGAGAGCGATAAGAAGCGCCACGCCGATGCCAACAAAGATAATCATTCCGATCATGTTTTCAGCATTCCCATAAGTCTATCGTTTAACAAGCGCAGGCGGTAATTGAACTGCGGAGCGAACTCTTCGTACGTGGCCTGCGGAATCAAAGCGGGAACAGCGGGCCGGATGGGAACGAGTTTATACAGGGCCCGGCACCATGCGACGAGAACCAGGGAATAGCTGGACATCTCGATTCCATTCCATAGGACCGCATGTCGCTGAAGCCACCACGACAGGATGGTATTGTTCAGCACGAATATGCACGAAAAGAAGCAAAATCCGACAGCGAGCGCTTTTTGCGGGTGGCGGAGCACGATTCCGTAATAGCGGGCAAGAGTCAGAAGGGAGAGGAGGACCGCAGCAATGGCGAGCTCCAGCCCACGGTCGGCGGCCAGAACCGTTCTGGCAAGAGCAAGCAAGAACGTTTTGTGCCTTGCGGAGAGCCAGGCCAGCGCCGCATAAGACATAACGACCGCAGCCACTCCTGCGATGATAAGCCGTCCCAAAGCCCAGATGCCCCGGTAATCGCGCAAGGAGTTCTTGCAGACCTCGGCGACAGCCAGGCCCCGGGCCACTACTACGACGGCCTGGGCGGACCATGCAACTATATAACCTGCCCACGAGGAGAAGCCCCAGACACGATAACTTACGAGTATGACAGCCGAGCGCGCAAGATCCGAAAGCAAGTAGAGGCTTAAAAACGGGAGCCACTTATATGCGCGGCGGCGGACGAGAAGATAGCCTAGTGCAATCTGTGTGCCCACATTCAGCACCCAGAGCCATTGTTGCCAGTTTACCAGGCCAGACATGACCGGGCGCATCTTAGCAGTTTATTACGTACCGTGTAAATGACTAAGATGCGCCCAGTCTCGGCGACATAAGAGGGACTTGGTTGCGAGCTAGCAGCAACCAGGGGGCAAGGGCGGTGTCGGTCCGCCGTCGGTCCTCGGGCTCGACGACTGAATGTTACTTCGTTGGGTGTTGACTTGAGAACTAACTGGTTGTAGAGTGAGCCCCGCCAAAACAAAAAGGAGCAGCAGCGTGCAAAGCTTTTTCACCGGGTGATACCTCCTGACCGTGATTCTGCGCAGACGGGAGTCAGAGGCTTCGCTCGAGACGAGAACGTTCCGGAAACAGAACGGGGAGAAACTGTGGAGACTCTGGACCGATTTCAACAAAACCGGCGAATCATCGAGGACTTCACGTCCAAAACGTTGGCAGCGTTTCCCAGCGAATTTGGCAAACTGGTGTACCTGGCTTCTTTGCGGGACCTATCGGCGGGTAATTACGAGCACGCGGGACTGCAGACGCTTTATCCGAAGGAGGCCGTGCAGCAGGCTCTTTCCCGCTGCCACGAAGAAATCTTCATTCGCATCCTCGAAATGCCTCTCGAAAAGCAGAACGAGGATCTTCGCATCTGCCTGGAGGCCCAATCGAGAACTCCCGGCGAAGCGGCAGAGCGTTGGCAAATCCTTCAAGCATATCGTGTGCTGCTTCCGACAGACGTTCCGGGGTATTTGCGGGATCTCTTCTGTTCAAATCTGCGCGTTCTTCTGGAAATGATTGTTTCCGGCGAAGTTATGGTTCCGTCAAACGCATCGCAACGCCCACGACCTGCCCAATGACTTCCGCGTGTTCCGGGGTCCGCCAGACCTCCGGCAAGCACTGGGAAAGCGGATGGGGCTGTAGGATGAGGCGGTCCGCATCCTTCTGAAACCAACCGCACCGATAACCAAAACGGACGTCCACAAAGTAGATGGGGCGCTCGAATTCATTGTTCCAGCCGGAGTTGTGAATGGTGCGCAATGCCGGGTCAACCTGGACTACGCTCCCCGGCCGCAGAAACGGCGCCATACGGCGGTCGTCGAGCCCGATGTAGCCGTACCGATACCGGCCCTGGCTGTTGAACAGAGATCCCTCCAATTGCCCCCATTGTTCGACCATTCGAGAGAGGTAGGCAGTCCGACGCGGGTCAAATCCCGGATCAAACCGAACGGGCACCCGGAAAGAAGTTGGAGACGCCGCGAGGTGCGTCCTTGGCGCGCTTACGGGTCCGCCATCACTGAAATGACTTTGGAACGGGACGTCATACCAGGAGCACACGTCGAGAGGGTCCAGATGATAGATTGCGGCGAGGGAATAGAGTTTGTGCAAGGTCGGTGTGACGCCGCGGTTTTCGAAATCCGCAAGCCGACTGATGTGTACGACGAATTCGGAGCGACCCCGGTGAGCAGCCAAATCGTAACTGGCGCGCTCGACGTCGCGGTAGGTCAGTCCGAGACGCTCGCGCGCCTGACGAAGCCGCAGGCCGGCTGGTAAAGATGATTTTACGAGCGGCAGCATGAAAAGGAATGTTTAATATTTAAAGTATAGCAGAATCACTTTCTGTTATGCATTCGGAACAGGTTTCCCGCCGAAGGGCTTAACTTCCGGCGAAACCTTTGCCGTTCCGCTGCTGTGTTACACACAGAATTAACATGAGAGAGTAACGCTCCCGCGTGCCCCCGGGAACGCTGATTGCAGTTCCGCCTTCCGGAGATTACAGTAGGCATCTTTATGAGATGCGAATCAAGGTCTGTAAGCGTGACTCGCAGCCAGGCGCTTCGCCTTTTTGTTCTACCCCTAGTTGTCCTCGCGGCCTTGTCTGCAGCGCGGCCGGTGGCCGGAGCCCCAGCCGGTAAGCGCCTCACAAGCTCGATAGAGAACAAACGTGCCGAAGAGTTCTCCCGGCTGGTAGCGCAGCTTACACTGAATCGGCAGCAGGGAGCAGAGGAAAGTGAGACGCAACAAGAGCAAGCCCTGGGCATACTCGATGCTGTTGTGCTGGACGGCTTGAATGCCGGCGGCCGTCCGAACCCTGCATTGCTGAACGAGCAACTCGCAGAATTTGTCTCCCAAACGCCTCCTGTGGGAGAGGACTACCGCCTTTTAGCTCTCGATTCTAGTTCCACTGTGTATGCACTCGTGGCAAACCTGGGGGTCGGTGGTCCTTCCGCCGTGCGGCTTTATTCCACACGGGGCGCCGCGGCTCGTTACCAACTCGCGGCGCGAATTGACCGCTATACGCAAAAGGACTTTTTCGACGAATACCTCGACCTGATCCCGGTGGTCACACCCGCGGTTGTTTTCGTCACCGTTTCTGGACGAACCGACGAATTACACACAGGCTCCTTTAACGCCTGGCAGTTCGACGGACAGAAAGTCCGGCTGCTCTGGGCGTCGGACCTTCTTGCACTCTCGAGCTACGAAAACCGCCCGGACGGATTCTCTCTCAGTTTTTGCGGCGAGCCGGACGAAGAAAAGCCGGGGGAGTGCCGGAAAATGTCCCAGGATCGTTACCAGTGGGATGGCGCGGTCTGGAAACTCGTCGAGCACAAAGCCATTCCGGTTGCGGGTCATTGACTCGAAATCGCCGTTCTCTTGACTTCGTTACGGCGCGATGAAAATATACCAGGCCGAATTGGTTGATTGCCCGGGCGGCCCCAAACAAGATGACCACATCCTACACCGTGCGAGACTTCATGACGGCCCCCGCAGTTTCCCTTCCGCACACGGCGCGCTTGGTGGATGCGGCTCTGGCCTTGCGAAGCTCTTCCATCCGTCATTTGCCCATTGTGGAAGGGAACCGCCTCGTGGGAATTATCACCGATCGTGACATCCAACGATGTGCGCCTTCGCGCCTGGTGCCGATCACCGAAGAACAATACAACAGCATCTTCGAAACCACCCCTTTGGCCCGCGTGATGACGCGCGATCCCCAGACCATTTCTCCGGACGCGCCGCTTTCCGAGGCCGCCTCTATTCTCCAGGGAGGAAAATTCGGCTGCCTGCCCGTTGTGGAGAAGGGCGAACTCGTGGGAATCCTCACGCGCGCGGATCTCATGGGCGTGCTGCTTCGTCTGTTGTCAGGCGAATCGCCGCTTCCAGGATCACGAACCGGACGGTAGCGTTTGGCCGAGACTCTTCGACCTGCCTTTTGCAACCCGCGATGCCATCAAAGAGTCTGGAGTCTGCCCGGAGCCGAAGACAAAAGTTGCCGTACTTCCTGTGCCGCCCAGCAGTTATGACGGTTACGCGGCGCGCTGAAGCACGAGAATGGTCAAATCGTCGGTGCGCGCCGCGCCGGCAGAGAAGCCACGGGCATCGGCCAAATAACCAGCGAGAAGCTTTTCAGGCCCGAGTTGGTGATTCTTTCCGAGAAGCCCGTTGATCCGCTCCAGACCGTATTCTTCGCCTGCAGAATTACGGGACTCCGACAAACCATCGGTGTAAAGAACCAGACGGTTGCCGGGCTCGAGCCGGGTCCTATGCGAGCAATAATGGCTGTTGCAAAACATTCCCAGCGGCACGCCCGTGGCATCAAGCTGCTCGACCGCTTGCCCGCGAGCCACCAGGACCGGGCAATGCCCTGCGCTGACCAACTCCACTTCGCCGGAAGCGGCTGCGCGTCCGAACACCAATGTTGCGTACTGCCCCGCCATGGTGCTTTCGCAGAAGACGCGATTGGCAGCCTCGAGCATTTTAGCAAGCGAGAGACCGACGCCGATCAGGCTGCGAAACGTTGCGTGGAGATGGCTCATCAGCATCGAAGCGGCGACGCCTTTGCCGGCGACATCTCCCACGACAAAATTGAGCGCTCCGTCGGCTTCGATCAAATCGCAATAGTCGCCGCTGACCAAGCCGAGCGGCTCGTAGTGATACCGCGCTTCCCACCCCGCCGCGCGAATCTCCGGACGAGGAAGCAAGCCGCGCTGGATGCGTGCCGCAAGCCCCAGGTCGCCTTCAAGCGCGCGCCGCTGTTCGCTTGTCAAATGGTCCAGGCAAAAGCGCACCAGGGGATCCGCCAGCAGCCGGTCGGCCTCGATAGTTTCGTGACACTCCTCGCACAGGCCGTAACTCCTCGCACAGGCCGTAAGTCCCGTTGTCCATTTGATGCAGCGCCGAATCGACTTCACTCAAGAGCTGGGTGAGAGATGCATCCGCACCCGGCGAGGATAGCGCCGACTGGAGCCTCTCAAGGCGTTTCACCAATTCGGAACGGAGATAAGTCTGCTCAACAGTGGCCATGATGTCTCCTTGTTCCTCCAGCCTCGCGCAAAACAGGCTCTGGAGACCATCCGCTTCTTGCGGGCAAATGCGGCGCGTTTGAGTCGCTGCTCATCCGGGACCCGGTCTCTGATTAGATTCAGCATCCGCCGAGGAAGGTGCAGGAGAATTGGCGGACCGCGGAGGCTTGTGATTCCTTTGCGTTTGGCGTGTCTCCAGACGCTCGAGACGTGTCAGGCGGCGGCGGAAGCGCGCTTCCAGGTTGCTGGCGCGCGACTCGTCGAAAGCGCCCCACCGGGAGCCTCTCGCACGAGCCAGGAACGCAAGGGCCCTGCGCGTGAGCGCGGCGGCGCGATGCGGCT
>WNGH01004987.1_pt1 | contig 22994 bp, 18 predicted proteins | sample 5400631 | NCBI WGS metagenome assembly WNGH01 (sample SAMN13153373, study PRJNA577476) | soil metagenome | isolation source: 115 cm soil or saprolite under Garry oak tree replicate 1 | place: USA:California | collected 2016-06-15
CCAAGGCGCGTTGGTAAGGTGATCGGTGAGCTTCCCAAAGCCGTTCCATTCCTCGCTGTTGGCGAGATCGACCCAGGGAGCAACCTTGCCGAATCCCGCCGCGTGGAAGTTGTTGCGTGATGCTTTCATCGTAATGGTTTAAATTGGTTTGACTCGTTACAAGAAATCGCCTATGCTTTGGTAATGAGTATAGCAGCGATAGGGCGTTACAACAACACAAGCTGGAAGAGCCGTACGCGGCTTTCGTTACCGCCGATTGGTGAACCGATGTCCATGAAATCCGCCATAGTCATTCAAGAAGTCCCGGGCGTCATGGCCCCTACGCGGCCGCGATTGAATCGCGCCCTCGTGGTCTTTTCCTTTCTTTCCATCTACCTCATCTGGGGCTCCACATACCTGGCGATTCGTTATGCCGTGGAAACGATTCCCCCACTCTACACCGCCGGGTTCCGCCACTTGATCGCCGGCACGATTCTCCTCATCTGGTGCCTGGCAAAACATCTTTCGCCCACCTGGGCGCAGGTTCGCGCCAGCATCATTATCGGCGCATTCTTCTTTTTGATCGGCCACGGCACGCTTCATTGGGCGGAACAAAAAGTACCGTCTGGCCTTGCCTCTCTGCTCATTGCCAGCGAACCCATCTGGGTTTTCTTGCTCACCGCTATCGCTGCCCGGCAGTGCCGCTGGAATGCGTCGCTACTGGCTGGTATCTTTCTGGGATTCGGAGGCGTCGGCCTGCTGATGGGCCGCAGCGCTTTGAATTCTGGCCCCGGCGTGTTTGTCGGTTCGCTGGCGGTCGTGTTGGGTGCACTTTCCTGGTCCGTGGGAATTGTCTACTCCAGGCGGTCGCATCTCTCCGGACATCCACTTCTGTTGTCGGCACTTTCATTATTGGCGGGATCCGTGCAACTGCTTCTGGCCGGAACGGCTATTGGGGAGTACCGCGGATTTTCGTTCGCCTCCGTCTCCATGCGTTCATGGCTGGCGCTCGGCTATCTTATCCTCTTCGGCTCACTCGTGGCCTTCACGGCCTACAACTGGCTCCTCGAGCACTACTCTCCCACGCTCGTTGCCACCCACGCTTATGTCAATCCCATTGTCGCCGTCCTGCTCGGCTGGCTCCTCGCCGGCGAGGCCGTCACGTTAAACGTGCTTTTCTCCACCGCCATGGTCATCGTTGCCGTCATGCTCGTCGATCGCGGCATGGCCCGGCTTCCGCAAGCCTCCTAGCTTCGATTCCTCACGGCACTCACGGTCGGGTCGTGCTAACTCAGCTGGCGACAAAAAATCAGGCGCGCCGCCGAACTGCCGGATGCGCCTTCTTTCGTCTCTGGAGATTGCTGGCGGTCACATCTTGGTGATTTCCACGGATGCCCGCGTCGTCTCCCAATCCATCCGCAGCGTGCAGCCGGCGGCCGTCTTGTCAAAGGCGATAGTGAAATTCTCGACTAGCGAAGGCAACTTCGAAGCCTTCATATCCACACGTGCCAGATCATTCTCCGGCCCAGGGTAATCCGTGCCCCACTCACCGGTTTTCTTGCTGATGATCAGAGTCCACTTATCCGGGTTTGGAATCGCGAAAATGGTGTAGCTGCCGCCCGGAACGTGCGCTCCGCCTACCATTAAGTCCGTTGTGGTGACAAAAGTCGTCGCCTCATTCGCTCCGGCGCGCCAAACCTTCCCATAAGGCTCGTGCTCGCCAAAAATCTTGCGCCCCCGTACTCGCGGGCTCGAATACTCCACAGTAATCGTCTTGCCGCCCCCCAAGTCACACGTGGCCTGCGCCGGCGGACTCGGTCTCGAAGCTTTATCGCCCTGCGCTGACCCCAGCGCCGCCATGAGGCCCAGAGTCAGACATCCCACTGCCAAAACTGCAAATTCTTTTCTCATTCTTCTCCCCCTCTATCGGTGCCCAAACATTGAACCGGATTTTCCCGCCCCGCGCAACATCGAATTCGTCCAACTCTAACAGACGGTTGAAACGCAAACCCGGCTTCAGCTTTTTATCTCTGCCTTCGCGAAACTACAAGAAAGGAGCTACAGCTAAGAATTGTGCGGGCCGGGCAAACTAACAGGGATCCGTTTCGGGAGGTGCCTATGCCAGAGTCACGCCGTCGTCTATTGATGAGCTTCGTTGGCACTGTTGGAGTCTTCGCAGTTAGACCTCTTCTTGCCGCCTGGCAAGCTCCGGGCGTGCGCCGGAGCGCCACAGCCGCGTCCCTCGCCGAACGCTCCCCATCCCAATTTTTCCCCCGGCCTGGACGGCCAGCTAGCCAAAGGTCCGGATACAAAGGCCATTGATTGCGAGAATCAGAAAGAACTTAGGTCCGACGTTTCGAGACTCCATGAAATGGTCTCCGAGCTCAAGGAGCAGGTCGAGAAACCCAACTCAGCTTCCACTCATTCCCTTGTCAATCGCGAAAAAAAGCCCAGCAAATCGAAAAGCTCGCCAAGCAGTCGTCCTTGGACATTCCTTTACACGTTTGTCGAGTTTGTGTTAGCCTGAATAGGTCGAAGAGAAGAGGAAAAATTCAGGGGACGACGGAGAGGGGCACTTGAGCGCACCGAAATCAGCGTTGATCGAACAATTCCGGACCCACGTTAAGGACACGGGCTCGCCAGAAGTGCAAATCGCGCTTCTTAGCGAGCGGATCAACTATCTGACCTCGCATCTCAAGTCCCACGTGAAAGACCATGCATCGCGCCGCGGATTGATCATGATGGTCAATAAGCGCCGTCGTTTGCTGGACTATCTCAACCGCCGCGACCCGGATCGGTACCGCGAGATTGTTGAACGTCTTAGCCTGCGCAAGTAATCGTTCTGCTGTTTCATCGGAATCAGGACGATATCCACTGCGTTCTCACAAAGTGACAAATTCCACACGGAGTCTGTCGTCAGGCTTCCGGCTGAGTTAGTGTCGGAATTTCTCGTGGTGTGATCCGTCGCGTTTCGTTAGCCTCACGACAATTCTCACCTCTCGCTCTTCCTCATGGATGGCCGCGTTGCGGCCAACGCAAACCTCAAGGCCCGTTCCTCCGCGAACGTGCCTGAACATGCTCCGCTCGGATGCGGAGCCAAAGGAAATGATTCATGTCTGAAAATACGCACACTCCCGCACCACATCGCGTTACCGTCGAAGTCGGTGGGCGCACTCTGACTCTCGAAACTGGGAAAATTGCGAAACAGGCCAATGGCGCTATTGTTGCGCGCTACGGCGACACCGTCGTGCTTACCACCGCCTGTATGGCCTCGGCCATCAATGACCGCGACTTCTTGCCCCTCACTGTTGACTACCGCGAGAACACATACTCCGCTGGAAAAATCCCCGGTGGTTTCTTCAAGCGCGAAGGCCGCCCCTCCGAAAAGGAAGTTCTCACCTCTCGCTTGATTGACCGCCCCATGCGGCCGCTCTTCCCTGATTCCTGGCGCAATGAAACTCAGATCGTCTCCATGGTGCTCTCCGCGGACAGCGAGAATGACCCCGATGTCATTGCCGTAACCAGCGCGTCTGCCGCGGCTTACTGCTCGGATCTGCCGTTCGAGAAGCCCATTGCCTGTGTCCGCGTTGGCCTGGTGGATGGGCAGTTGGTGATCAATCCCACGGTGGCCGACCAGAAGAAAAGTCTGATGAATATCATCATTGCGGGCACGGATGAAGCCATCGTCATGGTGGAATCCGGCGCGCTCGAAGTTTCCGAAGAGGCTGTTGCGGATGCCCTCGAGTTCGGCCACGCTCAAATCAAAAAAATCGTCGCCGCCATCAAGGAACTCCACGCACACCTCAAGCCCAAGAAGGTTGTTGTCGCGCCGCTCCCGTTTGATGAAGCCATCTACAAGGATCTTCAAAAGAAGTACGGCGACCGGCTTCATGACGCGCTGAACACCGAAAAGCATCCCAAGAAGGAAAGCTATCACCTCGTCGATGCTCTCAAAGAAGAGATCATTAAAGCGATTCCCGAAGAGCCTAAGAAGGAGATGGACGAAAAGCGCATCCTTACCAAGCGCGCCCTAGAACGCCTCCGCGAAAATATCTTTCGCGATGATGTTCTCGACGCCCGCCGCCGTCCCGATGGCCGCGCCTTCGACCAGATTCGCCTGATCACCTGTGAAGTCGGCTTGCTCCCCCGTGTCCACGGGTCCGCGCTCTTTACCCGCGGCGAAACCCAGGCGCTTGCCACTTTGACCCTGGGCACCAAGGAAGACATGCAGCGCCTCGACCTGCTCTTCGAGCAGGACCAGTTTAAGCGCTTCATGCTGCACTACAACTTCCCGCCGTTCAGCGTCGGCGAAGTAAAGTTCCTCCGCGGCCCGGGCCGCCGCGAAATCGGCCACGGTGCGCTTGCCGAGCGTGCGCTCCTCAATCTGCTTCCTCCCGAAACCGATTTCCCCTACGCCATGCGCCTCGTCTCCGACATTTTGGAATCCAATGGCTCCTCTTCCATGGCCACCGTCTGCGGCGGATCGCTCGCTCTCATGGACGCCGGTGTGCCCCTGAAGGCTGCCTGCGCAGGCATCGCCATGGGCCTGGTCGTCGGTGACGGCAAGAAATACTCCATCCTCACGGACATCGCCGGAGCGGAAGATCATTACGGCGACATGGACTTCAAAGTCGCCGGCACTCGCGCGGGTATCACCGCGCTGCAGATGGACATCAAGGTCCTGGGCATCTCCATCGGCATGATGCGCGAAGCACTCGCGCAAGCGAAGAAGGCCCGCCTCCAGATTCTCGACACCATGCAGAAGACGCTCGGCGAAGCGCGCACCGCAATTTCCGCCTACGCCCCGCGCCTCTTCAAGCTGAAAATCCCGCAGGACAAAATCCGCGACCTCATCGGGCCGGGCGGCAAGAAGATCAAGTCCATCATCGAAGCTACCGGCGTCAAGATCGACGTCCTCGAAGACGGCACCGTGCACATCTTCTCCACCAGTGGAGCCGGCGGCGACGCGGCCCTGCAGATGGTTCGCGACGTCACCGCCAGCGCCGAAATCGGCAAAACCTATCTCGGCAAAGTCGTTCGCCTCGCGGAATTTGGCGCTTTCGTCGAGCTTTTTCCCGGCACCGACGGTCTCTTGCATATCAGCGAAATCTCCGAGCATCGCATTCGCGACGTTCGCGATGAGCTGAAGCTAGGTGACCAAGTCCTGGTTAAAGTTCTTTCCATCGAGGGCAACAAGGTTCGCCTGTCGCGCAAGGCCCTCATCCGCGAAGCCCGCGAAAAGCAGCAGAAAGCCGCTGCTGGCGGCGGCAACCCCGGTTCCTCGAGTGGGGAAAGCAGCGGCGGCGATTCCGGCTCTCACGAATAATTTTTCGACTCTTTTGCTGTGGCGGTTTGTCGAGGGGCCGACTGATATCCCCAGCGGAGTCGAAGGAGCAGTCCGCCCTTCTTTTTTGTCACGCACAAAACACCAGGCCCGCTATCCAAATCGGGCCTGTTCTGAATTCTTCTCTGTGTCGGGGTTCTCTTTGCTAGTCCCTCCTCTGTCCCACTCTAGCCTTATATCCCTAGCTCTTTACATTCTTACTTCCTGCTTTTCGCAATGTACCGCATCCAACGCCCCCCATAGCGCATCCAGGGCCTCGTGCGTGGTGGCCAAAATCTCTTCCTCATTTCCATCCGCATGCTCGCCCAGCCACTCGCGCCAGGCGGCGCGATGCGCCTTGTCCGCATCCTCATGCACCTCGAAATACGCCAACCCCCCTGGCTCCGTCACCCCATAAAACTTCTTTAACCCGGCAACCTTCGTGGTAGCGATCTCCGGCACCTGGGACTCGTAAGCGTAGAGTGCCGCTACTGCCTCCTCCACCGGCCGGTCCCCGCAAATCTCTCGGAATTTTTGCACCACTGCTTGCGTTCCCGGCAGGGCAGGGCAGCACGTAATGTCATCCTCGCCCACTCCTACCGCCGCCGCAAAATCCCGCCACAGCTTTGGATGCGGCCCCGCCGGATTCTCCTCCTCCGCCAGGTTCTCCCGGATCAATCCCTGCAGCGGACCCTCTGTTCGCGCCACCAGCACCCGCAGATGCTTCGGAAACGCCTCAACATGTCGGTAATACTGCGCCGCATAAAGCTGCAGCGACTCCCTGCTCAGCTTCCCGGTCTGCCAATCCTGATAAAACGGATGCTTCAGCAGACTCTTCTCGGCAATCGCCGCATCCAGTTTCTTCAACAATTCCGTGTTCGCCATTTTGTCCATCCTCCGCTGCCCGCACCGCCTTATTCGCAAGCCTCCATCTCACCTAAATCGTGTCGCGAATTGTACCAAACTTTTCTTACCATTGTTCAAACGTCGGGTGTTTGAACGCTCGCAAAGCACTTGGCTGACTTGCAACGGAGCTATTCCACGATTGGTACACTCTCCCGCAAGAAACTCGGGGGGACACATCGAACCAAATCATCATTTCTGAATTTCGCAGGAACTTCAAAATCGGACGTCTCGTTCACAATCGACTCCCTCCCTATGCTAGGACGCCGTCCCATGCACCCGCTCAATATCCGCCCCAACTGCCCTCAGCTTCTCCACAATTCCCTCATACCCGCGATCAATATGATACACGCGCTCAATCGTCGTCTCGCCGCTGGCCACCAGCCCGGCCAGCACTAGCCCTGCGCTCGCCCGCAAATCCGACGCCTGCACCGTTGTGCCTGACAACTGTGCCGGCCCGTGCACCACCCCCTGGCGTCCATCAATCGAAATGTTCGCCCCCATGCGCATCATCTCACTGGCATGCAGGTAGCGGTTCTCAAAAATCGTCTCGGAAATCACCGAGGTGCCCTCTGCCTGTGTCGCCAGAGCCATGTATTGCGCCTGCATGTCCGTCGCGAATCCCGGATACTCTTCCGTCGTAACATCAGCGCCCACCAGCCTCTTCGCGCCCTGCACTCTCATCGTTGTTTTGTTCACAATCTCAATCGGCACACCCGCCTGACCTAATTTCGCAATCACCGCTCCCAAATGCTCTGGCTCGCAATGCGTAATCATCAGCTCTCCGCCGGTAATCGCTCCCGCCACTAGAAATGTCCCCGCCTCGATCCGATCTGGAATCACGGAATGTTCCGTACCGTGCAGTTGGTCCACGCCACGGATCCGCAGCGTCGAAGTTCCATGGCCAGAAATCTCCGCACCCATCTTCCCAAGCATCTCCACCAAATCCGTCACTTCCGGCTCCCTCGCGGCGTTCTCCAGCACGGTCTCCCCCTCAGCCAGCACCGCGGCCATCAGAATATTCTCCGTCCCTGTCACGGTAATTTTCTCAAACACGATGTGCGCGCCCTTCAGCCGTCCCTTTGGTACCCGAGCCTCAATGTAACCGTGTGAAGTCCCTATTTCCGCCCCCATCTGCTCCAGCGCCTTCAAATGCAAATCCACGGGCCTCGCCCCAATTGCACATCCGCCCGGCAGCGAAACCCGCGCCATTCCCACCCGCGCCATCAGGGGCCCCAGCGTCAGCACCGACGCCCGCATCGTCTTCACCAGTTCATACGGTGCCTCCACGTGGTTCAACTTCAGTGCCTCAATCACGTAATCGCTTGCCGGCATTTCCGTCACCGAAACCTTCGCGTCCATGAATGCCAGCAGCTTGCTCATGGTAATCAGGTCGCGCACTTTCGGGATGTTGTGTAGGGTCACCCTTTCCGCGGTCAGCAAAGCCGCCGCCATTACTGGCAGCGCCGAATTCTTCGCTCCGCTGATTGCCACCGTCCCCCGCAGCACCTTCCCACCCTTGATCCGGAATTTATCCATTCGCTCTCACTTGGTTCTTCAGCGCTTCTCTCGGCTATCATTTTCTTTCGGTGTCGTACTTCTCGCTTCCTACGCCCCCAACGCTTTTCTCAAATCACCTCTCACGGCCTGCAGCCTCTTCGCTGCCTCCGCGGCGCCAATGCCTCGCTTCAACATCACCAGCGCCATGCGCATATCGTGTCCCGCCTGCCGCAAAGCGTGTTCCGCCGAAGACACCCTCTTACCGCTGGCCTCCGCCAGAATCCGCAGCGCGCGCTCTGAAAGCTTCTCATTCGTCAGCATCATGTCGATCATCAAGTTCTCATATACATGCCCGAGCCGCGCCAGCACAGCCGTACTCAGCATGTTGAGCACCATCTTTTGCGACGTCCCCGCCTTCAGTCGTGTCGACCCGGTCAACACTTCCGGCCCCACCTCTGGCGCAATCACGATTTTCGCGAGCCGCCCGACTGGCATCCGCAAGTTGGAAGTCACCGCCACCGTGGTCGCGCATCGTTTCTGCGCGAACTTCAGTGCCCCCAGCACGTACGGTGTTGTCCCGCTCGCCGCGATTCCCACCACCACGTCATTCCGCATCAATTTCTTTGCCCTCAAATCCCGCTCTCCGTTCCGCGCCGAATCCTCCGCCCCTTCGACCGCCCGGGTAATCGCGCGGCTTCCTCCCGCAATCAGCGCCTGTACCAGTTTCGGCGATGTCCCAAACGTCGGCGGACATTCCGCTGCATCCAGTACTCCCATCCGCCCGCTTGATCCCGCCCCCACATAAATCAGCCGACCACCCTTGCGAATCCCGCTGATAATCGCATCCACGGCGCGCGCAATTGCCGGAATCTCCCGCCCCACGCCGACCGCCACCTTGCGGTCCTCGCGATTCATCAGCCGCACAATCTCCATCGCCGTCATGCCGTCCAGATTCCTTGACGCCGCATTCCTCTGTTCTGTGAGTCGCTGTTCGATGAGCCGATGGTGTATGAGCGGGCGCTCCGTGCGTCTGCGCTTTTTAGGCTGGGTAGTCATCCCCGGATTATACAGGCCACGCAAAATGTCCTGTGGCGCCGACAGTCCTGGCCGTGTGCCTCAGATAGGCGCAATGCATTGAACAACTGCACGATGAATCGTCACACTTCATGCGCACCTCAAAGGATAGCAACTCTCCGTCAACCAAATCACATTCCGGGGAATCAGCTATGTTAAAAAGGAGATAGTTTCGCCGATTCGCCAAAACAGAATGGCTGGAAATCGCATTCATGGACGTTCTCAAAAAGCTCTTTGAAGAACATTTCCACGCGTCGCCCGAGCGCATCCAGCCGCTGCAGGGTGAGCTTGGCGGTTCCGGTCGCAAGATCATCCGGCTTGCCCGGGAAAAACTCAGTGCCATCGGCATTCTCTACGCTGTTCGCGAAGAAAACGTCGCCTTTCTCGAGTTTTCCAAACATTTTCGCCGCCACGGCCTTCCCGTTCCGGAAATTTACGCCGAAGACCTCAGCCAGGGTGCCTATCTCGAAGAAGACCTTGGCGACACCACTCTTTTCGAATTCCTTTCTAAAAACCGCACCGGCGAAAACATTGCTCCCCAGGCCGTCGAAGCCTATCGCACGGTTGTCGCCATGCTCCCGCGCTTTCAAGTCGAAGCCGGCCGCGATCTGAATTATAAGGTCTGCTATCCCATCTCCAGCTTCGATCGCCAATCCATCACCTGGGATCTGAACTATTTCAAATACTATTTCCTTCGCCTTGCCAGTATCCCCTTCAATGAGCAAGCCCTGGAAGACGATTTCGGCCGCCTGACCGAATTCCTCCTGAGCGCTCCGCGCGACTACTTTCTCTACCGCGACTTCCAATCCCGCAACATCCTGTTGCGCGACGGCCAGCCCTTTTTCGTGGACTATCAAGGCGGCCGCAAGGGCGCTCTGCAATACGACATCGCTTCACTGTTGTACGATGCCAAGGCCGATCTCCCGCCCGACCTCCGTCAGCAGCTTCTCGATCACTATCTCGACAGTCTCGCACGTTTTATCAAGCTGGATCGCGAAGCATTCCTGCGTCACTATTACGCCTACGTTTACATTCGCATCTTGCAAGCCCTCGGCGCTTATGGCTTTCGCGGCTTTTACGAACGCAAAGCTCATTTTCTCCAGAGCGTTCCCTACGCCCTGAAGAATCTCCGCTGGCTGCTCCACCACGTCAGGCTCCCCATCCCTCTCCCGGCGCTGATGGACGCATTCAAAGGCATGTTGGCCTCGGAGAAATTGCAGGGCCTCGCTTTCGAAGCCGAAAACCTGATTGTGCGGATCTTCAGTTTTTCCTTTCACCACGGCTTGCCAAAAGACCAAAGCGGCAATGGCGGCGGCTTCGTTTTCGACGGCCGCAGCCTCCCGAATCCGGGACGCGAAGAGCGCTTCAAGACTCTAACCGGCAAAGACGCCCCGGTGATCGACTACCTCAATCAGCAAGAAAGCGTGCATCAGTTTCTTGCCAGCGTCCTGTCGCTGGTGGACTCGAGCATCAGCAACTATCAGCAGCGTGGCTTCAAGAATCTGATGATTTCCTTCGGTTGCACGGGCGGCCAGCATCGCTCGGTTTTCCTTGCCGAGCAATTGGCCAAGCGCTTGCGCAACAGGAACGGTCTGGAAGTCGCCGTCCGCCATCTCGAACTGGAGAAACTGGGCAAGCGGAGAGCCCTGCAATGAAGGCTTCCAACATCTCTCGAATGGTGTGCTTTGCAGTTGGAGGGTCCGCCTCCCGAGGCAGACCGCTCTTCTTGATCCGCCTACCCGCCACGGTCATTCTGAACCGAGGAGGCCGATTTTTTCCTTCCCTTTTGCCCCTGCGATCGAATATTTCGACACTGCCGCAAAGGGGTCGGCCCGCGGGTGTGAGGACCGCTTCCTCTTCGCGCGTTTTTTACGCGAAGGATCTCTCTTTGGTTTCAAGGTCTTCGATGAAGGCTGCCCAATGAAAGCCCCCGCATGAAAGCCATGGTCCTCGCCGCCGGCCTCGGCACGCGGCTTCGCCCGCTCACCGACAATCGCCCCAAGGCTCTGGTCGAAGTCGGTGGGCGCGCGCTCCTCGAAATCACCCTCTCCCGCTTGCGTACCTTCGGCATCAGCGAAGTGATCGTCAACGTCCATCACTTCGCCGACATGGTCATCGACTATCTGAAGTCCAAAGAAAATTTAGGCTTGCGCATCGAGGTCTCCCGTGAAGACGTGTTACTGGACACCGGCGGCGGCCTGAAAAAAGCCGCCTGGTTTTTCCTCGAAGATCCCAGTCGTCTCGACGAGCCCTTCCTTCTCCACAACGTGGACGTCATCAGCACGATCGATTTCCACCGCATGCTGCAATTCCATACCGAAAATCACGCCCTTGCCACGCTGGCCGTCCAATCCCGCCAATCATCTCGCCTCCTCCTATTCAACAACCAACTCCAACTCCGCGGCCGCCGCGCCGGTGGCACGGCCAATCCTGGCTGTGCCACCCAAATTACGGCAACGCAGAAGCAGTTCGTTAGCAAGGATGAAAACCCTCAAATCGCGCCCGATTCCGCTTCTTCCCGAGCTGACCTGCCGGTAACGGAAAACGTCCAGAGTTCCACAGGATCAGTCCCTGAGGTCTTACAGGATTCTTCACGGTCGCTCCACGCCCTGGCCTTCTGCGGCATTCACATCATTTCTCCTCGCCTCTTGCCCATGATCGCCGAAGAAGGCACCTTCTCGATCATCCCCACCTATCTTCGCCTCTCTGCCCAGGGGCGAAACATCCTCGCCTTCCGTGCCGACGACTACTATTGGCGTGACCTCGGCCGCCCCGCCGACCTCGCCGAAGCCGCCCACGATTTGAAGCAAAGAGCTCTCCGGCAATAAATGGCACCATGTCCAAGGTTCGTAAAACTTCGGCACCCTGTTCCGATTTCTCAACGGTTCCGGGTGTCTTCAGCACCGTCTCAAGCAATGTCTACGACTGTTTTGAACGTCCCAGGGCATTCGGAAAATGGGTTTACAACTGTCGCCCTCCTCCCCAACCCTCCGGATAGCACCTGGTCGGACGAACCTTCTCCCGGAACTTCTGCCTCAGCACTTGCGAGAAAAACTCACCAGGAGTTTGCCCGGCTCAACGCCGCGGCCCTGCGCGAACGGGTTCCTCGCAATCACATCTCTCATCTCCGCCGTACGCAAGATCACATCGAGCCGAAACCCGAATTCCCCCATCCCGTCCGCGATTCGCTTGGTGAGTCGTAGTGATGTCCTGAAAATCAAGTTGTCACTCTGCACCTAGCTCTGCGCGTCCTGCAGCTTCTGCGATTTCATACAGCGCCCGCAGCGCATCCACCTTGATCTTGTGGTGGCCTCCAACACCAGCCAGCATGGAAATAATCACGGCCGTGTCGTGCCCCTGTGTATCCTGCCGCCTATAAACCATTGCGCATGCGCTTCTGAACCCCTAGCATATACACGCACTGGGAGTTCCCAAGATGAAAAGACTTAACTCCGTTTTCATGGCTGCAGCGCTGGTCGCGACGCTGTTCCGCACAAATGCCGCAGGTGAACAAACAGCGCGCTGGCCCGAGCAAAAGGCTAACGTCTGGTACGCGCAACAGCCGTGGTTGGTCGGAAGCAATTACGTTCCCGAGTCTGCCATCAACCAGCTAGAGATGTGGCAGGAGGCCACGTTCAATCCCCAGGAGATCGAAAGGGAATTGACCTGGGCCGAAGCGATAGGCATGAACACCATGCGCGTCTTTCTCCACGATCTGCTCTGGCAACAGGATGCTGCCGGTTTTCAGCAGCGCATCGATCGGTTCTTGACGATCGCCTCGCGGCATCACATCCGTCCGATGTTTGTGCTCTTCGACTCCTGCTGGGACCCGTTGCCTCACCTGGGCCCGCAGCATCCGCCGATCCCCGGCTCTGGCGGACACCAATCAATATCCGCGGCTGAAGGCATACGTCCAAGGCGTCTTAGGAGCCTTCGGAAAGGACGATCGCATCCTTGCCTGGGACGTGTGGAACGAGCCAGGTGCCGACAACCTCGGAAGCTATCCAAAGGAAGAGCTGAAAGACAAGGCCGCTCGTGTGACCGCCCTTTTGCCCCAGGCGTTCGCGTGGGCGCGAAAAGCGAATCCCATGCAGCCCCTCACCAGCGGGGTGTGGGCCGTGGACACGTCGCCGGACGGAGCAAACCTAGGTGAACTGCAGCAGATTCAACTCCGAGAGTCGGATGTCATCACCTTTCATAACTACAGTTGGCCCGAGTACTTCAAGCGCCAGGTGACGTGGCTGAAGAAATACAACCGGCCGGTAATCTGCACGGAATACATGGCGCGGCCGGCGGGCAGCACGTTTGACACGGTTTTGCCTATTGCGAAGCAGGAGCGAGTCGGGGTCATCAACTGGGGATTCGTCGCTGGCAAGACGCAGACGTATTTGCCGTGGGAGTCCTGGGAGCATCCCTACATTCTCAGCCAGCCGCCTGTCTGGTTTCACGAGGTGCTGCATCCCGACGGAACACCCTACCGCCAGGCGGAGGTGGATCTAATCCGCACGCTCACCGGCAGACGGTAAGAAATGCGATGCGCTTTGGCCGGCGGGGGACAGGTCATGGAATTCCACACCACTTGAGTGCATCCTTGCCGGAGCACGCCGAGAAGGGTGCGTCCGCAACAGCGAGGTGATAATAGATAGCTGCGAAGAGTTTTTCCTCACACAAGAAGCCGAAAACTGAGCGGTTTCAAAACTGGGGGCAAAGCCCGAGCAAACGCTGGAAAGTCGAGCGCACTTTCGCATGGCTGGACAACTTCGGCATCTGGTGGTTCGCTATCACCGCTCGCTCATGATTTGCTGCGCATTTTTCATATCGGCCTGTTTCATGATCGTCTTACTTTGAATAGCTTCTTCTTAGAACCTCTTTATTTCGCCGACGCCACTGTCGCCAATCCCAGCGCCTGGATCACCGCATCGTGCAGCGCCGGTCGCGCCTTCTGAATCTTCGTATTCTCCCGCGTCGGATGCACGCGATTCGTCAGCAGCACCACAAAAAGCTGCCGGTCGGGATCGATCCAAATCGAAGTGCCGGTAAATCCGGTATGCCCAAAGCTGTGCGCCGAGAAATAATGCCCGCTCGATCCGCCTTCGGTCGGCACCGCCCATCCCAGTGTCCGCGTTCCGCCAGAAAGCTGCTGAGGCGTCGTGAATTGCGCAATCGTCGCGCGTCGCAAAATTCTTTGGTGTGCGTAAACGCCGCCGTTCAACAGCATCTGGCAAAACGCCGCCAAATCCGGCGCAGTGCTGAAAAGTCCCGCGTGCCCTGAAACGCCGCCAATCGCAAACGCGTTCTCGTCGTGAACTTCGCCCTGCACCAGCCGGTGCCGCAGATTGTTGTCAATTTCGGTCGGCGCAATTTGCGGCCACAATTTTTTCGGCGGACGGTACATCGTGTTCTGCATCCCCAGCGGCGAGAAAATATAATTTCTCGCCAAATCGTCCAGCTTTCTTCCCGTCAAGCGCTCTGTAATTTCGGCCATCAAAATAATTCCCAGGTCAGAATAAACTTCCTTTGTCCCCGGCTCGTAGTCCAGCGGTTCGGCAAATATTTTCGTCAGCGTGTCCTGCTTATTCTTCGAGGTCCTCCAATACTCCTTAAACGGCGGCAACCCCGAAGTGTGCGTCAGCAAATGCCGCACCGTAACTCGATGCCGCCACTCCGCGTTCGGCCCGCTCGCCCATTCCGGCAAATACCGCTCGATCTTCGCGTCCAGGTCCAGCGGAACAGCGAAGTCTCCCTCCGCCAGCTTCGCGACCAGGGTTGTAGTCGCTACCACCTTTGTCAGCGAGGCGATGTCGTACATTGTTGTCGACGCTGTCGCCGCCGCCTTTGCGTCATAACTCAATTTCCCAAACGAACGCACCGCCAATTTTCCGCGATAACCAACAGCCAGCGTCGCGCCAGGAAACCCCTTGTCCGCAATCGCTTTCTCGATCACATCGTAGGCTGGTTGTAGCTGTGCTTCGCCGCGCGTCTCCATCGATTGCACGGTCATTGGGTTTGCGGGCAGCTCGATTCCAAATCCTGCCTTCATGTTCACACCAGGCACGGTCACCGGCAGATGCCCGCGCACTGGGATTTGCCCAAACAGCGCACGCGCCGCCGAAATCTGTGCGACATCGCTAATCCCAAAGGCCGCCAGCCAGGTCTCAGCTTGCGGAAATCGCTCGATCAAGTATGGACTTCCGAATCCCACGGTGATCACCGGCTTGTCCGTTTTGTAAATCTGCTCCGCCAGCGCCGCCTGCTCGGCGGGCACATCCACATTTCCCTTGCGGTCGCTCACGCGCACAAACAGCGCCAAGATTGCGATGTCGTAACTCTCCGGCGGCGGCAATTTCAGAATGCTGGCATTCGCAAATCTCGTGTCCGCGCGCAGCGTCGTCACCGAGTCGAATCGCGACCGCAACTCCCGTTCCAGGTCTTCTCCCGGATACGGCTCCGGATCCGCATAAAAAGCCAACAGCAGCGCGCGTGAGGGCTTCGTTCCATCGAGCGGCAAGCGATGTGGTGTGTCGCGCAACAGCGTCACGCCGCGGTCTGAAATGTCCTGCGCCTCTTTTTGCCAAGCAACGCTAGCGAATTTCTGATTGATGGCGTTCACATCCACGAGCCGGTTTTGGTTCAGCCCTAAGCGTGCTTTCGCTTGGAGAATCCGCCGCACCGAGGCATCCAATCGTTCTTTGGAGATGCGCCCGGACTTCACCGCCTCCTGTAAAGCTTCGAAGGCGGCGTCCGGCACCGGGGTCATCAGCAGCGCGTCCACGCCCGCCGCGACTGCGCGCACCGCCGCCTCTCCCGGCGCGTAACGCACCGTGATTCCGCCCATGTCCATAGCATCGGTAACGATGAGGCCCTGATAGCCGAGCTGATTGCGCAGTAGATTGGTGAGTATATTGTGCGAAAGTGTTGCTGGCGTGTTTGGATCGGGCTCGAGAGCGGGAACATTCAGATGCCCCGTCATGATGCTGTCGACCTGCACGGAGATGGCAGCGCGGAAGGGCACAAGTTCAAGTTGATCGAGTCGAGCGCGGTCAGCGCGAATCACGGGTAGGTCAATATGCGAATCGGCAGCCGTATCGCCATGGCCCGGGAAATGTTTGGCCGTTGCCGCACCGCCATTTTCCTGCACGCCGCGAACGAACTCGGTCACAAATTGCGCGACGCGCCCCGGATCTTCGCCGAACGATCGCGTGTTGATAATCGGATTTCCAGGATTATTGTTCACATCCGCGTCCGGCGCATAGATCCAGTGAATTCCGACGGCGTTCGCCTCTAGCGCCGTGATCTTGCCCATCGCGTACGCGTCTTTTGGATTGCCGGCGGCGGCGACTGCCATTGCCGTCGGAAAAGACGTGCCCTCATCCAGCCGCATCGCCGTGCCGCGCTCGAAATCCGCGCCGACCAGCAGCGGCAGCTTCGACTCTGCCTGCAGCTGGTTGTTAAGCACCGCCGTGGGATAAGCCTGACTCTTCACGATTCCCAGCGGCGATCCTTGTGTGATGTTGATGAACCCGCCGACGTGGAGATCGGTCACGTCGTGCAGGACCTGCCGGTAGGCCGTCATGTCCGTGGCCGTAAAACTTCCGTGATAAGTGGTGAAAAGAAGCTGCCCGATCTTTTCCTCGACGCTCATCTTGCGGAGCGTGGTTTCCACCCAGGCGTACGCGCTGGGCGACAATTTTTTCACCGCTCCCTTTGCGGGAGCTGCGCCCTCCTTCACGACGGTTCCTTTTGCCGAAGTGCTGTGGTTCTGGCTGCGTGCGTTATAGGCCATAAGGAGAACGATTGAGACGGGAATCAGGAGCAAAAAACGGACGCGGCGTCCTTTCATCGGTTAGAATCCCCCAGCGGGCGCCGGCAGTCTGTATTTATACATAGCACACGCGCATTGTGCTCTCAACGCAGCTGCGGCCAGCGCGTTCCAGAATATCATTGTATGGTGGCGATAGCGGGGGACCCTTTGACTAGACTCAGGCGCCGGCACTCCACGTTCATTCATTTCACGTTCTTGGTCGCACTATTCTCACTGGGCCACGTGCGTGCGGGCGCTGCATCGAAACAGTCAGGTCGCGCAGCACGAGTGCAAACCGGCCTGGACGTTCTCGAATCACAGAAGTTCGCGCCACTCCGCGGCAAGCACGTTGGTCTGATCACCAATCATACCGGGCTAGATTCGCAAGGGCGCAGTACCGTAGAGATTTTATCCCATGCCCCGGGCGTTCAACTGATCGCTCTATTCAGCCCGGAACATGGTCTCGCTGGCCGCAACGATGAAAAGATCTCTTCTGCCAAAGATCCCGCTACTGGTCTTCCCGTCCATAGTCTCTACGGCGACACGCTTCGCCCCACCGATGAAATGCTCAAGGGCATTGACGTGCTGGTCTTCGACGTTCAGGACGCCGGCGTCCGGTTCTACACCTACACGACGACAATGGCTTATTGCATAGAGGAAGCCGCCAAACGCAACATCGCGTTCTTCGTCCTCGATCGCCCCAATCCGCTCGGCGGTGAAATCGTGGAAGGGCCGATGCTAGACCTGGACAAAACGAATTTCGTCGCCTATTTCCCTCTGCCCGTGCGTTACGGCTTAACCATCGGCGAACTCGCCCAACTCTTCAACGCCGAAAACCACATTGGCGCCGACCTGCATGTCATCGCCATGAAAAACTGGCATCGCAATTATTTTTTTGAAAGCACCGGCACCAAGTGGATTCCTCCGTCGCCAAATCTCCGCACTACGAAGGGTTCCGTTCTCTACGCCGGAATTGAAATCCTGCAAAACGCTGGTGTCTCTGTCGGCCGCGGCACCGAAACTCCATTTGAAGAATTTGGCGCTCCCTGGCTCAACGGCGATGATGTCGCCGCCGCACTGAACGAACGTCATCTCGCCGGCCTGCATTTTGCGGCCAAACCCTTCATCCCCATCGTCGGTCTCTACAGCGGCCAGCGTTGCGGTGGCGTCGCCGTGCGCATTACGGATCGCTACCGGGTGCGCGCCATGAGCATGGGCATGGAGACGGCCGTGATTTTGCATAGACTCTATCCGCAACAGTTCGATCCCGAAAAACTCCTCTTGCTGATCGGAAATTCCGACACCATCCAGCAATTACAGTCCGGGGCGCCTGCCGAGAAGATCGTCGCCAGCTGGTCCGCCGCTCTAAGTTCCTTTGACCAAGTCCGCCGCAAATATTTCCTCTACAAATAACCTTCACCAGAATTTGTGTTAAAGTTGCGTCCGTGATGAGGATCGTCTCGCTGCTCCCTTCGGCTACTGAGATTCTCTTTGCGCTCGGCCTGGATCGGGAAATTGTGGGCGTAAGCCACGAGTGCGATTTCCCGTCGCGCGCCCGCGCGAAGCCTGTGGTCATTCATTCGCGCCTGCCGCACGATGCTTCGCCGGTGGAAATTGACCGGCTGGTGGGCGAGTATGTGCACCGCGGCGAAAGCTTGTATGCCGTGGATGCCGAGGCCCTGGAGGCTTTGGCACCGGATCTGATCGTCACTCAGGACTTGTGCCATGTTTGCGCCGCGTCTCCCGACGATCTTGCCACGGCGCTGGCGCGATTCGAACGGCGCCCCGACGTTCTTTGCCTCAACCCGCAGGATTTGGGCGACGTCTGGCGCGACATTCTTTGGGTGGGAGAAGAATCCTGCCGTGGTCCCCAGGCGGAAGCGCTGCTGAAACAAATCGGTGTGCGTCTCGGCGCGTTGGAGCAAAAGTTGCCGCTATCGGCGGATCGCTCCCGCGTGGCCTTCCTCGAATGGCTGCAACCGTTCTATGTCGGCGGCCACTGGATTCCGGAAATGATCCACCGCGCCGGGGGCGAAGACGTTTTTGGACGCTCTGGCACGCCTTCCTTCCGCGTCACAATGGAAGATGTGATCGATGCTGCGCCGGAAATTCTACTGATCGCTCCGTGCGGCTACGGCGCCGAGCAAGCTCGCGACGAGTACAAGTCCATGTCGTTCCCTGAACCGTGGCACGCCATTCCGGCCGTTCGAAGCGGCCGCGTCTATGCGCTTGAGGCCAATAGCTACTTTTCGCGCCCTGGCCCGCGCCTCGCCACCGGCATCGAAGCGCTCGCCCAACTCTTCCATCCCGCCTTTGAAGTTTCCCGCGAGGCCGAAACCGCCATCGTGCCAATCACCGCCGGCGCAAGCACGGCCCGCGCCGCTTCCGTTTAGTCCCATGCACCTTTGACGTTGGCCTTTGGACATCTGTCCTTACGGCCAGTTGACCATGCCACTCTTATATATAAGAATCTTACATGTAAGGGAAGCAATCTATGATTGGAGCAGGAATCAAGCGCGGCACCGCGGAACTGGCCGTTCTAAGTATTCTCGAAGACGGTCCACTCCACGGGTATGAAATGGCGCGGCGCATCGAGGAACAAACCAAGGGGGCTCTGCGCTTCACCCTTGCCGCTCTTTACCCCATGCTCTACCGCATGGAGCAGCGCCGCTGGATTCGCGGCAGTTGGGAAACCAGTGATAACGGCCGCCGCCGTCGCTGCTATCGCCTCACTCCCGCCGGAAAGAAAAAACTCTTGCCGCTCCGCCAGGAATGGTCGGAACTCTTCCAAGCCTTGCGGCGGCTCAAGAAGGTGGCCAATGCCTGATTGGCAAGCGCTGGTCCGCAGCCAGCTCGACGGACTCGCGCTCAAGCCGCACGAGCGCGCAGAAGTCATCGAAGAACTCGCCGCGCATCTCGACGAAACTTTCGAAGGGGCGCGCCGGCAAGGATTTGCAGAGCAAGACGCCGCTCAGCGCTGTCTGAGCGAGGTCAAGGATTGGCGGGATCTACGCCGAAGGATTCAAACCGCCAGAACGATGGAGAACATCATGACGAATCGTGTGAAGCAATTTTGGTTGCCCAGCCTGTTGACCCTTTTGCTGTCGATGGGTCTTCTCGCGCTGATCCAGATTTTTGGTCCCAATCCCTGGATGGTCGCCCGACACAGCGGCTGGTCTCTCGTTGCTCCCGTCGCAGTGGTTTACATTCCCTGGCTGCTGTCACTGCCATTGATCGGCGCAATGGGAGCTTATCTATCAAATCGGGCGGGCGGCTCACAACGCGCGGTATTTTCTTCCATCGTTTTTCCCGTGCTGCCCTATTTGGTCTTTTTTCTGGTTGCGCTTCCTGTGATTGCCATCCTCAATGACCGCGTCGCCCACAACATCATGATCGCTCCCTTGTTCATTGGTCTATTCGCGTGGGTGTTGGTCCCCGGAGCGGCTCTTCTGGCCGGTGGCTTCCTCATTCAGCTCTTTTATGCCCGACGGCTAACTTCACGCGGCGTTGTTAGCAACTGAACTCACCCGTTTCCAACGCTGATAAAATGGAAGCCCCACGAGGATCAGCAGCAACCCGATCGAGGAGCGGCCGGGGCGCTCAAGCCAGATATTTACGGTCAGCGCCAGCGCGCCCGCAACGAATAAGCCGGGGACCCAAGGGTAGCCCCAGCAGCGATAGGGGCGCGGCAGATGGGGTTCGGTCTTGCGCATTCGAAACAAGGACACGACTGCGGCGCCGTAAAATATCCAGGCGGCAAAAATGAAAAGATTGGTCAGTTCTTCGAATGTTCCCGTGAGCGCCATCAAACTTGCCAGCACGCCCTGGAAAATCAGCGAGCGGCCGGGCGTGCGGAATTTTGGGTGGATGCCTTCGACGATCTTGAAAAAGATTCCGTCGCGCGCCATGGCGTAGCCCACGCGCGCTCCGCTCAGCACTGAGGAATTCATCGAGCCCAGGGCGGAGATGACCATGGCCAGGGTGATCCAACTAGCGGCGGTGGCTCCCTTGATGTGCTCCACGACATCGGAAGCGATGTGCCGCGATGCCGCTACGGTTTCGAAGGGCAGGACTCTCAAGCAAGCCGCGCTGAACAATAGGTAAATCACCGCGACAAATCCGACTCCGCCGACCAGCGCGCGCGGAAAATTTTTCTGCGGGTTTTCCACTTCGGAGCCGACGAGGTTCAGATCTTCCCATCCGTCGTAGGCCCAGAGCGCGGCAGCAAGTGTGGCAAGAAACGCGCTGAATATCGCGCCGGCACCCATTCCCGCCGCAGGCCAGAAGGGTTGCGCGCCGCTCGTCTGGGTGCTCGCGGGCGCAAAAAACGCCACGCCAATCACAATCGCCACAGACGTGATCTTGATGGTCGTCAGAAAAACCTGGACCGCACCACCCAGCCGCACGCCCAGATAGTTCACACCGGTCATGATCAGGAGCCACACAACTGCGAGCGGTTGGGCCCAGGTAAACACAAAATCATAAGGTTTAATCCAGCCGGTGAGACCTGGGATGGCGATTTGAACGGTGAAGAGCGGAGCGGCGATGACGGGGAGCAGAAAACTCAAGAAGCGCATCATGCCGGCGGAGATGGAAGCGAGGGAGCTGGGGCGGCCGACGATGGAATGCATCCAGCCAAAGACGAAGCCGTAAACAGGGCCGAAGCCGCGGCGGAGATAGGCGTATTCGCCGCCGGCTTCCGGGATCATGGAGCCCAATTCGGCGAAGGAAAACGCGCCGAAGATGGAAAGAATCGCGCCGATGATCCACGCGGCGAAAACGACCGAGACACTACGGCCTTCGTGTGCCATTTCAGCGGGCTTGAGGAAAATTCCCGTGCCAATCATGGTTCCGACAACGATGGCCGCGGACGCCCACGCGCCCAGGCCGCGCACCAGCTCCAACCGTTTTTCGGTCATTTCACCTCGCTGAGAGTTCTTCCAAGTTGCGCAGGTCTCGCAAGTAGGGGCACGACTGTTCTGCTCTAGGATCAGGCCACGTTCGCCGGGTGATTCGAGGCCAGCCGGCTTGCAACGGTGCCAACCGCAAACGTCACGGTCGATCCGATCAAGAAGTACCACGTATATGCCACGCTGGTAAATTGGAATAGGCATAAGATCGCGGCGAGCCCCACAATCATTCCGGCCAGGGCGCCGCGCGCGTTCGCGCCGCGGTCGAACGTGCCGAGAAGAAAGAGGCCGAGCAGGCTGCCGAAGGGCAACGACGCCACGGTCAGTCCGGTTTCGAGCAGCGGGCCCCACTTCACCAGACCGAAAGCCATCAGCACCAGCCCCCAGGCGAGGGTCATGCCGCGGGAGAGGCGCAGGAAGCGGTCGGGGTCGCCGCTTTGCCCGCGCAGTTTTGCAAAATCGAGCACGCTCGAAGCGGCGAGGGAATTCAATGAGCCGCTGGCGTTGGACATGGCCACGGCCACGATGGAAGCCAGCAGCAGGCCGGCCAGTCCCATGGGCATCTCGCGCACCAGAAAGAGCGGCAGGATGCGGTCGGTGCGTTCGCCGGGTGCCAAGAGCGGAGAATGCTGCGCGAATACATAAAGGAGCACGCCAATCAGCAGAAACACTGTGAATTGGACAAGCACGATGGCGCCGCTGGCGAGCAGGGCACGGGCGCTGTCCCGCTCGCTCTTCGCCGCGAGGAGCCGCTGCACGATGATCTGGTCCGTGCCGTGGGTGGCCATGGTGAGAAACGCGCCGCCGATGAGCCCGGACCAGAAGGTATATTTCGTGGCAAGATTCCAGGAGAAGTCGAGAAGTTGCAATTTGTGTCCGGCCGCTGCAGCCACATGTGTTACTTCTTGCCACCCGCCCGGAATGCGGCGCAGCACAACGAAGAACGTCACTGCACTTCCGGTCAGATAGATCAGCAACTGCACAACGTCGGTCCAAATCACCGCTTTCATGCCGCCTTCAAAGGTGTACAAGACCGTGAGCGCGATGACGATGACGACCGCGAGCTTTTCCGAGGTCCCCAGAACGACGCTTACCACCAGGGCGATGGCAGAAACGCGGACGCCTTCGGCAATGGCGCGCGTGATCAGGAATGTGCTGGCCGCGACCGCGCGCATCTTCTGGCCAAATCGCTTTTCGATCAAGGCGTAAGCGGTGAAATACTGGCCGCGAAAATAGCCGGGGAGCAATAAGAGCACAATGAGCACGCGGCCGATCAGGTAGCCAAAGACCAGTTGAAGGAAGGTGAGGTTTCCGCCGTAGGAAACGGCCGGCGCGCCGATGATCGTCAGCGTGGAGGTTTCCGTGGCCACGATCGAAAAGGCCAGCGCCCACCATGGCGCCGTGCGGCCGCCCAGAAAGTAGTCGGTTACATTTTGCTGGCCACGGCGGAAACACATCCCCAGCGCTGTAACGCCAAGCAAGTACGCAATGACAATCGCAAGAT
>WNGH01003602.1_pt1 | contig 22989 bp, 21 predicted proteins | sample 5400631 | NCBI WGS metagenome assembly WNGH01 (sample SAMN13153373, study PRJNA577476) | soil metagenome | isolation source: 115 cm soil or saprolite under Garry oak tree replicate 1 | place: USA:California | collected 2016-06-15
GTCTGTCCGCTCGTCGGAGGCAAGTCGCTGAAAGGGCCATCGGACAAGATGCTGGCGCAGCTCGGGCATGAGGTATCCGCGCGCGGTGTGGCGAAACTCTACGCCGATTTTGCCGGGAAGTTCGTCATCGACCCGGCGGACAAGAAAGATGCCCCGGCGATTGAGGCGCTGGGAATGCACGTCGAGATTTGTCCGACCATCCTGCGCACCGACGCGCAGAAGGTTCGCTTGGCCCGCGCGATCTTGAAGATGGTCTCTGCGAAACACAAAGCGGCGGAAGCGTGAGCCGCGGCGCGAACCCCTCCTCTCCGTCCACCTTGCGCGCCATTCTCATACCTGTTAAGTCATTCGCGAACGCCAAGCAACGCCTGGCGTCGCGGCTGAGCCTGGACCAACGCGCCGCGCTCGCGCGGGCCATGATGGAAGACGTTTTTGCCGCGGCGGGCCAAGTGCGCGGCGTGGAGCGCGTCTTTGTAGTCAGCAACGAACGGCATGCGCTGGCGGAGGCCTCAGCGCGGGGCTGGGAAAGCATAACCGAAACAGCCCAGCATTCAGAGAGCGCCTCGGTGGACCTTGCATCTCAGACGTGCGCCGAGCGGGGCGCCAGCGCGGTGCTGCGTCTGCCTGCTGATCTTCCACTGGTTACGCCAGCCGACCTGGAAGCCCTCTTCGCGGAATTGGACCGGCCACCGGAGGCGGTCCTGGTCCCTTCGCGTGACGGCACCGGCACGAATGCGCTGCTGCGTTCACCGGCGGTGCTGTTTCCCTCACGCTTTGGACCGGGAAGCTTCGCGTTGCATGAGGAGGCAGCGAGGCGCGCGGGCGCGCGGATAAAAGTCGTCCGGAACCCGCGCATTGAATTCGATGTGGACGACCCACAAGATTTGGCCGACCTCCCCGCACAAAAGGGAATTGGCCCTGCGACCTTGGATTGGTTAGCGAAGCTTGGATTGCAGGACTAGCGGGAACGTAGGGCAGGCAGGCCCCCGCCTGGTCAAGTTCGCGGCGCGGGAAGAGGAAGACCCGTAAAGCGGATGCCCACTCCCTGCACTTTGTAGCGTACGTTCAGGGTGATGAGCAGCGCCGTCAGTTGCTCGACAATGCGGGCATTTTCGAGCTTTCCGCCGTTGAGCGCCCGCGCGCCGGGAATTTTCTCAGCTAGCTCAGACGCCAATTGTCGCGCGCGCTCGTCGTTGCTGCACACCACCACGTCGCAATCCACCGGCGCATCGTCCATCAGCTTTGAGGCGCTGAGATTCTGGAACGCGGCCGCGACGGCCATTCCCGCCGGAACAAGTTCTGCGGCCTGCTCTGCAGCCGAGCCCGCCCACACGCCGAGGGTTTGCGTGGCCGCTCCTCCTATGCTGGCCGCGAGCGGCACCGTCGTATCAATCAGAATTGCCCCCGGTCTCCAGACGGGCTTGAGCTGTTTTAATACGGAGGCGTGGCCTGTGAAAGGCACGGTCAGGACCGCGATGTCTGCCTCCGCTGCGGCTTGAGAATTTTCTGCCCCGCGGATCCGCGCGGCCGCGCCCGCCTTCACTGCGATCCGTCGTGCGGCTTCCTCGGCGCGTTGCGCGTCGCGAGAGCCGATAACGATTGTTTCGCCGGCGCGCGCCCACCGATAGGCCAAGCCACTTCCCTCCGGCCCCGTGCCGCCCAGGATCGCAATCGTCCGCTTCATCGTTCTCTCCTCATCGGCTTGCGGAGCTCCGCATCTCTTTGCCGAGGTAATTGCTTGACATGGCCGGGCGGCTATTATAAACGAGGTGGGACTGCAACAAATGTTGCGCCTCGAAAACTCTTGCTCGGTGGGGGGAGCTACATGAAGCGGACAAATTCGTTTGTGTGGCCGGGTGTGATTGCTTGTGTTCTTTCGCTGATTGCTTTTGCGCCAAACGCCTCCGGCCAAGCCGTGACGGCGTCCCTGGCGGGGAAAATCCTCGACACGTCAGGGGGGACGGTAGCGAAGGCCAATGTCACCATTGTCAACACGGCCACCGGCCTCTCGCGTTCGGTGCAAAGCTCCGGCACGGGGGATTATCTTCTCCCGGCCCTGCCGGCCGGCGATTACACCGTAACCGTTGAGCTGGCCGGATTTCAAAAGCAGACGCGCAGCCTCACGCTTCAAGTCGGACAAACGGCGACGCTGGACTTTGCTCTTGCTCCCGGGCGGGTGGAAGAAAAGATGGTGGTCGAAGCCAATGCCGAAGTGGCGGAGCCGACGCGCACACAGGTCAGCACGGTCATTACCGAGCGGCAGATCGTCAACCTACCGGTGAACGGACGCGAGTTCATTGACTTCGCACTGCTATCTCCGGCCGTGCAGATCGGAGACACTACATCCGGAAGCACTGACGTGATCGTTGAGCCGGTGACCAAACTTTCCTTTGCGGGACAGAACATTCACTACAACTTTATCGCCGTGGACGGCGCCGATGACATTTCCACGGCCTCTGGAATTCAGCGCGGAACGCCGCCGCAGGAATCGGTGCAGGAATTTCGCGTCATTAACACGGACTATTCGACGGAATTCGGCCGCGCCGTCGGGGGCATCGTCAACATCATTACTCGCAGCGGGACCAACGACTGGCACGGCGCGCTCTACGAGTATTTCCGCAACGATGTGCTCGATGCCATGAACGTTCTGCAGGCCACCGGCGCGCACGTCCTGCGGCAGAACCAGTTTGGCGGCGCCATTGGCGGGCCCATCACAAAGGACAAGACGTTCCTGTACGCCAATTACGAATTGCAGCGGCGCGCGGAATCTCCCATTTACAATTCCATCGTCCTGGGTAACTTCGCGCTCATCAACAATCTGAAGGGAGGTTTCGGTCTTCCGGTCGAGCCCGCCTTGAACAGCGTGTTGCGGTCCAGCAACACGGACAACGGTTTCCTCCGCCTGGATCACAACTTCAGCGAAAGACACATTCTCTACACGCGTTACTTCATCAATGACGGCCGTCTCACCAACCAATCTCCTTTGAACGACGGGTTCGACCTTCCTTCGGGGTTTAAGAACAATTTCTATCGCGACCAGTCGCTGGTCGGCGGCCTTACGTCCGTCTTTTCGCCGAAGCTTGTAAACGAACTGCGCATGCAGTTTGCGCGCCGCACATTTGATTTCCCGACGGTAACCTCCCAACCTCACCTGGAGGTGCTGAACACTTTCACCATGGGCGTCAATCGCGGCAACCCGGATTTCTACCGCGAGTCACGGTTTGAGCTGGTGGACAACGTCACGCTGAACCGCGACAAGCACACCCTCAGCTTCGGCGGCAACTTCAACCACGTGAACACCACGGAGTCCTTTCCGCTGTTCTATCCTTTTGAGGCAGATTTCGGATGCTTCTTGAGCAGCCAGTGTCCTTTTAGTTTGCAGGCGGGCGCACCCGAAGTGATCTTTTTTGAGCGCTTCAAGGCGCCGACGTTCACTGAACCTACGATAAGCCCTTCGGTGTTTCAAGGCGGAGCGCTCCCTTCCGCGATTCGCAACGAAGCCGAAGGTGAGATGGGGCACACCTATAATGGCCTCTATATCCAGGACAAGTGGCGCCCCACCGGCCGCCTAACTCTCAACGGCGGCCTTCGCTGGGAATGGGAAACCTGGCCTTCCAAGGCTCTCAACACACAGTGGAAGAACTTCGACCCGCGACTCGGTCTTGCCTACAATCTCGGAACCAGCCGCCACGTCGTTGTCCGCGCGGGATTCGGCCTGTTCCACGGGATCATCCCTGCGCCGTTGCTGGCTTGCCAGATTCCCTCGTGTGGCGGGACCGCAGGTCCGTACGGCATTTTGGGCGGAACCTACCCTGACGCCGTACCGTTCACCGACGTTTGTTTCACCGGAGAAACGACCCTTTCCCAGTGCGGCTTCTTCGGAGACGCGACAATCGTTCGCTTTGACCAGAATCATCAGAATCCGTACGGGGTCCAGGCCAGTCTTGGATTCGAACTCGAACCCTTCAAGGATTCCACGCTCAACATCAGCTTCCTGCGCTCAAAGGGAGTCCACCTGGGGAGCTTCTACAACGTGAACCAGCCGAATCCGAGCGCACAGGTGACCGTCCACAATTCCCAAGGCACGGCTGGAGTGAAGAACACCTATTTTGACCTATCATCTGGAAATCCCGGCTCACGTAGCGCTGCTCCGGGTTTCCCGGTGTTGTACGCGGTGTATTTCGAGGCTGCTTCGCGGTGGAACTCGGAATGGAATGGCTTGCTGGTCACCTTCAATAAGCGCATGACCCACCACTTCAGCGCTGGCGTGAGCTACACTTGGTCGAAGGGAATTGACGACGGCCCCAACCCCAGCTTCGTGCTGATTCCGCAGGACAGCCAAAACTTAAAGGCGGAGCGCGCCCTTTCCGCCGACGATGTGCGCAACCGCTTCGTGGCTAATGCCACGGCGGAAACGCCGCACGCTTGGAACATGGCGGGGCGCGACTTCCAGATGGGGCTCATCCTCACATTACAATCGCCGCAACATTTCACCAAGTTCGCCGGCTTCGATGCCAACGGCGACATTTTCGGAAACAACGACCGTGTGGGAATCGAGCCGCGCGACACCTTCCGGGGCGACAGCCTGCAGACCGTGGATCTCCGCCTCTCCCGCACATTTAATGTCCACGAGAAGCAGAAGGTCCAGTTCATTGCCGAAGCCTTCAACCTCCTGAACACCGTCAACGTGCGATTCTTCAACACCGTATACGGCGCAGCCGATTTCTGCCCGTTCAATCCAACGGCGCAGGGATGTTCGGCCACACAGGGCTTCCTGGAAGGATCGCCAAACCCGAATTACGGGACGCCGCGCTCCACCTTCAACCCGCGGCAGATTCAGTTCGCGTTTCGCTATACCTTCTAAGCGCTCGTTGGTGAAAATCGGTTTCGGACACGATTCCAAGGTCATTGGGGGAAACCCATCCGGCAGAAGCCCGCTGTATGGCCAGATTTATCCACCGTAGAATCAACGACTTAGCTAGATCACACAATACCTATCAGGAAGAACTCTTTTGCAAAAGTACCATTGACGCGGCGCCGTCGGCGCGTTAAGTTGGAGTCCTCTCTTCTATTAACGCCACCGGGCGGCGAGGTCACGCATGGCCACGAACACCGACGTTACTCAGGATCGCTGGGCACATCTCCGCAGCCACCAACGGGTCGTATCCAAAGTGAAATTGCAAGTCGAATGGAACGCGGGCGCCGTTAAGCAAAGAGTTCCCGCGGTCACCATAGATGTCAGCCACACCGGATGCATGGCCGTCGTTCCGGCCGAGTTACACCTGCACCAGCGCGTCTCTTTGATCCATCCCGAAAGCGGACGCACTGCGGACGCGGAGGTCGTCTGGCGCGGCCACGAAGCATGGGAAGTCGGCCTGGAACTCGCAAATCCCGACCCCTCCTTCTGGGGCGTCAAGTTCTAAGACTCCAGCAGGCCATGGAGAGGGCCCTCCAGCCATCCCGCTAATCTCCAGAGTCGTAGGCTCATTTCAGCGACATTTCGTAGAGTTTGTTCACGGTATTCCAATTTCGGGTTGTCGCAGTGACCCCGAGAACCCTTTCGAGCGCGTTATTGGACAATTTCGTTCTTCCATAACCATCAGGACAATAAAGATAGACTTCTCTGCCCGAATAGCGAAACTGGTCCGGCCTTGCGGTCAGCGCTTCGAGAGCCTTCAAGCTGTCCTTCTCAGGAGCTTTGGATAAGAAAGTGACGTGGAGTTTGGATGAGTCGATCCCTCTCTGTTTCAAAAACGGGTTGTTCTTGATCGCTCTGCGCACTTCTTCCGAAGAGCGGATGATGACCGGGACGGAAAACCCAAAATCACGCGCTATCTTTTCCCGGATCTTGTTCGACAAGACCTCCGAAGATTGCTTGGGTGCCTTGAAAACAACGTTCCCGCTTTGAACGTACGTCTGAACATCACCCAGGCCAAGTGCTTCGGACGATTTCCGAAGCTGCTCCATTTTAATGATTTTATGCCCGCTGACGTTGATCCCGCGAAGCAAGGAAACGTAAGTTTGAGTTCTCATAGACAGAATAAGTGACCGCTCGCTATCCAGCGTTATTGACCGGGGTTGTGATTCCTCTCCGCTTTGGGGTATAACGCGTCCTGAGCCGGCAGGCTATTTTTGCCCGAAGACGCCTGCATTTCAAGGGAAGGGCGGGTCCGTCAATGCGGTTCGGAATCTACGCTGAGATGCAGGCGGCGCCGGAAAAGTCTCACGCCGAGTTGACCTGGGAGATTCTCCGGCAGATCGAGCACGCCGACCAGGTAGGATTCGACGTCTACTCCGTCATTGAGCACCATTTCTTTCCAAAATTCTCCATCTCCGCAAACCCCCTGGCGATGTTCGCCGCGGCGGCGCAGCGCACTTCGCGGATTCGTTTTCGCACCGCGCTGCTCACCATCCCGCTCGAGAATCCCATGCGCCTTGCGGGAATGATTGGCGAAGCCGACATCCTGACCAACGGGCGGCTCGAATGCGGTCTCGGGCGTGGGCATGCCTGGCTGTTTGGCCCGTCGGATGTTCCCCTGGAAGAAAGCAAGCCGCGCTACAGCGAAGCAATTGAAATCCTGATTCGCGCCTGGACTCAGGATAAGTTTTCATTTGCCGGAAAACATTACAACGTGCAAGACGTATCCGTGGTGCCGAAGCCGTTGCAAAAGCCCTACCCGCCGTTGTTTACCGGCGGCACGAGCGACGAAACGTATCGCATGGCCGGCGAGCGCGGCTGGGGCATCTTTGTTCCTCCTCTGCTTCCTTACAAAGTCCTCGAAGGGCCGTTGAAGATCTATAAGCAAGCCTGCCTCAGCCAGGGTCATGCCCCGAACATCGTGTACATCCGCCCCGTGTATCTCGATGACGATGCCTCGGTGATTCGCCGCGAAGTCGAAATGGCGCTGCATAATTTTCTCGCGTTTAACGCGTCCCCCATTGACTCGCTCCAGAGCGAAGCGAAGAAAGCCGAGTTGCGCGCGAAGGGTTACGCCTTTTACGCCAGCGGCGCGCTCGAATCGCTCACCAAACTCACCTACGACGAAATCGTCGGGCAGGGAATCGCCTTCATCGGCACCCCGAAGCAAGTTATCGGCCAGATCCGTGACTTGCAGGCTGTTGAGGATATCGCCGAGCTGGCCATCGTTTCGAATTTCGGCGGGCTCGATCACTGGAAATCCATCAAGACGCAGGCGCTATTCGCGCAGCGCGTCATGCCGGCGTTTCGCAGTAAGTCCGCTGCGGGGCCTGCCGGATTCTAGCTACGAGCCGCGAGACGGCGAATGCCAACGAAAGACCACTCCATGAGCGCGATGCCTGCCCCGCTAAGCAGGGAAGGCTTTGCGCCACTCAGCGCCCGCCGGCTGCTGGTCCTCGGCGGCATTGGCCTGATTCTGGTGGGAATGATTTTTGGCGACATTTTCGCAGTCTTTGTCCTGCATCAGAATGCGGGGCACGTCGGCTCGAGCCTTGCCGGTGCGGCGCAGGCTGCTCTGGCCGGCGATTCGGCTGCGGTGCTCTCCCATTTCCGCGACGTCGGGAGCTTTCTCGAAAACCGCGGCACCAAAGTCGATACCCACGTCCACGTGATTGATTTCGGCTACCTCGCCCTGATGCTCGCTATCATTCAGCCGTGGGTGACGCTCAGCGAAGCCGCGAAGAAGCGCCTCGCGGCCCTTCTGATTTCCGGCGCGGCGCTTCTGCCGGTGGGTGTCTTCCTCATCCATTACGTCGGGCTGGCCTATAGCCCGCTCGAAGCCATCGGCTGGGCCAGCATCTTCGCCGACTTGGGCGGGTTTCTGGTGATTGTCGCCTGCGCCGGGGAACTCTTTGGATTGTGGAAAAACTTTCGGGCCCGTAACCGTGCCCTGAGCGATGCTCTTTTGTCAACCCGAAGCCGGGAATGCAGCCTCCTGATGGCGGGCGGCGTGCTCTTTGTTCTGTTGGGCTTCCTTCATGGCGGCTACTATGCGCTGCTGGATTTGGATCGTCACGAAGCGCTCGACACTTCCATTCTCACAGCGATGACGTCGGGCGCGGCCGCGCATGACGCCTCCGCAGTGACAAAGGCTCTCGCCGATTATGGCAACCTCCAGGGCGACAAAGCTGTCAAGATCGCCGCCCACGCGCACGTTATCGAGTTTGGTTTGCTAGCCTTCATCCTGGCCTTCTTTCAGCCCTACGTGGACCTCAGCGCCAAATGGAAACTCCGCTGGGCACAGATACTCTTGCTGGGTTCCGTCATGCTTCCGGTCTGCGTGCTGCTCGAAATCAGATTCGGGTTGGTGGCGGGCGGTCTCGCCGATTTCGGCGGATTGCTCGTGATTCTCTCGCTGCTGGGAATGTGGGTCGGGATACTCCGATACACCGGGCATCTCGACAGCCCCGCCGGAGCAACGCGATGAGCCGTTCGCGAAAACTTCTTCTCGTCGGTGGTCTTCTGCTCGCGATCTGGGGAATGAGCTATGGCCTCTGGTATGCGGTTTTTGCTGAGCATCAGGCGCTCGACAATATCGGCTCTTCTTTGTCAGCGAGCTTCGCGAAGGCCGCAGAGCGCAATCCGGCGGCATCGCAGGCGGCGCTGCAGGCCTACAGCGCCGCGCAGTACGTGTATCTTCGCCAAGTGGATGCCCATAGCCACTGGATTGGCTTGGCCATGCTCCTTATTGTTTTGGGAATTGCCTTCGACCGTATTCCGTATGGCGAGTCGCGCCGCTTCTGGCTTGCCCTGGCTCTGCTTCTGGGTTCCTTTATTTTCCCGCTCGGCGTTCTTTTGGAAAACCCTGGCCATGCCGCGATGGGCAGAGCCCTCGCTATAGCCGGATCTGGATTGATTGTCTTTTCCCTTGCGGTGATCGCAGCCGGGTTCGTTTGGGCACGGGCGGACGATTAGGTCAGCCAGGGGATGCACGAGCTCAAGCGCGGCGCGCCGGGAAACTTCGAAGACATTCGAAGTAAGTTGCGGGAGAATCGAAATCCCGGCACACCGCCGCTGTTTTCATGCGGACTTTGAGTATTCGCCTGGGTTCCCGGTAAATAACCTCGCGCGCCGTATCCCCTCGCCTCAGTTCGCGGCGGATTTCCGCTTCGCAAATCACCGGATGTCCTGGGCGCCTTCCGAAGATGGGCATAACAATCGCATAGCGCGCCTTACGTCTTTCAAACGCCCGAACAAGCCGCTGGACAATGGCCCGGGTGAGTAAGGGATGGTCCACCGGATAGATTAAGAATGCCGCACCTCGCGGAACCTTGCGCAGGCCGGCCAGAAGCGAGCTGAGTTGGCCCCTTCGCCAGCGTTGATGGATGACGACACGCAATCCCCGCGGTACGGCCGGTCGAACCAGGCTGGCATCGCTTCCCAAAACAACAACCGGAGGCGCCAGCCCGGCGCAATTCGCCACCGCAATCTCGAGAGCGGTCTTTTCTCCGAAGCGCGCCAGCGGCTTCGGAAAACCCAGCCGGCCTGAACTTCCTGCCGCCAGCAGAATCGGGAAAACCCTTGATTTGTTCATCGCCAAGGAGGAACCAGCAGGATAAACGACACCGGAGAGTATTTCCACGCGTAAACAGTCTTACAAACGGCGGTGCGCCGGGAGGCACGCGCGGCGCTTGCTTGTGCGCGGAGATTCGCTCTAAAATGCGCGGTCACCGGTGCTGCGCCTCTGGAACTTTCGTAAAAGATGAGAAAGCACGGCGCTGGAAAGGGAGCCCGTGTATCCACACCCGTTTCACTACCATCGCGCCACATCCGTCGAACAAGCGGCCGCCCTATTGTCGCAACTCGGTGGGGAGGCCCGGCTGCTCGCCGGGGGGCAGAGCCTCATTCCGCTGATGAAAATGCGGCTGGCGCGCCCCAGCGATCTGGTAGATATCAATTTCCTTCCAGGCCTTGCCGGGATTCAAGAGCGCAGCGGCGAGCTGCATTTCGGCGCCCTGGCTCGCCATTCTGATATCGAAGCCTCCGAAGTTGCCGCGCGCATTCCGATTATCCATGATTGCGCCGCGGGCATCGCCGACGTGCAGGTGCGAAATCAGGGCACCATTGGCGGCTCTCTCGCCGAAGCGGATCCGAGCGGCGATTGGGCGGCCGCTCTGCTCGCGCTGGACACCTCCGTTCGTTGCCATGGGCCCAAGGGCGAGCGCAGCCTCGCGCTCGGCGACTTTTTCAAAGATGCTTACACTACGGCGCTCGGCCCGGCCGAGCTTTTGCGCGAGGTCATCGTCCAGATTCCGCCAAAGAAAAGCGGCGGCGCCTATTTGGCATTCAAGCGTTGCGCTCCCGTGTATGCCAGCGCGAGTGCCGCCGTTCAATTGACTCTGGGCGATAAGGACACCTGCGCGGACGCGCGCATCGTGCTGGGCTGTGTGGGCCTGACGGCCATCCGGGCGAAACTTGCCGAGGCGGCGCTGCGCGGCACGCAACTCACCGCGAAGGCCATCGAAACCGCTGCCGAGGCGGCCCGCGCAGCCGCCGAGCCGCAGAGCGATATGCGCGGCTCGGCGGAGTACAAGAGAAGGCTTGTGGCCGTGCTGGTAAAGCGCGCCATTGGCATTGCCGCTCGTCGCGCTCGCGGAGAGCAGGTGGAGGCGAGTCACGAATATGTCGGCCGCTGAAAAAGTTCCGGTGCGCGTGAAGGTGAATGGAAAGCCGTGCGAAGCCGCGGTCGAACCCCGCACATTGCTGGTGGATTTTCTCCGCGAAGAGTTGAATCTGACGGGCACGCACATCGGCTGCGACACAACCTATTGCGGCGCCTGCACCGTGCTGCTCAACGGGCGGACCGTGAAGTCGTGCACCCTGTTTGCCGTGATGGCCGACCAGGGCGAGATCACCACGGTCGAGGGTCTGGCCAAAAACGGCATTCTTCATCCCGTCCAGCGCGCGTTTGCCGAGAATCATGGCCTGCAGTGCGGCTATTGCACCCCGGGGTTGCTGATGTCCACGGTGCATCTGCTCGCAAAGCATTCGAAGCCGACCGAAAAGCAGATTCGCAGGGCCATTGCCGGGAACACCTGCCGCTGTACCGGCTATCAAAATATCTGGAAGGCCATCCGCGCGGCCGCTGCACTCTCGGAGAAACGCTGACGCATGGAGATCAAGCTTGGCGGCGAGTTCGTGGTCAGCAAGAAGCCGGACGACGTGTACGCCTTCCTGGTGGACCCGAATCGTTTCTGCCCTCTGCTCCCGGACTATGAAAGTGTGACGATTCAGGACGACAAGAGTTTTCTCGTCAAGCTGCGCGTGGGGATTTCTCACATTCGCGGCACGGCCGCCATGAAGCTGGCGCTTGCGGAGGCTGTGAAGCCGACGCATGCCGTGTATGAAGGGCAGGGCGAAGTCCCCGGAGGCAATGCCACGCTGCGCGCCGGATTCGACCTCGAGCCCGCCTCGGGAGGTACGAAAGTCCTCTGGAGCGGCCGGGCGCACGTCCTCGGGCGGATCGCATCGCTCGCGGGCGGATTGCTCGAACCGCTGGCCAAAAAGAACTTGCAGAAGCTGATTGACGCATTGCAGGCCGCGCTCAACTGAGCGCGCGCCGGTTCACCGAAAGCGAAGGAAACACGCGTGAAGAAGAAGGCCGCGAAGGCGAGACGCGCAAAAAAAGGCCCCGCTGATGAAAAGGTCGCGTGGGTCGGCAAGCCCATCCCGCGCAAAGAAGAGTCGCGGCTGGTGCAAGGCGCAGGCATCTTCACCGACGATTACAAGCTTGCGGGGATGCTGCACATCCGGTTTGTTCGGTCTCCCTACGCGCATGCCAGGTTAAAGCGCGTGGATGTTTCCGGCGCGGCGTCCGCGCCGGGCGTAGTTTGCACGCTGACCGGCGCGGAAGTTGCCGGCCTCGTCCAGCCCTTCATTGAGCTCGGCCTCGGCCCCGGCCAGATGGTGAAGGACTATCCCTTGGCCATCGCCAAAGTCGTCTATCAAGGCGAGCCGGTGGCTGCCGTCGTTGCGGAAACACGCCTGGCCGCAGAAGACGCCGCCGATTTGGTCCAGGCCGAGTACGAACCCTTGCCGCCGGTGCTGACCGCCGAGGAGGCCCTCAAGGACGAAAGCGTCCTTCACCCCGGCGCGGGCACGAATAAGCTGTGGCACGGGCTTTTCGAATACGGCAATGTGGACAAAGCTTTCCGGAAAGCAGCTCACGTAGTCCACATCGGCCGTCTGCATTTTCACCGTTTTTCCAGCACGCCGCTCGAAAACAACGTGGTGATCGCCGCCTGGGACCCCAAGGCCGGTTTCATCAATTTCCGGACAAACAACAGCTTTCCCGCCTTCGCCGCGCAGTTTCTTTCCCCGGCGCTTGGCGTGGGCATTGATCAGATCCATATGTCGAGCGTAGATATCGGTGGCGGCTTCGGCATCAAGATCACCAATTATCCTTACATGGCGCTTTGCGCGCTGGCTTCCCGAAAAGTCGGCGGGCGGCCCGTGAAGTGGGCCGAGACGCGCACCGAGCACATGCTGGCGAGCGCGCACGGCAATGAGCGCACATTTTTCGACACGCGCGTCGCGCTCGACAAAAGCGGCGTCATCCAGGCCATCGAGTCCCGCCACGTGGACGATTGTGGCGCCTACCCGCGCTACGAACCGCTCGGCTGCGTTATCTGGGCGCAGGTTCTGCCCGGCGCATACCGCGTGCGGAATGTGCGCTTCGACATGTCGCAGGTTTGCAGCAACAAGTGTCCGGTCGGGCCCAATCGCGGCTATTCGCGGATGCAGCATCTGTGGTTCCTCGAGCGCGTGATGGACATCTGCGCGCATCAGGTCGGCATTCCCGGCGATGAAATGCGCCTGCGCAATTACATTCGCACCGGCGAGATGCCGTACACGACCCCCAACGGCTGCGTCTACGACTCTGGCGACTACGCGCAGATGCTCGACATCGCTAAGCGCCTGATCGGCTGGGAGGAGTGGAAACAAAAGCAGCAGCAAGCGCGCGCGCAAGGGCGAATGATCGGCCTGGGCATCGGCACGACGCTCGATTCCGGCACGAACAATTTCGGCCAGGCGCGCATCATCAACCCCGATGCGCCCTTCTCCGGCCAGTCCAAGGCCGCCAACGCAAAACTCGATATTTACGGCGAAGTCGTTGTGAGCATGGGCTCGGTGCCGCAGGGTCAGGGCCACGAAACGACCGCAGCGCAGGTGGTGGCCGACGTTTTGAACATTCCGCCCGATATGGTCAAGGTAAAACCCGGTTTCGACACCGAGCAAAACGTCTACACCGGCCACACCGGAACCTACGCCAGCCAGTTTGCCGTGACGGGTCTCTCCGCGATTCACGGCGCCGCCGTCAAGCTCAAGAAAGAGATGAGCCGCCTTGCGGCCTTTGCGCTAAAGGCGAAAGAAAAAGCTCTTGAATTCGGAGTTGGGCAACAAGGGCCGGAAGTCCGCGTGAAGGGCACGAAGAAAGCCATCAACTACTGGGGCCTCGCCAATCTGGTCAACACGAACAATGCGGGCATTCCCGAAAAACTCTGGGACGTCACGCTGAATTGCCGCCACGTCTATCACGCGCCGTTTCAGATCCCCGACATCAAGAAGAAATACGGCAACCTCACGCTGACCTACGCAGCGCAGTTGCACATCGCCGTCATCGAGGTGGACCGCGAAACGTTCCAGCCCAAGATTCTGGCCTACGCCGCGGTGGACGACTGCGGCCGCACCATCAATCCGCTCATCGTCGAAGGGCAGGTTCATGGCGCAACGGCCCACGGCATCGGCGCGGCGTTGATGGAGAATTGCGCGTACGATCCCGACGGCAATATGCTGGCTGCGACGTTCAGCGATTACACGCCGATTACGGCGGTCAACATGCCCGACCTCCTGTACGGCCATCTCGAGTCGCCATCGCCGTTTAGTTACAACGGCGCGAAAGGAATGGGCGAAGGCGGCGCCGCGCCGGTCCACACCATCTGTGCGGCGCTCCAGGATGCCGTGTTCCCAAGCGGCATCATCATCAACGATTCGCATAATACCGGCGACACCTTGTTCCAGGCATTTGGACGCTCGAAGTCGGGAGAAAACGCCGGTGTGCGCGTCGAAAGTCACCGCGCGGCGCGTTAGCGGGGAAGAAAGCCCGGAGAACGGCGGCGCGCAGCTTCCCCCGCTGCTTCTGTTCCGGGCGAACGACCTGCGCGACGGAGGATTGTGGCTCAGCGGGTTTGTATCATTGGATGCGGCGCGATCGGCAGCCTCTATGCCGCGCACCTCGCGCGCGTCGCGGAAGTCCACGCATTTGTTCGCCGGCCCGAGCACGCGCGCTCACTGAATGAACAGGGCCTGCGCGTCTCCGGCAAGCACGAATTTCACACGCCGCTGCGCGCGTCGTCAGACCCGGCGAGTTTGCCGGAGTTCGACTTGGGAATCGTGGCCAGCAAAGCTACGCAGACCGCCGAGGCCGTCGCACCTGTGGCGCATCTGTTTCCGCGCGGCGCCGTTCTTTCGGCGCAGAACGGCCTCGGCTGTGAAGAGGTGATCGCGGACTTGACAAAAGGCTACGTTCTTCGCGGCACCACATTCATGAGCGGAACTCGCCACAGCGATACGCACGTCGAATACGAACTCGACACCCCCACGTGGATCGGTCCATTCGAACCGACGCACGCCCCGCAGTCGCTCGCTCAACAGGCCGCGGAGCTCATCAACGCGTCGGGATTAAAAGCCGTCGCGCTCGAAGACGCCCGTCCGGCACAATGGTCCAAGCTCATATTCAACGCCTCGGTCAATTCCGTGTCCGCGCTTACGGAGCTGCCTCATTCGCGCCATTTTGCGGAAGAAAAAAACTTCAGCGAGCTCGGCCACCTTCTGCACGACTTGATTGAGGAAGGCCAGCGCGTTGCGGCGGCGCTTGGCGTGCATCTGCACGAGGATCCTTGGGAGATGAACAAGATCGGCGCGCAGACCGATCATCCGCCTTCGATGTTGTACGATATTCGTCACCGGCAGCGCACCGAGGTGGATTTTCTCGGCGGCGCCATTGCGCGCGAGGCGCGGCGCCTCGGTGTCCCTGCGCCGTTGCATACCGCGCTCTATCGCCTCATCAAAGGCAAAGAGGCTTCGTGGACGTGGAAGGGAAAAGATACAGCCGCGCAGTGAGCGTCAAGGGTTCCAGAAGATGACCTATCCGCTCGACCTCGAAAAATGGAGTCGCGTGCGGGAGATGATGGAGAAGCACAACCTCTCCGCCTTGGTTGTCCGCGCGCCCGACAACATTCTTTATTTGACCAACTATTGGACGATGAAGGGCTACGACATCGCCATCTTCCCCCGCGAAGGCGACCCTGCGCTCCTGGTGATTGAGCCGCAATTTCGCGAAGCCCAGCGCACGGCATGGAATAAAGATGTCCGCTACTTCAATTTTTACCATCCCCTGGACTACCGTCCGCCGACCGCGCGCTCGCTGGACATGGCGCTGGATGTTTTGCGCGAACGGAAATTGACGGACCGCGTCGGCGTCGAGCTTTCGCAGGGTTCTCAGATTTGTGACCGCATGGTTGGCGAGCCCACGGTCTATACGCAGGGTTACTTCGATGCCTTTCGAGGCGCGTGCAAGCAGGTGGTGGACGCGGCGCCATTGCTCGGCGAAGTGCGCATGATCAAGACCGATCAAGAAATCGAGCGCATGCGTCTGGCAAACGAGTTGGCCGGCGTTGGAATGGAATACGCGCGCGGCAACATTCGTCCGGGAATGAAAGAAAGCGAAGTCGCGGCGATGATCGAGGGTCACATCCACGGCGTGGGCGTCGGCTATAAAGGAAAAGTCGAAATGGCCCGCGCCTTCACGCTGGTCTGGTCCGGCAAGGGCATCGCCACGTTCACGGCAACCAGCCATCGCCCCGTGGTGGAAAACGAACCGACGCTCGTGGAAATTTGGGTCTGCGCCGACGGCTATTGGACCGACTTGACCAAGAATCTCTGCCCCGGCCGGCTTACGCCAGAGTACAATCGCCTCCTGGACCAACTGTTGAAAATATTCCACGACGCAACAAACTGCGCCCGGGACGGCGCGCCGCTGGGAGAGATTGATCGCGTGATTCGCGCGGGGATTGATGCTGCCGGCTATCGCGGCCAGCCGTCGCATCCCGTGGCCCATGGAGTCGGCGCACGCGCCCATGAGCCGCCCTATTCGCACCGCGCCGCGCCCGGAGAAATTCGCAAAGGCATGGTGCTGGCCATCGAGCCCGGTGTGTACTGGGAAGGCGGCGGGGGTCTGCGCCTGGAAGATAATTTTCTGATTACGGCCGGTGGAAACGAAAAACTTTGTTCTTACCCGGACGATTTTCGCCGGTAGGGAAGAACAGGAAATCGGCGGCGCCATGCAGGAAGCCACGCGCAAAGTAAAGAGCGATCTCGCCAATAAGATTCTCTCGCACGTAAGCGAAGAAGAAATTGTCGCCATGGCTTGCGACGTGGTGAACATCCCCAGCCCCACGGGCGAGGAACTCGCGATGGGGAAATACATGCGCGGGGCGCTCGAAACCGCCGGACTCCAAGTCAGTTGGCAGGAGGTCGAGGAAGGCCGTGCCAACGTGGTCGGCCTCTGGGAAGGCTCCGGCAACGGCAAAAGCCTGATGTTCAACGGCCACATGGATACTTCCAACACCGGCCGCGAAACTTTTCTTACCGGCATCGGCTACAAACCCAATGCCATTATGCGCAAAGGCATGATCTATGGTCTCGGCATTTACAACATGAAGGGCGCGCTCGTCTGTTACGTGCAAGCCCTCCGGGCGCTGATGCGTGCGGGGATTCGCCTGGAGGGAGATGTCCTCATCGCGGCTGTGGTGGGCGAAATCGAAAAAACGCAATGGGGCGATGAATTTGTCGGCAAGGAATATCGCGGCTATGGGGTCGGCACGCACCATCTGGTCAATCACGGCGTCCTTCCCGATATGTGTATCCTCGGCGAACCGACCGACATGCAGCTCGTGCTCGGACATTACGGTTCGGTTTGGGTGCGCATCTCGGCGCGCGGTCATTACGTGCACACCGCGTTCACCCGCGGGAAGCTGCAGGAAAGCTCCGTGTACCGGATGAAGGAGATACTCGACCCGATCTACGCGTGGATCGCAGAGTGGGAGAAAAAAGCCTCGTATGATGGGCAGCCGGGCGTGGTCAATGTCGGTTGCATTCGCGGCGGCCATCCCTGGCGCGCCAGCCGCACCCCGGACCGCACCGACTTGTTTCTCGACGTGCGCGTGCCGCCGACGATGCCGCTGAAAGAAGTGCGGCGTTCCATCAAACAGCTTGTTCTCGACCTTCGCGCAAAATTCCCCGAATACGGCATCGAGTCGGAAACTTTCGTGTCCGTCCCGGGCGCGGAAATCAGCAAAGACCACGAGTTGGTAAGGACGATCGAATATTGCCACCATTCGGTGATGGGAGCGCCGCCAAAGCACACCACCGTGCTCTGGGATTCCGATGCTTCGGTGATGACTCGCTACGGCATCGAAACGCTCAACTATGGCCCTTCGAGCGGGCCGCGCGATGCGGAGGGCGAAAAAGTGGAGATCAAGACACTGGTGAACACAGCCAAGGTTTATGCGTTGGCTGCCGCGGAGATTTGCGGCGCCCACTGACACCTCAAGCGCTGGAGAGGATCTCGAACCGATGGTCACACCCGAAGAAATCGCCCGCCGCTATGGCAACGTCCGCGAAGCGATGCTGGCGGAAAAGGTGGACGGCCTGATCGTCTGCGGCAATCAGTATTCCGGCTTCGAAGGCGCCGTGCGTTACATGTCCGGATTCGAAATCGTCCACCGCTACGTCTACGTTTTATTTTCGCTCGAGAGCGACCCGGTGCTCGTCTTTCCGCGCGAAGCGCGCTGGATCGGCGATAAAGGAAAGCCCTGGGTGCGCGAACAGGTCTGGGCCGAGGTTCCCGGCAAATGGCTCCGCGAAGCCGCCGAGAAGCAGAAATGGAAGCGCGTCGCCGTGTATGGCCTCGATTACATCATGCCGGTGCGCGATTATCGCGAGCTGCAGCAGGCTTCCTTCGAGTTGGTGCCGTTCGATTTCGCGTTTGACATGGCGCGGGCCGTGAAGAGCGAAGTTGAGTTGGCCGCCGTCCGGGACAGCATGGAAATCATTCTCGAAGGGTTCCAGGTTTTGCTCAAATCCTACGAGCCCGGGAAGACCGAAGCGGAGATTATGGCCCCCGCTGTCGAGTATTTCTTTGCGCGCGGCGCCGGGCCGCGCATGATGAATATTCTTCTTGGCGGAGCAAACGGCGAGGCCGAAGCGCATTTCAAAGTGCCTTCGCTTCGCGCCGTGGCTCCGGACGACCTGCTTCTCTATTCGCTCGAAATCACCGGCGCCGAAGGCTATTGGGTGGAGTTCTCCCGTCCTCTGATTCGCGGGCGCATCAGCCCCCGCACGCTGGCCATGAGCGAGAGATCTATCCGCAAGCCATGGAAGCGGCGCGGGTCCTGATGCGCGAAGGCGAGCTGGCCTGCAACGTTCATCGTGCCGCCGCCGGGATTTTCGAGCGGCGCGGCTTCCGGCTGGGCCATCTGACCGGACATTCCATCGGCATGACTATGATTGAGCATCCCGCCATCGGCGCGAACAGCAACGTCGCGTTGCGGGAGAACATGATCTTCAGTTTTCATCCACAGGTGGTGGACCAGGACGGCCAGGTGTGCCTCTACACGCAGGACACGTATCGCATCGGGAAGAAGGAAGGGGAGTGCCTGGCGAGTGTCCCCTGGCGCTTTTATCCGGGGCCGCAGTAAGCGGAGCGCGGAGCCATGAAGATCTGCATCGTAGGTTGCGGAGCCATCGGCGGCATTTTTGCGGCGCATCTGGCGCGCGCGGGTCAAGCCGAGGTCTTCGCCTACGACGTTTGGAAAGAACACACGCGCGTGATTGCTGCGCGCGGCTTGCGCATCAGCGGCGCGGCGGAGTTCACCGCGCGCTTCCGCGCAACCTCGGATGTCCGGGAAATTCCGCCCTGCGATTTTGGCATCGTTGCTACCAAAAGCACTCACACGCGCAAGGCCATTGAGGAAACTGCGCATCTGTTTCCGGAAACGAGTGCGGTCTGTTCTGTGCAGAATGGCGTCGGCAACGAAGAAATTCTCGCCGAGCATGTCCGCTACGTCATCCGGGGCACGACGTTTCCGGCGGGCCATGTGATCGAGCCGGGGCACGTCGGCTTCGACATCAACGGCGACACATGGATCGGCCCCTTCGAGCCCGCGAAAACGCCATTCGCGCGCGTCCAGGAGCTTGCTGGCGCGTTACAGCGCGCGGGTATGAGCGTGATGGCGCTCGAAGACGCTCGCGGCGCACAGTGGACCAAGCTCATCTTCAACGCCTCAACCAATCCCGTTGGCGCACTCACTCTGCTGCATCACGGCGCTGCGGCGCGTTTCGCGCCGACCAGTGATTTGTTCAACGCGCTGATTGACGAAGGCGTGGCCGTCGCCAAGGCCCTGGGCATCACGCTTCACGGCGATCCACGCGAGCTGGTGCAGAAAGGCGCGCGCGCTCCCGGAAAACACAAAGCGAGCATGTTGCAGGATGTGCTGGCGAAGCGGCAGACCGAAGTGGATTTCATGAACGGCGCCATTGCCCAGTGGGGTGAGAAGCTGGGTGTGGCAACTCCGCTCAACCGCGCCATGTGGGCCTTGGTCAAGGGGCTCGAGCATTCCTGGCAGGACCCATCCTGAACAAGGAGAACCAGGGACCGATGGCCGTTCCATTCAGAATCGGTGTCCTGCAGTTGAGCATGGAGCCGTTGGAGGAAACCCTGCGAATGGCGCAGGCCTGCGACGCGGCAGGCTTCGACACTTTCTGGCTCGCGGAAGCCTATCCGTGGTGGCGCAAGCATTCGATGGAAGCGCGCTCGTCCACGGCCATTACCGCCATCGTCGCGCGCGAAACGCGGCGCATCGCCGTTGGTTGGGGCATCATCTCTCCCTACACGCGCCATCCCGTGCAGATTGCGATGGAGGCCCGCGTCCTGCAAGACGTCGCAGGCGAGGGACGTTTCCTGCTCGGGCTCGGTGCGTCGAAAATTTTCATGAAGGAAATCGGCGAGGGAGAAAAAGGAAGAGAAATCGGCCCCGCTACGATCATGCGTGAAAGCATCGAAATCGTCCAGGCCATGCTTTCGGGCCAGGAAGTGAAATACGAAGGGAAAGCCTTTGCGGCTTATGCGCCTCCGTTGAAGCCCGACGCGCACGCCGCGCGCTGGCGCGTCCCGATTTATGTTGGCGCCACGGGTCCGGTGTTGCAGCGCCTCGCCGGATCCCATGGCGATGGCCTCCTTACAGCGAGCATTACCACGCCGAAATTCGTCCAGCACTCGCGCAAAATCATGGAAGAAGGCGCCCGAAAAGCGGAGAAGGACCCCGCGTCGCTTGACCTCGGCTCGGTGATTGTCGGCAGCATCGGCGAAGATTCCAGGACCGCGCGCGAAGGGGCGCGGGAAATGGCGGCGATGTATCTCGCCAACAAAGTCCAGAACATCCGCGGCTCGGCCGACACGCTGCTGGAGTGCGCGCGCCTGACATTTGACGAGATTCGTCCCATTGCCGAAGCGATGGAGCAGGGAGGCCGCAAAGCCGCCGCCCGCGCCGTCACCGATTCCGTCCTTGAAAAGGTCTGTCCGATCGCGGGAACACCCGCACGGTGTATCGAACGCCTCGAAGAATTTCGCGCAGCCGGCTGCACGCACATTCTGTTGGAACTCTGGGGCGACAACCGCGCGGAGCAAGCGCGCCTCTTCGGCCAAAAAGTCCTTCCGCACTTTCGCAAGAAATAGCTTCACGAACCACAAGTCACGGAATTAATGATGCCCGCCGAGAGGCTCTCGCTTTACGCCGTACTGTCCGCCCCACGTGTCGGTCATCTTGTGGCGGATTTCCCAAAGCTCGGGGAAGAATTGCTGCTTCATGCCCTCTTCGAGGATTTCCACGGGGCGTCCTTTGAGCGACTTCGCGCCCAGGCCGATGGTGCGGTAGATCAACTGCATATGGTGGTAGCGGAATTTCTGGAACAGCTCGTCGAACTCCGCCATCGCTTCGGCCACAACGTAGGCGTCGCCGTGCGTGTATTCGGAGTTGTAGATTTTCTCGACGGTCAGGCCGTGCTTGCCGAGATAGTGTGACTGGAACGAGTTCCACAGCGGCTGGTGCATTTTCAGCAGCACGCGGAAACCGGGCGATTCTTGTCCGCTGCCGTTGCCGAGCTTGAGGCGAATCTCCTGGTATTCCTTGGGGGACATCGTTTCGAGCAGCGCGAGCTGTTCGATCATCAGCTGCTGCGCGATGTGCACGCGCCGGAAGAGCGTCAAGACGCGGTTGGTGTTTTCCTGCTGCAGGTAATCGTCAATGTCCAGCAGCGTGTAGCCGATCAGCTTCATCCACAGCTCTTCCCCCTGATGGACGATTTGAAATTGCAGCTCGTCGGCGTTGCAGAATTCGTGGAAATCTTTCTGGCAGGAAAGCAGGGTCCTGGTGTTCAGGTAGAGCTCGTAGTCGAGGGTTCCCTCGCCATTCATGATGGCGTAAAAGTGTTCGCGGTCCACGCGGACCTCCTCTGGCAACCTTTCGCGCAGCGACGTTGAGCTAGCGCGACCTCACCTGCAGCACGATGTTTCGAAATTCCTCGTCGCTCACCAGCCTGCGTTTCTCTGTGCCCAGCCGCTTCACGGCCGCCAGCACCGCCGCTTGCTGATCGGGAGCTATTTCTATTTTCAGTTCGCGGCTCTTGATGGCGATGCTGTCGATCCCGCTCTTTTTTCCAAGAACAATGCTCCGCGTGGCCCCCACCAGCTCCGCCGAAAACGGCTCTATCGCTTCCGGGATGTGGAACTGGCTGGCAACGGCGCCGCTTTCCCGCATGAACAAGTTTTCGCCGACCAGCGGCTTCCACGGCTCAACCTCGTACCTCGAGGCCTGGCGGACGATCCGCGATACTTCGCGTATTCTCTTCAGATCGAGCTCGATAGGAACATTGTAGAGTGCGCGCAAGGCCAGCGCGATTTCGCCGATGTCGGCATTGCCGGCGCGCTCGCCCATGCCGTTAATGGTTCCTTGAATCCACTGCGCTCCGCCGCGCACCGCGGCAATCGCGCAGGCCGTCGCCAGCCCGAAATCGTTGTGCCCGTGAAAGTGCAGCGGCACTTTCGGGCCAAACCACTGGTGCACCTGGCGAACCAAGAATTCGACCGCTTCCGGTCCGCAGGCGCCTATCGTGTCCACAACGACTAATTCTTCTGCTCCGGCATCGAGCGCCGCGCGGTAGAAGGCCTTCAGAGTATTCAGTTCCGTGCGAGTGCCATCCACGGGGAAATAGGCGACCCTGAGCCCCTGCGACTGCGCATAGCCAACCGCGTCAGTCACGCGCCGCCGCGCCTCCTTGGCAGAGATACCGTAGGCCTTCAGCTTGATGGCGCTCGTGGGCGATTCGATCACCGCTGCGCGCGCGCCCAGCCGCAGCAGCTCATCCACGTCAGCGCGCACCGCCCGCGCGAAGCCCCAAATCTCAGCCTTCAGTCCTGCATTGGCGATCCGCTTGAATGCTTCGGCATCATCGGGCGATACGCGCGGAAAGCCCGCTTCGATGCGGCCCACTCCAAGCGCATCGAGAGCGCGCGCGATTTCCAGCTTTTGCTGCGGCGGCAGAACAATGCCGACGCTCTGCTCACCGTCCCGCAGCGTCGTATCGTAAAACTTGACCGGCCCGGCATTTTGAAATGGGGCATGGATCGCCGGGCGCGCGTTCAGTTCGCTGATCCAGACGCCGTTTCTGTCTTCCGCCATTAGTTCGCTTCCTCGATAGTTCGGAGCTTACGCCGCGGCGGCCGATTTGCTCCCGTGAACGTCCTTCCAGGAGACCACTGGATTGCGCAGGACGCCGATCTTCTCGATCTCGCACTCGACAACATCGCCGGGCTTCAAATAGAGCGATTTGGGATCGCCGCTGAACGCCGCCACGCCGGAAACTGTGCCGGTAGAAAGCACGTCGCCCGCGCT
>WNGH01001539.1_pt1 | contig 22978 bp, 19 predicted proteins | sample 5400631 | NCBI WGS metagenome assembly WNGH01 (sample SAMN13153373, study PRJNA577476) | soil metagenome | isolation source: 115 cm soil or saprolite under Garry oak tree replicate 1 | place: USA:California | collected 2016-06-15
CCCGTCGTACCACCTGTAGTTCACCGGCAGCACGGCCGGGCCGAACCGGCTCTGGTAGGCGATGCGGCCGATCCCGCCCGCCGAAATCAGCCGCAGGCTCTCGGCCTCGTCAAGCTCTTCGATCACGCGGTCAGCCATGTCTCAACCTTAGCGTCCGGTACCGGGGGGATGACCTTCAACCCAGCCGGAACGGACCTTCGGCCCTGCCATGAGCCGGCCGTGACGAACAGGCTGGTAGTGGACCATTACGCCAGCGGAGGCAGCCATGCGAGCCCGAAGGTGGTGCTGAGGATGAAGACCGCAGTGAGGGACGTCATGACCACCCGGGTGATCTGGGTCAGGAAGGACGCGCCGTTCCGTGAGCTGGCCGCCGCCCTGCGCAGGCACCGGGTCAGCGCGTTCCCCGTCCTGGGCGACGGGGACAGGGTGATCGGCGTCGTCTCCGAGGCCGACCTGCTGACCAAGGAGGCCCTGGACGGCGAGGCCGGGGTGTTCTCCGGCATCCTGCACCGCCGGGATGCCGAGAAGGCGCGCGGGATAACGGCGGGGGACCTGATGACGGCGGCGGTGGTGACCGTGGCCCCGGAGGACACGATCGAGCACGCCGCCCGGCTCATGTATACGCGCCGGGTCAAGCGGCTCCCGGTGACCGACGCGAACGGCCGCCTGGTCGGCATCCTCAGCCGCGCCGACGTGCTGTCCGTCTTCGACCGCACCGACGAGGAGATCCGCGACGAAATCGGCGAGCTGATCCGCGGTGATTTCCTCGTCGACCCGCACGCCTTCGACGTGACGGTCAAGGACGGCGTGGTGACCCTGGCCGGCGTGCCCGAGACCAATGAGATCGGCCACGAGCTCGCGCGGCGGGTCCGGCATGTCCAGGGCGTCGTGGCCGTCCGCGACCGCCTCAGCTACCTGTCCGCCTAGAAGGGGTGACAACGATGGAAAGCACCGTCAAGGACGTCATGACCACTCAGGTGGTGGCGGTCAGGCGCGGCGCGACCTTCAAGGAGATGGCGGCCACGCTGCGCCGGTTCCGGGTCAGCGCGTTCCCCGTCGTCGACGAGAACGGGAAGGTGATCGGCGTCGTGTCCGGGGCCGACCTGCTGGCCAAGGAGGCGCTGGCCGATCACGGGCTGGTCGACGGGCTGGTGCACCACCGGGAGGTGCACAAGGCCGAGGGCGTGACCGCGGGTGATCTGATGACGCATCCGGCGGTGACCGTCCGCCCCGGGGACACGGTCGAGCAGGCCGCCCGGCTCATGTACAGCCTGCGGATCAAGCGGCTGCCCGTGGTCGACGCGGGCGGTGCCCTGGTCGGGCTGATCAGCCGGACCGATCTGCTCGCCGTCTACGACCGCCCGGACGAGGCGATCCGCGCCGAGATCGAAGGCCTGATCCTGCACGAGTTCCTCGAGGACCCGCGCCAGTTCTCGGTGACGGTCCAGGAGCAGGGCAGCCCGGAAACCGGCGCGCTCGGCCACGACGTCGTGCGCAAGGCCCGGCACGTCCCGGGCGTGGTCGCGGTACGCGACCGGCTCAGCTACCCCGACGAGTCCCCGGTCGTCGCCGCACCGCTCTTCTGACCGGGCCCGGCGGGAGACACTATGTGCATGGTGCAGGAGCAGGTGTACGCGTTGCTGGCGGACGGGACGACGATCGAGATCCGCCCGGCGGGGCCGGGCGATTTCGGCGCGGTCAAGGCCATGCACGAGGCGATGTCCCCGGACAACACCTACATGCGGTTCTTCAACGTCAGCCGGCTCTCGGCCGAGACCGAGGCCCGGCGGATCTGCAAGGACCCGGCGTCCGGTGAGGTGGCCCTGCTCGCGCTGGCCGGCGGCGAGGTGGTCGGCGTGGCCAGCTACGTCACGCTGGGGACCGGCAAGGCCGAGGTCGCCTTCGCGGTGGCCGACCACATGCACCATAAGGGCATCGCCACCCTGCTGCTCGAGCACCTGGTCTCCTACGCCAGGAGCCGCAAGATCACCACCTTCTCCGCGGAGACCCTGACCGAGAACAAGGCCATGCTGAGCGTGTTCGCCGACGCGGGCCTGCCCGTCGAGCGCCACTACGCGGACGGGGTCTTCGAGCTGACGTTCCCGCTGCCCAGCCAGGACACCGGTCCCACGCTCGAGAGCTATCTGAACGCCGTGGCCGAACGGGAGCGTCGCGCCGAGGCCGTCAGCCTGCGGCACGTGTTCGCGCCCGAGTCGGTCGCGGTCATCGGCGCCAGCCGGCGCCGGGGCACGGCGGGCCGGGCGATCCTGGACAACATCCGGGCCAGCGGGTTCGCCGGCCGCCTGTACACGGTGAACCCGCGGGCCCGGCAGATCGGCGGCGACCGGTGCCTGACCTCGGCGCTCGACCTGCCCGAGGCCGTCGACCTGGCGGTGATCGCGGTCCCCGCCGCGACGGTCCTGGACGTGGCGGAGCGCTGCGGCCAGCGCGGCGTGCGGTCCCTGGTGGTGATCACCGCCGGGCTGGACACCGACGCCTGCGCCGACCTGCTCGCGGTGTGCCGCAGGCACGGCATGCGGCTGGTCGGCCCGGACTGCTTCGGGGTTGCCGTGCCCGGCATCGGCCTGGACGCCACGTTCGCCGCCCGCCCGGCCAAGGCGGGCGTGGCGGGCGTGGTCATGCAATCCGGCGGCTTGGGCTTCGCCCTGGTCGATCACCTGTCCCGGCTCGGCATCGGCATCTCCTCGTTCGCGTCGGTGGGCGCCAAGCTGGACGTGTCCGGCAACGACCTGCTGATGTGGTGGGAACACGACGGCCTGACCAAGCTCGCCGTGCTGTACCTCGATCAGTTCGGCAACCCGCGCAAGTTCGCCCGGACGGCCCGCCGGGTGAGCGGCACCATGCCCGTGCTCACCGTGCTGGCCGACCGCTCGGACGCGGTCAGCAGGGAAGCGCTGTTCGAGCAGGCCGGGGTGATCACCACGCGCGGTTTCGGTGAGCTGATCCAGGCCACGGCGCTGCTGGCCACCCAGCCCGTCCCGGCCGGGCGCACCGTCGCGATCGTGTCCAATGTCGAAAGTGCCGGGTTGCTGGCGGCGGACGCCTGCGCCGACCGCGGGCTGTCGGTGCACCATCCGGCCGGCCAGACCAGGCGGCGGCTGCGGTCGATCATCCCGGGCGGCACGGTCACCGGGCCGGTCGACACGGCGGGCACGGTTTCCGCCGAGGATTTCCGCCAGTGCCTGGAACTGCTCGCCGCGGAGGAGGACGTGCACGCCATCGTGGCGATCGTGCTGCCCACCGGGGCCACCGGCGACCTCGAGGCCGCGATCAAGGCCGCGGCCAGCTCCGAGGTAATGAGCGGCGTCCCGCTGGCCGCCGTCGTGCTGACCCAGCCGGAATCGGTCCGGCTGCTCCCCGGTCTGGGCGGGGGCCAGATCCCGGTCTACGGCTCACCGGAGGCCGCGGTGCGGGCGCTGGCCCGCGCGGCCGGCTACGGTGCCTGGCGGGCCGAACCGCACGGCCGCGTGCCCGTCTTCGCCGGCATCAGGACCGAGGACGCCCGCGCGCTGGTGCGCGAGTCCCTCCGCCGGGCCCCGGGCTGGCTCCCGGCCGAGCAGGCGGCCGAGCTGCTGCGCTGCTACCGGATCCCGCTGGCCGACCTCCCGCCCGCGGGCACCGGGGTCACCGTCCGGGTCGCCGACGACCACGTGTTCGGCTCGCTGGTGACGCTCGGGATCGGCGACTGGGCCCCGACGGCGCGGCTCACGCCGCTGACCGACCTGGACGCGGACAAGCTGATCCTGGCCGGACGACCTCCTCATGGCCACCCGGCGGATCGCGCGGACCTGCGCGACCTGCTGCTCCGGGTCTCGCGGCTGGCCGACGACCTGCCCGAGGTCACCGAGCTGGACCTCGATCCGGTCGTCGCCGGGCCGGACGGGGTGGCGGTGGTGAACGCGCGGGTCAAGGTGGCGCCGTACGAGCCGAAGGACCCGTTCCTGCGCAAGTTGCGCTGAGGTGTCGTCCCCGTTAACGCTCGACCCCCGGGCCGGCGCGGCCCCGACCGGGTCAATAACCTGGGACCGGGGCACGGACCTGGGTTCGTTCGGAATAAGGGGTTTACATGACTGATGCTGAGCAGGGGCCGCTGACCGGTAGCGAGCTCGACGCGATCGACGCGTGGTGGCGGGCGGCGAACTACCTGTCCGTGGGGCAGATCTACCTGCTCGGCAACCCGCTGCTGGCCGAGCCGCTGCGGCCCGAGCACGTCAAGCCGCGGCTGCTCGGGCACTGGGGCACCACGCCCGGCCTCAACCTGATCTACGCCCACCTCAACCGGGTGATCAGGCACCAGGACCTGGACGTCATCTACATCTGCGGGCCGGGGCACGGCGGGCCAGGCATGGTGGCGAACACCTACCTGGAGGGCACCTACAGCGAGCTGTACCCGGGCATCACCCAGGACACCGCGGGGATGGCCAGGCTGTTCAGGCAGTTCTCCTTCCCCGGCGGCATCCCCTCGCACGCGGCCCCGGAGACACCGGGCTCCATCCACGAGGGCGGCGAGCTCGGCTACGCGCTCGTGCACGCCTACGGGGCGGCGTTCGACAACCCGGACCTGATCGTGGCCTGCGTGATCGGCGACGGCGAGGCCGAGACCGGGCCGCTGGCCGGCAGCTGGCACTCGAGCAAGTTCCTCAACCCGGCCACCGACGGCGCGGTGCTGCCGATCCTGCACCTCAACGGTTACAAGATCGCCAACCCGACGGTGCTGGCCCGGATTCCGCACGAGGAGCTCGAGTCGCTGCTGCGCGGCTACGGGTACCGGGTGTACACGGTCGAGGGCGACGACCCGAAGCTGGTGCACCAGCAGCTCGCGGCCACGATGGACGCGGCGATCGGCGAGATCCGCGCCATCCAGCGCCGGGCCCGCGCGGACGGCGACCTCACCCGCCCGGCCTGGCCAGCCATCGTGCTGAAGACGCCCAAGGGGTGGACCGGGCCCAAGGTGGTGGACGGGCTGCCGGTGGAGGGGACCTGGCGGGCGCACCAGGTCCCGCTCGCCGCGCCGCGCGAGAACCCCGAGCACCTGGCCCAGCTCGACGAGTGGCTGCGCTCGTACCGGGCGGACGAGCTTTTCGGCGCCTCCGGCACGCTGATCCCTGAGCTGGCGGCGCTGGCCCCGCGCGGCGAGCGGCGGATGAGCGCGAGCCCGCACGCCAACGGCGGCCTGCTGCTGCGCGAGCTGCGGCTGCCCGACTTCCGGGATTACGCGGTGGCGGTCGAGTCGCCGGGAGCGGGGATGTCGGAGGCCACCCGGGTGCTCGGCGACTGGCTGCGCGACGTGATCAAGGCCAACCCGTCGAACTTCCGGCTGTTCGGGCCGGACGAGACGGCCTCCAACCGGCTGGGCGACGTCTTCGAGGTGACCAACCGGGCCTTCGACGGCCAGATCCTGCCCACGGACGATCACCTGGCCCCGGACGGCCGGGTGATGGAGGTGCTCTCCGAGCACATGTGCCAGGGGTGGCTGGAGGGCTACCTGCTGACCGGGCGGCACGGCATGTTCAACTGCTACGAGGCGTTCATCCACATCATCGACTCGATGTTCAACCAGCACGCCAAGTGGCTGAAGGTCACCCGCGGCATCCCCTGGCGGCGCCCGGTCGCGTCGCTGAACTACCTGCTCTCCTCGCTGGTGTGGCGGCAGGACCACAACGGCTTCTCGCACCAGGACCCCGGCTTCATCGACCACGTGGTGAACAAGAAGGCCGAGGTCATCCGGGCGTACCTGCCGCCGGACACGAACACCCTGCTGTCGGTGGGAGACCACTGCCTGCGCTCACGGCACTACGTCAACGTCATCGTGGCCGGCAAGCAGCCGCAGTGGAACTGGCTGTCCATGGACGAGGCGATCATCCACTGCACCCGGGGCGCCGGGATCTGGGAGTGGGCGTCGAACGACTCGCCCGGCGCGCCGGACGTGGTGATGGCCTGCTGCGGCGACACTCCCACCCTGGAGACGCTGGCCGCCGTCTCCTTGCTGCGCTCGCATCTTCCTGACCTGAAGGTGCGGGTGGTGAACGTCGTCGACCTGATGCGCCTGCAGCCGGAAACCGAGCACCCGCACGGCATGTCCGACGCCGAGTTCGACGCCCTGTTCACCACGGACAAGCCGGTGATCTTCGCCTACCACGGCTACCCGTGGCTCATCCACCGGCTGACCTACCGGCGGCACGGGCACCACAACTTCCATGTCCGCGGCTATAAGGAAGAAGGCACCACGACCACCCCGTTCGACATGGTCATGCTCAACGACCTGGACCGGTTCCACCTGGTCATGGACGCGATCGACCGGGTGCCCGGGCTGGCCTCCTCGGCCGGGCACGTCCGGCAGCTGATGGCGGACAAGCGCATCTCCTGCCGGGCCCACACCCGGGAGCAGGGCGAGGACGCCCCGGAGATCACCAACTGGAAGTGGCCCGGCTGACTCAGCCGCCCGACCGGGCGGCGGTGAGGATCTCCTCGCACACCGCGGGCATTCCGGTCTCGTCGGCGGCCCGCTGGGTGAGCACGACCACGGTCAGGTCCTGTGCCGGAGCGTTGGACCAGGCCGTGCCGAGCCCGCCGTCCCAGGTGTAGCCCCAGTCGAGCACGGACACGCCGTAGCCCCAGCCGCGGTCGTCGAGGAAGCTGAAACCGGGCCAGACGTTGGCCCGCTGCGCCGGGGTCAGCTGGTCGCGGGTCATCTCGGCGACGGTGGCTTTCTCCAGCACATGTTCGCCGCCGCGGAGCAGCATCCGGCCGAACGCGAGCAGGTCGCCGGCCGTGGACACCAGGCCGCCGCTGCCGTCGGGGAACCGCGACGGGCGTGACCACTGCCCGTCCGGCGGGTCGCTGACGGTCAGCTGCCCGTCGCGGTTTTCGTACGCGGTCGCCAGCCTTTTCGTGTCTTGTGCGTCGAACGCGGTGTCGTGCATGCCCAGCGGGGCGAGCACCCGCTCGCGCATGACGTCCTCGAACGGGGCGCCGGCCGCGCGGGCGGCCAGCACGCCGAGCACCTGGGAGCCCGCCGAGTAGAGCCAGCGCTCACCGGGCTGGGCCAGCAGCGGCAGCTCGCCCAGGCGCGCCATCCAGGTGTCCGGGTCGGGGGTGGTGTCCGGCTGCGGCGGACCGAACGAGGCCAGCTCGCGCTCCGCCGCCGCGGTCACGATCGGCCACGGCTCGGGCGCCATGAACATGGCCCCCTGCATGCCGAAGCCCCAGGTGAATGTGAGCAGGTCGCGAACGGTCACCGGCCGTTCGGCTTCCACCGTGTCAGTGAGCGGCCCGTCCGGGCGGCGCAGCACCCGGCGGCCGGCCAGTTCCGGCAGCAGCCTCTCGACCGGCCCGTTCAGGTCGAGCAGGCCGTCGTCGACCAGGCTGAGGATCACCGCCGCCGTGATCGGCTTGGTCATCGAGGAGATGCGGAACAAGGTGTCGGGCAGCATCGGCGGCCCGCCGATCGCCATCACCCCCGCCGCCTTCACGTACGTCGCGTCGCCCCTGGCCACGGCCGCGACCACTCCGGGTGCCTGTCCCTGCACCACGGCCGCCTCGACGATGTCCTCGATCTCGCTTTCGTTGATCTTGTCCCCGTGTGTCATCCCTTCAGCCTACGAGGGCTTACGATCGAGCCCGTGAACGGTGGTGGATCACGATGACCCTGACGCAGCGCTTGACCGGGGCGCGGCGTTGACCGGGGCGCAGGGTTGACCGGGGCGCGGCGTTGATCGGGGCGCAGGCGCTGATCGGCAGCCTGACCGGCGCGGACGTCGACGTGTGCTTCATGAACCCGGGCACGTCGGAGATGCACTTCGTCGGCGCGCTGGATGCGGTGCCCGCGATGCGCGGGGTGCTCGCCCTGTTCGAGGGGGTCGCGACCGGGGCCGCCGACGGGTACGCCCGGATCGCCGGCCGGCCTGCCGCGGTGCTGCTGCATCTCGGGCCCGGCCTGGCCAACGGGCTGGCCAACCTGCACAACGCCCGCCGGGCCCGCACCCCGGTGGTGGTCATCGTCGGCGCCCACGCCACCGGCCACGTCCGCTACGACGCGCCGCTGCAATCCGACATCGAGTCCCTCGCGCGCACCGTGTCGGGCTGGGTGCACACCTGCGGCACCACCCGCGACCTGGCCCAGGACGCGATGCGCGCGGTGGCCGCGGCCCGCGCCGGGCAGATCGCCACCCTGGTGCTGCCCGCCGACGTGTCCTGGAGCGAGGGGGCATCGCCCGCCCGCCCCCGGCCGTCGGCGCAGCCATTCACGGTCGACCATAGTCAGGTATCAGCGACTATTCCATTGCTGTCCCCTCAGGCGATGCTCTTCCTCGGCGGGCGGGCGCTCACCGAGCGCGGCCTGCGGGCGGCCAGCCGGGTGAGCGCCGCGACCGGGGCGCGGCTGCTGGCCGAGACGTTCCCGGCGCGGATGGAGCGCGGCGCCGGGGTCCCGGCCGTTGACCGGCTGGCCTACCTGGCCGAGCAGGCCGAAGCCCAGCTGGCCGGGGTCGGCCAGCTCATCCTGGCCGGGGCCCGCTCGCCCGTGTCGTTCTTCGCCTATCCCGGCCGGGCCAGCGACCTGGCCCCCGGTCCGGTGACCGTCCTGGCGGACCGCGACCAGGACGTCGAGGCCGCGCTGGACCTGCTGGCGGACCAGGTCGCGGCGGGGACGCCACCGGTGCTGACGGAGGCGGCCGCGCCGTGGCCGGCCGAGCCGGGCCCGCTCACCGCGATCAGCCTGGCCAACACGATCGCCGCCACGCTGCCCGAGTACGCCATCGTGGTCGACGAGGCCAACACCTCGGGCTTCGCGCTGCCCGCGGCCCTGGCCGCCGCGCCGCGGCACACCCTGCTGACCCTCACCGGCGGCTCGATCGGGCAGGGCATGCCGGCCGCGACCGGCGCGGCCATCGCGGCCCCGGACCGGCCGGTCCTGTCGCTGGAGGCCGACGGCAGCGCGCTCTACACCATCCAGGCGCTGTGGACCCAGGCGCGCGAGCAGCTCAACGTGACGACCGTGCTGATCAACAACGCCGCCTACGCGATCCTGCGGATGGAGCTGGCCCGCACCGCCGCCGGGCAGGCGGGGGAGCGGGCCGCGCGGATGCTCGACCTGTCCGGCCCCACCCCGGACTTCACCCAGCTCAGCGCCGGGCTCGGGGTGCCCGCGAGCCGCGCCACGACCGCCGCGGAGCTGGACCGGGCGCTGCGACTGGCCTACGCCGAACCCGGACCGCACCTGATCGAGGCGATCGTCCCTCCGATAGTCCCGCCGTCGTCAGGGACGGCGTGGTGACCGCTGCCCGGCCCCGGCCCTGACGCGCCAGCGGCCGGGCCTGGCGGGCCCGGCCGTGGCACCCCCGGGCCTTTACGCCTGGCTGAGGAGCTCGGCGAGCTCGGCGTCGATGTCCAGGTAGGCCGACTCCTCGCCGTCCGCGACCAGCTGGTAGGTGCGGATCAGGAACGCCTGGATCGCCGCCGCGCTGGCCTCGAACTGAGCATGGCCGAACGGAGACGTCATCGAGATGTTGAGGATTTTCGGGCTCAGGGTGGCTTCCGCGTCGGGGGATGCCGTTGATGGCCAGGCCTGGACATCCCCGATCCCCTCACGAGAGTGCAGGGCTGCCGCGAGCAACTCGCGGGCGAGCGTCCACTCCACCGGTTCGTCCGTGCCTATGTGAAATGCCATCTTGACCGCGTACGGGTCCTGACAGCTGTAGTACAGGCTGGCCATCAACGGCACGATCGTGCGCTCCGGGCCGATTAGCCTCAGGCCGAGCTCGGCCGAGACCGCGGCGCGGCTATTGCTGTTCATCTCCTGCCACCCCCAGTGACATTTGGCGGGTCACAGCCACGGCCTTTGGTGGCGGCCGGAGCGTGCTCATCATCTACCGCTACAGTCCCCCGTCCCGGTAGCCGCGTGGTTCCCCGCATCGGTGCAGGATGGTTGCAGACCGAGGAGCAGTCCCGATGACGACCAGGCCGCAGCGCTCTTTCGGTGACTATCAGCTGGAGATCTACGATTCCGCTGCCGGGCGGCGTTCCGGGCGTGCCCGGAATGCCGGTTGCCTGCCCGGAGGCCCGGCGATATGTCTGCAGTTTCGGGGGTGATAGCACCCGGAACTGTAAACATATGGGACGGCAGTCCCCGTGGACGGGGCGGCAGGGGCACGGAGTGCCCGCAGCAGGGAAGAAATCACCGCAAACCGGGCAACCGCCGGTGCCGCGCGCTCCGCAGCCGCGACACACCGGAACTTTCTTTATTTTGGAATGATCACATGACCCACCAGGGTTTCCGCTGAGCCCGGATCTTCCGCGTTAATGGCCCGGACGCTGAAATCTATGTTCGATCTGGTGCCCGCGGGGTTGACGAGGCTGATGAAGCAGCAAGGGAACGCCCTTCTGCCAGCGGAATACGGCGCGATGTCAGGACGGCGCGTGCGGACGGGGTCAGCGCGGAAGTCCTCAGGAGCCACAGCCCGCCCCGCGGCAGTCAGCCTCGCTTAAGGCTGCCGATGCTGAGAGACCCGCTCCGGAACGCCGGTCCGTCTTCCTCTACCTCGCGTACGTAGGTGGCTGGGTCCTTGTCCACGACCGGGACTCCGGCGAAGGTCCGCGCCTCGAAGGCAACGAAAGCGACGGCGAGCTGATGACGGCGCTGCAGCCCGGCCAGGCGGCGGAAGTCGGTCAGGCCCTCACGTTCCTCTTCGGCCATGTGATCGCTGTTGGCCAGGTTCGCTGCCCCGACCGCGGCGAACCACTCGTCGGTGCCGACCTGGCGGCGGGCCACCTCGGTGACCGCGTCCCTGATCTCGTTGTGGTCATGGATGGCATCGAGGGTTTCACCCTCCACCCCGGCCGTCCGATGCGCCGCCAGACCGACCTGAAGTAGCGCGGGATAGAAGACCTCCTCCTCGGCCGCCGCGTGCAGTTCGAGGAACGAAGCCAGCCGGTCCCACACGGCGGATAGCGCTCCGGTTTCCGCGCGATCGATCTGCTCCAGGATCGCGAACAACCGCCGCTGCTCATGATGGTCATCAAGGATCAGCTGGGTGATGTCCACAGTTCCTCCCTGGCGCCGTGTCCCTGCCCGGCAGGCATGCCCGCCATCAGCCGACGATAACGCACGGTGCCCGAGGGAGCCCTGCCACCCGGGGCGCGCCAGGTCCTGGCCCCGGACGGGGGTGGCCGGCCTGGGATCTGGCCGGCACGCTGCCACATCGAGCCGGCCCCAGCCGGCCCGCTGCCACATCGTGCCGGCCCCAGCCGACGCTGGCGCGGGACGCATGAGCGGCGTGAGGCGCCCGGGGCGTGAGGCGCGGGGCCAGGGGGCCGGCACCGCCCGGAGCGGCCTGGTGGCGCAGCAACCGCGCCCGCGCGAACGACTCCGCCGCAGTCCCCGGCCGGGCGAACATGGCCCGGTGCGGCACCAGCGATGCCGCCAGGTCACCGTATTCGCCGCTGCCATCCATCAGCTCATCCCCGCGGAAGTCACCAGAACCTGCACATCAGACGGGACTTTGGTCCCCGAACCTCGTGACGCACATCACTACAGGCCACTCTCGTCCAGGGACCAAACTCAGCCCATCAAATCCGTTGCCATGCGGACTGGTCCGCGCGCCAACCTGGAGGCTCCGGTGGGAACCCTAGCTTTGGCGGGACACGCTCCCGCCGCCATCAACTTGAACCACCCAGGTTCATACGTGAATTGGAACATCTTCACCATTTCGGTGGCGAACCTCGTGCTCATCGCGGTGATGGTCGCCATCTTCGGTGCCGCGCTGCTGCTGCCGTTCCCCGGCCGCTACCGCAATGACGGCCCGGCGCAGGTGGCAGAACCGGACGAGGCCGCCGGCTTCCAGGTGGCCGAAGGGGACGAGCGGATGTGGACGGCGCGCGTGCGCCGCCGCGCCATGACCTCGCTCCCGCCGAACAAGCTCCTGCCTGATCGCCAGCCCGCCTACGTCGCCTCCTGGGTGTACGTGTTCGGCGTCGGATCGCTGGCCGCGTTCGGCGTGGCGATCGTGAGCGGTTTCGCCATCGCGCTCGGCGGCTCCGACTGGTGGCACACCAACTCGGTGGGCCACTTCTTCAACAGCCTGCACCTGTGGAGCGTCGAGCTCTTCATGGCGCTGCTGGTCATCCACCTGTGGGGCAAGTTCTGGATGGCGGCCTGGCGCGGCCGCCGCACCATGACCTGGATCACCGGCATGGTGGCCTTCCTGGCCTCGATCGTGGAGTGCTTCACCGGCTACCTGTCCCAGCAGAACTTCGACTCCCAGTGGATCGCCACCAACGGCAAGGACGCCTTCAACGAGGTCGGGGTCGGCGCGTTCTTCAACCTGATGAACTTCGGCCAGATGCTGCTGTGGCACGTGGTGCTCATCCCGATCGTGCTCATCGCGCTGATCGGCGCGCACGTGCTGCTGGTCCGCGTGCGCGGTGTCAGCCACCCGCTGCCGGTCCACCGGCCTCGCGGCGTGGCCGCCAGGCTCGCGGCGGCGAAGGCCGACCGGGCCGCGTGGCGCGGCCCGACCAGGCGCTATGACATCCTGAAGGAAGGCACCATCGCGACCGCGGTGATCCTGGTCCTCACCTTCGCCCTGGCCAGCCTGCTGTCCTCGCCCGACGACCCGCCGGTTACGGTGAAAAGCTGGGTCCAGGTCTTCCCCGCCGACTTCCTCGCCACCGCGGCGACCGAACTGGACGGCAGCAGCCTGACCGCGACCTACGGCCCGCCTTACAACACCAACGGAACCCCGCAGAGCGAATGGTTCGCCCCGGCGGACGTGGCCGGCGTGGTGCAGCCCATCAATGCGGCGCAGACCTTCGTGCTGGGACCGCTGGCCAGCGCGGCACCCACCGACCCGACCCTGGCCGCGGCCCTGGCCACCTACAACGCCGCGTCCGCCGACCAGCAGGTCAAGTGGGCGACCAACTACGGGAAAGCCGTCGCCAAGGTGACGTTCAGCAACGGAACGCCGGTGGTCCCCGCGGCCGACGACGGTCCCGTGCCGGTGATGCTGGCGACCGAGCTCACGCTGGCCCGCAGTGGCGGGATCGACACCGACCTGCTCGCCCAGCGGCCGTTCTACGGCTCCGACTTCACCAAGCCGCTGCTGTTCCTCGAGGACGGTGCCTACTACGCCAACCTGGCGACGGCCGATCACCTCACCGGCGACCAGTGGGGCGTGATGAACGAGACCGGCAGCTACCCCGGCCAGCCCTGGCTGTGGCTGTTCCAGATCTGGTACCACGTCAAGGGCTGGAGTAACTCCGACAACATCGACCTGATCGCCATCTACATGACCGGCGCGGCCACCCTGCTGCTGCTGTTCATCCCGTTCATCCCGGGCCTGCGCGACATCCCGAGGTGGATCCCGGTGCACAGGCTCATCTGGCGGAACTGGAACCAGCAGGGCGCCGCCGGGCCCACCGCGCAGGCAGAACCCGGCCCCAAGCCCGAACCCGCCGGGCAGAAGTAACCGCGGGACCTGGCCCGGGTGCGAGGGGAGTCCCCCTCGCACCCGGGCCTTCGCGCGGGCTGGGAGGATGACGGGATGCTCGCCGTCAGCTGGGACACCATCCGGCTGTTCCTGCACGTGCTGGCCGCCACGATCTGGGTCGGCGGCCAGCTGGTCCTGGCCGCGCTCGTCCCGGTCCTGCGGCGGTACGGCGCCGACGCCCTCGGGGCGGCCGCCCGCCGGTTCAACCAGGTCGCCTGGACCGCCTTCGGGGTGCTGATCGTCACCGGCATCTGGAACGTCGCCGCCGTCTCCCCGCCGGCCGGCCACGGCGCCGCCTACCGGACCACGCTGACCGTGAAGCTCGTGGCCGTGGTGATCTCCGGGGTCACCGCCGCCCTGCACATCCGGTCCCGGACGGCCCGGGGCCGCGCGGTCCTGGGCGCGCTCACCGGGCTCAGCGCGCTCGCCGCGCTGTTCCTCGGCGTGCTCCTGGCCGGCTGAAAGGGCCGGGCGAAGAGAAGAAAGGGAGCTAAGGGGTATGACCCGAGGCCAATCCGCCGTAATCTAGCTGCACAACCCGGACGGGAGGGCACTGCTGCCATGGGTGATGACCTCTTCCCGGTAGAGTGGACCGGCCGCCAGGCGATCGTGGCCTTCCCCTGGCATGTCGACCTGTCGAACGCGGGCCGCCTCCGGGACCGGCTGCTGGCCGTGATCAACCGCGGCGCCGCCGTGCTGATCGCGGACATGACCGACACCGTGTCGTGCGACCATTCGGCCGTGGAGGCTCTCGCCCGCGCCTGCCAGCGGGCGCTGGTCAGCGGGACGCAGGTCCGGCTGGTGGTCTCCGCGCCGGCCGTCCGGCGCGTGCTCAGCATCGAGGGACTGGACCGGCTGGTGCCCATCTACCCCTCGCTGGAGGCGGCCACCGCCGCCGGGCGCGGACCGGACCCCGATACCGCCGCCTGGACAATACCAACAGCACAGACCGCACACACAACGCACGAAACACAGGCAACACACGAAGCAAGCGCAAGACGCGAAACGCAGACTACGGACGCTCCGGCGTCCGGCGCATCGTATTCGAACGGCCGTTCCCCGGCAGGCATCACCGCCGCGCCGGCGGGCACGATCACCCCGGCCGTCCTGTGGCAGTTGATCGACGCCCTCGGCGACGGCCTGGTGCTGGCCACCCAGGACGGGAAGATCGCCCTGGCCAACCGGCGGTGCGCGGAGATGTTCGGCTACCGGCGGGAGGAACTGATCGGGCTGCCGGTGGATGCGCTGGTCCCGTCCGACGTCCGGGCCGCGCACCAGGCCTACCGGGTCGGCTACCAGCAGGCGCCGCAGGCCAGGCCGATGGCCGAACGGGTCCGGCTCGCCGGTCTCCGCCGGGACGGAGCCACGCTGCCCGTCGAGATCAGCCTGAGCCCGTTGCCGACGGCCTCGGCGGACTTCGTCCTCGCGGTGATCCGCGACGCTGCCGAGACCCGGCGTCCGCATGATCTCGCGGAACTTGCCAGGAGAACCGTGACCGGTCAGGCGCAGGCCGCCACCGACCTGATGAACCGGGCGGTGCGGCATCTGTTCCAGGTCGGGCTGAGCCTGCAGACCGCCGCGAGCCTGCCCGCCGAAGTGGTGCGCGACCGCCTCGCCGACGCGGTGGACCAGCTAGACGACGTCATCCGCGAGATCAGGGACTACGCCTTCACCTCCGGCGGCGCCGACTCGGTGCCGTTAGGGACGGGGTGACCGGTGATCTGGGCCGCCACCCGGGCGAGGAACCTGCGGACGGTCGCGGCCGCGACCCGGTGCAGGAGGGTCCGGTCGAGCGCCTCGCCCAGCCCGCCGAGCGGCGGCCGGTAGGACCCGGCCATCGCTAGCACCGTGCCCTCCCCGCGAGCGGTGAGCGTCAGGTCGGCATCAAGCACGGGGAACAGCCCGCCGCCCACGCCGGCGGCCTCCCAGCGCAGCGCCAGACCGGCCGACGTGTCGATCCAGGACAGCTCGCGGACCTGCACCTGGATTAGCTTGGACAGGCCGCCCGCGCCCACCCGGGCCAGGCCGGTGTAGGCATCATCGGATGGCTCGAACAGGGCCCCGCTCTGGCTGAGCTGCGCCAGCCTTTCCCTGGCGATGGCGAAACTGACATCCAGCCATATCTCATCGCCAACGAACATCCTTGCATTGCACCGGTCGGGGACCGCGCCCGGACAGGGACGTTGGTCCCTAGTTTACCGGGCATGAGGCCCGCAACCAGTACCCACCATCAGCAACACCCGCAACTGGCGGCAGCGCTACCGCAGCATTTCCCTGGCGATGACGAGCTGCTGGATCTGGCTGGTGCCCTCGTAGATCCGGAACAGCCGGACGTCGCGGTAGAGCCGCTCCACCGGGACACCCCGGATGTACCCGGAGCCGCCGTGGATCTGGACGGCACGGTCGGCGATCCGGCCGACCGCCTCGCTGGCGAAGTACTTCGCCGCCGAGGGCGCGAGCCGCCGGTCGGTGCCCGCGTCGTACCGGGCCGCGGCGTCGAGCACCAGCGCGCGGGCCGCCAGGTACTCGGTCTGCGAGTCCGCGAGCATGGCCTGGACCAGCTGGTACTCACCGATCGGATGGCCGCCCTGGGAACGCTCCCTGGCGTAGGCCACGCTCTCGTCGATCAGCCGCGCCGCGACCCCCACGCACATAGCCGCGATGACCAGCCGGCCGTGCGCCAGGCTCCGCATGGCGGTGGCGTAGCCGGCCTGAGCCGCCTCGCCGACCAGCGCGTCCCTGGGCACCCGGACGCCGGTGAAGGCGACGTCGGCGGTCCACGCGCCGGCCTGGCCCATCTTGTGGTCCCGCGCGGCCACGCGAACCCCGTCCAGCCGGGCGGGCACGACGAATACCCCGATGCCCTTGCCGGGGGGCGCCTGCGGGTCGGTGCGCGCGAACACCATGAAGATGTCCGCCGCCGGGGCGTTGGTGATGTAGCGCTTGAGGCCGTCGATGACCCAGCCGTCGCCCTCCGGCGCCGCCGACGTCGTCAGGCGGCTCGGGTCGGAGCCCGCGTCCGGCTCGGTCAGCGCGAACGACGCGACCACCTCGCCGGAGGCCAGCCGCGGCAGCCACTGCTTGCGCTGCTCGTCGGTGCCGGCCAGGACCAGGACCTGCCCGGCGATGCCGTTGTTGGTGCCGAACAGCGACCGGAACGCCGGGCTGGTGTAGCCGAGCTCGATGGTGACCAGCACCTGCTGCCCGACCGACAGGCCTAGGCCGCCGTACTCGGCGGGCAGGGCGTAGCCGTACAGTCCTATCTCCTTGGCCTGCGCGATCAGCCGGGCCGGGATCTCGTCAGACTCGTCGATGCCGGCCTCGGCGGGCATCACCTCGCTCCGGATAAAGTCCCGCAGCACCTCGATCAGCTGATCGAACTCGGTCGTGGTCACCATGAGCCCAGTTTCGGGCTATGAGCGAGCCCCTGTCCAGAATGAAGCTGCCCAGCAGGGCCAGGACCGAGAGCGGCCTAGAGACCGGTCTCGCCGAGCTCGATGTTGCGCGCTGTCCTGGTGACCGCGCCGGCCAGCCGGGCGGCGAGGACCACGGGGACGATCGTCAGCAGGATGATGACGGATACCACCGCGTTCACCTCGGGCAGCTGCTGCCCGAGCCGGATCGCGCCGAAGATCCACAGCGGCAGCGTGTTCTGCGCGCCCGCGGTGAACACCGTCACGATGACCTCGTCGAAGGACAGGCCGAAGGCCAGCAGCGCGCCGGAGACCAGCGCGGTCGCGGTCAGCGGCAGCGTGACGTAGCGCAGCGTCTGCCAGCCGCGCGCGCCCAGGTCCATGGACGCCTCGGCCAGCGAGCCTGGTGTCCGCCGCAGCCGGGCGATCAGGTTGTTGAACACCACCACGATGCAGAACGTGGTGTGCCCGATGACGATGGTCAGCGTGCCGAGCTGGATCCCGGTGAACGAGAAGAACGAGTTCAGCGCGATCCCGGTGATGATGCCGGGCAGGGCGAGCGGCAGCACCAGCAGGAACGAGATGGCCTCGCGGCCGAAGAACGCGAACCTGTGCAGCGCGTACGCCACGGCGGAGCCGAGCAGCAGGGCCAGCGCGGTGGCGACAAGACCGACCCGGACGGACAGCAGGAACGCGCTGCGCACCTGGGGGTCGTGCCACGCCACGCCGAACCAGTGCAGCGAGAAGCCCGCGATCGGCCAGCTCTCGATGTTCGAGGAGTTGAACGCGTACAGCACGATGAGCGCGATCGGGACGAACAGGAACGCCAGGACCAGGATCACCCAGGCCCACAGCGCGACGCGCAGCCCCCGCGACTCCATCGCCTAGATCTCCTCGAACGCGCCGAGCGCCCGCGCGCTGAGCAGGTAGGCGGCCATGATGACGATCGGCACGAGCGCCATCGCCGCAGCGAACGGCACGTTGTTCGCGATCCCGATGTTGGAGTAGATGATGTTGCCCATGAAGTTCGCGCTCGTCCCGCCGACCAGCAGCGGCGTGATGTAGTCCCCGAGGGTCAGCGAGAACGTGAAGATCGACCCGGCCACGATGCCCGGCAGGGCGAGCGGGAGCAGCACCAGCCGGGTGGTCCGCCAGGTCCGCGCGCCCAGGTCCTGCGACGCCTCGATCTGCGAGGCCGGGATCCGCTCCAGCGCCGCGTACACCGGGATGATCATGAACGGCAGCCAGAGGTAGCAGAACACGGTGAACACGGCCCAGTTGGTGTAGATCAGGTGTACCTTCAGCGCCCAGTCAAGCAGCCCGCCGCGGGTGAAGATCAGCAGCCAGGAGTACACCTTGGCCAGGTAGCTGGCCCACAGCGGCAGCAGGATCGCCACGAACAGCGCCGTCCTGGCCCGGGGCGACGCGACCCGGGCCATGAAGTAGGCGAACGGGAAGGCGACGACGGCGTCGGTCACGGTGACCGCCGCCGCCATCCCCGCCGTCCGGCCGATGATGCCCCGGTAGGCCCCGCTGGTGAAGATCGTGCTGAAGTTGTTCAGGGTCCAGACCCGCTCGATGTTGGTGGTGAACGGGTTGATCTGCCAGAAGGCCGTGATCAGCAGGACCACCAGCGCGGCCAGGTAGAGCAGCACGAACCAGGCCAGCGGCGGGGTGAGCAAGATGGTGGCCCGCGCCCACGGTCGGCGCCAGAGCAGGGCCGAGACGCGGGCCGGCCGCCTCGCTCTTACTTGACCTGCGTGTTCCACGCGGCCACCCACTGGGCGTAGGGCACGCAGCCGGACTGGCCGTTGTCACACGTCGCGAGCGGCGTCTTCCACAGGCTGATCGAGTCGAAGTAGCTCTGCGGCGCGTTGGCGTGGTACTCCTCGCACGACCCGGCCTGCAGCTTGTTCATTTCGGCGCAGGCCAGCTTGTTGTCCGGGGTCTCGCCGTAGTTCACGGCCTGCTCGGCCTGGACCTTGGGCGTGCTGATGTACTGCATCCACTTGTACGCGCAGTTCGGGTGGGGCGCCTTGGCCGCCAGCATCCAGGTGTCGGCCCAGCCGGTCGCGCCCTCGCTCGGGATCACGGTGCCGATCGAGAACTTGTCCGCCTTCAGCGTGCTGACCTGGTACGGCCAGCCCGCGCCGACGATCGCGTTGCCGTTCTTGAAGTCGAAGATCTCCTGGGAGGCCAGGCTCCAGTACTTCTCGATCAGCGGCTTCTGGCTGGCCAGCAGGCTCACCGCCGCCTGGAACTGCGGCTGGGTCAGCTCGTACGGGTCGGTGATGCCCAGCGACGGCTTGTGCGTCTTCAGGTACAGCGCCGCGTCGGCGATCTGGATCGGGTTGTCCGGCACCGTCACCTGGCCCTTGTACTTCGGGTCGTAGATGACGCCCCACGAGGACGGGGCGGTCGGGAAGTCCTTGGTGTTGTACATCAGCACGTTCGGCCCCCACTGCAGGGAGATCCCGTAGTGCACGCCGTTGATCGTGTTGAAGGCCGGCGACTGGAAGGCGGGGAAGAAGTCCTTCCAGCTCGGGATCAGGGTGACGTTCACCGGGTGGGCGTCGCCCGCGTACAGGATGCGCAGGTCGGCGTCGCCCGAGGAGGACACCATGTCGTACTGGCCGCCGCCGTTCTTCATCAGCGAGACCATCTCGTCCGAACTGCCCGCGTACTTCGCGTTCACCTGGCAGCCGGTCTGCTGCTCGAACGGCTTGACCCACTTGGGGTCCAGGTAGCCCTCCCAGGCGATGAGGTTGAGCTGGCCCTCGCCCGTCCCGATCTTCTGCAGCACCGGCAGGCTCGCGGTGGGCACGGTCTGGCCCGCCACCGCGCCGCCCCCGTTCTGGCTGGCGCTCCCGGTGCCGCCGGTGCTGCTGCTGCTGCTGGAGCTGCCGCTGCCGCAGCCGGCCGCGATGACGGACACCACCGCGAGTCCGAGCGCTATCGTCATCGGGCGTGTCCGCCCGCTGGTTCTCCTCATGGGCCCTCCCCTGACGGGATCGTGAACGCCTGCTCAGGTCGCCAGGCGATGCGCACCCGGCCGCCCCGCAGGTCGGTGCGGGCGGGTGCCTCGGTGTTCTGCCGGCTGACCACCAGCTCGCCGCCGCCGTCCAGGTCGACGACGTAGCGGGTCAGGACGCCCGCGTAGATGACGTCCTTGATCTGGCCGGATTCCGCGTGCGTGCCGGGCGGGTCCGGCTCATCGTCGCCGACCAGGGTGATCTTCTCCGGCCGCACGGTGATCGTGTGGCCGTCCCGCTCGATCAGGTTGGAGACGCCGATGAACCCGGCCACGAACGGGGTCCGCGGCCGCTCGTACACCTCGACCGGCCCGCCGGTCTGCTCGATGCGGCCGCCGGTGAGCACCGCGATGCGGTCGCTCATCGTCAGCGCCTCTTCCTGGTCGTGCGTGACGTAGACGAACGTGATGCCCACCTCGCGCTGCACCCGCTGCAGCTCGAGCTGCATCTCCTGGCGGAGCTTGAGGTCCAGCGCGCCGAGCGGCTCGTCGAGCAGCAGCACCTCGGGCTCGTTGACGATGGCCCTGGCCAGCGCGACGCGCTGGCGCTGGCCGCCGGACAGCTGGGCCGGCTTGCGCTCGCCGAGGCCGGGCAGCCGGACCATCTCCAGCGCGCGGCCGGTCTTCTCCCGCCGCTCCGCCCGGGGCATCCGGCGCACCCGCAGGCCGTACTCGATGTTCTGCGCCACCGTCATGTGCGGGAACAGCGCATAGTCCTGGAACACGGTGTTGACGTCCCTGGCGTACGGCGGCACCTGGGTGACATCGCGGCCGCCGAGCTCGATCCGCCCGCCGTCCGGGCGCTCGAACCCCGCGATCAGCCGCAGCAGGGTGGTCTTGCCCGACCCGGACGGGCCGAGCAGGGTGAAGAACTCGCCGGCCCGCACCACCAGGTCGACGTCGGCGAGCGCGACCACGCTGCCGTACCGCTTCCGCAGGCCGGTGACATGGATCGCCGGCGCCGCGGCAGCCGGATCACCTGCAGCGGCGGGCTGCGCAGGGCCCGGAACCGTGATCATCCGGCTCGTTGTACCACGGTTCAGCCAAGACCCGCAACGAGGCTCCTGCTCGCGCCGCGCCCTGCCCTAGCCTGGACCTCATGGAGTGGACGGGACAGGTTTACGCGGACACCCCGACCGTGGCGGCCCGGATCTTCATCGCGGCCCCGCCCGAGCGGGTGTGGGCCCTGGTCAGCGACATCCACCTGATGCCGGGGCTGAGCGCCGAACTGCAGGCGGTGGACTGGCTGGACGGCGTCACCGGGCCGGCCCTCGGACACCGCTTCACCGGTCGCAACTCCAATCAGTACCGCGGAACGTGGGACACGGTCAGCACGGTGATCGAGTGCGACGAGCCGCGGTGTTTCGCCTGGGCGGTGGGCGATCCCGGTCACCCGATGGCGACCTGGCGGTTCACCCTGCGGCCCGAGGGGGATGGCACGGTGCTCGAGCAGTGGGCCCGGATGGGCCCCGGCCGCTCCGGCCTGAGCTTCGCCATCGACGCGCTGCCGGACAAGGAGGCCAAGATCGTCTTCGTCCGGCTGCGGGAATGGGAGACCGGCTGCAAGCACAACCTGGCGGTCATCAAGGAGATGGCCGAACGGGCCGGGTGATGCGCACCGCCACCACCATCGAGGCCACGGCCGGGAAAGAAGCGGTCGAGTTCGCCGTCGAAGCCGAGAAGCTCGGCCTGGACATCTGCTGGGTGGCCGAGGCCTGGGGCGCGGACGCGCCCGCACCGCTCGGCTACCTCGCCGCCCGCACCACCACGATGCTGCTCGGCTCGGGCGTGATCCAGGTCGGCACGCGCTCGCCGGTCACGATCGCGCAGACCGCGATGACGCTGGCCCACATGTCCGGCGGCCGGTTCCTGCTCGGCCTGGGGGTCTCCGGGCCCCAGGTGATGGAGGGGCTGCACGGCATCCCGTTCGGTCATCCGCTGGGCCGCATGCGTGAGACGGTCACGATCGTGCGGCGGGTCCTCACCGGGGAGAAGGTCTCCTTCTCCGGGAGCCACCACCAGATCCCGCTGCCTGGTTCTAAGGCGATGCGGGTCGGCCTGCCGCCGGTATCGGTGCCGGTGTACCTGGCCACGCTGTCGCCGAAGATGCTGGAGCTGACCGGCGAGATCGCCGACGGCTGGCTGGGCACCAGCTTCGTGCCCGAGCGCGCCGGCGCCTACCTCAGCCACCTGGACGCCGGCCTGGCGCGGGCCGGGCGCACCCGGGCCAGCCTGGACGTCTGCCAGGGGGCCGAGATCGCCCTGGTGGACGAGGCGGACCTGGCCGGCGCGGTGGCCGGCCGCAAGAAAGAACTGGCCTTCTCCCTGGGCGGCATGGGCACGGCTACGGCCAACTTCTACCACGACGCCTACAGCCGCCAGGGCTGGGCCGAGGTCGCCGCCCGGGTCCGCGAGCGCTGGCAGGCCGGCGACCGCGACGGCGCCACCGCCCTGGTCACCGACGAGATGATCCTGGCCACCACGCTGATCGGCACCGAGGACATGGTGCGCGCCCGGCTGCGGGCCTGGCGGGAGGCCGGTGTCGACACCGTCCGCCTCTACCCGGCCGGCGACACCCTGGCCGCCCGGCTCGACACCCTGGGCCGCGGCATCGACCTGGTCCGCGCGCCCTAGCCCTCGGGTCCGCCGCGCAGCACTCTCGTCGCACCCCGCCGCCGGCCGCCGCGCGACCAGGAAGTCGGCCGCCGACGCCGCCCCTGGCCGCTAGGAGAGGGCCCGGGGTGGGTCCCGAGGTGCTTGCTGGCGGACGCGGTCGCCATCCTGCGGGGTGGCCGAGCCGAACAGGATCTCCGGGCGCTGGCCCGGCCGGAAGACCAGTAGGCTGAGCTGCCCGCCTATCCCGGTTTCCGCGCCGCACTCCGGGCACCGTGGCGGGGTCAGCTCGCCTTCTCCCGCGCGGCGCAGCAGGTCGGGCTGCTCCTCGCCGTCCACGACCAGCCACACCGCCAGCGACCCCTCGTGCCCGTTCTGGCATCGGTAGGGAAAGCGCTGGCTGTAGCTGCCCATCC
>WNGH01001338.1_pt2 | contig 22975 bp, 30 predicted proteins | sample 5400631 | NCBI WGS metagenome assembly WNGH01 (sample SAMN13153373, study PRJNA577476) | soil metagenome | isolation source: 115 cm soil or saprolite under Garry oak tree replicate 1 | place: USA:California | collected 2016-06-15
CGGGGGTTCCGCGGTGTCCCGATGGGTGATCGGGCCGGGACCAACCGGGGAAAGGGGACGATGATGTGTGCCCGGGCGATCGACGGTGAGACCTGAAAATCCTGGCGGCGGCGGTTCAATCCCGTCCCTGCCCACAAACGGAACGTCAGGGTGCCCGGGCCAAGTTCGGTGAGCTCGCTCTCAAGATAGCGATCTGAATGCTCACGTCCACCGGGCGCCGCCTTCCGGTGCCGCCGCGTGGCGGGTGACGACCTCCAGCCAGCGGGCGCCGTAGCGCTCGGCCTTGTGCGGCCCGATACCGTGGGCCAGGCGCAGCCCGTCCATGGTACGCGGCCGGAGCAGGGCGATGTCACGGAGCGTGCGGTCGCTCGCGACCATGAACGGGGCCAGCTTGTCCTGCTGCGCCAGCCGGAGCCGCTCGCGCCTGAGCGCCTCGAAGAGCGTCTCGCCAGCGGCGTCGAGAACCGGCTCGGCGTCACCGCCCATTGACGGCTGCACAGCGCTCCGGGATGGACCTCTTCGCGACTGCCCTCGCGCACTCTCGAGGGGCGGCAGGAGCACGCGCGCCTGGTGTTCGCCCTTCATCACGGCCCGGCCGTCGTCGGTAAGGAGCACGACGGGCCGCTCCCTGCCCGAGAAGCTCACCCATCCCGCGGTGACGCAGCGGCGGAAAAGCTTGAGAATCCATCGCTCGGAGTGCGATCGCAGGTTGCCGAAAGTCTTGAGGCCCGTAAGCCCCGCGCGCTCGAGCTTTGGGTCGGCGTCGCCGTGCACAAGCTTCACGGCTGCCAGCAGCCCGAAGCGTCCGTGCACCCGCGCCACGCCGGACAGCGCCTTTCGGACGATGAGCGCCGTCTCGGCCGGACTGTGCGGCGCCTCGGCCGTGGCCAGCCTCCGGCAGACGTCGCAGCGCCCGCAGCCGTTCAGCGTTTCCGCCTCGTCTCCGAAGTAGCGCAGGATCGCATCGTGCCGGCAACTGCCGCCTTCGACCCAGCGGATCAGCTCGAGGAAGAGACCCCACTTGTGCTCGATCACGGCCGCGGCCACCGGGGCTTCGCCGCCGCGTTCGAGTAGCGCGCGGCGGAGTGGCAGGTCGCGCGGCGAGACGAGCAAGAGGCCGAGCGCTTCGCTGCCGTCGCGCCCGGCGCGCCCGACTTCCTGGTAGTAGGCCTCGATGGAGCCGGGTGGGCCCAGGTGGACAACCGCACGGACGTCCGGGCGATCGATCCCCATGCCGAAGGCATTGGTGGCCACGACGACCTCGATCCGGCCGTTAGCGAAGGCGCGCTGCGCCCTATCGCGCTCGGCGGCGGAAAGGCCGGCGTGATAAACGCAGACGCCCCAGCCGAGACTCGCGAGCCGGGCGCCCTCGTCCGCCGCACGTCGGCGCGTGGGCGCGAACACGATGGCGGTGCCCCGCCCCTTGCCCGGGCCGCCGAGCGCCTCAGCCAGCCCGGCGTCGACCGCGGCGCGAGCGTCGGCCGCGCTCTCGATCTCGAGCGCACGGAGCGACAGGTTCGGCCGCGCGAAGCCGCGCACGAGCTGTGGCGTGTCTGCCGGCAGCCCGAGCCGGGCCAGGATCTCGTCGCGGACGACCGGCGTCGCCGTGGCCGTGCACGCCAGCACGCGCGCGCCCGGCAGCTCGCTCACGAGCCCGCCGATCTCCAGGTACTCCGGCCGGAAGTCGTGGCCCCACTCGCTGATGCAGTGGGCCTCGTCGACCGCCACGAGCGGGCAGCCGACGCCCGCGACGAGGCCGCGGAAGCCGGGGAACGTCAGCCGCTCCGGCGCCACGTAGACCAGACGGAAGGCACCGGCCGCCATGCGCGCCATCCGCCGGCGCATCTCAGCCGCATCCAGAGTCGAGGCGAGGAAGGTCGCCGCCACCCCGCGCGCGCTCAGCGCCTCGACCTGGTCGTGCATCAGAGAGATCAGGGGCGAGATGACCAGCGACGTCCCCGGCAGGAGGCTCGCCGGGAGCTGGTAGATGAGGCTCTTGCCCCCGCCGGTTGGCGCGACCAGGAGGAGGCGGCGGTGGGCCAGCAGCGTCTCGATCGCCTCGCGTTGGCCCGGGCGGAACTCCGGGTAGCCGAGCCGCCTGAGGCCCTCCTCGAGGTCGATCACGGGCTGCGCGCTCTGCCGGTCTCGGGTGAGTTACTCGCCCCGGAGCTCTCGTAGCCGCCGCTTCAGGGCCGTCATGCGGTCATTCATCTTGTCGCCGAGGCGAGACAGCGGACTCATGCGCTTCTTCTGCGCCGCCTGTCGTGGCGGTGGTGTCTTCGTTCCGTGACAGTACGAGCATCCCGTCTTCAAGCCGTGCTTGCACTCGCTCATGTCTCACGGTTCTCCCTGGGACCAGCATACCCGAGAGACCGCGTGCGATAGAAGTTCTCGAGGTGACCTTCGACGAGGAGTTGCCAATTATTGTAGCCCTTTGCACGCCGGGCGACGCGGCGCTATGTCTTCGTCCGCGTGAGCTTAAAGCGTCGGGATGGCAACACTAGAGACCTTTCGAGGTGGGGCCGGGACGAGCGAGCGCCCCGGCCCCGCGCGCCTCAACGCGGACCGCGAACGAGCTTCGAGGACGTCACAAGTCTAGAGCGCCCGATACACCTCGGTCTCGAACTTCCCGAGCAGGTCGATCGCGACGTGGTCGTAGAACGGGAAGACCTGAGAGAGGAAGACGCCACAGACGCGCTTGGTGCGGTCGATCCAGAAGTAGGTGTTTGCGAGCCCGGCCCACGCCAGACTGCCGGCCGAGCGGCCGGTCGGCGCTTGCTGGGTGTTGAGCAAAAAGCTCAGGCCCCACTTCTTGGACATCCCCGGGAAAAGCTCGATGTCGTGGGACAGCGCCGGGATCGCGGTTCTGAACACGCCGACCTCGAGTGCGCCGATGTGGTTCTGCGCCATGAGGGCGACGGTTTCGGGGCGCAGGAGCCGGGCGCCTTTGAAGCTGCCGTCGTGCATGATCATCTGCGCGAAAGCCAGGTAGTCGGTGGCGGTGCCGTACAGCCCACCGCCGCCCATCAGAAACTCCGGGTTCTGGGGGAGCTCGAACTCGATCGGGGCGAGGGCTCCGCCCTCAGCCCGCTGGTGCACGCCCGCGAGTCGGGCGCGCTGTGACGGCGAAAGCTTGAACGCGGTGTCGTTCATGCCGAGCGGGCCGAAGATATTCTCCTGGAAGTACCGGTCGAGCTTCTGGCCGCTGGTGGCCTCGACCATCTTGCCGACCCAGTCGATGTTGATCCCGTACTCCCAGCGGTCGCCCGGATCGAACAACAGGGGGGTGGTCAGCGCCGCGTTCGTGCAGGTCGTGATGCCCGGCGTGCCCGTGGCGGTCTGGTACTGGGCGATCGCTGGCGCCCAGATCTCGTAGCCGAATCCCGCCGTGTGGGTCAGGAGGTGACGCAGCGTGATCGGCCGCTTGGGCTCCCGGAGGCGCGGCTTGCCGGCGGCGTCGAAGCCCTCGAGCACTTTCGCGGCGGCGACTTCCGGGACGACCTCGCGCGCCGGACGCTCGAGACCGAGCTTGCCCCGCTCGACGAGCTGCATCGCCGCCGCCGCGGTGATCGCTTTGGTCATCGACGCGATCCAGACCACCGTGTCGAGTGTCATTGGCGCGTCCTGACCGAGTTGCCGCTTGCCGAAGGCGCCCTCGTAGAGAACTCCCTTGTCGCTGGCGGCGACTGCGACGATGCCTGGCATGGCCTTCGACGCAACGGCTTGGCTGAAGATCGTGTCGATGCTCTTGAGGTTTGGCATTGGTCCATCTCCTTCTGGATGCGTCGTTCCCCGACCGCCGAACCACGATGGCTGAGACAGCTCGTCCTGCCACATCACGAGGTCGGCGACAGCTTATAGCAGGATCTCGTGCGTCTCAACGCCGGAGTGGATTGACCAGGCCACCGGTCCGTGTGCATCATCGGGCGCGTCACCGAGAGGAGGCACAGCACGATGATGCCTTCGCGACCGCCGTTTCGCGCCGATCACGTCGGGAGCCTGTTGCGCTCGCCGGCGCTGAAGGCCCTCAGGTTCCAGAAAGAGGAAGGAGTGGCGGGTGCCGAGGCGCTGGCCGTGGCCGAGGACGCGGCGATTCGCGACGTCGTCGCGCTGCAGGAGGACATCGGTCTCGAGGGGATTACGGACGGCGAGCTGCGCCGCAAGTCCTGGCACATGGACTTCCTGCTCCAGCTCGGCGGCTGGTCGAGCGAGGGCAAGACGATTCCCGTGACCTTCCACGGCGCGGCGGGCGACGTGGACTTCACCCGCCCGGACCTCGCGATCACCGCCCGCGTCACCCGGCCGAAGCCGATCTTCGTCGCGGCCTTCAAGTTCCTGAAGTCGGTCGTCGGGCGCACGCCGAAGCTGACCATCCCGTCGCCCTGCATGCTCTACTCGCAGGTAGGCCGGGCCAACATCGACGCCCGGGTCTATCCCGACCTCGACGCCTTCGTGGAGGACACCGCCGCCGCCTATCGGGTCGAGATCGCCGAGCTCTACGCCGCCGGCTGCCGCTATCTGCAGCTCGACGACGTCAGCCTGGCCTATCTCTGCGACGAGGAGATGCGCGCGCAGGGCCGGGCGCGTGGCGAGGATCCAGACGCTCAGCTCGCGCTGTCGGTGAAGCTGGTCCAGGCGACACTGCGCGACCGGCCCGAGGGCCTGACCGTCTGCACCCACCTGTGCCGCGGTAACTTCCGCTCGAGCTGGCGCGCCCAGGGCGGCTACGCGCGCGTCGCCGACACCATCTTCAACCAGATGCCCTACGACGGGTTCTTCCTCGAGTTCGACGACGCGCGCTCGGGCGACTTCTCTCCGCTGCGGTACGCGCCCAAGAACGTGCGGGTGGTGCTCGGGCTCGTCACGACGAAGCTCGGCGCGCTCGAGAAGAAGGACGACCTCAAGCGCCGCCTCGACGCGGCGTCCAAGCACATCTCGCTCGACCAGCTTTGCGTCAGCCCGCAGTGCGGCTTCTCGTCGACGATCGACGGCAACGAAATTGCGGTCGAGCAGCAGAAAGCGAAGCTGTCGCTCTGTGTCGAGCTGGCCCGCGACGTCTGGGGCGGCCTCTAGGTGTCGGGTCGCCCACGCCCGGGGTGTCTTCGTCCTGAGGACCCGTTACGCGGGTGCCTGGGCCACCTCTTCGAGGAAATAGACGTCTGGCTTATCCGTGACCCCCGCCCGCTTCATCGCCGCTCGCAGCTCCTTCGACCGGGCAAACTTGCGCGCCGTGTCGATGCGACTCCACTTGATGAGAATCACGGTCTCTTTGGGTCTATCCACGTTGCGGAAGAGGCGCGCGCCTCTGGAACCACCCGCTTTACGGGTTGTGCCGTGCGCGTCGTACACGGGCTTCCACTTGGCGAAGTTTCGGACCTTGTGCCTGATGAGGACGTAGGGCATGAGGTACCCTCCTTGGAAGAGATGCGGAGACTCTGGAGCGCTGGTCTGGGGTTGTCAAGGCGTTCCTGGCCGCGCGGTGAGGTTCTCCTCCGCGGGAGTTGGTGAGCCGACCCGATCAGGGTGGATCTAGCGAAGGAATTCGAACGGAGCGGCAGTCACGGAGCGCCGTCGATTCGGATCCAGCCGACCGAGCGCAACACCCGGTCGCCTTCGGCCGAGCGCCGATTCTCGTGGCGGCGCTCGATCGTGGGCCCGTCCGTCCATTGACGCCGCTCGGCTCGGCGGCGATCAAAGATCACCCTCACGCCGTCGTCGTCGTCGAACGCGTAGGCGAGAGACTCGTAGCGCTCGGGCAGGTCCCGAGATACGACGAACAGGACCCGACGGTCGGGTGGAACCGCGATCGAGCGCGGCACGGGATGCGATCGTGCCCGGACCCTCATCGGCCCCCAGCATAGCGGCAGATCCCTGAAGATTCCAAAGGTTCGTATCGCGCCTCGAAGGCGTATCGCGCCACCCGCAGGCGATGCGATCCTTTCGTCTTGGCCGAACAGGGGGTGGGAGACCTACCAGATCTAGCGGCTGCGGCGCGTGCGGCCCACCGGATCTCGGGCTGCGCGATCAGTGGTCGCGGCTCTCAGCGATTCTCGCCGGCTGACTCACCGTCGTTCACATCTATCTGGAGCCGACGCTCGGTGGCAGGTGGGTCCGCTCGATCAGAAGAGGCGAACGGCTGAATGCTGCAGCGGGGCCGCCGACCTTCGGACCCACCCCCGCGGCCGTCCGACATGCGGCGCGCTTCATCTTGCAGCAGCGCCAATGCGTGGGCAAGCACGGCTGCGTCCTGAGCCTCATAGATCAACACCACCAGGTCGCGCGTGAGCCCTTCGGACGCGGCCAGGGTGCCGCTGCGCAGCCGACCAGTCTGCCAGAGGCTGCCGAGCCGATTCACGGCCGTCAGCGCTCGATTGCGGACGTCCACGAAATGGTCCCGGGCCTCGACGGCATCGCACTCGGCGACCAGGCGCTGCTCCACGGCCTGCAGCTCACGCTTGAGCATCACGACCAGGTCCGCCAGAGTGGTCAATTCGCCGGAGGCGGGCGGAATTGCCTCGGTCGGGAGTGGCCCCGCGTACGCCGACCCGCAAGCCGCGAGGACTGCCGCGACGAGCGCGAACGAGGCGGCCGCATTGACGTTGCCCTTCATCCCGTCGACTCCTTGCCCGGGACAGAGCAAACGCCGTACCGGCGCTCAAGTGCCCGTCTTATCGATCACGTTGGTTCGAGTGCTTGGAGCGTAGTGACCAGGCGGCAACGGGCGTCTGACATCAAGACACTCGCGCCAACCCGAGCCCGCGCACCTGCGCCCGGCAATAACCGCCTTGACAACTCTCAGGTGGGGGCACAGAGTCTCCGCGCATCCTCGACGTCCGGGGAGCTGAGATGCCGCAGATAGAGTTTCTGGAAAGTCTTTCGACGCCCTTGTGGACCATGAAGAATGGCCGGCGGGGGCTGGCTGTCCTTTTCCTGGTCATGGGGGGCCTGGTCGCCTGCCCAGCCGCAGCGGTGGCGGGTGGGAGGTTCACCATCGGGGGTCGCGTCGTCGAACCTCAAGATAGCAACTTCGCTGGCGTCCGCCACGCCAGCCCGAAGTACCGGATCTCGGTCCAGATCAACCACGACACGCGAACTGTCGCCGACCTCGAGCTGAGCGTCGTCGACGAGGTGTTCCGCGTGCTCCTCGCTCTGCATCGGCGGGAGCCGTTCCTGACGGCCGATGCCATCCCGGTGGTGTTCATCGCCGACATGAAGATGCGCCGGTTCATCGAGGGGCCCAGGCGCCTGCTGTTCGGCAACCTGGAAACCGACCTCAAGAAGCAGCAGGAGGTCTACGTCTCCCCAACGGCGATCTTTGTCACGGAGGCCACCCTCGCCGACATCGAGAGACTCCAGGCCGCGCTACACCTGGGGTTGGGGTATCTCTTCGACGCGGATTTCTACCGGGCGGTCGTCGGGCTTGATCACGCCACTCCTCGCCCAGCCGACTGACGGGGGGACAGCGCTCGAGTGGCGCGGGACAGCGGACCGGTGCACCAAGCCTTGCGGAGACCGCCCGCCATCGCGCTGATCGCCAGCCTCTGCATGTTCGCCGTCGGGGCGACCATGGGCGGAGCTCTCGTCGCGTTGCAGGACGTGCTGTACGAGGTGGCGCGCGCGCAGGTCATCAAGCGCCCGGAGGTCCATGGCTTCGGCGGCGTGGAGGTGATCGACCAGCAGCGTATCGCTGAGATCGTCGAACAGGCCAACAACGCCTTCCGCATGCTGCATGTCCACGGCCTGGGCGTTGGCATGCTGATCCTCCTCGTCTCCATCGTCATCGTCAATCTTCCGTTGACCGAAGGGGCGAAGCGCGTGGGATGCGTGCTGATCTCCCTCGGCGCGCTCTACCCGCCTGGCTGGCTCATCCTGGGCTGGCTGATCCCGTACTGGGGCGTGAGGGCCCTGCGCACCCCCGTGGAGTGGGGCCTGTTCATCCCTTTTGGCGGCGCTGCCATCATCGCGATCTGGGGGACGCTCGTCCTGTACCTCATCGCTCTGTTCCGGCGCGAGCCGCGGCAGGGAGAGCGCCAGTAAATGCCTGAGATCAATCGCGACTCCCCAGGGAGGTGGCGCCGGATGCTCGCGATGGCGCTACCTTTCCTTGTCGTCTTCCCGGCGGTGGCCGAGGCTCATCTGTTCCATACCGTCTTCGAATTCCGTGACAATCAGCTGACCAAGGACTACCTGCTCGTCCTCCGGCTCGTCGAATTCCCCGATGAGAACTTCGCGATGGCGGAGGCTGTCTACCTCGGCGAGCAGCGGCTTCGGCTGAAGCCCGGCGGGTTTCGGACCTGGCTCAGGCGGCCCCTGGAACCGGGGATGGTGTTCAAGGCTGACTATCAGATGCACCGGTGGAGTGGGAGCGTGGAGGCCGAGTGCCGGCGCCTCGATCACGATTACGGGACCATGCTCCACCGGCGAATCGAGGCGGGCCTCAGCGCCCGGAATGCTGACGCCGTGAGGACGGCATTCCGCGAGATGTTCTTCCATCTGATCCGCGAGCTGTTCGACGCGATCGGGGCCCACCTCGGGGAGCCGGAGGCACCGATTCAGCTCTATGAGTTCTTGGCGCGCTACTTCAGCGTGGCCCACGAGGCGTTCCTGAACATCAACCACCGGAGCAGTGCCGTGGTGCTCCGGGCGGTCCTCGACGCGGTCGGGCGCACCCTGGGGGACGCGGAGCGGGGTACGCCGCCGGCGCCCGAAGTGTTCCACCAGCAGCGCGTGCGCTTCCTGCGCACGCTGGGGCACGCTCTACAGATCTCATGAGAGCCACCGTCCGGCTCCTCATGGCCGCCGCCCTCTCGGTGACCGTCGCCGGTGATGTCGCGGCCAACGGTCGTGAGGTCCAGCGAGAAATTGTCGCCCGCGTGGTGTCCGTGGACGCCCGGGCAGGCACGCTCGTCGTCGAGCGAGAGCTCCGTGGTCGCGTGTGGCGGCTCACGTTGCGCATTGCACCGGCCACCCCGATCTTCGCGTGTCGCCGGCCGCCGGCGACGCTGGCCGAGCTGCGGACCGGAGACGCGGTGAGCGTCTACTACGAGCCGGTGGGACGTGAGGGCTTGGCCAATCTGGTCGTCGTCGAGGCCCCGAAATGAGGGACCGCCGATGCGCGCGGTGACGCGGGTGATCGGCGTGGGCCTGCTCACGGCGCTCTGGGGGTCCTCCTTGGCCCTGGCGCACGAGGAGCGGCTGATGCGCGGTCGCGTGCAGGCCGTCGATCTCGACAAGAAGCTGCTCATGGTGCAGGACGCTGAACGAGACCGAACGGCGCGACTCATCGTGGATGCCGAGACCGAGGTGCAGCGGTGCCACCCGGGGTTGCCTGTGGCCGCGTTGCAACCGGGCGCGCGGATTCGGGCGAAGTACCTGGACAGGGCGACCGGTAGCTTCGAGACGCTGTCGATCCTGATGGTCCCTGGCCGCGAGTGAGCGAGGGGGGTGAGACCGGAACGGTTTGAATGATCACAAGAGGGGAATGCAATGAGAGCACCCGGATCCCGGGACTCAAGGAAGGATGACGCACTATGAAGAAAATCGTCGTGAGCAGTGTGACCCTCTTCTGGCTGCTGGGTCTCGCCCCGGGAGGGGCGGGCGCCTTCCAGGAGGAGGGGACACTCCGTATCGGGGGAATGTGGGCGCTGAGTGGGCCCGCCGCCTACATCGGCAGCAGCTCCAAGGGCCTCTCCGCTCTGGCCGTCGACGAGATCAACGAGGCCGGGGGCGTGATGGTCCAGGGCAAACGAGTCAAGATCGTCCAGTCCGTGTACGACGATGCCTGCAAGGCCGAAGAGGGGCTGACCGTCGTGCGGCGGCTGGCCGACTCCGACAAGGTGCTCTTCTCTCTCGGGCCGACCTGTTCCAGTGTGGCGGAGCCGGTGTTCGGGATTCTCCAGAAGCGGCTCGGCGACGCCACCGACACCGGACTGCAGTTTCTGTTCTTCACCGACACCGCGATCAAGTTCGGTCTGGCCAAGATCTCACCGTGGGCCTTCCGCAATGTGGGGAACGAGCCCGCCATGTTCGACCTCGCCTTCAAGCTCGTGAAGGAGAAGTATCCCGAGCTGAAGACGGTGGCGGTGGCGTACGAGTCGGACTTCGCCCATTCGGTATCGACGTGGAAGGGCGCGACGGAGCCTGCCGTCAAGAAATACGGCTATGAAGTGCTCGACGTCGTGGAGTGGCGGTTTGAGGACACGGAGTTTGGCGCCCAGGCGGCCAAGCTCCGGAAGACCAACGCGGACATCCTGGTGATGATGACCCACACCTTCACCACCTGCGGCGCAGTCAAAGAATTCAAGCGTCAGCGGGTGAAGGCGAAGCTGATGGTAGGGATCACGAGCGCCGCGAGCACGGAGACACTGGTCGGCTGCGGCCAGGCGGTGGAAGGGTTGATCATCCCGACCAACTTCGCGGCCATCAGCCCCAAGGCGAAAGCCTTGGCCGACAAGGCTTGGGCAAAGTACAAGGCCGACTCGAACCTCCACAGCGTTCCCGCTTACGAGAACGTCCACGCGATCAGGGGGATCGTGGAGAAGGTGGGGATCAAGAACGAGCCGGCCACCCTGCTCGAGGATCGTCGCAAGGTGCGCGACGCCCTGGCCGGGCTCGGAACGTTCCAGGGCGTGCTCGGCCCCATCAAGATGAACGGCGACGACGACCCCGTGAAGCCGCGAGACGTCGACAAGGCGATCATCCTGGTGCAAGCGAAGGGCGGGCAGTGGACCGTCTTCTGGCAGCCACCTGAACTGGAGAAGAAGTAGCGCGGAGGCGCTGGCTCCGCCGGCCGTCGCCGCACGTGGCTTCGGTCGGCGGATCCGCCCGCGTCGGGTCCGACGATGGCTGAGACCCTGCTCGACATCATCCAGCAGTCGATCAACGGGCTCATGTACGGGGCCTTCTACGCGCTCATCGGCATCGGGTTCACGCTCTTCTTCGGTGTGATGAAGAAGTTCAACCTCGCCTACGGCCCGACCATCATGGCCGGGATCTATCTGGGCCTGATCCCGCTCTACCGCTGGAAGGCCCCGATGTGGGTCGTGTTCGTGACCTGTGTGGCGGGGGCGATCGTGGTCGGGTTCATCGTGGAGCTGGCCTGCTTTCGCTACTTGCGCAAGGGGCACGAGCTGGCGCCCCTGATGACCACGGTCGGCATGCTCATCCTCATCCAGGAGACCGTCGTCATCGTGACCCACGCCGCCCCCTACGAGTACCCGAATATCTTCGGCGACGAGTCGCTCGAGGTGGGGCCCTTCCTCATCCGGCCCGACTACCTCGCCATTCTCATCAGCGGGCTCGTCTTCGTGGTCCTTCTCTATCTGCTCGTCCAGCGGACGGCGTTCGGGCGAGCGATGCGGGCGATCGCCGAGAATCCGGCCGTCGCCCAGCTTCTGGGGGTGAGCGTGAGCCGGATGAACCGGCTGACCTTTGCGCTCACCTCCGCCCTCGGCGGCGCGACCGGCTACCTGGTCGCCATGACCTTTGGCGCGCTTCAGCCCGGGATCGCCTCCTGGATGACGATCAAGGGCCTGGTAGTGATCGTGATCGGTGGGTTGGGCAGCATTCCCGGCGCGATCTTCGCCGGGCTGCTCTTGGGGGTGGTGGAGTTTCAGGCACTATGGTTCCTTGGCGTCGGCTACCGGGACATTCTCGCCTACCTGCTCCTCTTTGCTTTTCTCGTCTTGCGGCCGTCCGGTCTCATGGGCAGGCCGGCGACCTAGCGTCCCATGGACTACTACGTCGCGGTCCTCTCGATCATGGGCGTGCACATCCTGCTGGGCCTCAGCGTGTATCTCGTGGCCATCACGGGGCAGCTCTCCTTCGGCCAGCAGGGCTTCTATGCCATCGGGGCCTACGTGGCGGGCGTGTGTACTGCGCTGTGGGGAACCCACCTGGTCCCTGCGCTCCTGCTCGGGATGACCGCCGCCGGGCTGATCGGGTTTCTGGTGGGCTTCCCGACGCTCAGGGTGAAGGGGCTGTACCTGGGCATCGCCACCTTCGGGTTCGGCGAGATCGTGCGTCTGGCCTTTCTCAACATCAAATACACGAAGATGGTCGGCGGCAAGCTCGTCGGGCCCAACGGCGCCGAGGGGTTCCGCCACGTCTCCTACATCTACGACCGGGGGTTCACCCAGGTGCAGTACCTGGCGGTCATCTATGCGGCCGTCATCGTCGTGGCGGGATTGGTTCACCTGCTCGAGCGGTCGAAGCTCGGCGCGAAGTTCCGGGCCGTGGAAGAGGACGAGATGGCGGCGGCCATGGCGGGGATCAACGTCACCGCGGTCAAGGTCATGGCCTTCACGTCGGGCGGCTTCGTGGCCGGACTGGGCGGCGCGCTGTTCGTCCATTACAGCACGTACGTCGATCATGACATGGTGGCATTGCCCTTGGCCGTCGCCTCGGTCACCTATCCCATGCTCGGGGGGCTCGGGAGCTTTTGGGGGCCCATCTTGGGGGCCGCCTTTCTGATCTTTCTGACGGAGGGCCTTCGCTTCCTCCAGGAGTTTCGTCTGGTCATCTACGGCGCGCTGATCATTCTCACGATGATCTTCAGGCCCCGCGGGATCATCGACGAAGCGGTGATGATGAGGATCCGATCCCTGGTGCGCCGCAAGGGCGCGCCCAGCCCGGCCGCATGACGCTGACCGTCCAGCAGCTTTCGCGGAACTTCGGTGGCGTGAGGGCCCTGCACCGGCTGGACCTCGAGGTCAAGCCGGGCGAGATCTTCGCCATGATCGGGCCCAACGGCTCCGGCAAGACCACGCTCTTCAACGTCGTCACCGGCGTCTTTCCTCCGACCGAAGGTCGCATCTGGTTCGACGGGCGTGAAATCACCGGCGCCAAGACGCACCAGATCGTCAGGCTGGGCATCGGGAGAACGTTCCAGACGATCCGGCTGTTCACCCGCCTGAGCGTCTTCCAGAACGTCTGGGTGGCCCAGCGCGCCGTGGGCGACGCGCGCGGGCGACGGACGGGGCAGAGCCGCGTCGAACAGGTCCTGGCCTTCACTCGCCTGATGGAGAAGCGCGATCAACTGGCCGGGAACCTGAACTTCGGAGAGCAGCGCCGCCTGGAACTGGCGCGGGCGCTGGCCACCGAGCCGAGCATGCTGCTGCTCGACGAGCCGGCCGCCGGAATGAACTACAGCGAGATCCAGGAGCTGATCGACGACGTGCGGAAAATGCGGCAGGCGGGCAAGACCATCTTCCTCATCGAGCACGTGATGGACCTGGTGATGGGGGTGGCCGACCGTATCTTGGTGCTCAACTTCGGCGAGAAGATCGCCGAGGGGCCTCCGGCCGAGATCCAGGCCGACCCGCGCGTCATCGAGGCTTACTTGGGAGAACGAAGAGCCGATGCTCGAAGTGCGTGACCTGGAAATCCGCTACGGCAGCGTCGTCGCCGTCGACGGCATCTCCCTGGATGTCAAAGAGGGCGAGATCGTCTGCCTGATCGGCCCCAACGGAGTCGGCAAGACAACGACGCTCTTGAGCATTGCGGGGCTGGTGCGACCCGCCTCGGGGAAGATCAAGTTCTTCGAGCGACACCTGGTCCACCTGCGGCCCGAGAAGATCGTCAGACTGGGCATCGGTCTGGTCCCTGAGGGCCGCTGGATCCTCGGAGAGATGACGGTGCACGAAAATCTCCTCATGGGCGCCTACAGCCGGAAGGCGGACCGGGCGACGATCGCCGGAGACATCGAGCGGGTCTGCGAGACCTTTCCCATCCTGCGCCAGCGCTCCGGGCAATTGGCGGGCACGCTCTCCGGCGGTGAGCAGCAGATGCTGGCCATTGCTCGCGCGCTCATGGCCCGACCCAGGCTCCTGCTCATGGACGAGCCCTCGCTCGGGCTTGCGCCGCTGATCATCGAGGAGATTTTTCGGGTCATCAAAGAGCTGCACGCTCGGGGGACGACGATTCTCCTGGTCGAGCAGAACGCCCACCAGGCCCTCCAGATCGCCCACCGCGCCTACGTGATGGAGGTGGGCCGCATCATCCTCAGCGGCCCCGCGGCGGAACTGCGCGAGCACGCGCTCCTCAAGAAAGCCTACCTCGGGGTGCGAGCTCGCCAGCCTTCGTGAGCCTCCGTCTCGAGCCCGTCACACGGGTCCGCCTGACCTCGCTGGCCGGCGACTTCGCGAGCTGCATCGAGCGCAGCCAGGGCCCGGTTCGACGGCTCGGCAATATGTTCGAGACGAGACGCGAGACCGCGCCGTTGGGCGCGCACGGACTGTCGTTCATGGTCGAGGTCGCGAACGCGAACGGAGAGGCGACGGCGCTCTTCGATTGTGGGCTCCGGGGCGACGTGCTGAGGGCCAACGTTGGCTATCTGGGAAAGGATCTGCGCAGGGTCGACGCGATCTTCCTGAGCCACGGCCACCCGGACCACTACGGAGGGCTCGCGGAAGCCCTCGCGCTCACCCGCCGTGGGAGACGGCGATCGCCCGTGCCCGTTGTCCTCCATCGAGCCGCCTTCCGTGAGCGCTGCTGGGCTTGGGCTGATCTTCGCGGAGGTCGTTACCGGCTCGATCCCGAGCTCCTCACCCGACCGACCACGACGACGGTCCTTCAAGAAGGTCCCGGCGTGTTCCTCTCGGGGAGACTCCTCTTCCTCACGATGATCCCGCGCCGGACGCCGTACGAGGGCAGGCGGCCGGGTGGACAGGTGCTCTATCGGACCCGCCGTGCGTGGCGGCTCGATGACACCCCGGATGATGGCGCGGTCGTCGCCCATCTCGCCGGGCGCGGGCTGATCATCCTGACCGGGTGTGGCCATGCGGGTGTGATCAACACGCTCGCTGAAGCGGTGCGCCAGACGGGCATACCCCGCGTGCATGCGCTCCTCGGAGGCTTCCACCTGTGCGGAGCGTCGCCGCGCCGCATCGCGGCCACGGTCAGGGATCTCAAGAAGTTCTCGCCGCGTTACCTGATCCCCTCGCACCGTAGCGGCCTCGAGTTCGAGGCGGCGCTGAAGGCAGCTTTCCCGCGAGAGTTTGCCCTGGATATGGTGGGAACCGAGTACAGATTCGAGAGTCCCTAGAGGGACCGATGGGCGAATCGTTTCCGGGATCGGGTCACCTTACAAGGGCGCGGACAACCGGCTTCGCTCGCAGACATTCGGAACATCTTCCCGGCGCCACTTGAAACTCGTACCGGCGGCTCCCGATCGCCACCAGCGCGTCCTGAACTTCGCGAGGAAACGCACCCATCTTCAGCGCAAGACAGGCGTCGCAGAAGTAGATCGTTCGGTACGCCCGGAGCAAGAGGGTGAGTCGATTCTCGATAGTCTCCATACGCCTCCCAGGCGGATATGCACTCTAGCACAAGATGGCTCCCTCAAGACCCCTGGGAGAAATCGACCCTCTCCCCGGTAAGCTTTTGATCAGTCCGGGTCGCCCTTCCCTCTGACAAGGCCTGTAGAATCGCGGCCTTACCGCGTCCAGTCGTTTGGTCCGATCGTTGCCCTAGGAGTCCTTGGCGACGTGGTAGTCACTGCCGAGGGTTCACTCGGCCTTTGACCGATCCCGGAGGTCGAACGTCAATGATCAGCCGCAGACGAAAGCCTGCGCCGCGTGTCCATCTACCGCTGCGATCTCTCGCCCTGTGTCTGGATTGCGACGAGTGCTTTGAAGTGGGCCCCGAGACGTGCCCGGCGTGCGGGAGCGCGACGTGGACAACGATCTCGCGTTTCCTGGAGCAGGCCTCGTCTTCGCGTCGTCCGCGGCGCCCTGTCGATAGCCCGTCTGCGGCGAAACGTGACGACGGAGCGCCGGAGGCGGTCCAGCAGCTCATCGTCGTCGCACGCAATCGCAGGGATCTCTACGAGCATCTCAAGCGAGCGTTTGCAGGGAACGAGACCATTCGAGTTCTCCTGAATCGGCGGATCGCGGACCGGCGGGAGCGTCACGGGCCCCATGAGGCTGAACGGCGCCGGGGCGATCGACGCTTGCCCATCACCACCGACGGACTAGTGCGCGCGCTCGGCTGGGCCATCGTGCCCCAGGGGAATCACCGAGGCTCTGTCCGCTGATGTCGTCAGCGGACGCTCCAGGCACGTTGGTCCCCACAGTCGTCAAACCGTCACCCGCGGCCGGCGCGCGTTCGTTCGTCGGTCGGCACGTGCTCGGCCTGGGGATGCTTCTTCTGACGATGATCTCGGGATTCGCGGCGTGGCGCATGACCGGCGCGGACGAGCGCACGTTGCGCAGCGTGGACATTCGCTCCCACATCAAGGACGTGGCAACCCGATACGATGTTCCGGAGAACCTCGTCGCCGCGATCGTCGAGATCGAGTCCCAGTTCAACCCGCGCGCCGTCTCCCCCCGAGGGGCCCAGGGGCTGATGCAGCTCATGCCGGCGACGGCGGCAACCCTCGGCGTGGGTGATCCCTTCGATCCGCGAGGGAACATCGAGGGCGGCGTCCGCCATCTTCGTAGCCTGATGGACCGATTCGACAACAATCTGCCGCTCGTCCTTGCCGCCTACAACGCCGGCGAGCACGCGGTGATCGCCCATCGGGGGGTTCCGCCCTATCGGCAAACACGCCAGTACGTGAAGCGCATCCTGCGGCAACTCGACCGCGATGGCGCGAAGACCTCTGACACGGCTCAGCCCGGGCGGAAGGTCTGAGGGGAAGGCTCAGAGCGTAAAGCCGAGCATCACGACCCCCCCGGCGATCAAGGCACCGCCGGAGAGCCAACCGACGACGCGGCCCGCCGGGACCGTCTTCTCCACGAGCACGAACGTGGCGATCGCAGCAACCCAGGCGAGATTCATGACCCCGCCGACGAACAGCAGCGCCATCAGGGCCCAACAGCAGCCCAGGCAGTAGAGACCGTGGCGCAATCCCATCACCAGGGCGCCCCGGCGGCCCTGTCGCCACTCCGCGAGCAGGAAGCCTATCGGGCTTTGGCAGCGCGCCAGGCAGGCGTACTTGAGCGGCGTGAGTTGCCAGAGACCGGCGGCGACGAGCACGGCCGCTCCCGCCAGTGGCGTCAGCGCGAGCGTCGCCTCCGCCAGCACAGCCGCTCGCTGGGAGCCCCACTGCGCGGCGGTGGCTCCAACGCTGAACACACCCCAGACCAGGAGGTAGCCGAGCGTGAAAAGGCCGGTGCTTACGTACGGCGCGTTCGCGTCGAGGCCCCGCCTCAGGTTGACGGTCACGAAGACGAGGATCATGGGTGCCGCGCTCGGCAGCATCATGGCAACCATCATGACCGACCACATGCCGGCGGCCAGGGCGGCATCGGCAGGGGTCCATGGGCCCAGGTGCGCCATGCCCATCTCGGCCATACTTACTGCTTCGTGACTCAGGCGGAGCAGATAGATCCAGGCCAGGGCGACGAGGGCGGTGAGGCCAGCGAGCGTGACAGTGCGCTCATGCCGCAGGACGACTTCGATCCAGCGCGCCATTTGGCGGCGTATGGTAACACCCGGTTGGACGCAGGAAAACGGCTGCCCGCAGCGGCGTCATCGGACCGGAGCCCTGCTCGAAATTAGGACGATGGCCCGGGCGCAAATGTGTCACACTGGTCGCGTCTGGCCCGGTCGTCGGTTCCATCGTGGACCCCTCCTTACCAGACCACGACTCTGGCGCCCTCTTCCGCGTTCCAGGGAGTGACGTCAATAGCGGAAGATCTGCCCGGAGGTGCGCGATGGCACAGAAGCTCTTCATCGGAGGCTTGTCCTTCTCGACGTCCAGCGAGCGGCTGCGGGAGCTGTTCGCTCAGGCCGGCGGGGTCGAATCGGCCACGGTCGTAACGGACCGTGACACCGGGCGCTCGCGCGGGTTTGGCTTCGTCGAGATGGCGACGGCCGAGGCGGCCGAGGCCGCAGTCAAGAAGTTCAACGGTCAGGAGGTCGATGGCCGGACGCTGAAGGTCGAGCTCGCCAAGCCTTCGGGCTCGGGCGGCGGTCGGAGCGGCGGTGGGTACCGCAGCGGCGGCAGCGGCGGCGGGCGCAGCGGGAGTCGGTGGTAGGCGCGAGCCCGAGATGCAAGTCGTCGCATTCTCGACTCCGATGAATCCTCACTGGCGTTGGCGGATCGTCAACTACGCGGGCGAGGTCGTCGAGGAGTCGAACGAGACCTTTCCGACGATCGCCAGCGCCGTGGCGCAGGGGACGAAGCGGCTCGTGCAGATGAACGTCGTTGATCGCTCCGAGCCGGTGCGCGGCTATCGATCGACCACGCACCTCAGGGGCCGCTGAGTGAGGATCGAGGTCGTCGACAACCAGATCGAGGCCGCGCTGAAGGCGCTCAAGAAGCAGATGCAGAAGGACGGCCTCTTTCAGGAGATGAAACGGCGCGCCCACTACGAGAAGCCGTCGGTCAAGCGGAAGCGGAAGCAGGCGCAGGCGCGGAAGAAGCGGCGCCGGGCACTCCAGCGCTCCCGCCCCTTCGACGACGACTGATTCGCGTCCGTACATCACCGTCCCCACGCTCGACCCCCTCCGCTTGCGGATCGCCCTCACGACGCTGGCGCCGAGCTGACCGCGAGCAAGTGATCCGGACCATCGGCCACGGCACCCGGGCCATCGAGGATCTGATCGCACTCTTGCGCGCGCAGGGCGTGGCGCAACTCGTGGATGTGCGGACCATCCCGCGCTCGCGCCGGAACCCTCAGTTTCACCGCGAGGCGTTGGCGGAGACCCTCCCCACCGCCGGCATCGCTTACGTCCACATGTCACGGCTCGGCGGCCTCCGGAAGACGCGCGCGGACTCGGTCAACCTCGGCTGGCGAAACGCGGGCTTCCGCGGGTACGCGGACTATATGGAGACGCCGGAGTTCGCTCGGGGCCTGGAGGCGCTGATCGAGCTCGCCCGGCAGCGACCGACGGCGATCATGTGCGCGGAGACGGTATCCTGGCGCTGTCACCGATCGCTGATCGCCGACGCGCTCACTGCGCGCGGCATCGCGGTCGAGCACATCCTGGCTGCCGGACGGGCCGAGCTGCACGTGCTCACGGCCTTCGCGGTCGTGAGGGGGACGCGCGTCACATACCCGGCCTGAGCGCCCGCCGGGCGTAGCGGAGGAGGTCGCCGATGACGACGGCGCCGGCGAGACTCGCTGGCAACGGCCCCAGCCCCTTTTTGTCTAACGGTAAGAAACTGACCGGACGTCCGCCGTCGCGAGCGTATCGAGCCCATTCGAAAGCCACCGATATCTCCACCTTTTGTCTCTCACATCGCCTGGGAAGGCTCCGGATGTTCCTCCGGATATGCCCGGAAGCCTCTGGTATTCCTCTTGCTGTGCTGATCCCAGTATGCGGGTCCTGATCGTCGAAGATGACCGGTCGGTGGGCACCGTCTTGCAAGACTTTCTCTTCGAGCTCGGCCACGAGTCGGAGCTCGTCCTCTCCGCGGAAGGTGCGCTCGACAGGCTCCAGCAGAACCGTCCCGATTTGGTCCTGCTCGACTTCAGACTCCCCGGCATGAACGGGCTTGACTTCCTTCACGAGCGGCAAGTCAGAGACTCCAGAATCCCCGTTATCGTCGTGTCCGGGATCGCAAGCGAGGCCCAGGCCCAGGCGTGCTTGCGGCGCGGCGCGATCGAGTTCGTCCCCAAACCGATCGTCTTCGAGCATCTACAGCGGGTCCTTCAATCCCTCGAGCCGCAGGTGCCCGCCCGCGAGATCGAGATGGCGAGCCACACCAGCGACCGGCGTCGCACACCTCGAGCGCGGGTCGCGCTCCCCGTGCGGGTTCGCGACGCCCGCGGCGGCGAATGGGAGACGACGAGTGTCGATCTCAGCGCCGGCGGCATCAAGATCCGTTCGGCCGGCCGGGCCCATCCTGTTGCCGCCGTCGAGCTCTCGTTCACGACGCCAGGCCCCGTCGAGCGCTTCGAGGTCTCCTCGCTCTTCGTTCGGGTCGACGTCGACGGTGACGTCTTTCACTTCGCGAACCTGACCCGGAATCAACTGGAACGGTTGACGCTCCTTGTCCGTCGGCTCGCCGTGTCGTCCCAAGCCGAGTAACTCGACAGCCGGCATCTCGAGCCCTTGACCGCGTTACGCCGGGGAGATAGCTTCGGCGTGACGTGATGGCGTGGCCGGTCGTTTCCCGCAGCGGTCTGTTCGCGGTCGCGCTCTCGCTCGCCGCCATGCCGGCCAGCGCGGAGATCGTGCTCCCACCGGCAGGGGCGTCAGCGTCTTCGAGGTCGAGGGCGCCCGGATCCGCGCGTACCGCGAGTGCTTCGACAAGGGCGTCCAGCTGGTCCGGCCCGGCTTCAACCCCGAGTTGCTCGCCCGGGTCCTGGGCCGGGGCGTGCCGGCGGTCCGCTGAGGTTCGACCGGGGAGGCGAGGATGAAGCGCGCGAGGCGAACGGCCAGGACGCGTTCGACAGCGCCCGCGCGCGGCCGGGCGCTGGGTCGGGCGCGGGACCCGCTGTCGGCGCCCATCAGAGGCGCAGAGCACCGCGTGATCGCGGGCGTCAAGCTCGACATCGTGCGCGCGGCCAACGGCCGGGTGAAGCGGGTCGTCTACCCGCCAGGCTTCCGCTGGTCGACGCACATCAGACCCATTGTCGGCACGGAGTACTGCATGCACGCGCACGTCGGCTTCCTCGCCCGCGGTCGCGTGCAGGGGCGGTACCGGGACGGCTGTGCATTCGAGATCGTGGCGCCGCAGGTCGTCGCGATCGAGCCCGGACACGACGCGTGGGTCACGGGGACCGAGGCGGCGGTCCTCATCGAGTTTGACGCCGAGAGCGACACGCTCCGCCGCTTCGGGCTGCCGCCGGAGCACCGTCACGGGAGCCCATGAGAAAGGCATCGAGGAGCTGACGCTCGCGGATCAGCGGACGTCTCGCGGCAGGAGCCACGCGGCGCTTGCCGTCGTCGGGTTCTGGGAGTAGAGTCGCGGTCAATGATATCGCTCCGGCGGGCGCGACTCGCCCTCGCCGTCTTCGTCGTCGCGCTCCTCGCCCTCGCGCAGGTCCAGCGGCCGCACGCGTCCATCAACATCGTCTGGCGCTTCCTGGTCGTTTCCTTCGACAGCCCCTCGACCCAGGCACTCGACGCGCTTGCGACCGAGCCGGCGCCCCACGGCGACCTCGGCGCCGAGCTGCAGGAGGACGCTCGGGTCGCCGCCGGCGTGTCGAGTCGGCTGGCCGCGACGGACGGTCTCGGCCGCTGCCGCAGCCTCGCGCTCTCGTCCTGCATCACCCGCTCCCCGCCCGAAGCCTCCTAGTCCGCTCGTCCCGCGGCTGACGGAACGGAGTCCGTAGCCGCGTCGTCGACTGGCGTCCGTCGTCTGTCGCGGTGACGGCGTCCGATCCCATGCGGAGAGGAGGTGAGAACCTATGCGGCGATTCATGCTCCCGGTAGTCGGGGTGACGGTCCTGCTCCTCGCAGGGCCGGCGCTCGCCTTCCAGTGCCCCAAGCTCGTGAAGAAGATCGAAGACGAGACGGCAACGCGTTACGATCCGGCCGCCGCCGACGCCAAGGCCAAGGCGGCGCAGGCGAGCGAGCTTCACGCGCAGGGCAAGCACGCGGAAGCGGAGAAGGCAGCGAAGGAAGGGCTGGCGATGCTGGGTATCCAGTAGCCGCCTGCGGCAGGTCCCCGGGGCGTCCGCGTATCGCGGGCGCTCCGGGCCCAGCGCGCGCTATTCTACGCCGTCGAGGACGAGACGCGTCATGGCGCGGGTTCCCCTGTGGTTGCTCATCCGAGTGTTCGCCTGGACGGGGCTCACGGCCCTCGGCGGCGGACGCAGCGCCTACTTCTACGACGCGGTCGTCGTCCGGCGATCGTGGGTCAAGACCAGCGAGTTCGTCCAGGATCTCACGCTGAGCCAGCTCCTGCCCGGGTCGAACTTCGCCAATCTCTCGGTGGCGCTCGGCTCCAGGCTGGGCGGCCGGCGCGGCGGTGTGGGGGCGCTCCTCGCCGTGCTGGTGCCGGGCGCGCTCGTCCTGCTGGCGCTCACCGCGCTCTACTTTCGCGGCGGATTCGCGCCGGCGACCACGCGGCTCATGCACGGGATGGGCGCCACGGTGGTCGGCCTCGTGCTCGTCGCGACGGCGCAGCTCGTCGCCGGCTCGATCCGCGGCCGCGTCGCCACGGCGGTCGCCGTCGCCACGTTCCTGCTGGTCGGGCCGCTCGGCGTGAACACGGCGATCGCCGTCTGCCTCGTGCTGCCCGTGAGCTTGTGGTGCAATCGGCCGCGGAACGGGTGATGGCGGATCTCCTCGGTCTCGCGTGGACGTTTCTCTGGCTCAGCTTCATCGCCGTGGGCGGGGGGCTCGGGGTGCTCCCCGAGATGCAGCGTCAGGTCGTAGGGCGCTACGGGTGGGTGACCGCCCGCGAGTTCGTGGACGGCTACACCCTCTCGCAGCTCACGCCCGGCCCCAACATGCTCGTCGCGATGTTCGTCGGCTACCGCGCCCACGGCTTCGTCGGCGCCCTGGTGGCGGGGGTCGCCATGTTCCTGCCGACCTCGTTGCTGGCCGCAGTCGTCGCGCGCCGGTGGGAGCGGCTGCGCGGCCGGCCGTGGGCGCTCGCGGCCGAGCGGGCGCTCGCGCCCGTCGGCATCGGCCTCATGGCCGCGGGCGTGTACACGCTCGCCCGCGCGGCTGTGCACGACTGGGTGACCACCGCCCTCGCCACGGCGGCCACGGTCGTCCTCGCCGCGCGCTGGCTCCCGCCGGTCGTCGTCGTGCTCGCGGGCGGCTTGGCCGGCTGGCTCGTCGGGTTGTAGCGCTGAAACTCGGGGCTGACGCACGAGGAGAGGCGGGACATCACCGCGGGACCTCGACCCAGCCGCCCCGCGCCGCGGACTCGAGAGTCGCGTCGAGAACTGCCTGTGCGCGCAGCCCGTCCTCGAACGACGGCGACGGCGTCGTCCCGGTCCGGATTCCCGCCAGGAGATCCGCGACGAGCGGCGCGATCAGGGCCCGACCTGTGACGTCGAGCTGGTCGCCGTCGCCGGCCAGCGGCGGCGGTGCGGTGCGGGGCACCACGGGCTCGAGGCCGCCG
>WNGH01005184.1_pt1 | contig 22971 bp, 19 predicted proteins | sample 5400631 | NCBI WGS metagenome assembly WNGH01 (sample SAMN13153373, study PRJNA577476) | soil metagenome | isolation source: 115 cm soil or saprolite under Garry oak tree replicate 1 | place: USA:California | collected 2016-06-15
GACCCCGAATTCATCGCCAGAAAAATTCTGGCCGTTAGAAGTCTGAAGGACCTGCGGTTTATGGCCAGAGGCGCGAAGAACATCTTCGGCCATATCAAGGACTTCGCTCCTTCCCAGGTTAGCGCTAGCTAGTCAACCTGGAATTAAGTCACCCCTCACGGTGACTCCTCACTCAAACGCCCTCGAGAAGATCTGGATTATGTTGACGCCCATTGGAAGCATTCCCGCAGCGACATTTCCGACGATAAGCATCATCATACCAGTTTACAATTCAGAAAGAACCCTCAGAGAATGCCTTTCGGCCATTGCGAGACAGGAATTCCCTAAGCAACTTGTGGAAGTGATAGTCGTTGACGGTGGGTCGACGGACTCCACGCTTCAGATTGCTAGGGAGATGCCAGACGTCAAGATCGTTTCTAACAAGTTGAGAACAGGCGAAGCGGGAAAAGCTGTCGGTGCAAGGATGGCGAAAAATGAAATCTTGGCTTTCGTGGACAGTGATAACATACTTGACAATTCGCGATGGCTTCAGAAAATGACACGACCATTCTCTGAACCAAACATCGTGGCCTCTGAACCGCTTTACTTCACTCATCGTCTTGAGGACCCGGCTATCACCCGCTATTGTGCCCTCATTGGAGCAAATGACCCGTTGACCGTATACATTGGCAACTATGACAGATACAGTCACCTGAAGAAACGATGGACAGAAGTTCCTGTTAAACAGAAGGACAGGGGCCAATACTTATCAATCGAGCTGCGTGGAGCGATTCTTCCGACGTTCGGTGCAAATGGCTTCCTTGTTCTACGCAAGCTTGTCCAGGGAAGTGGTATTAGGTCGTTCCTCTTCGACGTTGATTTCGTGCAAAGTCTTACTGCCATAAGCGGATCGAAAATCGCGAAAGTGAAGGTGGGAATAATTCACCTTTTCGCTTCCGGAATGAACTTGTTCGTGCGGAAATCGTATAGAAGAATAAGGGACTATTCGTTCTACGCAAGCAAAGGAGCGAGGACCTACGGATGGGGAAGTAACTCTCGAATAAAACTACTCAAATTCATGTTATCTTCCTTTCTTGTTGTGCCTATGGTAAGAGATGCGGGACGAGGGTATCGAGAATTTCCTGATCGCGCCTGGCTAATTCACCCAGCAGCGTGCTTCTTGATTCTTTCGACCTATGCAACGTTTCTAGCAACCAGGCCGAGGGTAGCTCTAAGCATGGTGGAGACCTCATCTTGAACGATGTCGCAGCCTTGGTCGCAATGCACGTAAATCAGATCTCTGAAACAGAATCCTCCTATGGACCACCTATAGCGCTTGCAGAATTCTTGAAGAGGAAGACGCAATCTTGCGCCATAATCACTCATCCCTTTTCTTGGAGTCATCCTAGCCCTTCTAGAGTAGAATGGGTCCAGAAGGGTAAGACCGTCCGCAAGATTACCTTACCGAATTTTCCTCTTCCCGAGCCTGCGGCGTACTTCAGGGATTTGGTAGTTGGAATTTGCGCAATTCTGTTCTTGCAGCTAAGAGTCGAGTTCTATGTGGGGGCGGATGGGATAAACACTATTGCTGGACTGGTTCTGAGAAGACTCGGTCGTGCAAAGACGGTCGTGTACTACTCCATTGACTATTCACCCGCAAGGTTTCATAACCCCCTTTTGAACGGCGCTTACCACGTCCTCGACAAGTTCTGCGCCCGACGATCTGATTATGTTTGGAACCTATCATCCCGAATGGCCAATGTAAGAAGGAAGCAAGGGGTTGAAGACAAGAGGAACCTCGTAGTTCCTGTTGGAACGAGTCCAGGACGAATTCGCCCGACTACCGAACGGGAGGGGAATACAATTGTCTTCCTCAGCCACCTAATTCCATCGAAGGGAATCGATATCGTTCTCGATGCGATGCCAATCGTGTTAGCCGACGTTCCGAATGCCAAGCTAGTCATAATTGGCCACGGACCATACGAGGATCGTATCAAGAAAATCATTATTGAGCGGAAACTTGAGTCCAATATATTTCTCTATGGAAGTATGAACCATGAGGAGATTCTGAGGATACTCCCTTCATTTGCCTTGGGCTTGGCGCCCTATTCGCCTTCGCCAGACAGCATTACTTGGTATGCTGACCCGACAAAAATCAAAGACTACTTGTCTTGTGGCCTCGCCGTGGTCATGACCGGTGTCCCTGAAATAGCGTCTGAGGTTGAACGAAGAGAGGCCGGAATAATTGTTTCTTATTCTTCAAATCAGCTAGCCGATGCGGTAGTCAAGTTGTTGAGTTCTAGCGACCTCGAACATCTGCAAAGGAACGCTCATGTGATGGCAGGAGAGTATGACTGGAGCAAGCTATTCTCTTCAGCTATCAAGATAGCTGAAACTACCGATGACCGGCAACCATCAATAATGGACTTGCCTCAGCCGTAGATTGCTTACGGGCAAGTCGTCCACACTCGGGATTTGCACAAGGTGCCAAGTTGGCTGAAAGATTGGATTGTTCAAACCAAGTCAGAACTGAAAGTCTTCGGATTTCAATCACTACTATCAAAGGGGTATCGTTTCATTGGAATGAGGATTTTCGGTGACTCTTTCTATCAGGCACCGCTGATTGCCTGTATTGAGAGTCTTGCCCCTTTGTGCAAGACCTTCATCGATATCGGGGCGGGAAGAGGAACCATTACGACTGCCGTGTGGAATTTGTTTGATGAGTGCATAGCCATCGAACCCTCGTCATCGCGAGTCAAACAGCTTAAGCGCAACCTTGCGGCGGCCGGTAACTGTGTGGTAATTCAAAGAGCGCTGTCTAGCCGAGTCCAAAACGCGGTATTCTACCAATCGAGAAGTAATACCGACGACGCGGGGCTGTTCCTGCGAGATGACTTGGTCGCTACCGATATCATATGCGTTTCAACACTCGACGACATTACCAAGGGAGACACCTTAGCGACGCCTTATTTGATAAAAATCGATGTTCAAGGGTCGGAACTTGACGTGTTGATGGGCGGCATCGAAACCGCTGAAGTGACAGGGGCAATTCTGACCGAGTTTTGGCCTTACGGGATAGCTTCAACCGGACGCAAACCTATCGAATACTTGCGATTTATAACACAACTGGGGTTCCGTATATATGATATCAAAGGCAGACTCGTGCCGGACCAGATCCTAGCGCGTATCTGCTCTCTAGGTGAAAGAAACAGATTTGTGACCACTGATTTGCTTTGCATGAGATCCAAATCTAGCTGAAGCTAAAATGGCGTGGAATCGAAATCGACCAATGAAGATCCTCTACATCGCCAACGGCAATGGAACTAGCCCGATCATTGGCGGGAGTTTGAAGCGTACCGCCGAGATCTCCAGCCGCTTAGAGTCTTATGGATGGAAGGTCGATTTCCTTACAACCTCCGGGGGACATACTGCCCTCGGTTCGAAGTTTTCAGCGACCTTTCACGTTGTGCGCTCCAGTCTTCTCAGTAGAGCGGAAAGTTCTCCTCTTGACAGACTTATCTCATACGCATTGGCGACCTTCTTCTCCCTCTTCGTCATATTGCGCCTTGAGAGATTCGATCTCGTCTATAGTGACTCTGACTACTTTTGCGATGTTGTCCCGGCGGTTTGGGCTAAGCTACGATGGAAAGCAAAATGGATTGCAATGTCTCACCACATTCTTAACTTTGGAAGACTCTCCGACCCAAGGCAAGTCTTGTCCAATTTCTCTGCGCTATCTCAGAGATTCTCGTTTCTATTCTTCCAAATGTATGCCGACAGTGTATTCCTATTGAATTCGTCAGCAGGTAAGGAGGAGGCGAAGTATCTCGTGAGCCGCGGAGTTGGAGTCGAAAGAATCAGGCTCGTCATGAACGGAGTTGACCTTGCTCTAATAGACGAAATCAGCACAGGGTCGGCACAGTCCAGTTACGATGCGTGTTTCATAGGAGGTATACGACCTCGTAAGGGAACTGAGGATCTAGTGTCAATTTGGTCACATGTTGTGTCTCGGATTCCCAACGCTCTATTGCTGATAATCGGCGGAGGCTTGCAATCTTATGAACGCGCTTTTCGTGAACGGATAGTCGAGAGAGGGCTTCAAAAGAACATCGTCGTCGCAGGATACGTGCCCTGGAAGCAACTTATTAGCCGTCTCAAAGACTCTAGGCTCTTCATCAGTCCAAGTCGTGAAGAAGGATGGGGAATGGCAGTGTGCGAAGCGATGGCATGTGGTGTTCCAGTTGTGGCGTATGATCTCCCGGCTTACAGAGACTTTGGCGAATCCTTGGCTAGGATTCCTGTCGGCGACCAGAGTGCTTTTGCAGACACGATTGTGAGTCTATTGACAAGAGAAGATCTGCGTATGAAAATGGCACTCTTGGGCAAGACTAGGGTCGCAGAGTTTGATTGGAATGACATTGCCAAGAGGGAGTCCATTTTGCTGCAGAATATGATGCGGGAACTCTAGATCTCAACAAAGACTTCGGGTTACGATTCTGGTCGCTTCGAAAAACAACTCCCGACGTCTCGTCGAGATGGGTTGCATCCTAGTTATGGGCTTGGTCCCATTTCTTTGGTATCACCCCGGCCACTGGATATTCGGCCAGGATATCGATTATCCCTCAAACCCGATTCAGGTTTTCTTCACGCGACTCTACTCTTGGAATGCCGTATTCTTAGGTGGAGTAGATTTGTCGCAGGCCATTCCTACCACTCCAGTTTTCATGGGGCTACAGGCCCTTCTCAATTTCGCAGGTCTCAGCCTAGGGCTGGCACAAGTTGTCTCTTACTCAATCTGGTTTACGACTATGGGATTTTCCTTTTACTACTTTATGCTCACGCTGTACGGAGCCAATGATCACACTCATTCTATCGTGCGCATGTCCGGTGTGATGTTTTACATGTTCAATTTTTATCAGCTATTCCTCTGGACTTCGTTTTACGTCGGGCAAGGGTTCGAGGCCATTGTTCTCCCGGCCTTCATGGGGATATTGATTCGCTGCATAAGAGCCAGGCGAGTTACGCCTAGAGCGGCCCTCGGCACCTTTCTCATTTCTGTTGTTATCTCCCCCGTGGGGGAGCATCCTCCGAGCTATGTGGCGGCTTTCTTTGTCTTCATTGCTCTCATAGGATCCTTTGTAGTGTTGAACGGTCTTCAGAAAGAATGGCGAAGGATATTGACCACTCTGAGGGTTTTCGGGACTCTAACCCTGGTAGTAATCTCAGCGAATATGTTTTGGCTGCTTGCCTCGCTCAACTTCATTGTGAGTTCTTCGTACTTGAATGCAGAATACACGAAGCAAGTGTTCAGTGTTTCGGAACTACTTGGATACACGAGTTCCGTTAGCAGCTTGTTGAACGTCATCCGATTACAGGGCAACATAGATTGGTTTGCTGGTTGGGGCGGGCAGCCCTATGCCACGTGGTTCAACCAGTACTTGACTAATCCACTGCTGATAGCAGGCAGCCTGATGCTTCCACTTCTAGCCATGTCTGCCATAATGTTATCGCGACGGAACAAGTACGTCCAATTCTTTTCGATTCTGACTCTCATATCGTTGTTTCTTTCTCTTGGAATTCATCAGCCCGGTTTAATCATTTACACTTGGCTGATCACGAATGTTCCTGGTTTTTGGATTCTGCGGGCACCTTGGTCAGATTACACAGGGATCACGATAGTAGGCTATTCTGTCTTGGCGGCTATAGCGTGCGGTGAAATCTTCAGATTCTTTTCAAGAAGGGTTTCTTTACAGCGGCGACCTGAGACTCTTAGGAGGATTCTTCCATTCATGCTTATTTCCATAATATTAGCTTGCAACATTGCCTACAACTACCCTTTTGTCACTGGACAAATGATTCCCGGCTCTGAAGGTGACTTCGGGTATCATCAATATTACAACGTGGGCTACCCTGTGAACATCCCGTCATACATATTCCAAGCCACCGATTGGTTCAACAATTTGCCGTCAGGCACAAAAGTTGCAGTACTCCCTCCTTCAAGTGCTAATGTGTACCAGTGGGGTCGAGGAGCGGCCGGGGATGTCACTTTTGACCTCTTCACGAGAGGGGTCCTCTCAGGACAGTTTGGGCAGGGAACAGCTGCTCCGAATGAGCTGCAGGCAGAGTATGCCTTGGTCACTTCCGCACTAAATGATGGAGCGTCATCCAATCTAGGTAGAGTCTTGGGCCTAATGGACGTAGGTCACATCTTGGAACGCAACGATTTTGCGTACAATTTCTATGGCCCCTCGATAGATTCACCTCAATTCATCAAACATCAACTCGCCGCACAAGACGGTATCAGTCTCCAACAATCATTTGGATCGTGGGACTTCTATTCGAACAGGTACGCCCTCCCAGTAGTGTACGCCTCCACGAACGTAGTCATCGACAATGGAACTCTCGAAGGCGACTTTGTTCAAGACGCGAGTCTGCTCAACGTTTCCGAGTTGAACTACACGGCGTTGTTCTTTGCGAATCAACAACCGGGGGCGCTACCACAGGTTCGGAATTTGAGCCAGTCGAACATTCTTTCCATCTCAAACACTACGAATCTCCCGACACTTGATGGAAATTCTCAACCATTTTCGTGGTCGAACATATCTGCCACGGTCTCCATTCAATCAAGGAATTACGTCGGTGCTCACAAGGTGATAAGCACCAATGGTGCGGGAAACCCCGACATGCTGGTCTTCTCGTCACCCAGTGAATGTCCGTATGTATTTCCGACCACCCCTGACTGGTCGTCCTCCAACTCAACCTTGATATTCATTCAAACAGGAAATTCGCCCATTTCAATAAGTTCGATTGCCACTGACGGCAGGCCCCCATCTGACATAATCGGAGTCTGGTGGCAGACCGGATGGATGGGAATGGGAACAAACGCAATCTCTTTCCCCATCATTATTCCAGCAAATCAGAGACTGATAATTCAGGTGAATCACTTTTCGAAAAACGTGCAGTTGACTTTACAGAAACTTTTTCGGACTGCCGGAGCCGCTTCAAGCGGATATAGGCGTCCGCAAGTTGGATTTACTCAATTAAATCCGACAGAATTCAAAGTAAGCATCAATAACGCTACCGCTCCATTCCTGTTAATCCTGTCAGAACCATACGAGTCCCAATGGACTGCGTATTATGGATCTGGCAATTGGCTCTCGTACCCCTTCACGAAATCTGTTTCAACATTGAACCATATTATCATCAATGGGTTCGCAAACGGCTGGTACATTGACAAAACGGGGAGTTTCGATCTAACTCTCTATTACACGCCACAGTCGTTGGTAAATCTTGGATCGACCGTTACGATAGCTTCGGGCATCGTCTTCGCCACCATTTTCGCCTTGGACTGGTCGCGAAGACGGAACTCCGGAGTCAAACTCAGGTAGCATTGAGAAATATGTCGGGGCTACTAGGCAAGGTTCTGAATTTGGCGATTCTGGTCCTACCTATTATTCTGGCCACAACTGTCGTTTACAGCGCGAATTCTCCTAACTCAGGCTATGGATCGCTTCAAATTCGGATAACTTACTCAGGGCAATGGAACGGATTCTACGACTCGGGCGACTCAACCCGACAGATCAATGGAACCGGTTCCACTTCGATTCAGATTTACAGGCCAGAGAGCAAGGCTGAATGGACGGTTATCGCCTCAGCTCAAAAGAATGATACGACGGCCAACACCCTCACAATCACATTAGTAGCAGATGGCAGAATCCTTGATTCTGATTTGACGAGTGGCCCTGACGCAAGAGCACTCGTTTCATTCACCTCAGGACCTCTCTGGTGCTCCAGACCGATTCCATACTACTGCTGATCTGTGGTTGTCTTTGGTTGATTGGGCTAGAAACTTGTCTCTTGAGCTGTGGCGCCTAATCACCATCAATTCACAAGCGTTTTCGACTCAAGCCAGTCGTTCGGTAAATTGAATCTCTCTCAACGTTTCCTATTGAGGAGTGGGCTTAGCATCAAAGACCCGTTCAGACTCATCAAGGCCATCAGAAATTGGTATGACATTCCACTGTTCATGTTGGGCCTTAAACGTCAAGTGATTGCCGAGCTAAGGAAGGGGCCCAGATTCGAATTTATCCCCGGATTATTTAAGATCGAAATGTTCCTAGACGAGCCATATAGTCGTCTAGACGTCCACAATCGAGTTGTCGTTGATATCGGCGCTCTTAACGGGGACTCAGCGATTTATTTTTCAATTCGAGGGGCCCGCAGAGTTGTAGCATTCGAACCATATCCCTTCGCCGCTAAGGTCGCTGAACGTAATGTGCGGTTGAATGGAATCCCCAACATCGAAGTAAGAAATGAGGCAATAGGTCAGCAGGAGGGACACATTAGAGTCGACTCAGGCATGACCGACGCCAGCAGCAAAGTCGGACCCTCAGAGCAGGGAAGTCTTATTCCAGTTCATACTCTTCAAAATGTAACTGTTACCCTGAGCTTACAAAATGCGGCGCTGAAGATGGATTGTGAAGGCTGCGAGTACGGTGCCCTAGCAAATACGAGCGATGAGGTCTTGCTCAAGTTTGACGAAATAATGCTGGAATTCCACAATGGACTTCGCGACCTATCAGAGCGTTTGCTTCGAATAGGCTTTGATGTTGAAATCCTCAAGCCGAATGGAAACGTTTCGACTGGCCCCCCAGAGAAAATGGGTCTGATCTATGCCTGGCGCCGCAAAAGTTCCGGCGCTGGATATAGTTAGGCCACCTGAAGCTTTATGATGCCACGATATAACTCTGTGAAAATCTCGCTAAGGCCCTTAGTGATTCTCCATTTGGGAAAGTGGGACATGACCTTTCCATTGTTTGTTATCCACCAAATGTGATCACCCTCTCGAGCTGGGCCATTCTGCGAAATCATTGTTTCACCAGTTACTTTCTCGATGAGATCGAACGATTCCAACAACGAGATTGAGTTATTTCTACCCCCACCAACATTGTAAACCTCGCCCGGACGAGGATTCTCGACAAATTCAAAGAAAAGTTGCGCTAGATCCGAAGCAGCGATGACATCTCTTACCTGGTATCCTTCATGGCCGTAAATGGTCAACGGCTCGTGGCTGAGAGCTTTCATCAAGAAATACGGTTCCCAATTGTGCATCTCTGCAGCCTTTGCAAAAGCACCCGTGATGCATCCCATTCTGAATATTCCAGTTTTCATGCCGTAGAGTTTAGAATACTCTTGTGCATATAGATCAGCTGCAACTTTTGAGACTCCGAACGGTGTGTGCAGGCATCTGTCGATCCTCATCGACTCATCAAAACCATCCAATAGGCCGGAATCTACGGGCTCAATTCTTTTGCCTACTCGAACATACGAGAAATAATTCGGGACATCGCCGTAGACTTTGTTTGATGAGCAATATACGAAAACAGCTTTCTTACTAACCTCTCTAAGCCTTTGAAGTAGAAGAAGTGTCCCCCACGCGTTGATTTGGAAGTCTTCAATTGGAATCTCAACTGACTTAGGATGGGAAGGCTGGGCTGCGGTATGAATCACTGCGTCCGCACCCTTGAGTACTCCTACCATTCGGTCGTCTCGGATATCCATCGCATGATGTTCTACAGCATATTCTTCGAGGACCTCGACGTTAGATTCTGTACTCGAATTTGCCCCGAAGAACTTCCCGCGGAGATAGTTATCAACGCTGACGACTTGCCAGCCCTTGGTGGAAAACAACCTGCAACACTCGGATCCGACTAGGCCTGCCCCCCCGGTGATCACGATCTTCATTCTGAAGCATCTCAATCTCTCGGAAATGAGATTATTATCATCTTCGAATCAGCATATCCAGGCAAGAAAAGTGGTCGGAAAGGTTTAGTTTTGTCTCTTCATGGCCATCAGTCCTCGCAGGCTTCACCTTCCCACACGCTTCCTGCTTCTCAGAATGCAGAATATTGTAACCAACACAGACCATTCGTTAGGGACCTCGCGTTCTTGTCCAATATCCTCATTAGTGTTCCACCATGCAGATTGATACAGACTCTAACAGAGAAAACACGATGACAACACGCGAGGGTCAATGGCTTCGATTAGGCGTCTCCGTGAAACACCGCGTTATCACATACTTTCAGCTAATTTGGTATGCAATTCGAAGGGATGTTACCTTGGAGGATTTGCCTTGGCTATTCACTATCATGATTTCTCCATTTCTCCACTTTCTCAGATTCAGGGGTCCACTCCCGACACCGGTTGGGACAATGTATATTGGCAATGATGAGGTATTGAGGGAGACGATCTACGCGCTTTTCAAGACCAGATTCCGTTACTTGAGAACCCTGAATTTCATTTGCCCAAAAGTCGCTAACCATGCTACAATAGTAGACGTGGGAGCAAACGTTGGAGACTTCACGATGGCGGTCTCGAAAAAAGCAAAAACCGTGATATCAATAGAACCAGGAGGAGAAAACTTCGTGACACTTTGCCGTAATCTCAGAGCGAACTCGATCAGCAACGTCATTCCCCTAAACATTGGTGCTCATGATCGCGTGGAAACGCTGAATCTCGATGGCCATTACCTCAATCTGGCCGTCTCCAACCGTGGAGAACGGCACGCGCCCGGGTTGCCCCTCGACATTGTCTTGAATGACCATGAAATCGATCATGTCGATGTCATGAAGATTGACTGTCAAGGACATGAACGCCTCCAAGCTTCGTACGTGTTGAAGACGTCGTCTCGATCATGCAATCCTGCGACTATCACCTAATTGGGCGAGACGATGGTCCTTTTCAACCTCAGTTCTATTTCACGAATTCTCATGATCGCACTTCAAAGATCCCTTGACCTTCAGTCGCGACTCTTGGCCTGTTTTTCGTGATGTCAACAGATCATGTTTCTGACCTCCTCGACGCACTTCGAATAATTCCCCGGGCACTCGGCCTTGCAAGATGGTCTTGCCTTGTACTCCACTTCTCAACGAGGGCCTGCTCAGAAAATCGAATTCGACGATTGCGGGACGCCAAACCTGGGCAGTCTGAAATGATCGCCTTCAGAGAAAACCGTGTACTCCTATCATCGGGATATGTCCAAGAACTTGTGTCGTGTCCCGCGCTTCGGGAACTCGGTGGAGAAACATATCGGCCTCATTTGCGGTCTCACCCTCAAGGAGATTTGCGGTCATGCTTCCGGCAGGTCCCGAACTATCTTGCGATGTCTTCTAGAGATTATCGTGGACCCAACAAGCGGCAAAGCCACGCCTAAAGCACAACTAATCATCAATCCTAGAATCCTAGGAAAAGCCGTATTTGCGCAGTCCTGACACATTCCGGCAAGGTTGGGGTCTTTGTCGACAGAAATTGCCTGGGATGCTGTAGCTGTTTGTCCAGATGCGTCGACAACAGTAAATTGTGCTGTATAGTTTCCAACAATCAAGTAAACGTACCCGATGGTTTGTCCTGGGCGTTGGTTACCATCGCCAAAGGACCAGCTGTATGAATAGGGATGTGTCCCTCCAATCGCGGAGCCTGTGAAGTTGACCATCTGACCGGTATCTGGATTGGCAGGAGAGAAGGCGAAATTGGCACTAAGCGGTGCTGGTGGTGGCGGCGCAGGGGGAGGCAGAAAGAACTCTGTCATAGCGGGTGATCCTGAGTCCTTCGCGGTGAGTGGTTGTAGGCCCCATGTTGCCTCTATCGTACTGAGAACAGAGTAGTGGGAATATTGGATCGAAGACTGATAATGAGTCCTGACAGCTGGTCCAGCCCAGACGGTGTAGACGTAGTCGGTGGGGTAGCGTCCGTATCCTTCGTCAAATGTAATGAAGAGAACAGATTTCTGGGTTCTGAAGAGGGTGCTGTTGAGAATTACTGGGACAAGCTTGCTGAGATAGTTGTCTCCACGGTAGATTGAGCAGTTGTGCATGTTGTCACACAGGTTGGGGGAGAGGAACATGTAGTTGGAGGCCGTGCTCGTTGAGCCAAGAGCGTTGACGAGGTTGTCATCTGGCGGCCCTTTTCCCTCAGAGTTCGCAGGAATCACGTGGGTCGCGCATCGGGTCGAGTTGCTTCCAATACCGGTATAGAAAATAAACGGGTTGGTTGCGAAAGTGTAGTTGCCCACTGTGCTCTTGTAGCAGGGGGATGGCATATCTTCGAAGTAAGCTTTCCATGTCAGCCCCGCACTCTCGACTTTGTTGACGATGCTAGAATTGGAGGTGGAGCATGATCCCGACGGGCTGCAGTTTATTCCGCTGAAGTAGTTATTCCCACCCGTCAGGCACATGTAGTTGGGAAGGCTGGGGTGGTCGCAAGCAGAATACCGTGTTGCCAGAGAGTAGTTCTGAGCTAGCTGGTTCAGGTAGGGTGCTGAGGCGCTGCCGTTTATCTGGTTGAAGTTCTTGTTCTCCATCAGTATGATCAGGATATAGTCGAAGGGCCTGTTAGTAGGAAGCGTGGCCATGTGGGGGCCGCTTGAGACGTGGACAATATTCTTCTCAGTCAGGATCTGAGGGGAGAAGAAGATTCCAGGAAGAACTGCTACAGATAGGAGGAGAATTGCCAGGCCTGCGATTGAGACTTTCGGCTTCATTTCGGACCCTCCTATAGTTGGCCCTGTTGCCGGGGGTTTTGTTTTAAGAGGCTTTATGATGTCACCGCGGTTCTAAGGCTGTGAGGATAGGAACTGGTGCGGGCATCTTCCTTCCTCTTGATCATGGGAATAGTCTTACTTATTGCGAATCCGGTTTCTAGTCTAGCTTTCGCGCAGCCTGTTTCCTCCAGCTTCGTCAGCGAGAAGCTCCAATCTGCATGTTCCTTTCTGAAGAGCCTCTACAATCCAGCACTAGGACTAGTGAGAAGCGCGCCTAACAGCAGCGTATACTACATTGCCAGCGACAACCTGCTAGCCCAGAAAGCCCTCAACACTTCGTCATGCGCTCCAACGATTAGCCAATCGATCAGACAGTCGATCAGTTCTTGTTGCGGCAACGGCTATGATGGAATGCATGAAGCACTCCTTGGAGCTAGAATCCACATTCCCATCAACAACTCCGCACTCTACACCGTGGCGAACTCCAGCGCGGGCAAATTGTTTCGAAATGCTAGTCCGACAACCGCCGGCGGCAACTACACGATTCTCTGGGAAGTTCACAATGCGACCGGAATACTTGTTGACTGCGCGTATGCTGACGTGACCGTCTACACAGCTCTAGAATTAAGGCTGGAAGGAAACTCTACCGGTGTGCAGCATGAGATGGATTGCCTCGCGCTCATGCTCGATGGCAGAGGTCTGGTTGATGAACCCTACAAGGACGGCACCGTATCCGAACATGGAATCTACCAGACGTACAAGCTCGCCCTCTACCTCTATGCCCTCCAGGTTACAGGATCATACTATTACGGAGAGGAGGACAACCTCTTCCGGTCACAGGGTCCTGATGGCGGTTTCCATACGGGTTACGACCAGATCGGAACATATGCGGGAACACGAGAGAACGCGGAGACAACCTCTATCGCTATGATAGCGATCTCCAACCTATCCTCGACAAGCCCATTCCAGATCCCGTTCTTCTCCATTCCACCATGGATAATCTACCTCTTCATCGGGCTTGCATCAACCGCAGTAGCGGTGGTCATCACAGTCATCGTTTTGGAACAGAGGAAACACAAACACACGGTTTTGAGAGATCCCGGGCCAGATCAAGGCTTGCAGTAGCGTCCAGCTCTCAGAGATAACTAGGGATATTTGGATATCTGAGGGGACGAAAAGCATCCAATTGCTTATACTTTAGAGCATGAGCAAGCAGGTCTGCATGAAACTTCAGCCTCTGGCTCTATCTGTCGCACTTCTTGCAGTCATCACAGCTAGTTCGTTTGTAGCGGTTCCTTCCGTTCGCGGCCAGGGGGACACGTCGGTGAGCACGAGCCTGACAGGGTCTCTCCCGCTCATCGGTCCATATTCCTTTGATCTATGCCAGACGGTTCTCGTCATCATATCGTGCTCTGTATCCTTCGTGGTCGCTGAGGGATACAAGCAGAATGTTACATTGCAGGTCCAAGAGTCACCCAACGAGCTTCAGGTTGGCTCGACCGAAAACACGGGCGTGACTCTCATCACAGAACTACCAGTTCAAGTTCTGGATTTTAACTTCACGTATGATGGGAACGTTTACAGTTACACGTTGCCAATTCCCTCACTCTCCGTCCCAGGAAACATCCCGATCGAAATCTCTCTCAGCGGCATTCTCGCCAAGTTCCTGACCGGCCCGATCATCGGATCAATATTCAACGACATTGCTTCTATTAATCTAGATTTGAACTTCACATCTGAAATCCAAGGGGTTCTATCGTCCAGCGGACTAAACTTAGACTCGCAGCTCTTGAACTGGGAATCACCTTCGACTAACACCTTTAGTGCGAAGCTAACTGGCACCGCAATCGACGCTTCGGTATCCGTTACGGAACTTGACGCGATTTTTGGCCTCGGCGCAGCTCTCGTCCTCAAACTCCCATTCATATCGCCAATTAACCTGTTCACCCCCTTCTATGAGCCCCTCCTCCGGTTCGGCTCATCGAACAGTCTAATGTCCCTCGGACACTGGTATCGACTCTCGGTTCAGTCAACCTATTCTCAAACGAGCGGTTCCGGATGGTATATCTCCGGCACAACAGCAACCTTCTCAATAGCCGACACAACGATCCCAGGGCCGGGAGGCAACTACCAGTTTGCTGGCTGGACCGGAACGGGTCTTGGAGGCTACAATGGGGCTCAACAGTCACATTCAATGACAGCTCGCGGGCCTATCAATGAAACAGCAGACTGGACCTTAGTTTCGAACGCATCCCCCGCGTCATTCCTTGCACCGATGGCATGGGCACTCGGAATAGTCCTCGTAGCAGTTCTAGTCGCAGTAGTCGCAGTTGTCGTTGTACTGGCCCGTCGGCCAAAGCATTCAAACATCGCTGGCTAAAACCTCCCACCTCGGCCTTCCCATCATTCGCGTGGGTGTCGTTCCGGAAGGCGTCGGCGCCTGAGCCTGTCATCACCTTTTTCCTATTCACTTGTGTTTCCAATGCTGCCCAGGTTGATTTGGAGACTGGTTGACCGAATATGACTGAGAGCGATCCGGACAAGAGGATTTTGCAGGAAGAGATCGTCGGCGTCATTCCCGCGGTCACGTTATCGGAGAATGGACCTCAGTTCCAGTGTGGACTCGTCTTCGCCACAAACGTCCTGATAGTTGCCCTCTTAACCGATTTCCGCGAGATCTGGTGGGCGACCAAGACCCCTCGCTACTATGCTCTCAAGAGAGATTGGGCCCGATATGAGCACAAGACAACTGCATCAATCCTCCAAAGCAAGCACTACAAATGTTACATTATCCCGAACTCATACATCATGCATGTGAGCGCGATTGAGACCGGGAGAATACGCAAGAGGACGAGACTAGTCTTTCACACGGCTGAGAGGGTCTACGCGTTCAAATGCGTTACCAACCTGGAGACGGTTAGCAAAGACGTCAGTGAGCTTCTTCGCCAAGCGGGAGTCCGACTCTCCAAAGGAGAATAATCAATCACACGGGACCCCTTGACTCCCAGAAACCCTTGAGGAAAAAAAGCTCGGATGGGCCTGGCTCAGAACGTGGAATCTATCAGACCTACAAGATCGCACTCTACCCTCTACGCCCTGCAGAAACTTTCAGACATACTACCATAGGGAAGGAGAGAATCTTTTCCGATCACAGGGTCCCTGATGGCGGCTTCCACCCAGCGCTTGGGCATCGCCTCCCGATTTTTCTCCAATTCACGACCGGTGCATTTCGCTCCGCAACACCATTGTTTCGAGTTGATCCCCTTTCCCTGCTAGCTAGGCCTTGCGGTTTCTGGAGAGAAATCCGAGAACTTTTTCGTTGAATTCTGACGCGTTCTCAAGGTGGGGAAAATGCTTGGCGTGGGAGACCTTGATCATCTCACCGTGCGGAACTAGGGCAGCACACAGCTCGCCAATCCGGCGAAGCCATAGGGCACCATCCTCGCCGTTAATCACGAGGGTGTGGCACTGGATTTTCTTTACATGCTCCTTGAAACTGGGAAACTTGGTTTTGAGTTCCAGAATCGTTCTTGCGTTCTCAATCATCATCTTCTTCACGTCATCAGGCATTGAGGCGAACGCGCCGTGCTTGTCTTGAACTCCGTCCACGTTCAATTCAACCGCCCTCCTGTCATCCCCCTTTTCCAGCGCCGTGAATGAGGGATTCAGAGAGCCGTTCACGAACCTTCTCGCCGACCGCGCGACTGAAGGACTTCGGAGCAGCAAGGACAGCATCTGAGCCTTACTGTTAGCGTTTTCCACCAGTAGAGTGGAGACTGCTGGTTCAACGAGGACGAGCGAACGGACCAGATCCGGGTGGTCGGCTGCTAGGAAAGCGGCAATGAACCCGCCGTAAGAATGCCCGACAAGATGGACTGGGCTGACCCCAAGCTTCTCGATCAAACCTTTCAGGTCGTCCGCGTTGTTTCCCACAGTGCTATCTGTTAGGTCGCCGTCCCTCTTGTTTGGCGCAGCGTAGCGCCTACTGTAGGAAATCGCTCTATACCTATTCGAGAATACCTCTATCTGAGATAGCCACGCCCGGTGGTCGGTTGGAATCCCGTGGCAGAAAAGAATGGGCTCGCCAGCCCCCTTCTCCTCGTAGAATAAAGTCGCGCCGTCGACTTCAACCGTTGGCATTTCTACCAGTCCAATATCCAGGGTGGGGTATAAGCCGTTCAAGACAGCCATTGGAGGACGCATAATCGAAAAATGTCACCACCGCCCAGCTCGGTGGGAATCTAGCTCAGCGTTTGGAGAGGTGGGGCTGTTATGTGGACATCGAGCCGGTTTTCTAGCTTGGCTTAGGCGTGGTTTCCGAAGTGGAGAGCAACGTAGGCTGGGTCTCGTACATCTATGACTTCGTAGCCGCCGACATCGAGAGCCGCTTTCCAACTCGGATCTCCACGGTTACCCCTTTCTCGGTCAATAAACACGCAAAAAAAGAGGGGTTTAGTTCGCGCGCTGGGTGTCTCGTTTTGTTGGCCTATTCAATATTCTTCGAGTTGTCTGGGCTCGCAATTCTCGACAACAAGTCTTGCACGGTTGTCAGACTGCTTTGAGTCCGGTTGCCGGCGACGGGGACTGAAGCTGGCTCAGCATTCACCGCTGACCGCCCCGCGCACGATTCGAGAACGCAGATCACAAGGTAGATGGAGTGCGATATCGATCCGCTTGTGCCAGTGACATTTGCCGTCCAGATCCCTTTGGAAGGGGCACTGAAGGTGAGCAGCGTAGAAGCAGTTCCTCCGACTGACAAGGTGACGGATGTCGGGCTAAGAGAGCCTGTCGATCCCTGGGGAATTGTCAGAGTGAGTGAAACTGTCCCCGCGAACTGTCCCAGTCCAGTGATCGCGACTGAGAACGTTGCATTCTGGTTGGGGCCGACTTGCTTAGAGCCTATTGGAGTCGTCATGTTAAAGTCTGCAATTGAGATCGCAACTATGGAGAAGTGTGCCAGGATTCCGTTAGTAGCTGTCACATTAGCAGTGTAGAAAGCAACGGAGTTGGTTGAGAACGTGAGCTTCACTGCATGGCTAGCTCCGGTGGTAAGACTGACACTGGTTTGATTCAGAGATGCAGAAGACCCTGTTGGGGTGAGAGAGAGACTGAGCGTCACGTTGCCAGAAAAGCCGTTGACGCTACCCACCGTGATTATCGATGTTCCCTGCACTCCGAGCGGCAATGTAAGAGAGACTGGAGTTGCTGAGATGCTGAAGTTCGGGATGAAATCTTGAGCTTGATAGAATAGCGTCGCGTCCGACAGGTCGCCGATGTCAACTTTTCCGTTCGCGTCGATATCCGCCCTAGGATTGTAGCACTGGTTGCCGATGCTACACCCCATTGATGCATTGATGATTTGGAGATCGGGATAGTTCACCAGTCCGTCGCCATTCACGTCGACGTTCCTTGTTACCGTTGACCAGATCCCGGTCATGGCTCCGGAGAGGGAAAGTTGCAGGTTAGAGCTTAGAGGAATGCTCAGAGCTATGTTAAGAACGAACTTGGCTGAGGAGCTTCCTGGAGTTAAGACTTGAATCGGTACGCCAGTTACTGTGTAAGTCTTGGTGAAGAGCGTTGCTCCTGTACTACTGTTCGTTGCTGTAATGGATAGAAGGCCGGAGAGGCTCAGCTGGTTGCTAGGCGAGTTGATCGTTAGCGTGCCGTTCGTTCTCACGGTGACGCCGGTGAACGTGGTCGAGTTCAAGACAGTCCAAGCGATTGGGGTTACGGCTACAGTGATCCGTGAGGTGTGAGTGAGAGATCCACTGGTTCCGGTTACGTTGACAGCATAGAGTTCCTTCGTAGCGGAGGATCCTGTCGAAAAGGTCAACGTGGACAGTCCGGTCACACTTGGCGACAGGGTAACGCTGGTTGGACTGAGAGACACCGTTGGTCCAGAGGGCGACACTGTCGCGGTTAGCCCGACTGTTCCATTGGAGCCGTGAATGCTGGTCAAGGTGATAGGGATTTGTCCACTAGAACCTGCTGTGAAAGCTGAGTTGGGGCCTGAAATCCCGAAATCTGGCTTCATGCTAATGCTGCCAACGAACGTCGACCAGCAGGAGCCCTGAAGACATCCTCCCGTGTTGACAGTGTGATATTCCCCAGCAACCCACGCGAGAGACGAGTCCGAAGGGTCGATAGCTGCCCCGAAATAGTCTCCGTATCTTGCGCTCGAGTCAAAGGTTGACCCAGACCTTAGAACCTTCGGCGGCGCTAAAGTGTTCGGCGCATCTGTTGTTAGTTGGCCTGTCACTGCGAGGCTCGGATAGAGCGTTGAGGATGAAAAGCCGTAGAGAAGATCTAGATCGCCTAGCCCGTCCAATTGAAGACTGGGATAGAACAGATACTGTCCTGAGATTGAGAAGTTAAAGTCTTGGAGGAGGGTGGAAGTGCCGGTGTTGATCTCGGCCAGCTTGATACATCCTCGTTGCTGTGCATCCCCGGTGGGGGTGCATGCGGTGTTGAGCCCGAACCACAGTTTGCCTTGGAACCATTTGGCGTCTAAGACGCGCTTGTCATTTGTGTCCACTAGAGCGATAGTTCCTGGCTGTGCTCCACCGATCGGTTTGGGAAAGGCCGACACGGTGATCGAGAGGGGAGAGGAGACAGTTACTTTGTTCGGCGGCGTCCCAGTTATTGAAAATAGGTTCACAGTTTTGGTCATGTTTACCGTTTCTCCTCCCGTGCTGACCATGTATTCGGTTGTTGTTGAGCTGAGGGACTGGACTGGGTGGACGGAGGCTTGGGTGGCGAAAGGTCCGAACGGGGCGGAGTCAATAGGAGACAGCCCGGCCATCATTTCACCCTTATTCAGCACCCAGTACTGTGCGCCGATCATTATTGTGGAGTTGAAGTCGTTCACGCTCAAGACGACCTTGTCGTCGTTGACTCCGAGGATAGGCTGGTCTGGAAAAATCCCTGAAACGGGAGAGAGCGCGTAGATGCTCCACATCCCCATGGGATCGTTGCTAGCAGATGCAGCGACGAGGACTTGGTACGGGAGATTGGTTGTTACTATTGACGCGAACCACCGTCCACTGGAAGCGTCGTACAATACTTTCGGATCCGAGAGAGAAGAATTTGTGCTGAAGAATGAGGCTAGGGCGAACGTCTTGAGCACAAACCCCTGTTTTGAGAATATTTCGCCCTCAAGGTTGACCATCTCCACGATATGGTTCGGTCCCGCGGCCACTTGAACATCAGGTGGGACGCAAGCACAGCTCTGGTGCTCGTTGAGCGCGTCAAAACTGGATGCGATACCTATTGTTGAGGAGCTTAGCGAGAACACTCCGCTCGAAACCAGTCTCGGGGGGTAAATCGAAGACGTTGCGGAGGTAGTTGTCGAATGTGGACTGCTCGACGATGCCCTTCCCGGCCTTGGGATATCGATCGGCATGGATGAAGGTAGAGTCGAGGATAACGCACTTACTTGGACTCGGGCAACGATCGGTATCTTTCCAGGCGTATCCGTGATCCCTGCGACCTTCGGCATGTTGGGACTGGTAATCATGATTGCCGGTAGGATTATCATTGAAAGGACGAGCATCAGCGAGATGCGCGAAAGTGCTTTCGATCTTATTTCGATTTTTTTCATCTTTCTTGCTTGGGAATTTTTGTCATTGCGCCCTTCCTCGGCGCTCACTAGAGCAGATGATCCATTGCTGAACCAGTATGTCAGTTGCGTTTCTGCTCGGGCTAGCCTGAAGACTTTCGTTTTTAAGGATCATCTACTATCCCTGAGAATTATAGTTAGATATTAGTCTGGGAGATCCCGGAAAATATCAGTAAACCCAATTATCATAAACCTAGGGACCCGTCGAGTAATATCTTCTGGGCAATTGACAGTTCAACAACACTTCGGAACAACTAGCGTCTTCAAAGGAACAATAATCGCGCGTCACCACGTCTCAGTACTTACGTTGGAACACGCATTCTCTCACACACACTCTCTCGGTTTCAATTTTCCATACACAATGCCCTCACGAGCCTCTATGAATAACAGTCAAGCGATCAGATTTTATCTTAACTTGCATCTTCTCCTTAGGAACTAACAAATGTTAAGTACTATTGCCAAGTCGAAAAAGAGATCGGCGAAAAAAAATGTTCGGCATAACTCCCATGATTTCCTGCCAAGGTAGCGGTTGCTACCTTAGATGCATCGAGAACCAGTGCTGTCCCACCGACTGTTGCAACTCCTCGTGCGTTCGAAGCTGCGTAGCACAATGCCAGTGTACCTGTTCCGCCTGCGTCTGCTAGGCTGATCCCTATGCAGCCGGGCTCGCGGGATCAAAGCGGTCCGGTCGTAGAGTATCTTCTCAAAGAAGTCTCCTTCAGCACATGCGACAACCGGTTCTTCGGCGAACTAGAGAAAGAGATGCTGGTCCCCAACAACGTCAACATTTTCGGTAGAATCGGAGGAGCCACAGAACTCGAGAACTATCGCGTGCGGGTAAAATTCCTGCAGGACACAACGATTGGATATATCAAGAAACCAGTTTCCGACACGATCGAGGAAAACAGGAAAGTACTGACCTACAAGCTCGAAGACCTGATCAATTACGACGACTACTGGTGGCTTCCTCTCAAGGACGAAACAGAGTTCCGAATCCAGCTGAACCTATTGCCACCGTTTCCCCAAGTGGCCCCCGTGGGCGTAGACGTCGCATGCCGGCCAGACGTTGTCGTCGGGCTGAATCCTGATGTAACGACCACCGTCCGGCTCCAAGCGGTCGAGGACATCGACAACATCTCGCTAGCGCTGACAGCGCCCCAATACGCTGGCCCAGGCGTTTCCATGGCCATAACAGAATACTCCGACGATTCTCTTGACGCACCGACACAAACGGTCTCCTCCCCCCGAAGGGAGTACCCATATCCCCGCTTGTCACTTCGCAAGGGACAAACTGTCGAGTACAAGGCAAAGACACGGATAACGTCCGACCCTTCCAAGATGAACTTCCTGCGATGCCAACAGGACATTATGAACGTCAAGCTACTCGCGCTCTCAAACACGTCTCCCGCAGCCGCCCCGTGCGCGGTCAGCATCGTCGACGAGAACGGAAACGAAATGCCTGTTGAGAAGACTGTCCGGTCAACAGTGCTACAGGTGAACGCGCAGATCATGTATTCCCCATACTCGATTCGAAGAGAGACCCCGCCCATCCCAACTCTCGCCGCAGCAGCACACTAAATCCTCCATCCTCCCTTTTTCTTTCTTATCGTGCCTACCGACGGTACTGGACGAACTTCAACAAATGATGTCTGTCTCCGTAAGCAACGTTTCCAAGACCTTCACCCGCAAGTTCGAAACAGGAGCGTCAAAGGGGACCACAAGAAAGAGAGAGGTTCTGACAAATGTCAGCTTGGAAGTTGGAACGGGCGAGATAGTGTGCCTCCTGGGCCGGAACGGAGCTGGAAAGACCACACTTGCTAGAATCCTGTCCACTCTAATAATGCCAGACGAGGGACGCGCCGAGATTTGCGGATACAACGTCGTCACCCAGGCTCAAGAAGTCAGGAAAAGAATCGGTGTAATGATCAATGCGGGAGACGGAGGTTTCCAGCCTCGTCTATCAGGATTCACCAACCTAGAATACTACGCCGCCCTCTACCAGATTCCTCTCCGTAAGGCTCGCGCCCGAATCAGCGCTCTACTCAGTGAGCTAGGCCTTGGAGATAGAGGTTCAGACCAATACCAGATGTATTCTTCTGGAATGAGAAGACGCTTGGCCCTAGCAAGAGCCTTGCTGCCTGACGCCCCTGTGATATTGCTAGACGAACCTACCCTAGGAGTCGACCCTTGGTCCACGAAGCAGATTCACGACAAGCTTCGAGCCATTGCATCCCAGGGAAAGAGCATCCTCTGCACCACCAACAGCTCCGCGGAGGCCCAAGCTCTAGGAGATCGGGTCAGCATGCTTGAAAACGGCACATTGAGCGCCATGACCCAAACCGAGGTATCAGTTGCTTGAGCCCGATGCTTTGGGCAGAACGGTTCTCGGTCCTCTTCGAGAGGGAGTTGAAGATGAGGATCTCCTATCGCATGAGCCTAATTCTTGGCGTGACGAGCAGTCTCTCCGGACTGCTCGTATATGGTCTCTTGGGAAACAGCGCGTCAGCATCAATCACGTCTCAGTCCGACAACATGAGCCTCGCATCCTACCTGGTCTCGGGGGTCGCGTTCAGCGGCATCATCATGAACGGGCCGGCCATGTTCTCTCAACATGCCAGCGCGAGCGAACTCGAGGAAGTGCTGGTTACGCCCACTGGCTTCAGAGAGTTTCTCCTCTCCTCCTCTGCGCTGAACACTTTAACAACCATTGGCGGAGCCGCGGGTTTCTTTCTACTAGGCGCGTTCCTACTTGGACTAGATTACTCTTACAATCCACCACTCCTAGTTCTAATGGTTCTACTCGGGCTTCTCTCCTCGATCGGACTGGGTTTCATGA
>WNGH01001964.1_pt1 | contig 22949 bp, 17 predicted proteins | sample 5400631 | NCBI WGS metagenome assembly WNGH01 (sample SAMN13153373, study PRJNA577476) | soil metagenome | isolation source: 115 cm soil or saprolite under Garry oak tree replicate 1 | place: USA:California | collected 2016-06-15
CGAGATCGCGATGATCAAGGTGCTCGCGCCCAACGTCGCGTGCAAGGTGCTCGACTGGGCGATCCAGGCGCACGGCGGCGGCGGCATGTCGGAGGATTTTCCGCTCGCCTACATGTACGCGCATTCGCGCACCCTGCGCTTCGCCGACGGGCCCGACGAAGTGCACCGCAACGCGATCGCGAAGCTCGAGCTCGCGAAGCACCTAGCAGCGCAAAAGCGCTGAACCCAGCCTCACGCGCGGCGGCTCCGTCATCGCTTCCTGTCGGGAAGCGGCGCGACGGGGCGCGGCCTGCGGTCCGGCCCGGTGGCGACGTAGGTGAGCGTCGCCTCGGTCACCTTGACGGTCTCCACGTCGGAAGGATTGCGCTGCGCGTACACCTCGACGTTGACGGTGATCGAGGTGGTCCCCACGCGCACGATCTCGCCGTAGAAGGAGAGCAGGTCGCCGATGAACACCGCCTGCTTGAACTGGAACGAGTTGACCGCGACGGTGGCGACGCGGCCGCGCGCGTGGCGCGCCGCGAGCACGCCGCCCGCGGTGTCCACCTGCGCCATGATCCAGCCGCCGAAAATATCGCCGTGCTGGTTGGCGTCGGCCGGCATCGGCACCATCCGCAGCACCGGCTCCTTGTTTTCGGGCAGCTTCGTCACGAATCGATCTCTCGCGGTGTTCGCAATGGTACCGTGAAGACCGGGATCAGCCCAACGCCGCCTCGATGCGCGCGACCATGGTGGCGAGCGCCGCGCCCCGTTCGTGGCGGGCATAGCGATCGGAGAATTCACGCGCTTTCGAGGCGTATTCCGTCTTTTCGGCGAGCGCCTTGAGCGCGGACGCATAGTCGGGGTTGTTGACTTCGGGCGCGATACCGAGCCCGGCACCGTAGCGCACGACGCGCCGCGTAATGAGGAATTGCTCGAGTTGTGTAGGTAGCAGCAGCAGGGGCTTCCCCGCAAGAAGCGCCTGCGCGGTCATCTGATGGCTTGCATGGCAAATCACAACGTCCGCCTGCGGTAACACTCGAGATACGGACATCGGCTCTTCGGCGAAATAAACTGAACTGCCGTGATGGCGGCCTTTGAGACCGGGATCCACGCCGCGGCAAAGGGCGAGCGTAGAACACCGTTGGCGTGCGAGCGCGTCGGCGAGCGACGCCAGGCCCTTGTAGTAATGGTACAGATAGACAAACACGCGCGGCCCATCCCCGACGGGCCAGTCCGGCACCAATTTTCCTTCAGCTGACTTAGTAATCCCGTAATAGTCAGAAGGCCCGCGCTCGGGATAAATGTCGAGCTCGGGGTACGTAAGAAGTATCGAGCGACCGGCGAATAAATCGCCGATCGTCGTAAGAGGATTCGCACCGAACGCGGCAAGCGCTTGATTGATTGAATTCAACACGCGGCGGTCCGCGGCTTCGAGCCGCACGCGCGGAGCCGGCTCCCAGTCGCGTAGCGGCGCGGCGGGCATCGCTGGCGGGGGAACGTGAAAGCCCTGCGAGACTTCGAAGCTCGGAATGCCGAGCGTGCGCGCCGCGAGATGTGCGGCCGGAGCTACGTTGGCGATAACCACCTGTGAGCCTCTCAGCTGCTCGCGCCACGCGTCGATCAGCGCTTTGACCGGACCGGCATCGTGGTAGCCGAAGTTGAGCAGAATCTCGCCCAGGTTCAGCGGATTGGCATTGATGGTTGGTCCGGACCAGATTGGCGCGCCCGCGCGTGGGATTTCGGCCGCGCCTTCGACATCCGCGGCCGCGTGGGGCTCGCGAAGCAGAAAGCGCACTTCATGGCCGCGCGCCTTCAGGGCTGCGGCGACCGGGAGCATCGTCGTCACATGTCCGGTATGCGCGCCCAGTTCCCAGGCGAATTCGATTTTCGCCATTGCGATGTGCGTCCCTGAAATGAAGAAGCCCGCCTAGAAGGCGGGCTTCCAGTGTAGCGGCTCAGGGTCTTACTGGACCACGCACTCCATGCTCGAGCCGGCGTTGATGCTGCTCGTCTTCAGCGTTTGCCCGAAGGTGGGCGGCGGGGTGACCTGCGGCAGGTTCGGCGGCGGCGGGACCAGTCTCGGAGGCAGATTGATATTGCTGGAGAAGCCGACTTGCCCGATGCCGACCAGCTGCTCCACGCCCCCCGAGACGAGCGCGATCTGCCCGTCGGCCACCGTGACGTACACCCCCGGCGGCGGCAGGTTCGGGGGCGCGCTCTGGCCGGGCGGGGGCGCGGGGATGTCGATCGCCGAATAGTCGGTGCCGCGGACGCCGATGGTGGCGGTGGAGGTCACCATCCTGTAGGCGTTGCGATTGGTGGTGCGCTTGCCGATCAGCCCGGTGAGCGAACGCAGACCCCCCTTGAAAAGCTGCATGGCGAAGTTGTCGCGCTCGGGACGGCCCTCTTCGTAGCCGTACGTCTCGATCTTGACCTGAGTGTTGGGGCGCAGGGTCACCTGTCCGCCGTCGGTGAAGCGCAGCTGCGCGTAGCTGTCGCGCTCGGTGGAGATCACGTCGCCGACGAACACGTTGGAGCGCTCGGCGAGTACCTGCACCGAACCGTCGGGCCGCTGCACCGAGAGCGTCCCCGACAGATACTGAACGGAGGCTTGGGCAAAGGCAAACAGGGGGGCGAGCAACGCAAGCGCAGCGAGCGCGCGGACGAAGAGGCGAGGCGCGCTCACCTGCATACCGCCGCTACTTTCTTGTCGTCGGCCCTCTTGGCTCTTGGGTCCACGGTGTCAAGCGTTACTGGAGAATTGCTTGCCCGGTTAACACTCGCCGTGGCGGCGTTGGAGGCGGCGGCCAGGATCGAATTGGCGAGCGGGTCGCTCGCAACGAAAGTGAACTTGGTGATATTGAGCGGGTTCGGGAACAGCGGTGCGGTCAGGCCAAGGCCGCTCGCCACCAAATGCAGCGTGCCGAAGCTTCCGATCGTGACTTCGAATCTGCCGCTGGTGCCGTAGGTGAACTGCCCGTTCAGGGTCATGTCGTTCGGAAGCGTGCCGTCCCGGAAAAGACCCCCGGTCGACAGGAAGATGCTGCTGCCGGCGGTGATGCCCTGCTGGACGTCGAGCGGGCCGAAGCTGTTGATCGTCACGTTACCGCCGGGGTTGCTCACGAGCGAAGCGATCGTCGTGCCGCCGTTCGCATTGAGCAGGATGTCGCCCGTCGTCGTGTTCTGCAGCGTGTTGACCGTTACAGGCGTGGGGCCGAGCGCGTTCAAGTCGATCGCGATGCCGTAGGCGGCGCTCGCGGCGAGCGCAGGCGTTGCGACGGCGAGCGGCGCAGGGGTCGAACCGATCGCACCGCCGGCGTTGAGCGTCACTCCCGTGCCGCCTTGAACGGCGTTGCCAAGGGGGCTGCCCGATGTGGAGATTCCCGCAAGGGGGAGACCCGCAGAGTTGCTGCCGGTGATGTTTCCGGTCGCCGAAATCGAAGCAAGCCTGGAGGCCGAGACCCCCGCTAGCTCCAGGTTTCCGGAGTTGTTGAAAGTGAAGTTGCCGTTGCTGGCGGAGCCCTGGAGAAACCTCACGGTGTTGCCCAGATCGAGCTTGACGTCAGTGCCGCTGGCGAAAAGGATATCCGTCGTCAGCGCCGCCGCTTGGGTCACTGCTCCGCCCGCCTCAATCTCGATCAACCCGCAACACGTGCGGGTGATTCCGGCGCCGTCGAGTCCCCCGTAGGCATTGATCGCTCCCCCGAGCGCTTGCCGATATGGAGCCTATGGATCCGGCGCCGCGAAGGGTGACGACACCGCCGCCGCCGCCGTTGCCGCCCGGGCTTGCTGCGCCTCCGTTGCCGCCAGCGCCGCCGTCGGCGAGGATGGCGCCGACCGTAATGGATTGCCCGTTGCTGCTGATCACCACGTTGCCCGCAGACCCGCCGGAGCCGCCTTGACCTGCAGTCACGGTGGCCCCGTTGCCCCCGTAGGCGAGAATTCCGCCAGAAATTGTGGTCGCGCCCGCACTGGTGATCGTTACGCTGCCGCCGCTCGACCCGTTCGCATTCGCACCTGCCGAGCCCAGCGCTCCGCTGGTGTCGATGGGGCCGCCGACGGTGATCCTGCCGCTGCTGGTAGAGAGATCGACAAGGCCGCCCCCAAAGCCCGCGGTCCTGGACGCCGTGGTGATGAGACCGGTGACAATATCGCCGATGGCCGCGACCTTCACGCTGCCGGAGCCCAAGGTTCCATTGGTGCTGATGTTGCCGACGGCGACGCCGTAACCAAGAAGATTGACGCTCCCGCCGTTGGTCGTGATGTTGCCGTAGCCGAGATTCGAGGTGATGCTGCCGTAGCCGCTCGGAGTGGTTGACGCCGCATCGTTCGCCCTCAGAGTGATGTTCGTGCCGTTGGCGGTGATGTTGCCGCCCAGGTTGATGTTGTTGCCGGCTTGCGCGGTGAAGCTACCTCCCCCATAGGTGAGGTTCAGGTCTGTCTGCAGATTGATATCTCGATGCGCCTGAAGGGTCACAGACCCGTTCGTGCGCAAACCGGCATCTATTGCGCTGGCTGAGATCAGGGAGGGGAGGAGCGGCAGATCGTCGAAGCAGATTCCGACTTGGGTTTGGCAGGTCAGCTGGTCTATCCCGGTAAGGGCAATATTTATGTCAGTCGGATCGAGCAGCCACTCGCCGCCGTTGCCGTTCGGCGCGCTCGTGTCCACGCTGCCGAATGCCTGCAGCGCCCTGCCCGAAGTCTCGACGAAGCCGCCGTTGCCGCTTTGCGAGCCGCCGCGCGCGGAGATGCTGCCAAAGAACTTCGTGGACTCGTCCGACCATACGATCACCCGGCCGCCGCCTCCGGTCGTGCCTGCGTCGGCGCGGATGATTCCGTCGGAACCGATCACGGTCTGCTGCGCATTCTGAACGTCGGGGTTGGCGCCGTGTGCGTCGCCGCCGACGAGGACCGTGCCGCCGCCCGCGTCGCCCGATGCGTCGATCACACCGTGGCCGATCACGCCGACGCGCACACCGAGCACCTGGATGGTTCCGCCTTGGCCCGAGCTGCCCGTGGCCTCCACCGTTCCGGAGATGAGATTGGTGCCGCCCCGCGCTTGTAGGGTTACAGTGCCGCCGCTCGGTCCGTTGGCGGTGGTGCGGCTGCCTGCGTCGAGCGTGAGATCCCGGGTCGCGATCAGGCGGATCTCGCCGTTGGCGCCGACCACGGCGCTGTTCGCCTCCACGACGCCGCCCTGGCGCACCAGAGCCCCGAACATTCCGATGCGGCCCGAGTCGGAGATCAGTCGTCCTAGGTTGAGCGCTTGCTCGGCGTCGGCGACGATGTGCACGGTAACGAAAGGGGAATTCTCGTAGACCAGCTCCACGCTCTTGCCTGCGGCGAGCACGATCTCGCCCTGCGGGGAGCGGATGACGCCCGAGTTCTGCACGTCCGGGCCGACGAGGAACACCCGCCCGCCCGGGCCGCCTGAAGTCGTGTCGATGACGCCCGCGTTGGACACCCCGCCCGCTCCGGGAGTCTCGGTGAAGCGCAGCCGTCCGTTGAGAAAGTCCTGGTCGGAGAGATTCAGGCTCGACGCGACGAATCCGGCGACATCGATGCGCGCGCCCGCTCCGATCACGATGCCGCTCGGGTTGATCAGGAACACCCGGCCGTTGGAGGAAAGTATCCCGTCGATCACGCTTTGCGGGATCACTCCGTTCGCGCCCACCACGCGGTTGAGCACCGCGGAGGACCCCGAGGTCTGGAGAAACTGCGTGATCTCGTTGCCGCCGATCGAGAAGCTCTGCCAGTTTATGATGGCGTTGGCGCTGTTGGTGATCGTCAGCGTGTTGCCAGAGCTGACGATGCTGGCGCTGCCCGAGGTGACGGTGCCGCCCGTGGGGTTGGCCAAGCTCTGCCCGTTGGAAAGACTGAAGCAGGCGGCCACCGACAGCGCGATCAGCTTGGGCTTGAAATCGCCTCGTTGCCTGCGCTTGGCACTGGACTTGGACATGGCTACCCCTCCGATAGACCTCATTCCCGCAGCAAACTTCATTCCCGCAGCAAACGGGAAACTCATTCTAGACCCCGGTTGCAGGCGGGACATGTGACTTTTCACACAGGCGGTACGCATCAAAAGCTGTAAGCGACAGCGGCATGCGCCCGGTATTCTCCGTCCAGACGGGTGCCCGCGTCCTTGGTGACCCGTGCGACATCGACGCGGAACGCGAAGGACTTGCCCTGGTTCGCGCGCACGCCCAGGCCGAAGCTCCCGAGCTTGTTTTCCGGGCCGCGCACCGGAGCATCGTCGTTGCTGCGATCGTGGCCGCGGGCCGCGTCGTAGAACACAAGCGCGCGCGCGCGCCAGGTGCTGCCGATCCAGGATCCGAAATCCGGACCGTAGCCCTCGAGCGAGAACCGCCGGCCGACGTCGCTCGCCGTCTCGCGCTCGTAGTAGCCGCGCACGCTGTCCGCCCCGCCCATCCCGAATTGCTCGCCGGGGACGAGCAGGTCGCGGGTCTGCTGGGTGTTCGCGGCCGCGCGCACGATGAAATCCGAAGGCAGCAGCTGCGAGAGCGCGACACCCGCGCGCCAGATCGAGTAGCTCGCCCGAGAGCCAGGGCGCGCAGGAAGTCTCTCTGGATTTCCATTGCTGTCTAGGGTTCCAGTGAAGGCGTCCTGACTGCCGTCAGGTCCCCCCGGAATGTTGCGAGAGTAGGAGAGGTTGAAGGACAGATCCCGGCCGACTCCGGACGCGCGGCCGCTGTAGGTGAGCGAGACAGGCCGGACCGTGATGTCCGGAACCTGTGACTCGTTCGCGAAGATGACGCTGTTCATGTACGCCCGGTAATCCCATCCGAGCGCGACCCGATGCTCGTAGCTGTCGATCCGCCCCAGCATCTGCGTGTAGCGCAGTCCGAAGACCCTTCCTTTGCCCGATACGCTGAAAAAATCCAGCACGCTGCCGGAATTGACGCTCGAATACCCGGCGAGGACATCGAAGACGCCGCCCCATTTGTATACGGGCACGCGGTATCCCGCGCCGAATATCTTCACGTCGGAAGCGTGGCCCGGAGAGCTGACGAACTGGGCATTGACGACGTCATCGCCGTTGAAGAGGTTCGCGTTCTGGTAACCGACGCCGGTGCGCAAGTTTCCGGTCTTCGGAGTGCCGGTGTTGTCGGCGAACACCGAGATCCTGGAGGGTTTTTCGTCCGTGACGCGAACGGTCGCGTCGACCTGGCCGGGGTCGTCAGCGGCCTGCAGCGCAACGCTCACTTGCTTGGCCGGGTTCTCGTTGACGAGCTGGGCGTCCTGGCCGATCGCGCGCGTGTTCGGAGAGGTGCCTTCCTTCAGCGAAGGCAGGCCGGCCCTGACATTCCTTTCGTCGAAGAAGCGATTTCCCTGGACCCGCACCCGCTGGATTCGCGCCTCGACCACGCGCAAACGCACCTGGCCCGAACGAATGTCCTGCTCGGGAACGCTCACGCGCACCGCGTTGTAGCCGCGGCCGGCGTAGACATCCTGCAGCGCTTCGAGCGCGCGCTGAATGTCTCCGAAGTCGCGGTCCTTTCCGGAAAACGGCGTGAGAATCCGGTCGAGCTCGCCTTGCGCGAGAATGGAATTGCCCTCGACGAGAAAACGCTGGATCGCGAATCGCGGCGGGGCCGGCGGTTTAGAGGGCGTTGCGATCGGTGGCCGAGATTGCTGCGCGGCCGGCGCTTGAGACTGAGGTCTGGGAGGCTGCGGCTTCGCCGGCGCCTGCGCGATCGCGTTGCTCGCGCACAGCGCGAGCAACGATCCTGTCGCCGCGACGAGCAAGCGGCAGCGCAGCGCGCCTAGCGTTGGTGTTGGAGCCACCGTGACCCTCCCTGGTCAGGAACCAAAATTCTCCCATGGCCCGTCCCGTAGGGGCAAGCCGCGGAGCGCGCGCCGCTGTCCACGCGCGCGCTTATCCGCGAAAAATGTGACTTAGTCCTCATGAGAAACGCCGCAGAACGGATCCTTGCAGGGCTTCAAGATTTGCCTTTGAGGTAATTCAGCGGTCCGCCGCGGAAGGGCGCGAAACCCGTAGCGAAGATGAGCCCCGCGTCGGCGAGGTCGGCGTCGGCGACGATGCCTTCGGCGACTGCGGCCCGAGCTTCCTCGAGGTAGGGCGCGATGAGCTTCTCGGTGAGTTCGGGCGTGGCGCCGCGCGCCGCGCCTTTGCGCGCCTTGCCGTTCTGCCAAATGTAGAAGCCGCGGCCGGTTTTCTTGCCGAGATTTCCCGCGGCAACGAGCTCCGCGAGTTTTCTCGGGGGTTCTGCGCTTTCGCCCGCCAATTCCTTGCCCACCGCGAGGCAGATGTCGAGGCCCACGGTGTCGGCCAGTTCGATCGGCCCCATCGGCATGCCGAACGCTGTGACCGCCGCGTCGAGCGTCTCCGGCGCGACGCCTTCGTCCACCATGCGCAGGGCCTGGTCGATGTAGGGACCGAGCACGCGATTGACGAGAAAACCCGGCGAGTCCTTGACCGGCAGGGGAAGTTTATCGATCTGCCGCACGAACGCCGCCGCCCGCTTCGCGATCTGCGCGTCGGTGGCCGCGCCCTTGACCACTTCGACCAGCTGCAACTGCGGCACGGGGTTGAAGAAGTGGATTCCCACGAGGCGCGACGGATCCTCGAATTTCGCGCCGATGTCGGCGAGCTTGAGGCTCGACGTATTCGAGGCGAGAAGTGCCTCCGGCTTCGCCTGTCCTTCGAGCTTCGCGAACAGTTCGCGCTTGGCCTGCAGGTTCTCGAAAATCGCCTCGATGACGACGTCCGCCCGCCGCGCTCCGTCCCCGGCGACGTCGGGAATCAAGCGGTCGAGCGCGTCCCGAATCCGGGATTTGTCGCGCAGCCGGCGCTTGAAGAGCTCGGCCGCGCGCTTCATCGCCGGCGCGAGGCGCTCGGGCGACTGGTCCTGCAGCGTCACCGTCAGGCCGCGCATGGCGCACCAGGCGGCGATGTCTCCGCCCATGACGCCGGCACCGACCACGTGAAGGTGTTTCGCCTTGAAGTCGCTGTCCTTCCCGAGCGATTTCATGCGCTCCTGGAGGAAGAAGATGCGGATGAGGTTGCGCGCGGTATCGCCCTCCAGAAGCCCGATGACGGAGGCCGGGTCCTCGGGTCGCGGCGCGAACGGATCGCCGTCGTATTTCCGCCATAGCTCGAGGATCGCGTACGGCGCGGGGTAGTGGTCCGGCGGGGCCCTGGATGCAAGCTGCTTCCTCGCCAGGTAAACGACGAGCGGACGCATCAAGCCGGAATTCATCAGCCGCTGGAAGAGGGGCAGCGTTCTCGGGCGGGGTGCCTCGAGCACGATCATGCGCGCAGCGTTCTCCTGGATGCGCGGCGGCACCGCCTCATCCACGAGACCCAAACGCTTCGCGCGGCGCGCATCCACGGCCCGCCCCGTGAGCAGCATGTCGAGCGCCGCAGTCGGGCCGATGAGGCGCGGCAGGCGCTTGACGCCGCCCCAGCCCGGAAGAATGCCGAGCATCACTTCGGGAAGTGCGAAGCGTGTTCCCGGCTGATCCACCGCGACGCGATAGCGGCAGGCGAGCGCGAGCTCGACGCCTCCGCCCATGCAGAAGCCGTTTACGAGCGCGAGCGTCGGGAAGGGCAGGGCCTGGAGTTTGTTATAGAGATCCCAGCCGCGCTTGACCAGGCGCATCGCTTCGTCCGCGTCCTTGATCTTGGTGAACTCCTCGACGTCGGCGCCCGCGATGAATCCGGAATCCTTGCCGGAGCGGATGATGAGCCCCTGCGGATTCTTCGCGCGCAGCTCGTCGAGAATCCGGTCGAGCTCCGCCATCACGTCGGCGGACAGCACGTTCGTGGATGAGCCCTTCTTGTCGAACGACAGCCAGACGATGTTGTCGCGGTCGGTCTCGAGCTTCCAGTGCTGGTAGTTTTGAGCCATGCCGGTCTTATCCTGTCATTACCGCGTAAGCGGGAATCCAGTCAGACGATCCAAAGTCAGATGATATCTTCGCGGAGATCTTTCCACTCCGGGTTGTTCGTCTCGATCAATTCTAGTTTCCACGCGCGGTTCCACTTCTTGATCTGCTTCTCGCGAGAGATTGCCGTATACATGTCTTCATGCAGCTCGAAATAAGCAAGATGGTGAACCTTGTACTTTTTCGTGAATCCGTCGGCCAAGCCGTTCTTGTGGTCGACGACGCGCTTGACGAGATCACTGCTTACACCGGTGTAGAGAGTGCCGTTGCGCTTACTCGCCAATATATACACACGGCAACTTTTCCACGCTGCTGGGTCCCCGCTTTCGCGGGGACGACAACTATAGCGCCTCGACCAGCATCGCTCCGCCGAGGCCCCCGCCGATGCAGATCGAGGCCATGCCGCGCTTGCCTTTTGCGCGTTTGAGAACATGCAGCAGATGCAGCACGATGCGCGCGCCCGAGGCGCCCACCGGGTGGCCGAGCGCGATGGCGCCGCCGTCCACGTTGAGCTTTTCGGTATCGAGCTCGCCCATCGCACCGGCTAGGCCCAGTTCCTCGCGGCAGTACTTGTCCTCTTTCCACGCCGCGAGGCAGGCGAGCACCTGAGCCGCGAAGGCTTCGTTGATCTCCCAGGCATCGAGGTCGTTGAGCTTTAACCCGTGGCGCTCGAGTATCGGCGTCGCTGCGTGCACGGGCCCGAGGCCCATCTGCGCGGGGTCGAGACCCGCCCATTGCGAGTCGACGATGCGGCCGAGCGGCTTCAGGCCGTGGCGTTTCACGGCCTCCTCGGTCGCGAGCACCAGCCACGCCGCGCCGTCGGTGATCTGCGAGGAGTTTCCCGCGGTGACCTTGCCGTACTTCCGGTCGAAAAAGGGTTTCAGCTTCGCGAGGTTCTCGGCCGTGGAGTCTTTGCGCACGCCGTCGTCCTCCTTGTAGAGGTTTCCCCTGTCGTCGTAGATCGGCGCGATTTCGGCCGCCAGACCGTCATGCGGATCGTTGAACGTGCCGCTCTCCTGCGCGCGGAGGACGCGGGCATGGCTCTCCGCGGCGAGCTCGTCCATTTCCCGGCGGCCGATCCCGAAGCGGTACGCGAGGTTCTCCGCCGTCTGACCCATGAGAAGCCCCACGTAGGGGTCGGTCAGGCCTTTCATGAGGCCGATGATGGGCATGAGCAGCTGGGTGGGCTTCAACTTCAGGAACATGCCGGCCTTCCGCAGAGGAGTCTTCGCCGCCATGAAGTTCGAAAACCACATGACCATGACGTCCGAATAGAGAAGGGGCACGCGTGACAGCGCGTCCACGCCGCCCGCGAGCACGAGCTTCGAACGCCCCGAGAGCATGTTCGCTACACCCGAGTCGAGCGCCTGCATGCCGGAGGCGCAGTTGCGCATCACGGTCCATCCCGGCACCTTGTGCCCGCAGCCCATGCGCAAGGCCGCCACGCGCCCGATGTTCACCTCGTCCACAGAAGGCGCTGCGCAGCCGAGGATCACCTCGTCGAGTTCGGTCGGCGCGAAGGGCTGCCGCACGAGCAAGGCCTTCCCGGCGGCGGTCGCGAGATCGCTCGCCGAGAACGGACCCGGCCGATTGCGCGATTTCAGGAACGGCGTGCGCGCGCCGTCGATGATATAGATATCCTTAGGCATCGTGCCTCCGATGACGGCGAAAACCGGGGACAGACCCCTATTTTTGATCCCTATTCTTGATTACGTATCGTATGAAAGCGAACCGGGAAAATAGCGGGGAAAATAGGGGTGGTTTTAGGCCGCGGCGCGCTGCGGCTGCGCGGGCCGGGTCGCTTCGGACAGTCCGAGATCCTGCGGGAAATGGTCCACGCGGATCACCTCGTCGCGCAGCAGCGCTGCGCGCTTGAGCAGAGCCTGCTCTTCGGTGCCGATGACGCGCGCGGAGAGCGCAGCCTGCGCGAGTTCCTCGGACGTCCTGCCGCGTATCGTCCCGGACTTCTGGGCCGCACGGATCTTGGCCTCGACCGCTTCGGCCTTGATCGCCGCCTCGAGCGCGGCTTCAAGACACCCCAGCGGCTCGCTCTCAGGCGTAGGCAGGTACATGCCGGCGCAGAGCCGGTCGCGCGCCGCCGACGGCGCGATGAGCAGGCGCGCGACTTCGTGCGCTAGCGCGTCGCTGGGCGGCGCGAAGTGCCGGCCGAGCGGGAACGTCACCAGGCGCAGGAACGAACCGACCAGCCGCACCGGATAGTTCGCGAGCACCCCGTGCATCGCTTCGGCCGCTCGGGCGAGCGCGTCCTGCAGCGACCAGTCGAGGAGCGGAATGTCGGCCTCCTGCCGGCCCTCGTCCTCGAAGCGCTTGAGCGCCGCCGAGCCGAGATAAAGCATCGAGAGGACGTCGCCCAGGCGCGCGGAGATCCGTTCCCGGCGCTTCAGCGACCCTCCGAGCACGAGCATCGAGATATCCGCCGCATAGGCGAGCGCGGCGGACATTCGCGTCACGTGCTGGTAGTAGCGGCGCGTCCGGGGCGCAGCCTTGGACGAAACGGAAACGAAGCGCGATCCGGTGATCGCCATGAAGAAAGCGCGCGCTCCGTTCGAGATGACGTGCCGGATGTGACCGAATAGAGCGGCGTCGAAGCTTTTCAGGTCACCTGCGCGCGCGGCGTTCATTTCGCGCAGCACGTAAGGGTGGCAGCGGATCGCTCCCTGCCCGAAGACGATGAGGTTGCGCGTGAGGATGTTGGCGCCCTCGACCGTGATCGCGATGGGCAGCTGCTGGTAGAGGCGCCCCATGAAGTTGTTGGGGCCAAGGCAGATTCCCTTGCCGCCGAGGATGTCCATCGCGTCATTGACCACAACGCGCCCGCGTTCGGTGAGGTGGTACTTGACGATCGCCGAGATCACGGAGGGCTTTTCGCCGAGATCCACCGCGCCCGCGGTCATCATGCGGGCCGCGTCCATCGCGTAGAGATTGCCGCCGATGCGGGCGAGCGCCTCCTCGATGCCTTCGAATTTTCCGATCGGCGTCTTGAACTGGTTGCGCACACGCGCATAGGCGCCGGTCGCGCGCGCGGCGAGCTTGGCGTAGCCCGTCCCCGAGGAGGGCAGCGAGATCGAGCGTCCCGCGGCGAGGCACTCCATCAGCATTCTCCAGCCTTGGCCCGCCATCTTCGGCCCGCCGATGATCCAGTCGAGCGGCATGAACACGTCCTTGCCCCAGTTCGGTCCGTTCTGGAACACGGCGTTTAGAGGATTGTGGCGGCGGCCGATGTTGACGCCCGGCGTGTCGGTGCGCACGAGCGCGCAGGTGATGCCGATGTCTTCCTTGTCTCCGAGCAGGTGGTCCGGATCGTGGAGGCGGAAAGCGAGCCCGAGCAGCGTCGAAATGGGGCCCAGCGTGATATAGCGCTTTTCCCAGGTGACGCGCATGCCGAGCACTTCGCGGCCTTCCCAGGTTCCCTTGCACACGATGCCGGAATCGGGAATCGCCGCGGCGTCCGAACCCGCGTGCGGATTGGTGAGGCCGAAACAGGGAATTTCGAGACCCTTCGCGAGGCGCGGCAGGTAGTAGTTCTTCTGCTCGTCCGTGCCGTAGTGCAGCAGCAGCTCGGCCGGTCCCAGTGAATTGGGAACCATGACGTGCACCGTGGCCGCGCTGCAGCGCGTCGCGAGCTTCTGGATCACCTGCGAGTGCATGGTCGCGGAGAATTCCTTGCCGCCGTATTTCTTCGGGATGATCATCCCGAGGAAGCCCTTGTCCTTGATGAACTGCCACGCGTGCGGCGGAACGTCCTGATAGACCTGCGTCGTCTCCCAGTCGTTGACCATCGCGCACAGCTGCTCGGTCTCGTTGTCGAGGAACGACTGTTCTTCGGCGGTGAGCTTCGGGCGCGGCACGGCGAGCAGCTTCCCCCAGTCGGGGCGGCCGGAGAAAAGATCGCCGTCCCACCACACCGTGCCGGCGTCGATCGCCTCCTGCTCCGTCTGGGACATGGCCGGAAGCTGGCCGCGGTACCAGGCAAGAGCAAGGCGCGCAATCAGCAAGCGGCGCAGCGGCGAAAGGCCCACGACGCTGCAGAAGGCAAATATCCCTGCGAGCACGAGGAAAGCATCCATCGGAAACGCCCCTCCGACCAGACCGGCGAGCAGCGCGACCGCGCCCCCGGCAATCCAGAACCAGCCCGTTGAATTCAGATAGGCAAGCGCAAAGGAAACGACAACGACTGCGACAATCCAGACTGCGAGCGGCATAGGCCCTCCGGAATATTCTTTGGGCGCTTTAACGCCATACGGCATGATACGCCGCTCCGGCGGAAAACCGGGGACAGACCACGGTTTTCGGATCCGCGGATCCTCACCGCCTTTCCCGCTGCCCTGCACCTTTGGATTTCCACGCTGAAAACCGTGGTCTGTCCCCGGTTTTCCCCCGCCTCCATGTAACATGACACTTCTCCATGGCCCACGATCACCGCAGCTTTGCCTTCCCCGTCCCGCTGAAGGATTCCGCCGCGGCGAAACAGCGCAGCGAATGGCGCGCGCTCGGGATGCTCGTCCCCTATCTGTGGGAGTTTCGCGTCCGCGTGGGGCTCGCACTCGCGTTCCTGACCAGCGCAAAGCTCGCCAATGTCGGCGTGCCGCTCATCCTGAAGGAAGTGGTCGATTCGCTGGACGCGCAGACCGCGGTGCTGGTGCTGCCGCTCGCTCTGCTTGCCGCGTACGGCATCCTGCGCTTCTCGACGACGCTGTTCGCGGAGCTCCGGGACGTCGTGTTCGTGCGCGTGACTCAGCGCGCGATCCGCCGCGTCGCGCTCACCGTGTTCCGCCACATGCACAGCCTGTCCCTGCGCTTTCATCTGGAGCGACAGACGGGAGGCGTATCGCGCGACATCGAGCGCGGCACACGCGGCATCTCGACGCTGCTGAGCTACATGCTGTTCTCGATCGTCCCGGTAATCCTCGAGTTCAGCTTGGTGGCGGTCATCCTTCTCACCAAGTTCGACTGGCGCTTCGCGGCGGTAACCTTTGTCGCGGTGGCCCTCTACATCGCCTTCAGCGTGGCTATCACCGAGTGGCGAATGGAAATCCGCCGCCGGGCGAACGAGCTCGATTCGAAGGCCAACACGCGCGCGATCGACAGCCTGCTCAACTACGAAACGGTGAAATACTTCAACAACGAGGAATACGAGGCGCGCCGGTACGACGAGAACCTGCAGAAATACGAGTCGGCGGCGGTGAAGAACGAGGCCTCGCTCGGGCTCCTCAACATCGGGCAGAGCTGCATCATCGCCGTCGCGGTCACGCTGCTCATGATCCTCGCGGCCGAGGGCGTGGTCGCGAAGACGCTGACGCTCGGCGACCTCGTGCTCGTGAACGGCCTCTTAATCCAGCTCTACATCCCGCTCAATTTTCTGGGCATGGTGTACCGCGAAATCAAGCAGGCGCTCGCCGACATGGACCGCATGTTCCGCCTGCTCACCCAGGACCGGGAAATACAGGACCGGCCGGATGCGGCGCCGCTGCCTCTTGGAAAAGGCGCGGCAAGCGCGACTGTACGTTTCGAGCACGTGGATTTTTCCTACGAGCCGCGGCGCCAGATCCTGTTCGATGTGTCCTTCGAGATCCCGGCCGGAAGCAAGGTCGCCGTGGTGGGTGCGAGCGGCTCGGGAAAATCCACTTTGGCGCGACTCTTGTTCCGCTTCTACGACGTCAACGCGGGCCGCATCACCATCAACGGCGCCGACATCCGCGGCGTAACGCAGTCGTCCCTGCGCGCCGCGATCGGCATCGTGCCGCAGGACACGGTGCTCTTCAACGACACGATTCTCTACAACATTCACTACGGGCGGCCGAGCGCATCGCCTGGAGAGGTCATCGAGGCTGCGAAGGCGGCGCACATCCACGAATTCATCGAGAGCCTTCCCGACCGGTACGAATCCCGCGTGGGGGAGCGGGGCCTGAAGCTCTCCGGGGGCGAGAAGCAGCGCGTCGCGATCGCCCGCGCCATCCTGAAAAACCCGAGCATCCTCATCTTCGACGAGGCTACCTCCGCGCTCGATTCGGAAACCGAGCAAGGTATCCAGGCCGAGCTCGACCGTATCGCCCGGGGGCGCACTACCCTGGTGATCGCTCACCGCCTTTCCACAGTCATGGACGCGGACCAGATTATCGTTCTGGATCAGGGCCGTATCTTGGAGCGTGGCACCCACAAGGAATTGCTGGCGCAAGACGGCGCTTACGCCCAGATGTGGGCACTGCAGCTGCAAGAGGAGGCCGAGCAGGCGGCAGCATGAGGAGTAAAGGGACGGGTCTCCCGGGGCGGCGTCATGAGCGTTTTCGCGACCTCGTGTGAAGTGTCACGCCTATCCTGTTATTTTCGTTGCAAATTAATTTTTCCAAGGCTAAACTGGCCGGCCCGACAAGAAACTGGGAGGAAGGGTGCGGTTCATCGCGATGTCGCTCCTTGCGCTGGCGGTCGTTTCGACCGCGGTGTTCGCGCGCGAGCTGCGCCAACCTGCGCTGAAATCTCAGGCCGCGCTGGTCGTCGACCAGCAATCCGGCGAAATTCTCCTCGGCAAGAACATGGAATCGAAGCTGCCGATCGCGTCGCTCACCAAGCTGATGACCGCGATCGTCACGCTGGACGCCGAGCTCGACCCGGACGAGCTGGTAACGATCAGCAAGGCGGACGTCGACAGACTGCGCGGTTCGCACTCCCGCCTGCAGGTCGGCACCACGCTCACGCGCGACGAGCTGCTGCACCTCGCCCTCATGGCTTCGGAAAACCGCGCCGCCTCGGCGATCACCAGCTCCTACCCGGGTGGAAAAGACTCGTGCGTTCTGGCGATGAACCTGAAGGCGCAACTGCTCGGCATGACGGGCACGCGCTTCGAGGACGGCACGGGGCTTTCCGGCCGCAACGTGTCGACCGCGCAGGACCTGGCGAAACTCGTGCAAGCTGCGCACGCCTACCCCAAGATCCGCGACTATACGACTTCGACTTCGTACCAGGTCAAGATCGGGCGCCGCGCGATGCGCTTCGGCAACACCAACAATCTTACCCGCAGCTCCCGCTGGGACATCGGCTTGTCCAAGACCGGGTACATCGCCGAGGCGGGGCGGTGTCTAGTCATGCAGGTGACGCTGGCCGAGCGTTCGATTATCATCGTGCTCCTCGACTCTTGGGGCAAGTACACTCGTGTCGGCGACGCGACCCGCATACGCCAATGGCTGGAATTCGCCTCCGGCCGGTCCAATGCACGCCAGACATCCGCGGCCTTGCCGCCGCAGGGCGACTTCGCGTCGATCCACGCACGGTACGACTCGCCGGGCTAGATTCCGGCCCGCGGCATGAACCCCCAGCCTTCGCCCCAGCCCCCGGCACCTGGGGTGGTTCGCTTCTACAGCTTTCTTCCGCTGGGGGAGAGGCTCTCGGAGGACGTGCTCGCCGGCCTTGCGCTTCCCCAGAAGAGTATTCCGCCGAAGTATTTCTACGACGAGCAGGGCTGCCGCCTGTTCGAAGCGATCTGCGAGCTGCCCGAGTACTACCTGACGCGCACCGAGATGGCGATCCTGCGCGGCAACATCGCGGAAATCGCGCAGTTCGTCGGGCCCGAGGCCGAGCTGATCGAATTCGGCAGCGGCGTGCAGGCCAAGACGCGCATCCTGATCCAGGCGCTGCAGACGCAGCTCTACGTTCCGATCGATATTGCGATCGATACGCTGCGTGCGTCATCGAGCGAGCTCTCGGGCCGCTTTCCCTACCTCAATATCGTCGGCATCTGCGCTGACCATACGCGGCCACTCGCCTTACCCGAGTTCGCGGGCGTGCCGATCCGCAGAAAGGCGGTGTTCTTTCCGGGTTCCACGATCGGCAATTTCACCCCCGCCGAGGCGCTGGTTTTTCTGAAGCAGGCGCGCAAGATAGCGGGACCGGGCGGTGTCCTGCTGATCGGTGTGGATCTCAAGAAAGACAAAGCCACTCTGGATGCCGCCTACGCCGATCCCATGGGCGTCACGGCGCAGTTCAACCTCAACCTGCTGCACCGGATCAATCGCGAGCTCGCGGCGGATTTCCAGGTGAAGCGCTTCCGCCACAAGGCCTTCTACGACCCGATCCTGGGCCGCATCGAGATGCATCTGGAGAGCCAGTATTCGCAGTTCGTGCACGTCGCGGGGCAGCGGTTCGATTTTGCACCCGGCGAAACCATCCATACCGAAATTTCCTGCAAGTACTCGATCGCCGAATTCCAAGAACTGGGCAAACGGGCCGGCTTCACTCCCGAAAAAGTCTGGACTGATCCCGAGCAGTTGTTCAGCGTGCACGGGATGGTCGCGGCTTAGGCAGTCGTCGCTTACCGGAGGTCTGCGTCCCGCGTGAGGGATCAGTGCTGCGAACGGTCGACGATGAGGCGCTTGTACAGGTCGTGCCACTTTTCGTAGTCGTCGATGGTTTCCTGTGCATTCACGATTTTGACGGCTTGGTGCTCGCGTACCAGGCGCCGCACCGGCGTGTCGTAGTTCTTGTTCGCAGGCACGCGGTGCACTTCCGTGTAGAAGCGCTGGCCGTCGGTGAGCATGTAGTCGTAAAAGAGAGCCGCGGCGCTGGGATGGGGCGCGCGCCGCGAGACGGCGACTGCGGAGGGCAGCACGACTGCCGGCGGCAGGATGAACCACTCGACCGGCGCGGACTTGGCCTTCATACGCTCGGCGTCGTGGCTGTAGATCCCCAGCATCAGGGGAATTTCCCCGGCGGCGACTAGGACGGCGCTGTGATTGTGGCCGGTGCGTACCGCCAGGCCGTTGTCGGCCATGCGCCGGAACAGCTCGAGCCCCGCTTTTTCGCCGAGCGATTCGATCAGAGCGGCGAACCATTCCACGTTCGTGGATTCCACGCCGATGCGTTTTTTCCATTTCGGGTCGAGCAGGTCCTGCCAGGACTTCGGCACGTCCGCGGGCTTCACCAAGTGGGTGTTGTAGGCGTACACCAGCAGGTTGAGCCGGTCGGGCGCCCACTCGCCGTGCGACGGCATGACCTCGGGCAGCAATTCCTGCTCGATGTAGGGCGAGCTCATTTTCTGCAGCAGCTTTTCGCGCGCAAGCGCCTCGATCTGGGGGGCGTTGGTCTCGAGCACGTCGAACTCGAAGCGACCCCCGCGCGTTTCGCTGAGCACGCGCTGCAGGATATGCGCCTGGCTGCCGCGCCAGAACTTCACGGTCACCCCGTAGCGGCGCTTGAAGTCGGCGACGAGCTTGAACTGGTCGTCCTGCGTGAGGGACGAATACAGCATCAGCTCGCCTTCCCTCTTGGCGGCGGCGATCAGGCGCTCGCTGCGATCGGAGCCTGAATAAGTAGCGACCGCGGCGACACCGGGCGTGGGCTCGATCGCGAAGCCCGCGGGCGCAACCGCCAGGACGAGCACAACGAGGAGCCGGAGCGGCACGGCGGCGAAGCGACTAGAGCCGCAGCAGGCGCGCCGCGTTCTCGCCGAGGATCTTGTTCTTCTGGCGCTCGTTGAGGTCTTTGCGAGCGCGGATGTTCGCGACGGTGTGCGGAAACTCCGAGTCGAAGTGCGGATAGTCGCTCGCCATGAGGATGTGATCATCGCCCAACTCGGCGATCGGCCGCGCGAGATCGGCTTCGTCGGCCTCGCAAGTCACGTAGCAATTGCGACGTATGTACTCCGAGGGCGCCATCTTGAGCATGCCCGAGATCTGCGGGAAATCCTTCGCCCACTCCCAGTCGTCGTCCATGCGGTGCATCCAGTAAAGAATCCACTCGGCGCTGCACTCGAAGAACACGACCTCGAGCTTGGGGAACTTTTCGAAGACGCCTCCCAACACGAGCGCCACCAGGGCCGCGCTGCAGTTGGTCGGGCGCCCGAGCACATGGGTCTTGTAGAAATTGTCGAACCGGTCGACCAGCTCGCCGTTGCTGTTCGGATGGCATAGCAGCGGAACGCCGAGCTCTTCCGCCGCCTGGTAGTAAGGGTAGAAGCTCGGGTCGTCCAGGTTGCGCGTTCCGCAATAAGGCACGAGGTGCGAAGTCCTGAAGCCGAGCTCCTTCGCGCAGCGGCGCAACTCGTCCGCCATGGCTTCGGGACAGCCCGCCGGCGCCATCGCCACCGGGAGAAACACATCCTCGTGGCCTTTCACCAGCTTCGCTACCCAATCGTTGAACAGGCGTGCGCACTCGCGTCCCAACCCGCCGATGTTCGAGGTCGCGACGGTGATCTGCGTCGGGAATATCAGCTGCTTGTCGATACCTTCCCTAGCGATGTCCTCGCGGCGGCGCGCCATGTCGTAGCCGCCCACTTGCCGCCCCGCGATATCGCCCCCGCGCCAGTTGGTCTTGGGGTCATAAATATAGGGGTGCCGGTGAGCGGCGTGCCCCTGCGGGCTGATGGGATCGAGGGAATGCAGAAACTTCGTGTTGTGCGTGCGCCCGTCGTTCAGCCTGACCGGCCTGAAACGCTCGTACGGACCGTCGAGCTTGTAGACCTCGTCCATGAAATAGCCTTCGCGCAGATGGGAATCGAAGTCGATGATCATGCCGGAAGTCCTGGATTCGGCGTCAGCCGCCGGGTTGTCGCTGGGTGTCGAATGACGCAATTCTAAACCACGATTTGGAGCGCGCGCTTCGAAGGCGCTGGAGGCCCGCGTGCTATGATTTCGGCGCCATCCGTTCAACCTGTTTCCCCGAGTTCATGCGCGTCGGCTTGTTCGCAACCTGCCTCGTGGATCTCATGCGGCCTTCGATCGCATTTGCCGCGCTCAAGCTCCTGGAGGACGCCGGATACGAGGTGACGGTGCCGGTGACGCAGACCTGCTGCGGGCAGCCCGGCTGGAACTCCGGCGACCGGAAATCCGCACGGTCGCTCGCCGAGAAGCTGATCGCCGAGTTCGAAGACTGCCGCTACGTCGTCGTGCCTTCGGGTTCGTGCGCCGGAATGATCCGTGCGCATTTCCCCGAAGTGTTCGAGGACGAGCCCGCCCTGCTCGCGAAGGCCCGGGGCCTGGCCGCGCGCACCTACGAGCTCACCGAATTCCTGACCAAGATCGCGAAGCGCGCGAGCGTCTCCGCGAGCTTCGACGGCACCGTGACCTATCACGATTCGTGCTCGGGGCTGAGAGAGATCGGCGTGAAGGTACAGCCGCGGCAACTCCTCGCGAAAGTGACGGGTCTCAAGCTCATCGAGATGGAAGAGTGCGAAACCTGCTGCGGCTTCGGCGGCACCTTTTCCATCAAGTACGGCGACATCTCCTCGGCGATGGCTGAAAAAAAGTGCGCGAACATCGAGGCGAGCGGGGCGGAGGCGGTCGTGCTCGGCGACCTGGGCTGCATGCTGAGCATCGAGGGGCGGCTGCGTCGACGCGGAGACGCGAAGACGCGGGTGCTGCACGTCGCCGAAGTGCTTGCCGGAACGACCGAGGGTTAGCGCCTTTGCAGATCCAATCGATGCACTTCAAGGCGAGGTCGGGCGCGGCGCTCGCTGACGCGACCTTGCAGACGAACCTGCGCAAATTCCAGTCCACGGGGTTCACCGCGCTTCGCGCCAAGGCGGTGGCCGAGTTCGGCCCGGAGCTCTTCGAAGCGCTGCGCGGGGAGGGCGCGGCGATCCGAGACCGGTCACTGGCGAGCCTGGATGCGTGGCTGGAGCGCTTCGAGGCGGAAGCCGTGCGTCGCGGCGCGACGGTGCTCTTTGCCGAGACCCGCGCCGAGGCGTGCGAGCTGCTCGTCGAGATCTGCCGCAGGCACGGCGTAAGGAAGGCGATCAAGTCGAAGTCGATGCTTTCGGAAGAAGCGGGAGTGAACGAAGCGCTAGCAGCGAACGGGATCACGCCCATCGAGACCGACCTCGGAGAGTACATCCTGCAGCTCGCCGGGGAACCGCCTTCGCACATCATCGCGCCGGCGCTTCACAAGAGCAAAGAGGAGGTCGCGGTCCTTTTCGAGGCCCATCACCACGCGCCGCGCAAGGACGACATCCCGCGCATGACCCGCGAAGCGCGCGAGGTGCTGCGGCAGCATTTCCTCTCGGCCGATCTCGGCATTTCGGGCGGCAACTTTCTGATCGCCGAAACCGGATCGGGCGCGATCGTCACGAACGAAGGCAACGGGCGCATGGTGACGACGCTGCCGCGCGTGCACGTGTGCATCACCGGCATCGAGAAGGTGCTCCCCACGCTGGAGGATTTCTCGACCCTGCTCAGGCTCCTGACGCGCTCGGCGACTGGCCAGCCGATCTCAAACTACGTGAGCGTCTTCACGGGTCCGCGCGGGCGGCAGGATCGCGACGGCCCGGAGCACATGGTCTTCATCCTGGTCGACGCCGGCCGCACCCATCTCGTGGGCGGCGACATGCAGGAGATGCTGCGCTGCATCCGCTGCGGGGCCTGCATGAACCACTGCCCTGTATACAGAGCGGTCGGAGGACACAGCTACGGCTGGGTCTACCCCGGCCCGATGGGCTCGGTGCTCACGCCCAGCTACGTGGGCCTTGAGAACGCGCTCGATCTTCCCCACGCGGCGACGCTTTGCGGCGCGTGCTCGGTGGCGTGTCCGGTCAAGATCCCGCTTCCCGAGCTGCTGCGCAGGCTTCGCGAAAAGCAGGTCGATCGCGGCTTGCGTCCCCGGTCCGAGAGGGCGGTGATCCGCCTCTGGTCATGGACGGCGAGGCGTCCGCGCCTGTACGCGCTCGCGACGGCGATCGCCGTGCGTTTCCTGCGCATCCTCGGCGGACGCGACGGGATGATAGCCATGCTGCCCTTCGGGCGGGAGTGGACCCGCGGCCGGTTTTTCCCCGCGCCGAAGTCCGGCAGGACCTTCCGTTCGCTCTACGCTTCCCGCGTCAAGCCCGCGGCCGGGACTAGAGCCAGCCGGCCCTCCGGAAGCGGATCCAGAGGTAGGTATTGATCGCGGCCATGATGCCGAGCGCCATGGGATAGCCGAACGCCCATTTCAATTCCGGCATCTGCGCGAAGTTCATGCCGTAGACGCTGGCGATGAAGGTCGGCACCGCGATGAGCGCGCCCCAGGCCGCGAGGCGCTTGGTCACTTCGGTCTCG
>WNGH01011992.1_pt1 | contig 22886 bp, 26 predicted proteins | sample 5400631 | NCBI WGS metagenome assembly WNGH01 (sample SAMN13153373, study PRJNA577476) | soil metagenome | isolation source: 115 cm soil or saprolite under Garry oak tree replicate 1 | place: USA:California | collected 2016-06-15
CGCACATCCATCCACACCGTCCCCCCATAGGTCCGGGTCGCCGCGGCGTAGTTGTAGTCGTAGACCGCCTCCCGGTTCAGTGTCCTAGTGGTCCCGCGGGCATCGCCGACGGCCGCCCGGTGCAAGGTCGACCAGGCGCCAGGCGTCCCATCGGCGCCCACGTCGGCGTGGCGGACCACGCCCTGCATGCGCCGAGGACTGGCCGTGGTCGTCTGGAACGGCTGCAGGTAGGCGTTGTAGACCAGGTACAGGTCGCTGCCGGTGGGGGAGATCGCCACGGCCGGGTTGTCGGGCCGGTCAGCCCCCTCGGCGGCGTTGACCGGGGTCGACCAGCTCATCCCCCCGTTGGTGGAGGTCTGCACCAGGGCCTGCGGTGCCGGCCCCGAAGATCACCACCCGCTGCTCGCGCATGGGCGTGCCGGCCACCCGCGTCGCGCCCAGCACGATCGCGCCAGTGCCCTGCACGTCGTCGTTGAAGGTGCAGACGTGGTCGCGGTAGTGCTCCAGGATCCGCCGGCCGTTGCTTGGGCCAAAATCCTCCCAGTGCAGCAGCGCTCTGGGGAACAGCCTGGTCGCGGCGCTGACGTAGGCGTCGATGAAGTCGTCGTAGCGCTGTCCGCGCACGCGGCTGTGGCGGTTGCCCAGGTAGAGCGGGTCGTTGAGGAGGCCCTCGTTGTCGGTGCCAACGTCCAGCGACACCGGGATCACCCGGGCCGGGTCGACGCCGGCCGCCGCCGTGTAGACGGCGAGCTTGCCCACCGCGATGTCGATCCCGCCGACACCCCAGTCGCCGATGCCCAGGATCTCCTCGGCGTCGGAGGCCACCAGCAGGTCCACGTCCTCGGCGCCCATGTCGGGGCTGCCCAACGCCGCCTCGATCTGGTCGGGCGCATCGATGGACAGGTACACCCCACGCGGGCGGCGGTACTCGTGGCTGTACCGCTTGATCGCCTCGCCAACGGTCGGGTCGTACACGATCGGCAGCAACTCGCGCAGGTGGTCGGCCAGCACCCGGTAGTACAGCACCTCGTTACGGTCGTGCAGCTCTTCCAGGAAGACGTTCTTGAGCAGGTCGCTCGCCTGCGCGTGGAGCTGGGCGTAGGCCCGCTCGGCCTGCTCGTCCAGGCTCAGGAACGCCGGCGGCAGCAGCCCTTGCAACCCCAGGGCCATCCGCTCCTGGCGCGTGAACGCGGTCCCCTTGTTCAGCAAGGGGGTCTCCAGCACCTCCATCCCCCGCGCGGTGGTGACATACGGCCGTCCTCGTCCTTGAAATTCCGTTTCCCCGACGTCGATCCACCCGCCGTCGTCGACATGAGACCCCCCGAACAGCCCAGAAACGTCGTCCAAGCCCGCCAGTATCCGAACTGACGACCGATAAACCGCCGAATCCGCTGATGGGCACGCCGCGCGACGGCACGCCGCACACCTCTACCTGCCCAGGATTCGAACCTGCGGTTCACCGGACCTGCCGCAATGGGCCACCGCGCCCATCGGGCTGCGCAGCGTGTCGGGGTGGTCGGGCCTCAACGCAGGGGGCGGCTTGGGACCATTGGAGTGAGTTGCTGGATGTCGTGGCGGGCCCGAACCCGTGCGATCGCGGCTGGGTCTGGTGGCTCTGGGTGAGCGAGCAGCTCGGCGATCTCTTCGAGGTAGTGCTCGTGGCCGGGCGGGGCGACGAGGAAGAGCATCCGGACTGGTACAGGTCCGAGGTTGGCGAAGGCGTGCGGGCAGCCGGGCGGTACGAACATGACGCTTCCCGGCCCTCCTCGGACCACCTCGGCGCCGGTGTCCGACTCCCAGCTGCGCCAGTCGTCGCTGGTCCTGATGCGCGGTTCGAAGGCGAGCAGGTCGAGTTCGCCTTCGAGGACGTAGAACACTTCCTCGGCCTCGCGGTGCAGGTGTGCTCCAACGTCGAATCCCGGTGGCACGTCGGCCTCGAACATCGACCAGTTTCTCGACCGCTCGGCACCCACCTTGAGGGTCATGCCCGCGCCTTGGATCCTGTGGCCTGTGCCGGGCAACAGCACCAGTCCGTCGGTCATGTCTCCTCGCTTTCTCAGAACCTGGTCCAAGCTGTATCGCTGCGGTTGACGTTCCGCGGTCGGGGCCCGCGGCGGTGGCCTCCAGGTGCCGGGCCATCGCTACGGATCTGCGGACGGTCCACGCCGTGCCGTTGCGGTCGTTCTAGGCTCCGGGCGTTGATCGGACTGGGAGGACGGGATGGGCTTCGAGCAGACCATGGACGATATCGCACGAGGCGTCGAGGTCCTTGGGATCGCGACGCTGGTCCTGGGCCTGGCGGCAGCCCTCGTCCGCGCCGGGCTCGCCCTGGCTGCCGGCCAGGGTGCGGAGGAGGTCTACCGGCCCGTGTGCAGCCCACGGATCCAGATCAGGTTGAGGTTGTGCGGCGGACGGCGTGCTACGCGCGAGTTGGCCGGGCTCACGAAAGGATCTTGCCGCGGCCGTGAACCGGCTGGCGCCGTCGTGCAATAGAGAGGCGATGGACGACGACGAGCTGATCGCCAGCGTTGCGGCCGGCGACGATACGGCGCTGCGGGAGCTGTTCTCGCGGCACGCGCCGTGGCTGGCGGCCCGGCTGCGATCGGTGTTGTCCGCCACGGACGTCGAGGACGTCCTGCAGGAGACCTTCCTGGCGGTCTGGACGGGCGCACGCGGGTACCGGCCGGAAGGCTCGGCGGGCGGCTGGGTGTGGGGGATCGCGCGGCGGCAGGCCGCACTGTTCCTGCGCGGCCGCGACCCGGCCGTGCTGTCCCAGTCGGCAGTGGTCGCGGCGAGCGGATCCCACGCGGGCGACCCGGCTGAGGCGGCGCTGGCACGAGCGGAGATCACCGACGCGGTGGCTGTGCTCGGCCCCGAGGGCAGTCCAGAGCGTGAGGTCTGGCAGCTGATGTACGTCGAGGACCGGCCGGTCGCGGAGGTGGCCGAGCTGACGGGGGTGCCGGTCGGCACGGTGAAGAGCCGCGCGCACCGGGCGCGGCGGCGGTTGCGAGCCGTGTTGCGAAGTGGTGAGCGCGGCCGCGCGGCGGAAGGAGGGCACGATGAGCGACCCGGACGCGGGCCGGGATCACCCGGCCGCCGCGACGAGAGCGCATCCGGATAGTGGGCCGCCAGATGTTGACCTGGGCAGGGTGTGGACCGGGATCGCCGCGCGGGTGTGGCGCCGTGAGCCTGGGTGGCTGGAGCGGGCGGCAGGGCGGCTGCTACGTTCGCCGGGCCTGGCCCGGGCGCTGCTGACCACCCCGTCGCTGCTGGTGCCGTGGCTGATCGCCACCGTGGTGGTGGTCGGCGCGGGTGCCCTCGCAACGCTGGGTACCGGCCAGCCGCTGGTCTGGTTGGTAACGCCTGCGCTGGCGGCGGCGGGCATCGCCTACGCGTACGGGCCGGGCATGGACCCGGCGTGGGAGCTGTCCTGCAGTATGGCGGTCAGCGACCGGATGGTGCTGCTGGTCCGGGCGCTGGCGGTGTTCGCGGTGAATGCGGCCCTGGGGCTGGCCGCGTCGGGAGCGTCCGGGGCGGTCGCGGCGGTCACGTTCGGCTGGCTGCTCCCGATGACCGCGGTGTGCGCCCTCGCGCTGGCCGTCGCGACGCTCGCGCGGTCGGCGAACGTGGGCGCGGCGGCGGGGATGGCCGCCTGGGTGATCACGGTGCTGTCCGCGTGGGTGGCTGACGGACGGCTGACCGCCGCGATCACGAGTTCTGCCCTTGTGGTTCCTTACCTCGCGGTCGCCGCCTGCTGTGTCGTGGTCGCCGTGTATGCGACCCGGATCCCGAGAGGAATGTCATGAACATCGAGCTAACGGACCTGACCCGGCGATTCGGCCGCAGCCAGGCGGTGGCCGGAGTGAGCCTGGAAGCCGGCCCGGGGGTGTTCGGGCTGCTGGGGCCCAACGGCGCGGGGAAGACCTCGCTGCTGCGGATGATGGCGACGGTGATCGCGCCGTCCTCGGGCCGGATGCGGCTGCTCGGCCGTGACCCGGGTGCGTACGGGCAGCGCAGGCAGATCCGGCGCAGGCTCGGCTACCTGCCACAGAATCTCGGCTACTACCCGGCGTTCACCGTGGTCGAGTTCGTGGAGTACTTCGCGCTGCTCAAGGAGATGCCACCGGCGCGGGTTCCCGCCGCGGTAGCGGCCGCCGTCGAACGTGTCGACCTGGGCGGCAAGGCGAAAGCGAAGCTGCGCACCCTGTCGGGCGGAATGCTGCGCCGGGTAGGGATCGCACAGGCGATCGTCAACGATCCCGAGCTGCTGTTGCTGGACGAGCCCACCGCCGGGCTGGACCCGGAGCAGCGGGTGCAGTTCCGTGGCCTGCTGCGCGGCCTCGGTCAGCGCGCCTCCGTCGTCGTGAGCACCCACCTGGTCGAGGACGTGGGCGCCGCCTGCACCGAGGTCGCGCTGATGGACCAAGGCAAGATCGTCTTCCGTGGCACCCCGCAGGAGCTGACCACCCGCGGCGAGGGGCGCGGCACCGGCGACGCACCACTGGAACGCGGATACACTGCGGTACTGGCGGAGGCGCGAGCATGACCGCCGTCAGCGCCGCGGCGCGGGTACGTCGGCTGCGCGCCGCCCGGTTCTTCCCTGGCTCAGTGGCGCGGCTCATGCGCCTGGAGCTGCGCCGTAGCCCGTGGCCGTGGATGATTCCGCTGCTGGCCGCGCTGTTTTTCCTCGATCCCTACCCGACGGCGATGGGCTATGCCGCGGTCTGGGGGATGCGCGCCTCGGTGATCGGCAACCACCTGGTGCCGGACCTTGTGCCGTTCGCCGCCGGGGTCTCGGCCTGGGCCGGGTCGCGGGAGGTTCGCCGCAACGCCGCGGACCTGGTTGCGGCGACCGCTCGTGCGGGCTGGGTGCGGCGGGGGGCCGCGCTGGCGGCTGCCTTCTGCTGGTTGCTGGCGGTGTTCCTGTGCTTCGTGGCCGTCCTGTACGCGGTCACCGCGTATCAGGCCACCTGGGGCGGCCCGCCGTTGTGGCCGGTGGCGGTCGGCGCGGCGGAGCTTGCCGCGGCGTGCGCGGTCGGGTTCGCCGCCGGGGTGTTCGTTCCCAGCCGGTTCACCGCGCCGCTGGCCGCGATCGGCTCGTACCTCGTAGTCATCGCGGCGTTCGGGAAGGCGCTCGGCGCCACCGGCGGGTACGCGCTGCTCTCGCCGATGGCCTCGGTGCCGAATGTCGACGCCGGCGTCTTCTACCGCTTCCCGGATCTTTCCATCGCCCAGGTGATGTTCCTGGGCGGGGTGGCCGTCGCGGGGGCGGGGGTGCTGGGCCTGCCCGCCGCCGCTGCCGGCCGGATGCTTCGCCGTGCCGCCGTGGTCGTCACGGTGGCCGGGGTGGCGGCGGCCGGCACCGGCCTCGGGCTCGCCGGGACCGCTCACCGGGAGGCGCGCGGCGTGGTCATCCCCGCGCTGCACGACGCGGCCAGCGACCGGCCGCTCCCGTACACCCCGGTATGCGGCCGGGCGGCCGGGGTACCGGTCTGCGTGCACCCCGCCTTCAGGACGTACCTGCAGGACATCACGACCGGCCTCGGCCCGGTGCTCGGCGAGGTGGCCGGGCTGCCAGGCGCGCCGACCCGCGTTCAGGAGATCCCCACCAAGGATGGCATCCGTAACCCGCTCATGGGCAGCATCGCGACCATCGGCGGCAGCCCCCCGGTGTTTGACCTGCCCATGCCCGACCCTGGCGGGCTGGGCGCCGCTGCTTTCATCGACAGCATCCGGACCGACTTCGTGACGACGTACATCGCCGGATCCGGCGCCGACGTCCTAACGACCGGCACCCCCGCACAGCGGGCGGTCGAGATGGCCCTGCTCGAGGCGGCAGGCGTGCAGAAACCGCCCCACGTGCCGCCGCCTCCGGCGGCAATCTCCGCTGCGGCCAGCCGGTTCGCGGCGCTGCCGGCCGCGGCCCGGCACGCCTGGCTCGCGGCCCACCTGCCCGCGCTGCGCGCCGGCCACATCACCCTGGAGCAGCTGCCATGACCACAGCCAGCCTGCAGAAGCCGCCGCCGGGAGCCCTGGCGGCAGCGGCCCGGCCGTGGCCAGCCCCGCAGGCCGGGCTACGCCTGGTACGCCTGCACCTGGCCAGCCGCCGCCTCCCGTCCGGGCTGGCGGTACTGGCCGGGTGCGGCGCCGCACTGTGGGCGGCGCTGCACTGGCACTGGACCGTGGGCAGCGGCACCGGCGCGCAGTCGATACCGGTCATCCTCGAAGCCGGAACCGCGGCGGTCATCGCGGTCACCATCCACAGTCCGTTCGGCGAGCCGGAGCGCGCGACCGGCCGCTGGCTTCCCTACCTGCGGCTGGGTACCACCATGGCGCTGGCCGCGGCCGCCGCCGGCGCCCTCGCTACCGGGGCGGCCATCGCCGGAGGTCTGGACGGCGGCATCCTGGACCTGCTGCGCAACGTGGCCGGGCTGACCGGCATCGGCCTGCTGCTGGCCACCGTGACCGGCGGCGGCCTGGCCTGGACCGGCCCGATGGCCTACGTGGTGGTGGCCGAGTACGCGATCGTCCAGTCGTGGACCACGCCATGGGTCTGGCCGGCCCGGCCGCCGCACGATCGCGGCGGCGCGATCTGCGCCGCCCTGGTCTTTGGCGCCGGGATCGTGGTCGTCACGCTACGCGGCGCCCGGGACTCAGCCCGCGACTAAGAGGTCGGCGGGTCGCCGAGGCGTTCGGCGCGGACGGCCTGCGCTACGAGTTCGACCGCGCCTTCGAGTCTGGCCTCGATGTGCTCTTGAAAGGCATCGAAGCCGTCGCTCGTCCTTAGGGGGCGAAGGTGACCGTGACGACCCCGCCGGGGGCGGTGGAGATGCCGGTGACCTTGAGCTGACCGGCCAGCAGGGCCGCCATCGCCGCCGGGTCGGCCGCGGTCTGGACCGCCTGGAGGATTGCCGTGGTGTCGGCGTGGATCGAGTTCAGGTTGTCCGTGTGGGTCGGGTCCCCGCGCAGGATGACCCTGACGTCGGAGTCGGAGGCGGCCGCCTCGCCCTCCCGCAGGCCCATCGCGGCGCGCACGGCCTGCTTGAACTCATCGACGCTGTCGAAGATCAGAGCCATCGTGTCCTCCTTGTGGGTGTCCCAGAGCGGGGTGGAATCGGCGACGAGCGACGCGTCGTACTGCGTGCCCAGGGTCACGTCCGAGCCGTACTGCGTCGCCGCCGTCCCCGGCACCAGATGCGGGACGTTGGTCCACTCCGCGGCCCAGTACCCCCCGCTCGGCTTCGGGTTCCGCAGGACGGCCTGCTTGCTCCCGTAGACCATGGGGACGTGGTGGGCGGTCATCCATCTGACGGCGTGGGCCGCGTCAGCGGATGGGTCGCCGTCGTGGGAGCGGGTGAAGATCGGCAGCCGCCACCGCGCCTGCTGCCTGGCCCACTCCTGGTCGGTCCACACGTGCGGCGTGTTGCCGCCGATGTACCCGGCGACTGCCTCCCACTTGGGCGGCGAAGCCGGCGGAAACGCCGCGTCCCACATCCTCCGCACTGGTCACCTCGTCTCGCTATGACCTCGCCGGGGACGGCTGGGCCGGCCGAAGCGTATCATCCTCACCATCCCGACATACTGTCGGAAAGGAGACCCCCGCCCGGTCGCCGGCGCGGCGCTAGGCGCTGAGGATCACGGCCAGCCGGCGCCACGCGCCGGCGCCGGGGCGGTCAGGACCTGGCCGGTCGGCTGCCCGCCGGCCGTGGTGGCGGCGGGCCACTCGGCCGCCATCATGAACAGGGTCCCGCGGTCCGGGCCGCCGAGCATGCAGGCGAAGCAGCCGCGATCGAGGTCGATCGTCCGTAGCACCTCACCGCCATCGCGAACGCGCACGCAGCGGCGGTTGGGGACGTCCGCGTACCAGACCGCGTCGTCGGCGTCGATGCAGATGCCGTCGGGGGCGGCGCCGGGGAGGTCGGCCCACACGCGCCGGTTCGACAGGCCGCCGTCGGCGGCGATGTCGAAGGCGGTGAGCTTTGCGGCATAGGACTCGGCAACGATCAGCGTCGAGTTGTCCGGCGTCACGGCGATGCCGTTGGGGAACGCGAGGCCATCGGCCACCTGCCGAGCCGAACCGTCGGGGGTGACCAGCGCGATGATCCCAGGAGCGAACTCGCCGGCTGGAAAGTCGAAGCCGATGTTGTCGACGTAGGCGTTGCCGCGGCCGTCCACGACGATGTCGTTCCAGGGCTTGTCGGAGACGCCGGCCAGGTCGGCATGGGTTACCAGCGAGCCGTCGGGCTCCATTCGCAGGAGACGCCGATCGCTGGCCGAGACGACCAGCAGGCCTCCATCGGGCAGCCAGTCGATGCAGAACGGATACGACGCGACGCGGGTGACGACCTCGCTGTCGCCGTCGAGGTCGACGGCGATGATCGACTGGGCGCCCCAGTCGGAGAACCAGAGGCGGTCATCGTGCCAGCGCGGCGACTCGCCGAGCACGACACCGGTCATCAGGGTCTTCACGTCGGACATGTGGACCTCCGGAGCTCGGGCACCCCTCGGGGGCGCTCTCACCAGGATGTAGAAGCTGGCCCCCGAGTTTCGACATCGCGGCGAAGGTCCCCCTGCGCCTTCACCCGCGAGAGGGCTCGTCCAGGCGCGCGAGCGACCACCGCCAGCGCCACCGCCCGCGGCGGCCAGCAGCTCCGCCAGGTGCACGCGCAGCGGCACGTCGCCGGGAGGCTGCCCAGGCGCGGGTCCAAGGGCATCGGCGGCGCCTGGCGAGCGGGGGAGACCTCGGCGCGCGAGTCTGGCCAGGCGGGCGCTCGCGACAAACGGGCGATATCAGTGCGCCATCGCACAAGGCGGCCCCGCCGACGGTGCGCGCCGGAGTGTCGTAGGCTCCTTGCCGAGCCTCGCCGAGGCGGACGACAGAGGAGATGAAGCCGGGCAAATGCCGGCGAGAACCATCATCGACAGCGACCTCACCACCCCTGTCCGGCGGCGCCGGCGGTGGCCCTGGGTCGGGGCCGCGGTGCTGGTGCTGCTGCTCCTGCTCGGAGCGGGTGCGTGGCTGGGCCTTGGGCTGCTCGGCGCGGCCCGCGACGCCAGGGCGGCCGCCACCAGGGCGCGCGCCGACCTGAAGGGCAGCGCCAGCGCGCTCAGGGACGGGGACCAGGCGGGCGCCCGCCGCGGCATCCGCGCCGCCAACCTCGAGCTGGCCAAGGCCGACGCGGCCGCGCGCCGCACCCCCGTGCGGGTGGCGGCGCGGCTGCCGGTGGTCTCCTCGCCAGTGGCCGACCTCCGCCACCTGCTCACGGCCGGCCACATCCTGGCGGGCACGGCCGGCCAGGCCGTGACCGTGCAGGCGCGCTTCACCGGCGCCGGCATCCTCCGGGACGGCCGCATCGACCTGGCCGGCGTCGCGGCGACCCTGAACGAGACCACCGCGGTGCTCGGCCAGCTCGAGCGGGCGCGGGCCGAGCTGAACCAGGTCCACGGCGGCTGGCTCGCCCCCGGCGCGGCCGCCGCCCGCGACGCCAGCCTCCGCCAGCTCGACGAGGTGGAGGGCCAGCTCCAGCCGCTGAACGACGTGGTCCGGACGCTGCCCCGCGCGATCGGCAGCAACGGCCCGCGGACCTATCTGGTGGCCGTCTCGAACTCCTCCGAGCTGAAGGCCTGGGGCGGCGCGCCGCTGGCGATCGCCCTGCTGCGCTTCGACCACGGCAGGGTGAGCGTGCCGCGACGGGGCGCGCTGAGCGAGCAGCAGCTCACCGGCAACATCACCTGGAACTACGTCCGCGGCGACCCGTGGCACCCGCCGGGATCGCAGTCGCTGTTCTCCAGCTCGGGCCTGTCGCCCAACTTCCCCACCTCGGGCGAGGAGATCCTGCGCGCCTTCCAGTCCATCACTGGGGTGCGCGCCGACGGGGTGATCGCCCTGGACCCGACCGCGCTCGCCGGGGTGCTGCGCGTCTCCGGCCCGGTCACCACCGCCGGCTTCGGCAGGGTCGGCGGCGACGACGTGGTGCGGCTGCTGCTCGCCGATGCCTACCGGCGCTACCCGGACAAGGCCGTCCGGCGACAGTACAACCAGCAGCTCATGGACGCCGTGATGGCGCGTCTCCTCCAGGGTGGCGACCTGCTGCGCGAGGTCCGCGGCCTCGGCGCCGCTGCCGGCGGGCGCCACCTCCAGCTGTATTTCCGCGACCAGCGCCTCCAGGACGCCGCCCGCGCCCACGGCCTGGCCGGCGCCCTCTCCGCGGCGCCGCGGGACTACCTCGGCGTCTACACCGTCAACGGCAACGCCAGCAAGACCGACTACTTCCAGCGGCGCCAGATCGAGCAGCACGTGCGGCTGGCGGCGGACGGGTCGGCCAGGGTCGACCGCTCGATCCGGCTCACCAATACCGCCGATGCCCAGCCCGGCGGCGACCCCCGCACCGGCTACACCACCGGCTGGGCGCGGCCAGGGGTCGCCGCGTATGTGCCGGGCGCCGCCACCGGGATCAGCGTCCGGATCGACGGCAAGCCGGCCGGCTGGAGCTCGTTCCGGGAGCTCGGCCGGCTGGTGGTGCGGGCCCGCCTGTGGCTGCCGCCCCATTCGACCCACACCGTCACCGTCTCATACCGGCTGGCCAAGGCGACCGTGCGCACCAGCGACGGCCTGCGCTACGAGCTCGTCGTCGACCCGCAGCCGATCGTGCACACGGCCACCCTGCGGGTGGTGGTGGTCCCGCCCGCGGGTTTCGACGCGAGCGCGCAGCCCGGCTGGTCGACCGCGGACGGCAGCCTGGTCGCGACCCGGAAGCTGAACCGCGCCGAGACCTTCGACCTCGACCTGCAACGCTGAGCCTGGCTGGGACCTCGACGCGCGAGGTCAGCGGACAAGGGAGGCACGGTGATCGTCAGAGCCTGGCACGCCACCGCCACCGCGGAGGGGGCGGAGGCCTACCACGAGCACTTCACCCAGGCGGTCCTGCCCGAGCTGCAACGCATCGACGGTCACCAGGGCGCCTACCTGCTACGGCGCGACCGCGACGATCGGGTCGAGCTGGAGGTGCTCACCCTGTGGGACTCGCTGGAGGCGATCATCCGGTTCGCCGGCTCGGACTCGGAGCACGCGGTCGTCGAGCCCGCCGCCCAGGCCGTGCTGGCCAGCTACGACACCACCGTCACCCACCACGTCGTGGTCGTCGACACCGTGGACGCCAGCGACCGGTGAGCCAGTCGTGGGCATGACCGTGCCCCACGCACGCGTTCTCGTGCCAGCGCCTGGAGGACTACCGCAGCTTCCTGCGCATCAAGGTCGAGCGGGACGGCGCGCTGACGATCTACCCGGTGGGCGTGCGGCGGGTCCCCAGGAGCTGGCGGCTGGTGCGCGACCGAGCGCCGCACGAGCCGGTCTTCGAACCCACCGACCGCCCCCTGGAGCCCCATCTGATCGAGGGGCCCATCCCGGATCGAGCCAGGCTGAGCGCTCAGGTCCTCACGTCTGGAAGCGCCAGCGGGTCGCGCCGTACGGCTCGGCCGTGCCCAGCGCGAACAGCGTCGCCGGGGTCATCTCGTAGACGTCCCACGGGGGCGGCCCCGCGGCCGGGGCGCTGAACTCGGCGTACAGGGCGCCGCCGCGGACGGTCGGCTCCCATCCCTCGGCGGCGTACGCTTCGGCGATGCGCTGGAGCGTGGCCTCGTCGGTCACCTTCACGGCCTCGCCCTCCACGACCAGGTCGAATGGGTGGGTGGCGACCGTGATGACGCACTGCGGGTTGGCGGCGAGGTTCCCGGCCTTGCGGGTGCCCGGCCCCGCGTTGAAGTAGAACTTGCCGTCCACGAAGAGGACCCCCAACGGCATGACGTGCGGCCTGCCGTCCGGACGGACCGTCGCCAGCCAGCACGTGTGCCGAGCCGGCCCGCCCGTTTCCGGAGCCTGGGTGAGACCCTCCTCCAGGCGCGCTCGCACCTTCGCCCACGGGATCAGCGGCGCGCCGTAGCCATCGAGGTTCTGCTCAGCCACCGGGTCCTTGACAGCCATCGCTTCGCTCCCCTGCGGTCGTGTGCTCAAGATTGGTTGTTTATAGTAACTTCGATCTCCGATCTCAAGCGCAGTCACGCCGGTCGCGGGGCGCCGGGCGCGGGGCCGGGCCCGCGGGCCAGGGCCGGCGTGGGCCGGCCGCCGGGCGCGGGTCGGGGCCGGGCCCGCGGGTCAGGTTGGGCGGCACTCCACGACGAGGCCGCCGGAAGCCTGCCGCTGGACGCTGGCGACCTCCAGGCCCGCTGCACGCGCCAGCTCCGCGAACTCGGACAGGGTGTTGCTGGCGCCGCCGACCAGGAGCATCTCGATCACCAGCCGTCTCGGCGCGTCCTCGTCGGTCACCCCGTCGAGGACCACCACCCGGCCGTCCGGGCGGGCCGCCTCGCCGCAGCGGCGCAGGATCGCGGTGGTCTCCCGGTCGGGCCAGTCGTTGAGGACCTTGCGGAGCAGGTAGAGGTCGGCGCCCGCCGGCAACGGGTCGAGGAAGCTCTGGCCGACCGTGGTCACCCGATCGGCCACGCCGGCGGCATCGAAGACCTCGCTGGAGCGCGCCACGGTGCCCGGGAAGTCGACCAGGGTGCCGCGGATCCCGGGATGGGCGCGGAGGACCTCCGCCAGCATCGCTCCGGTCCCGCCGCCGACGTCGACGACCGTCCGTACCGGCTCCCAGCCGCCGCTGATCGGGATCTCCGCGTCGGGGGTGCCGTGGCCGGCCGGCCCCATGAGCGCGTCGAAGCTGGCCGCGACCTCGGGATGGGCGGCCAGGTCCTCCCAGAACGGCAGCCCGAAGACCTCGGCATAGCCGGGAGCGCCCGTCCGGACGTAGGTCGGCAGGGTGCTCCAGGCATGGGCCATGCGGCCGCCGATGCCCTCCAGGTCGAGGAAGTCCGACGCCTCCCGCAGTTGGAGGGCGGCGTCGTTGAGCGCGAAGCGGCCGGGCGCCGTCTCCTCGAAGACGCCCTTGGCCACCAGGTGCCCGAGCACGTTGTGCAGGGCGCGGGTGTCGCAGCCGGTGGCGCCGGCGAGCTGGTCGATGTCGCTGATGCCGGCGGCGACGTGGTCCGCGATCCGTAGGGTGGCGACCACCAGGATGCACCAGGGCGTGCACAGGTCGGTCAGCGCTTCGAGGTCGACCGGCGGTCGGCCCGGAGTGGGTTCTTGCCCAGGCATCGCGCGTCAGCTCCCCGCGGCCTGGCGCTGGAACTCGGGGCGCAGGCCGCGAGCGCGGACCTCGCTGGCCGGCGGCGACGGCACGAAGAGCCGCGCCCTGCGGAGGTGCTGGTCGAACCAGTCGACGGTCATGTCAGCTTCCTTTCCGCTTGCGTGTGCGCTTCCGGTCGGTCGCCTTGGTCGACGGCGCCCGCGGCGTGTCGGCGAAGAGGTTCGCCATCCAGTCGAAGAGCTCGTGCGCCACCCGCAGCCGCTCCGCCCCGGCGCTGCCGCGCCCGGCGAGGTCGATCCCGTCCGCCGCGATCTCGCGGAACGAGACCAGCGTCTCCAGCCGTTGCCGGACGACCCGCTCCCAGGCGTCGTCATCCACCCGGTAGTAGCTCGTCCGCCCACGCGGCCGCGTGAGCCGTCGGACGAATTTCGCGCCCGTCAGCATGCGCATGTTCGTCACCAGGGACGCGCGGCTCGCCCCGATCGCCTCCGCGATCTGTCCCGCTGACTGCTCGGGCGGGTCGCAGATCATCAGCCATCCGAGGATGCGACCGGCGATCGGCGGCACGCCGTAGACCTCGGTGCAGAACATCGAGACCCGCTCGACCCAGTCCAGCACCTGCTCACGGTCCACCCCGGAGGAAGGTTTCGCCACCCGCGCTCACGTCCCCTTCATATTTGTCTAGCGAGTTCAGCATATTTTGAACTAACTGTCTTGGACAAGAATGGGCGGAGCGAAGCGGGCGAGGCGTGGGGCGGGGCGGGCGGGAGCGACCAGGCCCGCTACAGGAGCTTCTCCATGAAGATCAGGTCGTCGACGTCGTAGCCGAGTTGGCGGTAGAAGCCGACCACGGCGCGGTTGGCTGGCTCGACGAGCAGGTTCACCTTGCCGCAGCCCTTGGCCCGCAGGCGCGCTTCGAGCTCGCCGAGCAGCCGGCGGGCCAGCCCGCGCTCGCGGTGGTCGGGGTGGGTGGCCAGGCGGTTGATCCAGCCGCGGCGCCCGTCGTACGTGCCCATCACCGAGGCGATCAGCGCACCGTCCGCCTCGACGACGATCACCAGGTCGGGGTCGCGCTCGAGCACGCCGGCGAGCTCGTCGCCCACGGCCTGCCGCCGGAAGGCGAGCCCGCACGCCCGCCAGAGCGCGACCAGGGCGTCGACGTCGCCGGCGGTCGCGTTGCGAAGTCGCGGCCCGCTCATCACCGCAAGGGTACCGGCGGCTCGCCGTGACGCCGGTCGTAACGATGCCGGGACGCTCGTGGAGCACCCTGCGACCACGAGGCAAGCACCTGGAGCGTGCGAGAGGACGGTCAGCGATGCGGCAGGACATGCGGAAGGGGGACCAGGCGGATGCGTCCGGCGGCGCGCTGGCCGCAGCGGCACCCAGCGCCCGGGCGTGGCTGAGCTGGCGCGGGCTCGCGCGGCTGGGGGCACTGGGCGACCTGCTGGTGCTCGCGGTGGTCGGGATCGGGCGCGGCGACATGGAGGCGGTGGCGATCGCCGTGCTGCTGCTGGTCGCCGCCGCGCTGGCGGGGTGGCGGCGCGGGCTGGTCGGCCTGGTCGCCCTCTCCCTGCTGTTCATCGACGTGACGGCGTTCATGCTGCCCGCCGCGGTCAGCAACGCCGGCGCCGGCGAGACCCTCGGCGGCGTCGCGCTCCCCGCGTCCCTGGCGGCGATGTCCCTCACCGGCCTGATCGCCGCGGTCGCGGCCGTGGCGCTGGGAGTGCGCCGCCGCCGCGCCGCCGCCGGCGCGGGCGGCGGCCGGGGGCCGGCCGTTCTGGCGGCCGGCGCCGCCGCGGTGCTGGCGATCGCGCTGGGGGTGGTCGCGGTGGCGGGGCCGTCGCGGGCGAGCGCCGCCAAGGGCTCGCAGCGGCTCGCCCTCCAAGCCGCGAGCACGAAGTTCTCGACCACCTTGCTGGAGGCGCACCCTGGCCGGGTGACCGTGTCGCTGGCCAACCGTGACCTGTTCTGGCACACCTTCACGATGGAGCGGCTCGGCGCGAACGTCGACGTGCCGGTCGGTGGCACGCGCAGCGTGACCTTCACCGTGGCACCGGGCACCTACACCTTCATCTGCACGATCCCCGGCCACGCCAGCGCCGGCATGCGCGGCACCCTGGTCGTCCGCTGAGGTCGGTGCTCACCCTTCCCGGCTGGCCGGGCGGTGGCGGCGACGGTTCAGGGGTAGGGTGGCGTGGGGTTATCCGCGGTGGTGGGCGACGTGAAGGTTCGCTGGCCTACCTCGCCCTCGGCGACGAGGCCGCCCGTCAGGGCGCGGAGAACCTGAAGCACTACTACGGGTTCCTCGGCGGGTACGCCCAGATGGTCGCCGACAGCATGCTGACCTCGGGGCAGGCCATGCGCGACGCGCTGCGGGCCTTCGAGGCTGTCGGCGTGACCGAGCTCTACATGGACCCGGCCGCCGCCAGCCTTGACCAGGTCGACCGGCTCGCCGACGCGATCGCCTGAGCCTGGCGCGCGTTCGAAACGGCGAGGCATTTCCCGAGCGGAGGCGCGGTCCGCTACCGTGCGGCCCCCCGGCCGCTCACGAAATGGAGCAGTGGACTAGGCCACTATGGTAGAGTTGGCGAAGTGAGGAAACGGAGTCCTCCGCGGTTGCCACGGGCGGTGGCGATGATCGCCGGCGTGCTGGCGCTCGCCTCGCTCGGGGCGTGCGGCACCTCGCCGGAGCGGCCGCGTCCGGCCGCCCGACCTGGCACCACCACCGGGCCCGGCAGCACCAGGGGGCCCGCCACCACCCGGCCACACACCACCAGGCGGGAGGCGCAAGTGCAGCCACCTGTCGACCTGAGCGTCATCCCGGCGCCGACCTCGGCGCGCCGCGCGGCCGGGCCCGGCTTCGCGCTCGACACCTCGACGCGGATCCTGAGCCCGCCTGGCTCGCCGGCGGCCGCCCGCGTCGGCGCCTACCTCGCCGGCGTCCTGCGCCGGTCGACCGGCTACCCGCTGCCGGTGGCCCGCGCCGGTGGTGAGGGGGAGCGCGACGGCATCGTCCTGGAGGCCACCCGGGACGGCCAGCTCGGCGACGAGGGGTACGAGCTGGAGGTGAGCGCCGTCGCCGTGACCCTGCGGGCGCGCGGCGCCGAGGGCCTGTTCCGCGGGGTCCAGACCCTGCGCCAGCTCCTGCCAGCGAAGGTCGAGGACTCGACCGTCCATCGCGGCCCCTGGCGGGTCCCGGCCGTGCGGATCGTGGACCGTCCGAGGTTCGCCTGGCGCGGCGCCGCCCTCGACGTCGCCAGGCACTTCTTCAACGTCGACGAGGTCGAGCGCTACATCGACCTGATCTCGCTCTACAAGCTGAACGTCCTGCACCTGCACCTGACCGATGACCAGGGATGGCGGATCGCGGTCGACGGTTGGCCGAAGCTGGCCAGCCACGGCGGCAGCAGCGAGGTGGGCGGTGGCCCCGGCGGCTTCTACAGCAAGCAGGACTACAAGAGGATCGTCAGGTACGCGCAGGACCGCTACATCACGGTGGTGCCCGAGGTCGACGTTCCCGGGCACGTCAACGCCGCGCTCTCCTCGTACCCGGAGCTGAACTGCGACGGTCGCGCGCCCGGGCTCTACACCGGGACCTCGGTCGGCTTCACCTCACTGTGCCTCGACAAGCCGGTGACGTACCGGTTCCTGGACGACGTCATCGGCGAGCTGGCCGCGCTCACCCCGGGTCCCTACCTCCACATCGGCGGCGACGAGGCCAAGACCGTGCCCGGCGACCGCTACGCCAGGTTCATCGAGCGGGTGCAAGCGATCGTGCGGGCGCACGGCAAGCGCGCCATCGGCTGGCAGGAGACGGCCGGGGCCTCCTCGCCACCCCCTGTCGTGCAGTACTGGGATATCGCGGCCTCCGCCGACGCGGTCAGGCGGGCGGCGCGGCGCGAGAGCAAGGTGGTGCTGTCGCCAGCCTCCAAGCTGTACCTGGACATGAAGTACGACGCCGGTACCAGGCTGGGGCTCGAGTGGGCCGGGCATGTCGAGGTGCGCGACGCCTACGACTGGGACCCGGCGAAGCTGCTTGACGGCGTCGGGGAGAAGGACGTGCTCGGGGTCGAGGCGCAGCTCTGGAGCGAGACGCTCCGCAGCGTCCGCGACATGGAGTTCATGGCCTTCCCGAGGCTCCCCGGCGTCGCCGAGGTCGGCTGGTCGCCCGCCTCCTCCCGCCACTGGGACGGCTACCGCCGTCGCCTGGCCGCCCAGGCCCCGCGCTGGTCCGCCCTGGCGGTCCACTACCACCGCTCACCCCAGATCCCCTGGCCCAGGTAACCGAGCGGAGGGGCCGGGGGCCGCCCGGCGAGCCGCTGTCCCGCCCCGGCCCCGGCTGCTCCGCCGGCTCGGCGGTCGGGGGTGGCGTCGAGCTCGTCGCGGACGAAGCAGCCGGCCAGATGGTCGTTGACCACGCCGCAGGCCTGCATCATCGCGTAGACGCTGGTCGCGCCGACCATGCGGAAGCCGCGGCGCTTCAGCTCGACCGCGAGCGCGGTGGACTCAGGGATCGAGGCCGGCACCTGGCCCGATCGCCTGGGGGCACGGTGCCGCGCGGGGGCGTGGGTCCAGACCAGCCGCTCCAGGGTGGTGTCGCCGAGCGCCAGCAGCGCCCGCGCGTTGGCGATGGTGGCCTCGATCTTGCGGCGGCTCCGCACGATGCCGGCGTCGGCCAGCAGGCGGTCCACGTCCGCCTCGCCGAACGCGGCGACCCGCGCCGGCTCGAAGCCGGCGAATGCGCGCCGGAACGCGTCGCGCTTGCGCAGGATCGTGTACCAGGACAGCCCTGCCTGGAAGCCTTCGAGGCAGAGCTTCTCGAACAGCCGCGGCTCGTCGTGGACCGGCCGGCCCCATTCGAGGTCGTGGTAGGCGAGGTAGTCGGGCTGGCTCCCCGCCCACGGGCACCGCAGACGCCCGTCCGAGCCCTCGACCAGGTCCTTGGCAGCCATGGCCGGACGCTATCACCCCGCCCGGACAGTCCCGGGGGCTGTGGAAACTCGGGGGCGGCCTTGCGGACGTTGCGGTAAGGTGCTCGCCAGAACAGGGTCGCGCGCTGGGGAACGGCACGATCGCCGACCCGGCGCTGGCGACAGCGCTTCAGTCCGCATCAGTCAGGGAGATCCACCAATGGCGCGAGGTGAGCACGCGCGAGTGGCGGCCGTGGAGTCCGGGGAGCATGCCGATCGCCTGCATCGGCTGCGGCACAGCTCCGCGCACATCATGGCGCAGGCCGTTCGCGAGCGGTTCCAGCGGGAGGGCGGCAATGTCAGCCTCGGGGTCGGCCCGGCGACGGCTGACGGCTTCTACTACGACTTCCTGCTGCCGCGCACGCTGAGCGACGACGACCTCGGCTGGATCGAGCAGCGCATGCGCGAGATCATCGCCGCCGGCTACCCCTTCGTCATGCACGAGCTCACCTCGGCCGAGGCCAAGCGGCGCTTCGCCGACGAGCCCTTCAAGCTCGAGCTGATCGACGGCGTCGAGGCCGGCAACGTCGACGACAACGGCGAGCCGCTGCCACCGGACGAGGCCACCGCCCTGACCGTGTACCAGCATGACGACTTCGTCGACCTGTGCCGCGGCCCGCACGTGGAGCGGACCAGTGACGTGGACCCGCGCGCGCTCAAGCTGCTGGGCGTCGCCGGCGCCTACTGGCGCGGGGACGAGCACCGCCCGATGCTCCAGCGGATCTACGGCACCGCCTGGGAGACCCCCGAGGACCTTGAGCAGTTCCTGTGGCGCCGCGAGGAGGCCGAGCGCCGCGACCACCGCAGGCTCGGCCGCGAGCTGGAGCTGTTCCACCTCGACCCCACCGCCCCTGGCATGCCGTACTGGCTGCCCAAGGGCCTGAAGATCCTCAACACGCTGCTCGACTTCTGGCGCAAGGACCACGAGGAGCGCGGCTACCAGGAGATCTCCTCGCCGCTGGTGAACGACAAGTCCTTGTGGGAGACCTCGGGCCACTGGGACCACTACAAGGACAACATGTTCATCATCCCGGTGGACGAGCACACCACCTACGCGCTCAAGCCGATGAACTGCCCTAACGCGCACGTGGTCTACAACCTCAAGGTGCGCAGCTACCGCGACCTGCCGCTGCGGCTGTCCGACTGCGACATCCTGCACCGCTACGAGCGCTCGGGGACCCTGCACGGCCTGCTGCGCGTCCGCCGCATGCAGCAGGACGACGCGCACATCTTCGTCACCCCGGACCAGATCGGCGACGAGTACGCCCGCATCTTCGACATCTGCGACCAGTACTACTCGATCTTCGGGCTGCGCTACGAGCTGCGGCTCGGCACCCGCCCGGACGACTACATCGGCGAGATCGAGACCTGGGACCGGGCCGAGAGCACCCTCAAGGCGATCCTGGACGACCGCGTCGGCCCCGGCCGCTACACCGTCGAAGAGGGCGACGGCGCCTTCTACGGGCCGAAGATCGACATCCTCATGTACGACGCGCTGGGCCGCGAGTGGCAGATGGGCACCATCCAGCTCGACATGCAACTCCCCGGCCGGTTCGGCTGCACCTACACCGACAGCGACGGGCAGAAGAAGACACCCGTGGTGATCCACCGGGTGATCTACGGGAGCCTGGAGCGGTTCCTCGGCATCCTGATCGAGCACACCGCGGGGGCGTTCCCCCTGTGGATCTCACCGGTCCAGGTGAAGGCGATCCCGGTGCGGCTGGAGCAGAGTGGCTACGCCGAGGAGGTCGCCGCCAGCCTGCGGTCGGACGGCTTCCGGGTCGAGGTCGACCACGAGGACACCGCGCTGGCGGCCAAGATCCGCCGAGCCCAGCTCGAGAAGGTCCCGATCATGCTCGTGCTCGGCCAGCGGGAGGTCGACCAGAAGCTGGTGAGCCCGCGCCTGCGCACCGGCCAGAACCTCGGCGCCATGCCGCTCGAGAAGCTCTCCGAGCTGCTGCGCCACACGGTCGACTCCAAGGCCTTCGACCTCCAGGACCTCGTCCGCGCCGCCGCCGCGACCTCCTGAGCCCGCACGACCGCCCTACCAGGTGACCCAGCCGGCCTGGTGGAGGACGGCGGCGAGGCGGTCGGCCAGCGCGTCGACGGAGAAGTGCCGCAGGGCGAGGTCGTGGTTACGGTCGAGCATGTCGGGGTCGGGGTGCTCCAGCCAGGCCCGCAGGGGGCCGGGGTCCTCGGAGGGGAACCATTGGAAGCCGAAGGCGGCGAGCTCGTCGACGATCGGGAAGCGCCCGACGGCGAGCGGCTTGCGGTACTGCGCCGACTCGATGATCGGCAGCCCGAAGCCCTCCCAGGTGGAGGGGAACACCACCGCGTCCGAGGCCTCGTAGGCGTCGGCGATCACGAGGTTCTCGGGGATGCCGCGCAGGGTCTCGCACGAGGCCGCGGCCAGCACCCGCTCCAGCTCGGGGCCGTAGCCGTCCTCGGCCGGCCCGGTGAGCCAGTAGATCGCGCCCAGCGCCTCGGCCAGCCGGAGCCCGGCCGGCACGTTCTTACGGGCGATCGCGCGGGTCGGCTGCACCACCACGAGACGGTCCGGGGCGATGCCGAGCACGGCGCGGGCGCGCTCCCGGTCGCCGGGCGCCGCCGGTAGGACGCCGTTGTAGACGGTGGTCCCTTCGATGCCGCGCTCGCTGAGCTGGCGGCGGCTCATCTCGTTGATGGTGACATGCGCCCAGTCGGGATCGTCCGGAGGCCACGGCCCCAGGTGCTCGAAGCCCTTGCGCTGCCAGGGGAAGTCGTGATGGTGGAGGATCGCGCGCCGGCCGTGCAGGCAGGCGGCCACCACCCGGGCGGCGGCAAGGTTCAGCGGCAGCGAGCAGAGGTTCTCGACCACCACCAGCCCGGCGCCTTTGAGGGCGGCGTCCAGGTCACTGGCCGGCGGCGGGATCACCGCGTCCAGCGCGAGCCCGGGCACCAGGCAGTCGGCAAGGCCCTCGCCGGCAACCGTGCGCACCTCGAAGCCGAGATGCTCGAACGCGAGCATCCACGCCGCCGCGGCCACGGAGACGCCGTCGGGCTCGCCCAGGCGGGCGGACACGAAGCAGACGGTCGGAGCGCTCATGGCGAGCGAGGAGGTGGCGCGGATCTGGGACGCTGATCGTGAAAGGCCGTGGACTTCACGGCGGGGACAACGTGACGGTCATGCTCACGTACATACAGGAGAACCGGCCGACCCCGCCACACGCGCAACTGCAGGCGGCCCGAACCGCCCGAATCGCGCTTGTGCGGGGCGTTAGAGTTAGGCGCGGAGGCGTGCTGGCGTCTGGCCGCCGCCGGCGGTGGGAGCCCGCGAGGGCGAAGGCGAGCGGAGGGCGTGGTTGGGCCGAACCGGCAACGATCGCGGCGACCCCGCGCCGCGGGAAAGCGGCTCGGCGCCTGGACGGCCCAGCGCTCAGCCGACCGGACCAACGCGGCGGAGGAGGCGATCGGGAGCCTGCGGGCCGCACCAGCCTGCTGGTCTCCTCCCACGACCAGGCGGTGGTCCGCATGGCCGACCAGGTGCTCGAGGTCCACGACGGGGCGGTCGTCGAGGAGGTGGCGTGATGGTTGACCCTCTGCTCGAGGTCGAGGGCGCCGAGCTGGCCTGGTCCGAGCTGGCGGTGGTGCCGCAGGCGCTCAGCCTGGTCGAGGAGCTGTCCGTCCGCGAGAACGTCGCCCTGCCAGTGCGGCTCGCGTCGCGGTCGGCCCGCCGCGCCCACCCGCGGGAGGTCGCGGCGTGAGGATCGTCCGCTGCACCACCACCGGCGGCACGCTGGTCGGCTACCTCGACGGCGAGCTGATCGTGCCGGTCGCCGCCGGCGACGGGCCGGGCGGCCTGGAGGCGGTGCTGGACCTGGCCATGGCCGCCGCCGCCGAGCCGGACAGGGCGCCGGCGCCGATCGGCGACCCATTCCCGCTCCAGGGCGCCCGCCTGCTGGCGCCGCTGGAGGACCCGCCCTCGGTGCGGGACTTCTACGCCTTCGAGCAGCACGTCCGCACCGCCAGGGCGCGCCGCGGCCTGGAGATACACCCCGACTGGTACGAGCTGCCGGTCTTCTACTTCTCCAACCCCGCGGCGATCATCGGGCCCGGCGACGCCGTGGCGGCCCCGCCGCGCTGCGCCGAGCTGGACTACGAGCTGGAGGTCGCCTGCGTGCTCGGAGCCGACGCGAGGGACGTCCAGGTCGCCGACGCCGACCGGCTGATCGCCGGCTTCACGATCATGAACGACTGGACGGCGCGCGACCTCCAGCGCAGGGAGATGCAGCTGTAGATGGGGCCGGTCAAGGGCAAGGACTTCGCCACCTCGCTGGGCCCCTACCTGGTGACCACCGATGAGTTCGCGCCCCAGGGGCTGCGGGTGGTGCCGTCCGCCGCCATGGTCGCGCGCGTCAACGGCGTCGAGTACACCCGCTCCGACCTGGACACGCTGTGGTGGAGCTTCGCCGAGATGCTGGCCTACGCGGCGGAGTCGGCGCCGCTGCGCCGCGGCGACGTGCTCGGCTCGGGGACCTGCGGTGGCGGCTGCATCATGGAGCTGGCGCTGGTCCACGGTCCCGCGAAGTACCCGTACCTCAGCCCCGGCGACGAGGTCGAGCTCGAGGTGGATGGCCTCGGCGTGCTGTCGAACCGCGTGGTCGCCGGCGACGCGCCCGCCTTCCAGCCTGACCCGCTGCGCACCCGTCCCCGACTGGCCCAGTGAGGAGCCGACCCGCGATGCCAAGTGACCGAAGCTCGCGCCTGCGGAGCGCCGCGGAGCGGATCCGCGGGA
>WNGH01004666.1_pt1 | contig 22881 bp, 21 predicted proteins | sample 5400631 | NCBI WGS metagenome assembly WNGH01 (sample SAMN13153373, study PRJNA577476) | soil metagenome | isolation source: 115 cm soil or saprolite under Garry oak tree replicate 1 | place: USA:California | collected 2016-06-15
CACCCGCTGATGCGTCTGGACGACACCCGCTGATGCGTCTGGACGACACCCGCTGATGCGTCTGGACGACACCCGCTGATGCGTCTGGACGACACCCGCTGATGCGTCTGGACGACACCCTCGGACGCCCGCTCCGTAACCTTCGGATCTCCGTCACGGACCGCTGCAACCTGCGCTGTCAGTACTGTATGCCCGAAGAGGACTACGTCTGGCTGCCCCGGGACGAGATCCTCCACTTCGAGGAGGTCGAGCGTCTCGTGGATGTCTTCATCGGGCTCGGCGTGGACAAGGTCCGGCTGACGGGCGGTGAGCCATTGCTCCGGCGGGACGTGCCCGGGCTCAACCGTCTCCTGGCGGCCAAGCCGGGCCTCCGCGACCTCGCCATCACCACGAACGGCGTCCTGCTCCGCGAGCAGGCCCCGGCGCTGAAGGCGGCGGGCCTGCACCGCGTGACGGTGAGCCTCGACACCCTCCGTGCCGACCGCTTTCTCGCGCTCACGCGCCGTGACACCCACGCCCAGGTGCTCGAGGGAATCGCCGCGACCGCGCGCGCGGGCTTCTCTCACACCAAGCTCGACACGGTGGTCGTGCGCGGTGTGAACGACGACGAGATCGGCGACCTGATCGAGTTCGCCAGGGGAGTTCCCGCCGAGATCCGCTTCATCGAGTACATGGACGTGGGCGGCGCGACCCGCTGGTCCATGGACCGCGTCGTCTCGCGGCGCCAGATGCTCGACGTCGTCGCGCGTCGCTATGGCCGCGTCGAGGAGGTCGCCGAGACGACGAGCGCGCCGGCCGACCGCTACCGGCTGCCCGACGGGACCGTCTTCGGGATCATCTCGTCCACGACGGCGCCGTTCTGCCGCTCGTGCGACCGGAGCCGGCTGACGGCCGACGGCATGTGGTACCTGTGTCTGTACGGGCAGCAGGGGACCGACCTGCGCGGCCCGCTCCGTCGCGGCGCCTCCGCGGACGAGCTCGCCGCGCTGATCACCGGACGCTGGCGGGCGCGCGACGACCGCGGCGCCGAACAGCGGCTGGCGCAGCGCGAGCGCGGGCCGCTGGTGCAGATCGCGCGGCTGCGGGAAGACCCGCACCTCGAGATGCATACGCGGGGAGGCTAGCGTGGCCGAGGCCGACGAGGTCCGGATCGACGTGCAAGAGCGCGGCGCCCGGGGCCAGGCCTCGAGCCGGCGGCTCTGGGTCCAGCTGCAGGTGTTCGGCGGCTGCGCCGACGCCAAGATGCTCGCGCACGCGCTCGAAGCCCGCGGCGTCGAGGGCGCGCTCTACCAGGACGTCAACGATCCGCGCGGCGTCGGCGTGCTGGCGCTCGCCGAGGACCCGGCGTTCTTCGTCGGCGGCCTCCGCGAGCTGCTGGGATCCGAGCCCTTCGCGGGCCTCGCCCACCGTGCGGCGCTGACGATGCTCGGTCGGACCTACGCCTCGGGCTTCGAGCAGGATGTCGAGGACTGGCTCCTCGCCCGGCCGCGCCGCACGGTGCTGAACGCGGCGTGGCCGTGGGGGATCTGGTATCCGCTTCGCCGCAATGGAGCCTTCGCGCGGCTCACGCCCCAGGAGCAGGGAACGATCATCCGCGAGCACAGCGTTCTCGGGCGGGCCTACGGCGACGCCGACCTCGCCCACGACGTCCGACTGGCCTGCCACGGCGTGGACACGAACGACAACGATTTCGTCATCGGCCTCGTCGGCCGGGACCTGCACCCGCTCTCGCACCTCGTGCAGGCGATGCGCAAGACCGCGCAGACCGCGGAATACCTCCAGACCCTCGGCCCGTTCTTCGTCGGCCACGCGCTCTGGCAGAGCCCCCTCGCGCCTTCGTTCCGGGCGCGTGGCTGAAGTCCGCGGCGTGCGTCTGAGGAAGACGCTGGCCGAGTTCATCGCGCGCGAGCGCGTGTGTCGCTTCGCCACCTCGGGTGCCGCCGCGATGCCGCACGTGGTCCCGGTCTGTCACGTGCTCCACCGCGGGCGGATCTACATCGGCTCGGGCGACACGGGACGGAAGGTCGAGAATATCCGCGAGAACCCGCACGTGACGGTCGTCGTGGACGTGTACTCGGACCACTGGCCGACGCTGCGGGGCGTGATGGTCCAGGGGCGCGCGCGGCTCCACGCGCGCGGCGCGCGCTTCCGGCGCATCCGCGACCTGCTCTACGCGAAGTACCCGCAGTACGCGCGCTCTGCGGCGCTCAGCCCCTCCGACTCGGTGATGGTGGAGATCACGCCGACGCGCGTCTTCTCCTGGGGCCTCGACTAGTCGCCTGGGCGCCGCCGCGACGGCCCGCGGTCGTGGGCGTCCTCGGCGCGCTCGTCGCCGCGCTGTTCCTGCCCCCGCTGGTCGACGGGCTTCCTCTCGCCGGCCAGCGCGCGCTCGTCGTCACACTGATCACGATCGTGCTCTGGACGACCGAGTCCCTCGAGGCCGGCGTCACGGCGGTGCTGAGCGTGACCCTCCTCGCACTGACCGGGGCCGCCGGCGGGATGCGCGCGGCGCTGCAGGGGTTCGCGAGCCCGGTCCCGTACTTCCTCGTCGGCGTGCTCACCATGGGCGTGGCGGTGGTGAAGAGCGGTCTCGCCGAGCGGCTGGCGCGCGCGATTCTGGTCAGGGCGCGCGGGCGCAGCCTGGCCGTCTACGTGCAGCTCGTGCTGGCGTTCCCGGTGCTGACCTTTCTCCTGCCGTCGGCAACGACGCGCTCCGGGATCCTGATCCACATCTACGACGAGGTCTTCACGCTGTCCGGGGTGCCGCGCGGCACGGACGTCGCGAAGGCGGTGTTGCTGGCCCTCTCGTCGATCAACCGGCTGGCCTCCACCGCGCTCCTCACCGGCGGGATCACGCCCGTGATGAGCGCCGCCATCATCGGGGGGATGTCGTGGACGGGTTGGTTCGCGCTGATGGCCGTCCCGTACTACGCGCTGCTCGCCCTGGGCGGCGCGCTCACCTGGGGCCTCTACCGCCGCGGCTTGCGGCGCGGGCTGCCCGCCCCCGAGCGGGAGCGGCGACCGCTGACAGGCTCGGAGTGGCGTACCGTCGGCATCATCCTGGGGGCGTCCGCGCTGTGGCTGACCGACGCCGTCCACCACCTGGACCCGGCGTTGCCGGCGCTGCTCGCTTTCGTGGCGCTCCTGATCCCGCGCTTCGGCCCGCTCGTCTGGGCGGATCTCGAGCGCGGCGTCGGGTGGGCGAACTTCTTCGTGATCGGCTCTCGCTGGCCCACGTGCTCGGCGCCAGCGGCGCCGCGGCCTGGCTCGCGCGCGTGCTGGTCGGGAGCGTGCCGGCCTTCGGCGAGAGCGCGCTCGCGACGATCGTTCTGCTCATGCTGGGGGCCACGGCCCTGCGCGCGCTCGTGCCGAACATCTCAGGATTTCTGGCGCTGGCGCTGCCGATCGCCATGTCGGTCGGGCGGGAGGCGGGGCTGAACCCGGTGGTCTGCGCGCTGGTGGTGATGATGACGGGCGACGCCGTCGTCTACTATCCCGCCCAGAGCGCGTCGGCGCTCGTCATCTACGAGCGCGGACACGTCTCGATCGGCGAGGTGCTCCGCTTCGGGCTCTGGATGACGCTCGTCGGCTGGGTGGCGATCCTCGCCGTCGCCCTCCCGTGGTGGACCCTCGTCGGAGAACCCCTCGCCGGTAGATAGCCGGGGGAGTCTGAGGGGGGTCGCCCCCCTCAGCGTGGTAACAGCCGGGGGAGTTCGAGGGGGGTCTTTACCACGTCGAGGGGGAGCGACCCCCCTCGAACTCCCCCGGCTCTCATCACGTTGTCGTTAGGCCAGGGGAGCGGGAAGATCCGAGGCGCCCATCAGATAGAGATCCACGCCGCGCGCCGCGGACCGCCCCTCGGCGATCGCCCACACGATGAGCGACTGGCCCCGCTGCATGTCGCCGCAGGTGAAGACGCCCGGGACGCTCGTCATCCAGTGCGGGTCGCGCCAGACGTTGCCGCGCTCGGTGATCTTCGCGCCGAGGTCCTGCAGCATGCCCGGCCTCTCGGCGCCGAGGAAGCCCATCGCCAGGAGCACGAGCTCGGTCTCGAGTGTGAACTCGCTCCCGGCGATCGGGCGGAAATCGAGGCGGCCGCCCTCACGCACCATGTCCACCCGGACGGCCTCGAGCGCGCGAACGCGTCCCGACGCGTCGCCGAGGAAGCGCTGCGTGGAGACGGCGTAGACGCGCTCGCCCCCTTCCTCGTGCGCCCCGGAGACGCGGAAGATGTTCGGCCAGAGCGGCCAAGGGTTGTCGGACGCGCGGGTGTCGGGCGGCCGCGGCAGCAGCTCGAACTGGTGCACGCTCCGCGCCTCCTGCCGGTGGACCGTGCCGAGGCAGTCGGCGCCCGTGTCCCCGCCGCCGATGATCACGACTCGCCTGTCCTTGGCGGTGATGAACTCGTCGTCCGAGATCTTGTCGCCCTCGCAGCGCTTGTTCTGGAGCGTCAGGTAGTCCATCGCGAGGTGAATGCCGTCGAGCTCCCGGCCCGGCACCGGCAGATCGCGCGGATGGCAGGCGCCGCCGGCGAGGACGATCGCGTCGAAATCGCGGATGATGTCGGCGACGGGCAGGTTGACGCCGACGTGCGCGCCCGTCTGGAAAACGACGCCCTCCTTTTCCATGATCCTGAGACGGCGGTCGACGAAGCGCTTTTCCATCTTGAACTCGGGGATGCCGTAACGGAGCAGGCCGCCGATCCGGTCGGCCCGCTCGAAGACGATCACGGAATGACCCGCGCGGTTCAGCTGCTGCGCGCAGGCGAGGCCGGCGGGTCCGGAGCCGACGACGGCGACGCGCTTGCCCGTGCGCTTCGTGGGCGGCTCGGGACCGACCCAGGCCTCCTCGAAGGCGCGCTCGATGATCGTTTCCTCGACCGCTTTGATCGTGACCGCGTCGTCGTTGATCCCGAGCACGCACGACCCCTCGCACGGGGCGGGGCAGAGCCGGCCGGTCCACTCGGGGAAGTTGTTCGTCGCGTGGAGACGGTCGATCGCGTCGCGCCAGCGGTCCTTGTAGACGAGGTCGTTCCAGTCCGGGATGATGTTGCCCAGCGGGCAGCCCTGGTGGCAGAACGGGATGCCGCAGTCCATGCAGCGCGCGGCCTGCTTCTTCAGCTCGTCGTTCGGGAAGGGGAGGTAGACCTCCTTCCAGTCACGCACACGCTCCTCGACCGGCCGCGTCGGCCACTTCTTGCGCTGGATCTCGAGGAAGCCGGTGACCTTACCCACTCGTGGCCCCGACGAGCTCGGCGAAGGTCGGGTCACGCCCCTCTCCGCGCGCCCGCGCCTCGGCGGCGAGCACGCGCTTGTAGTCCTTGGGCATGATCTTGACGAACTTCGGCTGCAGCGCGATCCAGTCGCCGAGGATCGCCGCCGCGTACGTCGAGGCCGTCGCGTCCACGTGGCGCTGGATCAGCTCGCGCACGAGCGCGATGTCGTCGGCGGAGGCGAGCGGCTCGAGATCCACCATGCCGAGGTTGCAGCGGCGACCGAAGTCGCCGTCCAGGTCGAGGACGTAGGCGGCGCCGCCGGACATGCCCGCGGCGAAGTTCCGGCCGGTCCGCCCGAGCACGACGACGCGCCCGCCCGTCATGTACTCGCAGCCGTGGTCGCCGACACCCTCGACGACCGCGTGGGCGCCGCTGTTCCTGACGGCGAAGCGCTCGCCGGCGATCCCGCGCACGAAGGCCTCGCCGCTCGTCGCGCCGTAGAGCGCGACGTTGCCGATGACGATGTTGTCCTCCGCCGCGAACGTCGAGCCCTTGGGCGGGAAGACGCTCAGCCGCCCTCCCGACAGCCCCTTGCCCCAATAGTCGTTGGCGTCCCCCTCGAGCGCCAGGGTGATCCCGCGCGGCACGAAGGCGCCGAACGACTGCCCGGCCGACCCGCGGAAATGGATGCGGATCGTGTCGGGCGGCAGCCCGTCGGCGCCCCAGCGCCGCGTGATCTCGTACCCGAGCGTCGTGCCCGTCGTGCGGTTCACGTTGCGGATCGGCAGCTCGAGCTCGACGGGCCCCCCCCGCTCGATCGCCTCGCGGCAGGCCGGGATGAGCGTGGTGTGGTCGAGGGAGCGCTCGAGCCCGTGATCCTGTGGTCGCACGCGGTGCCGTGCGACCTCGGGAGGCATGTCGGGCTGGTAGAGGATCGTCGAGAGATCGATGCCCTTGGCCTTCCAATGGTCGAGCGCCGGCCGGAAGTCGATTCGATCCACCCGCCCGATCATCTCGTCCATCGTCCGGAAGCCGAGTCGCGCCATCTCCTCGCGCAGCTCCGCGGCGAGGAAGCGGAAGAAGTTCACGACGTGCTCGGCCTGGCCGGCGAAGCGCCTGCGGAGCGTCGGGTCCTGGGTGGCGATGCCGACGGGGCAGGTGTTGAGGTGGCAGACGCGCATCATGATGCAGCCCAGGACGACGAGCGGCGCGGTCGAGAAGCCGAACTCCTCGGCGCCGAGCAGGGCGGCGATGGCGACGTCGCGGCCCGTCTTCATCTGGCCGTCCACCTGCACGACAATCCGATCGCGCAGCTTGTTGAGGACGAGCACCTGCTGCGTCTCGGCCAGGCCGAGCTCCCAGGGGACCCCGCCGTGCTTGATCGAGGTCAGCGGCGATGCGCCGGTGCCGCCGTCGTGGCCCGAGATGAGCACGACGTCGGAAAACGCCTTCGCGACGCCCGCCGCGACCGTGCCCACGCCGATCTCGGCGACGAGCTTGACGTGGACGCGCGCGATCGGGTTCGCGTTCTTGAGATCGTGAATCAGCTGCTTGATGTCCTCGATCGAGTAGATGTCGTGGTGCGGGGGCGGCGAGATGAGCCCGACGCCCGGCGTCGCGAAGCGCACCTTCGCGATCCAGGGGTAGACTTTGTGGCCGGGGAGCTGGCCACCCTCGCCGGGCTTGGCGCCCTGCGCCATCTTGATCTGCAGATCCGTGCAGTTGACGAGGTACTCGCTCGTGACGCCGAAGCGACCCGAGGCGACCTGCTTGACGGCGCTGCGCCGCCAGTCGCCGTTGGGGTCGCGCGCGTAACGCGCCGGGTCCTCGCCGCCCTCCCCGGTATTGGACCGGCCGCCGATACGGTTCATCGCGATCGCGAGCGTCTCGTGGGCCTCCTGGCTGATCGAGCCGTACGACATCGCGCCGGTCGCAAACCGCTTGACGATCGATTCGACCGGCTCCACCTCGTCGAGCGGCACCGCGTCCGCGGCATAGTGGAGCTGCATGAGACCGCGCAGCGTCGCCATCTGCCGGCTCTGATCGTCGCAGATCCGTGAGTACTCCTTGAACGCCGTGTAGCTGCCGGAGCGCGCGGCGTGCTGGAGCCGCCCGATCATGTCGGGGTTGACCATGTGGTGCTCGCCGTCGCCGCGCCACTGGTACTAGCCGCCCCAATCCAGCTCGGCCGCGCCGACCGGGCGGTCGGGGAACGCGTGGGCATGGCGGCGGCGGACCTCCTCGGCGACGACGTCGAGGCCGATACCGCCGACGCGCGAGGCCGTGCCGGTGAAGTACCGGTCGACGACGTCGCGGTTGAGGCCGATCGCTTCGAAGATCTGCGCGCCGCAGTAGCTCTGCAGCGTCGAGATCCCCATCTTCGCCATGACCTTGAGGATCCCCTTGTTCAGCGCCTTGACGTAGTTGCGTACCGCCTTGGCGCGATCGACGTCGGTGAGGATGCGCTGGCGGATCATGTCGTCGAGGGTCTCGAACGCGGTCCAGGGATTGACGGCGCCGGCGCCGTACCCGATCAGCAGGCACATGTGATGGACCTCGCGCGCGTCGCCGCTCTCGATCACGAGCCCGCACCGCGTACGCTCGCCGCACCGGACCAGGTGGTGGTGCACCGCGGCGGTGGCGAGGAGGCTCGGGATCGCGGCGTGCCCGGCGTCGAGGCCACGGTCCGACAGGATGAGCACGTTGCACCCGCGCGCGATCGCGTCGCTGGCGGCATGCTGGAGCTCGGCGAGCGCCCGCTCGAGCCCGGCGGCGCCGTCGGCGACGGGGAAGAGCATGGCGAGGGTCGCCGACCTGAACCAGGGGTGGTCGAGGTGCCGGAGCTTGGAGAGCTGCTCGTTGCTCACGATGGGATCGGGCAGCACGATCTGCCGGCACGACTCCGGCTCCGCGTGGAGGAGGTTGCGCTCGGGCCCGACCGTGGACTCCATCGCGGTCACCAGCTCCTCGCGGATCTGATCGAGCGGGGGGTTCGTGACCTGCGCGAACAGCTGCTTGAAGTAGTCGTAGAGCGGGCGCGGGCGCTCCGAGAGCACGGCGAGCGCGGTGTCGGTCCCCATCGAGCCGATGGGCTCCTCGCCGTTCTTCGCCATCGGGAGCATGAGGATGCGCAGATCCTCGTGCGTGTAGCCGAAGGCGAGCTGACGGCTGAGGACCGTGGAGTGGTCGGACTCGGACACCGGATGCGCGGGCAGGTCGTCGATCCGGACGAGGTTGTCCTGGAGCCACTGGGCGTACGGGCGCTCGGCGGCGAGCCGCGCCTTGATCTCCTCGTCGTCGACGATCCTGCGCTGCGAGGTGTCCACGAGGAAGATCCGTCCCGGACGAAGCCGCCCCTTCAGCAAGATTCTCTCGGGCGGAATGTCGAGCACGCCAACCTCGGACGCCATGATGACCATGTCGTCCTTGGTCACGTAGTACCGCGAGGGACGGAGGCCGTTCCGGTCGAGGACGGCGCCGATGACCGTGCCGTCGGTGAACGCGATCGACGCCGGGCCATCCCACGGCTCCATCAGCGAGGCGTGGTACTCGTAGAACGCGCGCCGGGCCGGCGTCATCGACTCGTGGTGCTGCCACGGCTCCGGGATCATCATGAGGATCGCGTGGGGCAGCGGGCGCCCCGTCATCACGAGGAACTCGAGCACGTTGTCGAAGGTGGCCGAGTCGCTGAGTCCCTCGCGCGTCACGGGCAGGACCTTCTTCAAATCCTCACCGAGCAGGCCGGAGGCGCACAGCGCTTCGCGAGCGCGCATCCAGTTGATGTTGCCGCGTAGCGTGTTGATCTCGCCGTTGTGGGCGATGTAGCGGTACGGGTGCGCGAGCGGCCACGACGGGAACGTGTTCGTGCTGAAGCGCTGGTGAACGAGCGCCAGTGCCGTGGCGACGTCCGGATCGGTGATGTCCGGGTACATCGTCTCGATCTGGTCGGCCGACAGCATGCCCTTGTAGATGAGCGTGTTCGACGACAGGCTCGGCAGGTAGGCGAACCTCCGCTCCCGGATATCGAGCGACTCGACCGCCTTCTCGAAGAGCTTGCGGATCACGTAGAGCTTGCGCTCGAAGAGCCGGTGGTCGCCGAGCGTCGGGCCCCGGCCGATGAAGACCTGCTTGATCGTCGGCTCCACGGCTGTCGCCGTGGCGCCGAGCAGATGGTCGTCGGTCGGAACGTCGCGCCAGCCGAGCAGGCGCTGGCCTTCCTCGTCCACGATCGAGTGGAGCAGCGCCCGGACGCGGTCGGCCTGCTCCGGATCGCGGGGGAGGAAGAGGAGACCGCAGCCGTACTCCGTGACGGGTGGCAGCGCGATGCCGAGGCGGGCGCACTCCCGGCGTAGAAACGCGTCGGGCATCTGCAGCAGGATGCCCGCACCGTCGCCCGTGTTGGGCTCGCACCCGCACGCGCCCCGGTGGAGGAGGTTCTTGAGGACGCTGAGCGCCTGCTCGACGATCGCGTGGGACTTCCGCCCCTGGATGTCGACGACGAATCCCACGCCGCAGGCGTCGTGCTCCTGCCGGGGGTCGTAGAGACCCTGGGCCGCGACCTGCCCGGCGTACGGTGGCGCCGGCTCTTCCTTCATTTTCCGTTCCTTTTGTGAATAGTTGCACGATGCTACCCGATGACTCATCATTAGTCATCAGGGAAAAGTCGTATGATATGTATCAGACGCGCTTATGAGCTAAGGTAGGACCGTGCACCTCGAGACGCTCGCCCTCTACTGCGACGTGGTCCGCCAGCGGTCCTTCTCCCGGGGCGCCGAGCAGCGCCACGTCTCGCAGTCGGCCGCCAGCCAGGCCGTCCAGCAGCTCGAGAACCTCCTCGGCGTGGAGCTGATCGACCGGAGCAAACGGCCCTTCGCCGTCACGCCGGAGGGCCAGGCGTTCTACGAGTCGGCCCGGACGCTGCTCGAGCAGTGGGAGAAGGCCAAGACCGGGGTCGCCGCGGTGAAGGCGAGGGTCGGCGGCACCGTGCGCGTGGCGGCGATCTACTCGGTCGGCCTGCACGACGTCAGCCGGCCGATGCAGCAGTTCATGTCGCTCTACCCCGCGGCCCGCGTCGAGCTCGAGTGCCTGCACCCGCACAAGGTCGTGGAGGCGGTCGTCAGCGGCGAGGCGGACCTCGGGTTGATGTCCTATCCGCCGGCGGATCGCGCGCTCACGGTGGTGCCGCTGCGGGAGGAGCCGATGGCGCTCGTCTGCCACCCGAACCACAAGCTGGCGCGGCGGCGCGCCGTTGCGTTGCGGGACCTCGCCGGCGAGGCGTTCGTGGCCTTCGACCCCGAGCTGACGATCCGGCGGGCGATCGACCGCGCGCTCCGGCAGGCGAACACACGCGTGAACGTGGTGATGGAGTTCGACAACATCGAGACGATCAAGCAGGCGATCATCATCGCCGCCGGCGTGAGCCTCCTGCCGCGCCATACGGTCGGCAAGGAGGCCGGGATCGGCACGCTGGCCAGCGTGCGGCTCGAGCCCCTGCTGGTGCGTCCCGTCGGGCTCATCCACCGCCGCAACAAGCCGCTGTCGGCCACGGCCGCCCGGTTCCTCGAGATGCTCCGTGCCCCCGGCCCGGCCGCCGCCGTCGGCGCGCGCGCCTGAGCCTCCGGCGGTACCATAGTGACACCCATCGAAGGCGGGCTCTCGGGAGGTGCGGTATGAGCGACTTCGAGGACGTGGATCCCACCGTGATCGAGGAAGAGCTCCGGGAGATTCGGGGCGCCATCTTCAATGACACGATCGCGACCCTGACGCCGGCGTCGCCCGTGTGCCTCCGAGAGACGGTGACCGTGCACGAAGCCATCGAACGGATGCTGGCGGGACGGCAGGCGGGTGTGCTGGTCGTCGACGGGGAAGGACGGCTCGCGGGGATCTTTACCGAGCGGGACGTTCTGACGCGGGTCGCCGGGCAGGGTCGCGACCCCCGGTCGACGCGCCTCGGAGATGTGATGACCCGGCAGCCCGAGGCGCTCACCGCCCGGGACCGGATCGCCTACGCGATCCACTCGATGAGCGTGGCCGGATACCGGACCATCCCCCTGGTAGATGCCGACCAGCGGCCAACCGGAATCGTGACGGTGAACGATGTGATCCGCTGGCTGGCCTCGCTATTTCCGGAGGCGGTGCTCAATCTGCCCCCGGGGGACACCCTCAAGAGGCCGGGGGAGATCGATGCTGGTTAGGTGGTCTAACCATGGAAGAACCTTGGGAAGAACCTTGCCCGCTTCGCCCGGCTCCGCTAAGATTGTCGTGGTCGGTTCGCTGCATTCCTCGAGCGGAGCCCGAACGAACCGGGGCGGTTGCGGCGGCGGTTGTGAAAATCGCACAATGGGCGCAAGGAGAGTATGTCGATGAGTGAGAGTGCCGCGACCGCGACGGGGAAGGCGCGGAAGGAGCTCGATCGCGCGGTCATTCGTTTCGCCGGCGATTCCGGCGACGGCATGCAGCTCACCGGTGAGCAATTCACGACGGAGTCGGCGTGGGCCGGTAACGACATCGCGACGCTCCCGAACTTCCCCGCCGAGATCCGCGCGCCGGCCGGCACGCTCTTCGGCGTGTCGAGCTACCAGCTCCAGTTCGGCAGCCAGCGCGTCTACACGCCCGGCGACCGGCTCGACTGCCTGGTCGCGATGAACCCCGCGGCGCTGAAAGTGCATCTCGGCGACCTCAAGCCGGGCGGACTCCTGATCGTCAACACGGCCGCCTTCGACAAGCGCAACCTCGACAAGGCGGGATATCCCTCGAACCCGCTCGACGACCCGGTGCTGGCCGAGCGCTACCGCCTGCACAAGGTCGACATGACCGGCCTCACGCATAAGGCCATCGCCGACCTCAAGCTCGACACGAAGGAGAAGGACCGCACGAAGAACTTCTTCGCGCTCGGACTCGTCTCCTGGATCTACACGCGGCCCCTCGAGCCGACGCTCGACTGGATCGGCAAGAAGTTCGCGAAGAGCACGGACATCGCCGAGGCCAACCGGCGGGTGCTCAAGGCCGGTCACGCGTTCGGCGAGACCGCCGAGATCTTCTCCGAGCACTACACGGTCGAGGCGGCCGAGATGGCGCCCGGCTTGTACCGCGCAATGACCGGCAACCGCGCGCTCGCGTGGGGGCTCCTCGCGGCGTCGGAGCGATCGAAGGTGCCGATCGTCTACGGCGCGTATCCCATCACGCCGGCCTCGAGCGTGCTCGAAGAGCTCGCGATGCACAAGCGCTTCCGCGTGCGCACGATCCAGGCCGAGGACGAGATCGCCGCCGTCACGGCGGCGATCGGCGCGGCGTTCGGCGGCGCGATCGGCGTCACGTGCTCGAGCGGCCCCGGGATCGCGCTCAAGGGCGAGGGGATCGGACTCGCGGTCACGGCGGAGCTCCCGCTCGTCATCTTCAACATCCAGCGCGCGGGACCGTCGACGGGCATGCCGACGAAGACCGAGCAGGCCGATCTCATGCAGGCGCTCTACGGCCGCAACAGCGAGTCGCCCATCGTCGTGCTGGCGCCGGCAACCCCGGGGGACTGCTTCTACGTCGCCTACGAGGCCGTCCGGCTCGCCGCAAAGTACATGGTCCCGGTGATGGTGCTGTCGGACGGATTTCTCGCCAACGGCTCGGAGCCGTGGCTCATCCCGGATCCGACGACGCTGCTGCCGCTCGAGGTCCGGTTCCGGACCGAGGCGGAAGGGTTCTTCCCGTACCTGCGCGATCCGGCCACGCTCGCGCGACCGTGGGTTCGTCCCGGCACGCCCGGGCTCGAGCATCGGATCGGCGGCATCGAAAAGCAGGACGTCACCGGCAACATCTCGTACGACCCGGACAACCACGATCACATGGTGCGGACCCGCGCGGAGAAGGTGCGGCGCGTGGCGCAGGAGATCCCCCCCACCTCGATCAACGGGCCCGCCACGGGCGACCTGCTGGTCGTCGGCTGGGGCGGCACCTACGGCTCCATCACCGCGGCCGTCGAGCGGGCGCAGCAGGCGGGACTCTCCGTCGCCTCGATCCACCTGCGGCACCTCAACCCGTTGCCGCCGGATCTCGGCCACATCCTGCGCGAGTACCGCAAGGTGCTCGTGCCCGAGATCAACTCGGGCCAGCTGGTCCGGGTCCTGCGGGCCGAGTACCTCGTGGACGCCGTCGGGTTCAACCGCGTGCGCGGGCTGCCGCTGGCGAGCGAAGAGATCCTCGAAGCGATCACGCAACTCACCGGGAGCGCGTCATGAGCGTCACGGGAGCGGGCGCCGCCGCCACGCCGAAGTACACGAAGAAGGACTTCGAGTCCGACCAGGACGTCCGCTGGTGCCCCGGATGCGGGGACTACGCGATCCTCTCCGCCGTGCAGAAGACCATGCCGGACCTCGGCATCCCGCGAGAGAACATCGTGTTCATCTCGGGCATCGGCTGCTCGAGCCGGTTCCCGTACTACATGAACACGTACGGCTTCCACACGATCCATGGCCGGGCGCCGGCGATCGCGACCGGGCTCCGGGTGGCGCGGCCGGACCTCAAGGTGTTCGTGGTCACGGGCGACGGCGATGGGCTCTCGATCGGCGGCAACCACATGCTGCACGTGCTGCGCCGCAACGTGAACCTCACGATCCTCTTGTTCAACAACCGGATCTACGGGCTGACGAAGGGGCAGTACTCGCCGACGAGCGAGCTCGGCAAGGTGACGAAGTCCACGCCGATGGGCTCGGTGGACCGGCCCGTGAACCCGCTGGCTTTCGCGCTCGGCTGCGGCGCGACCTTCGTGGCGCGCTCCGTGGATCGCAACATCCAGCACATGGAGGAGATGCTCAAGCGCGCCGCCGCCCACCACGGCGCCGCGTTCGTGGAGATCCTCCAGAACTGCAACGTGTACAACGACCTCACGTGGAAGGTGGTCTACGACAAGGAGTCGCGGCTGCAGTACGAGCTGCGGCTTGAGCACGGCAAGCCGCTCCTCTTCGGCCCGCCGGACGCCCGGAAAGCCCTGATCATGGAAGGCGTCACTCCGAAGGTGGTGGAGGCCAAGAGCGCGCCGGAGCGCGCGCTCTGGATCCACGACGAGAAGAATCTGAACGCCGCAAAACTGCTCGCCGATCTCTTCGCGCCCGAGTTCCCGGTGCCGATCGGCGTGCTGACGGCCGTGGACGCGCCGGTCTACGAGGATCTGATCGTGGACCAGGAGCAGCGGATGATCTCCGAGCGTGGCCCCGGCGAGATCGCGAAGCTGCTGACGTCGGGAGATACCTGGAAGATCGAGTAGCGTTGCCAGGGCCGGGGCGGCGGGTAGCCTCCGAGCCCGCCACCCCGGCCTCGCGACACCTATCACGCGGTACACTCCTTCCTGGCATGTCGGTGACTCCTGCTTTCGTCGCGGAGCTCGAAGCGATCGTCGGACCGCTCGGCATCGTCGTCTCGCCCGAGGGCCGGATGACCTACGAGTGCGACATGCACGCGTTCTACAAGGGCGCGCCGGACGTCGTCGTCCTCCCGACGCGCGCCGCGGACGTGCAGGCGGTCGTGCGGCTCTGCCGGCGCGCGCGCGTGCCGATCGTGCCACGCGGCTCCGGCACGGGGCTCATCGGCGGCGCCATGGCGCCGTTGGGCGGGGTGATGGTGGGGCTCAACCGGATGAATCGGATCCTCGAGCTGGACCTGCCGAACCGCTGCGCCGTCGTCGAGCCCGGACTCATCAATCTCTGGCTGACCCAGGCGGTGCAGGGGCACGGGTACTTCTTCGCGCCGGACCCGTCGAGCCAGATGGTCTCCTCCATCGGCGGCAACGTCGCGACGAATGCCGGCGGACCGCACTGTCTCAAGTACGGGATCACGACGAACCACGTCCTCGGCCTCGAGCTCGTCACGGGCACGGGCGAGCTCGTCCGGGTGGGCGGCAAGGTGACGGACACGCCGGGCTACGACCTCACCGGCACCGCGGTGGGCTCGGAAGGCACGTTCGGACTCGTGACGGCCATCACGGTGCGGCTGCTGCACGCGCCCGAGGCCGTCAAGACGGTGCTCGCGGCCTTCCGCACGCTCGTGGAAGCTTGCGAGTCGGTGTCCGCGATCATCGCCGCTGGCATGACGCCCGCCGCCCTCGAGATCCTCGACGAGGCGATCATCCGGGCGATCAACGCCGGCGTCGGCGCGGGCTACCCCGAGGATGCGGGCGCGGTGCTCCTGATCGAGCTCGACGGCCCGCGCGCGGAAGTCGAGGCGCAAGGGGAACGCGCCGCCGCGATCTGCCGGCAGCGCGGCGCCCTGTCCGTCTCCGTCGCCCGCGACGAGGCCGAGCGCGCGCTCCTGTGGAAGGGCCGGAAGGAGGCGGCGGGCGCGGTCGGGCGTCTCACGTCAGCGTATTTGCTTCAGGATGCGGTCGTGCCCCGCTCGCGCCTGCCGGAGATCATGCGCGAGGTCGTCGCGATCGGCCGGCGCTACGGTCTCCTGATCGCCAACGTGTTCCACGCCGGCGACGGGAATCTCCACCCGCTCATCTGCTACGACGACCGCGACCCAGACCAGCTCGCGCGCGCCAAAGAGGCGAACGACGCGGTGCTGCGCGCCTGCATCGCGCTCGGCGGGAGCGTCACCGGCGAGCACGGCACGGGCCTCGACAAGGCGGCGAGCCTCCCGCTCCAGTACGGCCCCGCGGACCTGAACTTCATGTTCCGCCTCCGGCGCGTCTTCGATCCGGACGGGATCATGAACCCCAAGAAGCTCCTGCCCTCGCATCCGGCGTGCGGTGAAGGGTTCCGTCCCGCACGCCCGACGCTGCCCGTAGGCACCTGGGTCTAGCGCCCGTGACCGTGACCGTGCGCGCGCTGGGCGGCGCCCTCGCCGCTGCCGTGACCTCGGGAACCGTCCGCGACGACCCGGAGGCGTTGGCCGCCACGACGGTGGACGGGCTCACTCCGCGGTGGGTCGTGCGACCCGGCAGCCTTGACGAGATGGCGCGCGTGCTCGCCGTCGCGCACGACGCGCGTCTCGCCGTGATCCCGCGGGGCAGCGGCTCGGCCCAATCGCTGGGCCGCCCCCCGGCGCGGCTCGCCGGGCTGGAGCGGACGTAGTCTCGGCGGGCTCGCCGCGACGGCGGCGAGCGGGCCGCTGCGCGTGCGGTACGGCACGATGCGGGACCTGCTCCTCGGCGTGCGATTCGTGCAGGCCGACGGCGTCGTCACGTGGGGTGGGGCCAAGGTGGTGAAGTCGGTGACGGGCTACGACGTGCCCAAGCTCATGGTCGGCGCCCTCGGGACGCTCGGCGTCCTCGGCGAGCTGACGCTGCGGTTGCACCCCGCGCCTCCGTTCGAAGCCACGTTCCTCGTGACCTTCGAGACGCCCGAGGCGGCGTTCGAGCTCGCGGGCCGCGCCGTGGACTCCGTGCTCCAGCCGAGCCGGCTCGAGTACGCGGACCCGCGCGCGCTGGCCGCGTGCGGGCTGCCCCAGGCGGGGGCGGGCCTCGTGGTCTCGATCGGTACGGTCGAGCCCGCCGTGCGCGCGCAGCAGGCGGAGTTCGCCGGTCTCGCCGCGCGGGGGCACGGCACGCTGCAGACGATGGGCGCGGGTTTCTGGCGGACCTGGGAGCGAGTCACGGCGACGGGCGCGGTGATGTTGCGCCTGGCCACGCCGCCCGCGCGTCTTGCCGAGGCGCTCGCCGCCGCGCGTGCGGCGGCGCCCGGCGCCTCGACGACGGCGACGTGCGGCGCGGGTGTGGCTCGCCTGAGCCTCGACGCGGGCGACGCGCGCGCCGTTGCCGCGGTCGAGCGGCTGCGCGCCGTCGCGGCCGACGCGGACGGGGCGCTGGTCGTGGAACGTGCGCCGCGGGCCGTGCGCGAGGTCGTGGACGCGTGGGGCCCGGTGGCGCCGGGCGCGCTCGCCATCATGCGGGCGCTCAAGTCGGAGTTCGATCCGCTGGGCGTGCTGAACCCCGGCCGCTTCGTGGACGGGCTGTGACGGCCGGCGCCCTGTCCGGCTCGGACGCGCCCGACCTGGATGCGCTTCGCGGCTGCGTGCACTGCGGCATCTGCCTGCCGCAGTGCCCGACCTACCGTGTGCTGGGCGAGGAGATGGACTCGCCGCGCGGACGCCTCTACCTGATTCGCGCCGTCGCCGAGGGGCGCCTCGACATCACCGACACCTACGTGCGGCACCTCGACCTGTGTCTCGGCTGCCGCGCCTGCGAGACCGCGTGCCCCTCCGGCGTGCCCTTCGGCCGTCTGCTCGAGGCGGCCCGCGCCCAGATCGAGCGCCGGGGTCGTCCCGTGTCCGCGCGCGCGTTCGGCGCCTTCCTCCTGGCGCTGTTCCCGCATCCCGAGCGGCTGGCGTGGGCGCTCGGCGGCGCGCGGCTCTACCGGCGGTCCGGCCTGCAGCGTCTCGTGCGGCGCACGGGCGTGCTCCGGCGCTTTCCCCGGTTGGCGGCGCTCGACGCGTTGCTCGACGCCGTGCCCGAGGAGACGCCGGTACCCGAGTTCGTGGCCGCGCGGCGTCGGGCGCAGGGCCGGGTCGGATTGCTCCTCGGATGTGTGCAGCGTCAGATCAACCCCGACGTCAACCGTGACACCGCCCGGCTGCTGGCGCTGGCCGGCTGGGACGTCGTGGTCCCGCGCGCGCAGGGCTGCTGCGGCGCGCTCGAGCTCCACGCCGGCCGTCCCGACGCGCTTCGCGCGCGCGCCCGGGCTCTGAGCGCGGTGTTTCCCGACGACCTCGACTGGATCGTCACGAACGCGGCCGGCTGCGGCGCCGCGATGCGCGAGTACGGCCACTGGCTCGACGCGCCCGAGGTGGTCCGGCTCGCCGCGCGCACGCGCGACGTGACCGAGCTCCTGGCGGACGCGCAGCTTCTCCTCCGACCGCTGCCGCTCACGGTCACCTACCACGACGCCTGCCATCTGGTCCACGGCCAGAAGGTGCGCGCCGCGCCCCGGCGGCTGCTGCAGCGCATCCCCGGGCTCAGGCTGGTGGAGCTCGTCGACAGCGATCTCTGCTGCGGCAGCGCGGGCGTCTACAATGTCCAGGAGCCGGCGATGGCGGACGCGCTGCTCGCGCTCAAGATCGACCGGATCGTCGAGACCGGCGCGCGCGTGGTCGCGGCGGGCAATCCGGGCTGCCTGCTCCAGATCGCGAAAGGGATGCGGGAGCGCGGGCTCGGCATCGAGGTCGTGCACCCCGTGTCGCTCGTGGCGAGGGCCGTGAAGACGTGAGGATCCGGATCCGCGATCACGCGAAGTTCCAGGCCGAGAAGATGGCCAAGATCGCGCTCGCGACGACGAGCCGTACGCAGCTCGATCTCTACTGCCTCGAGCCGGGTCAGAGCCAGAAGGCCCACACGCACGCGGACCAGGACAAGATCTACGTCGTCCTCGAGGGCCGCGGGCGCTTCTCGCTCGACGGCGCCGAGTCGGACCTCGAGACCGGCGAGGCGATCGTGGCGCCCGCCGGGGCCGCCCACGGCGTCGTCAACGACTCGGGGGCCCGGCTGCTCCTCCTCGTCGTCGTCACCCCGCCGCCGCCCCACGCATGAGCGCGCCGACGCGCGCCGCGCTCATGGTCACGTGCCTCGGCGACATGTTCTATCCCGAGATGGGCGTGGCGATCGTGAGGCTCCTGCGCGCGTGCGGCGTCGGCGTGGACTTCCCGGCCGGGCAGACCTGCTGCGGCCTGCCCCTCTTCAACTCCGGCTACCACCGGGAGGCGGCGTCCATCGCGCGTCGTACGGTCGAGGTCTTCGCCGGCGCCGCGCACGTCGTCGTCCCGTCGGGCTCGTGCGCATGGATGGTCAAGCACGAGTACCCGGGGCTGCTCGAGGGGGACGCGCGGGTGGCGGCCGAGCGTCTCGCCGCGCGCACGCACGAGCTGTCGCAGTTCCTCGTCCGGACGCTGGGACGCGCCGACTTCCGCAGCGCCGTCGGCGGGCGCGTCGCCTACCACGACTCGTGCCACCTGCTGCGGGGGCTCGCCGAGGCGCAGACGCCCCGAACGATCCTCCGGCGGCTCGCCGGCGTCGAATTCGTGGAGCTCCCCGGCGCCGACGAGTGCTGCGGCTTCGGCGGCTCGTTCGCCGTGCGGCTGCCCGAGGTGTCCGCCTCCATCCTCGACAAGAAGCTGGCCAATATCGAGCGCTCGGGCGCCGACTGCGTCGTCGCCTGCGACGCCGGCTGTCTCATGCAGATGCGCGGCGGTCTGGAGCGCCGCGCCTCGCGGGTGCGCGCGCTGCATCTGGCGGAGGTCCTGGCGCCGTGAGCGAGCCCGAGGTCACGGTCCCGCTCCGCGACCGCGCGACGCGCGCGCTCGGCGACGCGTTCCTTCGCGAGGCGCTGGACATCGCGACGACCAAGTTCATCACGCTCCGGCGTGAGGCCTTCGGCGACTTCCCCGAAGGCGAGGCGCTCCGTGACCGCGCGCGGGCGATCAAGGAGGCGACGCTCCAGCGGCTGGACCACTGGCTCGAGCGGCTCATCGCCAACGTCGAGCGGCTGGGCGGGCACGTGCACTACGCCGGGACCGCCGACGAGGCGCGCGCGATCGTCCTCGACATCGCGCGGCGCGCGGGCGCGCGCATGGCGGTGAAGTCGAAGTCGATGGCGACGGAGGAGATCCAGCTGAACGAGGCGCTCGCGGCGGGCGGCGTGACGCCCGTGGAGACCGACCTCGGGGAGTACATCATCCAGCTCGCCCACGAGCGGCCGTCGCACATCATCGCGCCGGCGATCCACAAGACGAAGGGACAGGTGGCGGACCTCTTCACGCGCGAGCTGGGGCGGCCTGCGGCGCCGGACCCGGAAGCGCTGACCCGGATCGCCCGGGAGGAGCTGCGCGAGAAGTTCCTGCGCGCCGACCTCGGGATCACGGGCGCGAACTTCGCCGTCGCCGAGACGGGGACGGTCGTGCTGGTGACGAACGAGGGCAACGGGCGGATGGTCACCTCGCTGCCGCGCGTGCACGTGGCCGTGATGGGCGTCGAGAAGGTGATTCCGTCGTTCACGGACCTCATGGTCTTCCTGGGCGTGTTGGCCAAGAGCGCGACGGGCCAGAAGATGTCCGTGTACACGACCCTCGTCACCGGCCCGAGGCGGGCGGGCGAGCTCGAGGGGCCGGAGGAGTTCCACCTGGTGCTGCTCGACAACGGACGCATCGCCCAGATCGGCGGCGCGCTGCGCGAGTCGCTCTACTGCCTGCGCTGCGGCGCGTGCCTCAACGTCTGCCCCGTCTACCGTCAGATCGGCGGGCACGCCTACGGCTACACCTATCCGGGGCCGATCGGGATCCTCCTGACGGCGATGCTGAACGGCCCGCGCTCGGTCCGCGACCTCGCGCACGCCTCGTCGCTCTGCGGGGCCTGCGCCGATGCCTGCCCCGTGCGGATCGACATTCCGAAGATGCTGATCGAGCTGCGCAAGGACGTGGCGCGGCGCGGCCTCGCGCCGTGGCCCGAGCGTGCCCTCTTCCGGGGTTTCGCGTGGCTGATCGGGCGCCCCTCCCGCTACGCGGCCGGGGCGCGGATCGCGCGTGCGCTCCAGCGCCCGTTCGCGCGGGGGCGGTCGATCCGCCGCCTGCCGTTCTTCTTCGGACGGTGGACGCGCACACGCGACCTGCCCGCCGTGGCCGAGCGGACGTTCCGCGAGCGCTGGGCCGAGCTGGAGCGCTCTGCATGACCCGCGCGGAGTTCCTCGCGCGGATCCGCGAGCTCGAGCGGGTCGGCGGCGTGTTTCACCGCGTGAGGTCCCTGGACGAGGTGCCCGACACCGTCGCGGCGCTGGCCCGGACGCAGGGGATGCGGCGGGTCGTGACGTGGCACGCCGACGCGCTCGGCGGGGATCTCTGCGGGGCTCTCGCGACGCGTGGTCTGGAGCCGCTCGTCATGCCGTCCGTGACTCCGGACGCGGCCGGGCGCGCGCGGCTCCGGGACACCATCGCCGCGGCCGAGCTCGGCCTGACGGCGGCCGACCTTGCCGTGGCCGAGACCGGTTCACTGGTGCTCGTCTCGGGCGCCGGCCGCCCTCGCTCGACCTCGCTGCTGCCCGCGTGTCACGTCGCCCTCTTCGACCGTGAGGCGCTCGTCGAGTCGCTGACCCAGGTCGGCTTGGTCCTCGAGGCGTGGCACGAGGGCGCCGAGCCGCGGAGCCGCGGCGCCGTGATCAACGTCATCACCGGTCCGAGCCGTACCGCGGACATCGAGCTCACGCTCACGCGCGGCGTCCACGGCCCCAAGGACGTTCACGCCGTCTTCGTCGAGGCCGGGCTCGGCGCGCCCGACCGTGTCTGAGCGCCACTTCCAGCCCGCCGACGTGGAGCGTCTCGTCCCGCGGCTCACGGAGGTCATGACGCGCGTCATGCAGGCCCACGCCGAGGCCGCGGCGGGGCGCGACCGCCTCGCCGCGGAGCGCGAGCGGATCGCGGCCGCCGGCGGCGGCGTGGTGGACCAGGCGGCGTGGCGGGCGGCCGAGTCACGGGTTCGGGCGATGGTCGAGATCGTCCAGGGCGGCGTCAACGAGATCGCGGCGATGGGGGGCGCGCCCAAAGACCTGGCGCTCGGGCTCGTGGACTTTCCGCACCTGCGCGATGGTCGCGAGGTCAACCTGTGCTGGAAACACGGCGAGCGCGCGGTCCGCTGGTGGCATGGTCTCGACGAGGGCTACGCGGCCCGGAAGCCGCTCTGAGCATGGCCCGTTACGCCGCCGTCTTCTTCGACCTCTTCGACACGCTCATCCGCTTCGACCGTGAGCGCATGCCGTCGATCGAAATCCGCGGCAAGCGCGTACGCTCGACCGCCGGCCACCTGCACGCCGTCCTGGCGCCGCACGTGGCCGCGCTCACGCTCGAGCAGACGTACGACGCGCTGGTCGCCTCGTGGCGGGAGGCCGAGCGGATCCGGGCGATCGAGCACCGCGAGGTGGCGGCGCCGGCGCGGTTCGCGGACTTCTTCCGACGACTGGCCTTGCCGCCGGCGGGCCTTCCGGCGGGACTCACACAGACGCTGCTCGACACCCACAAGCGCGCGCTCGCGGAGTCCGTGGAATTCCCGGCGCGCCATCGCGCGCTACTCGAGCGGCTGGCGGGCCGCCACCGTCTCGCGGTCGTCTCGAACTTCGACTACACGCCGACGGCGTTGGCGATCCTCGACGCGGCCGGGGTACGTGGGTTGTTCGCCACCATCGTCGTCTCCGACGAGATCGGCTGGCGCAAACCGCGCCCGGACATCTTCCACGAGACGCTCCGACGCGTCGGGGTGGCGGCGGAGGGAACGCTCTTCGTCGGCGATCGTGCCGACATCGACGTCGTCGGCGCGCAGCAGGTGGGCATGCACGCCGCGTGGATCAACCCCGAGAGTGAGCCCTGACACGTCTCAATGAGCGGGGGGACTGGAGTGGCGATGGCGACGACGCGGAGGATCATCATCATCGGCGGGGGCCCGGCGGCCTACACGGCGGCGATCTACGCGGGACGCGCGAATCTGGCGCCGCTGGTGGTAGCAGGGGCCCAGGCCGGTGGCCAGCTCATGCTGACCACGCTCGTGGAGAACTACCCGGGCTTCGTCGATCCCGTGATGGGCCCCGAGCTGATGGACACGATGCGGAAGCAGGCCGAGCGCTTCGGCGCCGAGATCGTGACCCAGGACGTGACGGCGGTGGACTTCGGGCGGCGGCCGCTGGTGGTGCGCGAGGGCGACGCCGCGCACGAGG